>Ga0247763_1000036_pt1 | contig 54016 bp, 45 predicted proteins | sample UWRJL141409B4_FD_179926 | JGI IMG/M metagenome (GOLD analysis project Ga0247763, IMG submission 179926) | Plant litter microbial communities from Arlington Agricultural Research Station in Wisconsin, United States - UWRJ-L141-409B-4 | ecosystem: Environmental > Terrestrial > Plant litter >... | reverse complement strand
TATCGGCCTGTCCCTCCAGGTTGTCGGCGCAGCGCTCCAGGAACACCGCGATCCGCTCCGGGTCTGTCGCGCGCAGCTTCTCCGCGGCTTCGGCGCCAGCAGTGAGCGCTGCCTGCACCGTGGCCTCGCCCGAGATGGGGAAGCGCGGCTCGAGCGTCTCGCCGGTGCGCGGGTTGTACGATTGAATGTCGCCTTCGGGCGATGGCTCGGGTTGCCAGCGTCCCGCGATCCACACGGGTTGTAAGGTCATGATTTCTCTACTCGATGCTCGAGTTTATCGTCGCGTGCGACTTCGTTTTCGAGGATGGCCTCGAACACCTCAATCCGCACGACGTCTTCCGCCTGCAGGCTGAAGCCATCGGGCGGAACGATGCCCGTGCCGGTCATCAAGAACGCGCCCTGAGGAAAGCTCAGCTCGCGGCCCAGAAAGCTCGCCAGATCGACGAGCGAGCGCTTCATCTCCGAGCTCCGGGTCTCGCCCTCGAACACGGCTTTACCAGCGCGTTCGATGCGCAGACGGATGGGCACGTTGCGGAGCGCGGCCTCGGTGGCGATGTAAATGGCGGGACCGATCGCGCAGCTGCCGTCATAGACCTTCGCCTGCGGGAGATAGAGCGGGTTCTCCCCCTCGATGTCGCGCGACGACACGTCGTTGCCGGCGCAATAACCGATCACTTCCATGGCGCGGTTCAGCACCAGCGTGAGCTCCGGCTCGGGCACGTTCCAGCTGCTGTCCTTGCGGATGCGGATGTTCATGCCGGGGCCCACCACGCGATTGCCCGTGGCCTTGAAGAACAACTCGGGCCGGTTCGCCTCGTAGACGCGCTCGTAGACGTCCTTCACGCTCGACTCGTGCGCTCGCGCTTCACGGCTGCGCTTGTAGGTGACGCCGCTGGCCCAGACTTCTTGATCACTCTCGATCGGAGCGAGCAGCGGCCCCGACGCCGGCTCGGTCGTCGAGATGCTATCGAGGAACGGGAACATGAATGCGGGTGAGAGCTCGAGCAGCAGCCCCAGCCGGAAGCCCTCCGCCAGAAATTGTCCATCACGCGCCCAGCGGGGCCCGCCAGAGGTGGAGTGTCGCGTCAGTTGCATGGCGTTTCCTTTAGCCGAGCTCGAACCCTCGAGCTTCGTCGTTCGTTCGGCAGCGCCTCGCCAAACTATAAGACCTTGATCAGGCTGGCCATGTCTTCTTCCGAGAAGCCGGCCTCCGCTGCGCGTGTCAGCTGCGCTCTCACGGCATTGCCGAGCGGGAGCGACCCTTCTCGAGCGAGCTCCGCGGCGAGCCGTACGTCCTTCAGCATGTGTTTCACAGAGAACTGAGGCGAAAACTCGCCCGACCGCAGCTTCGGCTCTTTCAGCGTGTGAAAGCCAGACCAGAGCGCCGTGGCCGAGAGCACCTGGAAGAAATCGTCATCCTTCAGGCCCGCCTGGCGGGCAAAATTCAGCCCCTCGCAGATGCCCTGCATCGTGATCGCCACGTGCACGTTGAAAGATAGCTTCAGCGCAGCGGCCTGGGCCTCGTTCCCGACGGCGCGGCGCGAGCTCGACAGATGCGCGAGCACACGGTCCGCGCGCGCCACCATCGCCGGGTCGCCACCCTCGAGGAACACCGTCTTGCGTTGCTCGGCAGCGGGACGACTGCCCATGAAGGGCGCCTCGACGTAGCTCGCGCCAGTCGCCTTCACGCGCGCGGCGAAGCGCTCGGCGCTCTTCGGATCGATCGTCGTCGACTGAATCACCAGGTGGCGACTGCTCATCACGGGCTCGATCGCGACCAGCACCTGTTCCACCGCGGCCGGATCCGAGACGACGATGTGCACCACGCTCGACGCGCGCGCGACCGCGGCCGCGTCGGCGACGCCCTTCGGCACCTCGGGTTTGCGAGAGCGGTTCCAGCTCGCCGAGAGCAACCCGTCGGCCGCGTAGTTCGTGGCCCAGACGCTGCCGATCAACCCCAGCCCAATGACGCCGACCCGCTCGTCGCCGGCCTCTGCTCCAACGCCTCCCCCTGCGGACTGCTCTCCCATCGGCCCCTCTTAGCGCGCCTTCGCCTGGGCTGATAGCGCGTTGCACCCGGGTTGTGCTGACGACGGATTATTCCTTGCCATGGAAACGGATTCGACACCGGTGGGCCACGCGATCGCTGCGCAGATGGGGAGCAAATGCGCGCTCGCGACGCAGCGCTGCGATCTGCCGGCGACAATCACTCGCATTTTCAACTTTCCCATTGATCGAGGGCGCTCACATTCTACTACAAGACGGAGTCGATAGGCGTCGGGTTGCCCGTGCGGTCGGTGCCGCATGCCCGCCCTGTCTAGCTCTGGAGATATCTTGATGCGCTCTTGGAATGACGTGCGAGTTTTGTTCTGCGCCGCGTGTATCGTCGGTGCAACTGCCTGCTCTGACGACGATGCGTCGACGGGTACGAACCCCTTGCAGCCGACGGCAGGCGCCTCGGGTGCCGCTGGCTCTCCCGGCGCGGCGGGTTCCGGCGGTCGCGGCGGCGCCGCGGGCAGCTCGAACGCAGGCAGCGGCGGCAGCGCGACGGCGGGCACTGGCGGCTCGAACAGCGGCGGCTCGGGCGGCGCTGGTGAAGCGGGCGCAGCCGGTGCGGCGGGTGCCGCAGGCGCGGCGGGTGCTGCAGGCGCGGCGGGTGCCGCGGGCTCTGGCGGCGACGGCGGTGAAGACGTGCCGGATGCGGGAGGAGCCGATCCGGGTGAAGATCCCGGCGAGGACCCGGGTGAAGATCCCGGCGAGGATCCGGATCAATTGGTGACGTACACCGAGGATGTTCAGCCCGTGCTGCAGCAGTTCTGCGGAGGTTGTCACGGGCCAGGCGGCTCGGCTGGCGGACATCAGGCGACGACGTCCTATGCCGACGCCGTCAGGGTTGCGGACGACATCGTGTCGGAAATCCAGTCAGGTGGCATGCCTCTAGGCACCGGCTGCAACGGTGGAGCTCCTGGAGAGCCAGGCTGCGTCAGCGAGGAGGGGCTCGCTATCATCGAGCAGTGGATCGAAGACGGCACGCCTGAGTGAGGCGGCCACGTCGATGATCACCTTGTGGACGTGAATCCCTGTCATTGAATGGAGCCTGCGAGGAGTCGGGTCCCGACTCCTCGCTCGGCAGGGATAGCGAGCCACTACCCATGCCGGGTCGGTAAGGCGCGACGTCTCGTGCCCGTTTCGACGCGAAGTCTTGCCCGGAACGCATCATTCCAGCCGACCCCCGCGCGGACGCACGTTTTCGTGCACTGCGCTGCCGGGGCGAGTAAGTTGCTCGGGCTCGCTTATCCCCGAGGCTAGAACACTTACCCCAGAGGCTAGGTTCCGATGCGCCGCTCTACTTTGTTCGTGGTTTCCACTGTGATCGCCGGTTTCGTCGCATGCTCCGACGACGACGGCTCCAACATCGTCCCCAATGGTCCCCCCGGCTCGGGCGGTGGCGGGACCGGAGGAACGACCGACGCCGGTCCCGGCGGCACTGGCGGTAGCACGGCGGGGACCGGTGGCGGCAGCACTGCCGGCACGGCGGGTACCGGCGGCTCGGGCGGCTCCGCGGGATGCACCCCGGTATCGGTGCCCGACGGTGGCGTCGACGCCGGAACGCTCGACGCAGGCAGCGGCGACGCCGGTCTCGACGCCAGCACGGACGGCCCCCCGAGCGGCGTGATCAGCTTCGAGAGCGACGTTCACCCCATCTTCGCCGCGAGCTGCGGCCCTTGCCACGTGACGGACGGCTCTGCCGGTCACAACGTAGGCGGAGCCGATGTGGCGACAGCGTACGACCAAGCCGTGGGCATCGGGCAGCGACTCGTCGTGCGCGTCGATGGAGGCGGCATGCCGCCCTCTTATGCCGACCCGCCCAACGACTGTGGTGGAGAGGGCCGCGGCGACCAACCCGGTGACCCAGGATGCCTCACCGTCGCCGAGGTGGCCCTGATCCAAACCTGGATCGATCAGTGTTACCCGAGGTGAAGGCGGGACGTACTCTTCCTGGCGGGGCGCCGCTTGGCGCCCGATCGCACCCCAGTCGAAGGAGTCAGATGTCGAGATTTGGAAGCCCCCTGGCGGCTCTCATCGCCGCTACCCTCGTGTTCGGTTGTTCTTCGGATGATTCGGATGATGGCGGCGGGACCGGCAATGGCGGAACCAGCGCCGGCGGAACGGGCGGCAGCGGCGGGCAGATGCCGACGGCGGTCACGTTCACCCGGGACATCCATCCAATCCTGCAAGCCAAGTGTGGCGGGGGTGATTGCCACGATGGCGACGAGGCGCCGTTCCTGCCGGGGCACGGTGCCGCCGATGTGATGGACGCCTATCAGGCGACGCAGGACACGAGCTTTACGGGCGAGTTCGTCTACGAGCGCATTCTGGAGCGCGTCACTGATGAGACCGCGATGATGCCGCCGAACTTCGCGAATCCGCCCTGCCAAGGCGAGCTCGGAACGCCGGGTTGCCTCACGCAGGCCGAGGTCGACCTGATCGAGGCCTGGATCGAAGACGGCACTCTGCTGTGACACCCTCTGCGGCGACCGGGTGACTTCGCCGTTACCGAGGCCGCAGGGTGCGGCGGCCTCGGCAGCGCGTCGTCCTTTGGGTTTCGGCGCGCGCGGGCGGGCCCAGGCGCTCTCCAGCTAGTGAACGTCCACCGGGGGAGCGCCGGGCTCGGAGCGATCGGTCACCGAGAAATAGAGTGCCGAGGCGACGAGCGTGATGAGGGCCGCCCAGGTGAGCGAGCGGCGCCAGGGGAGTGGCCTGTCGCGCGGAAGCACGCGGGGAGGAGGGGCTAGACTAGGGCGCGAGAGACGGCCACGGCGGCGCAGGAGGTGACGGAACATGTGGGTGTCCGACTCGAAAGGGCGGCGCCTCACCGGCGCGGCATAGGGCCCGATCGTATCCTGACGGTGGTTCGTCGCCTAGGCCTCGCCCAGGCCGCGACCTGGGGTTCTAGGCTCGCGCAGGCGGCAGCCGAACTGTGGCGCATTGCCCCGTGCGGGGCCTCACGGGAAGAAGCCCGAGCCTTGGGCGTACCCCTTGACGATGAAATGTCGCGTCTCGGCGATTTTGCTGGCCCTCGCGAGCCTCACGCCTGCCCTGGTCGCTGCGCGGGAGCCGGGGCCGTGTCGCTCTGAAACGGGGGCGTTGCTCGACGAGGACGCCAACGGCGACGGCCAGGTGACGTTGCTCGAGGCTCGGGCCGGCGCGCTGGCGCTCCACGAGCATTTCGACCGCGACGGCAGCGGAGAGGTGACGCGCTCCGAAGCGGACGCCGCGGCTGGCAGCTGGCGAGAGCAACGCCTCGAGCTTCGGTTCGTCGCGCTGGATCGGGATCGCGACGGCACCCTGACGCGCGGCGAACTCTCGCTGCCGCCGCGACGGTTCGCACGGGTCGATCGAGACGGGGACGGGCGGCTCACTCGAGCGGAGCTGCGGGCGCAGTTCGAGCATAGCTCGAGCAGCAGCACCCGCACCGCCGCGCTGCGATCCATGTTCTGGCGGCGCGATATGAACCGCGACGGTCGGGTGACGCGCAGCGAAATGCTGGCCGCCGCGGACCGACGCTTCATGCGGCGCGATCGGGATGGCGACGGGGTGGTCGCTCGCGACGGGGATCAGCGGGCGACCCGCTGATCCCGGGCTCGGCGCTCGCGCGGAAGGCTTGGGTCGCCTGCGCGCCTCGTCGTCTCATTCGGGCCGTACGCCGACGACCGTGACCAGGTTCGAGTAGGTGAAGGTGTCGGGCCTCCGCAGGTAGTTCAAGAACCGCGTCTTGAGCTCGAGAGCCTCGCGCTCGCTGCCGAGCGCACGGGCTGCGGCGGGCAGGGCGATGTCGAGCTTCAAGTTCCAGAGCCGGCCGTTCTCGGCGTCGATCGCCCCGGCGTAGTGGTGGTAGACCTCGACGTTACTCGATAGCTGCGAAAGGCCGGCGCAGTAGGAGTGATGGTAGAGCTTACGGCCCGCGAATGGGTCGAAGCCCGTGCTCGCGAGCACGGCGAGCGTCGCGGTGACCTGCCGCTCCAGCTCGGTGTCTTCGGGATAGTGCCAGAGCAACTGGCCATCGAGGTCTTGCAAGATGACGCGACCACCGGGGCGGCAGACTCGCACCATCTCGCGTACGGCAGCGCCCGCGTCGCTCAGGTACTCGAGCAGGAAGCGGCAGTAAACGAGGTCGAAAGAGCCGTCTTCGAAGGGTAGGGTGGTCGCATCCCCGACGAGAGAATAGCCTCCAAAGCGCGCCAACCGCATCCCGGCCTGGCTCGAGCGGTCAGCGTTTTGATCGAGTGCCACGACCTGACCGCGCAGGCAACGTCGCGCGACCTCGCTCGCCAGCACGCCCGGGCCTGAGCCCACATCGAGTACCCGGCTGTCGGAGCGCAGGTGACGGCTGACGTAACGGTTGACCCACTCGGCGGCGTCGACCTTGTCCGCGAGGCGCTGCGCCTCGCGGGGATCCTCCATGAAGTATTCGGGGGCGCGGCGGGCAGGCTCGAAGAAGGGGCTGGTGATGGTCATGTGTTCTCGAGGGCGCGGGTTAGGGGAACGGGCTGGCTCACGCGCTTTTGCCGCTCGGCTCGGGCGGCGACTCGCGCGAACGTCGATTCGAGGTGTTCGAGGTACTGGGCGTAGCTCGGGCGCAGATAGATGGTCTGGCAATAGGCGCGGATCGGGTCGAGGCCGGCTGTCGACAGCAGCGGCGCGCAGCGCTCGTCGACGAAAAGCGGAACGTAGCCCGGGCGAAAATCCGAATAGACCTCGGAAACCGCGGCGACGAGCTGTCGCGTGATGGGCACGATGAGCTCCGGCGGGCACGCCGCGGCGACGAGTAGATCGGCGCGGTTCTCGATGAAGCTGTAGTTGAGGCCGAGCGGGCCGCGATACGCGATGAGTGCAGCGACCAGCGCGCCTTGGTGGTGGGCGAGCCAGCCGCGCCTGTAGCGAAACAGCCCGACGCGCCGATAGAGCTGGTCGAGCCCGGCCAGCTCGAAGTCGGCCTCGTCGAGGCCCTCGGCTGCCGTGTACGCCCGACCTCGGAGCTGGGTCGCGAGATCGTTCAGCTCGCGCTGAGTCGCTGCCGACACCGGAGTGACCGTGCTCGGGCCCGGTGCATCGCGGAGCAGCAGCGGCACCTCGAACGCCGTCAGCGGGTTGGCGCAGGCTCTTTCGATGCCCAGCTGCCCGATGATCGAGCCGAAGACACGCTGCGGCAAACGGTTGCCGGGGCGGAACCAGTTTTGACTGGAACGGTGCTCGGGGTCTTCAATCATCGCCTGTTGCTCGGCGAGCAACACGGCGCGCGAGGCGACAGGGTCGCCCCGGCTGACCAGGTGCTGGGTACACCAAGCGCTCAGTGTGTGTCGCCAGCTGGCGAGCGACGCCCAGCTGCGTTCGCGCGCGCCAGCGTACGTCACGACGCGGAGTAGGCCATCGGGGGAGGCGGCGGCTCGGCGCCAGTTTTCGAGGATCTCTTGCGTGAACGGGGCGAGCCGCTCCAGCTTGTCGGCATATAGGAAACCCGTCTGCATGTAGCGCTGGAAGAGCTCGTCAGTGGATAGCCGATTCACCTCGCAGCCCAAGCGCTCGAAGCATGACGTCGGAGGACCGCCGGTTGTCGGTTGCTCAGCTCTCAAGTAAATGACCTTTTCGACTTCTCGTCAGCGCGAGCTTGGCGCAGCGAGTCGACGTGCAGGGATGGGCAGCAGCTCGCGCGCGCATGGGGGGCGCGCGCTATCTCGGGTGCGCTGTCTCTCGTGTCGCGCGCTGCGTTGTGGCGTGCGTTAGTTGCAGCGTGCGACACGCCGGCGGGTGGCGCTACCCGCCGGGTTTCATTGCTCAGGGCGTTTTTGATTCACTCGGTGTTTCATGCGAGCGCTCGATTCGGTTGCCTGGGGCAGGAGCGCTCGCTGTTTTGATGGCAGGGGCATCAGCGGGGGATCAATTCGCGGGATCAATTCGCGGACAGAGCGGATTGGGGGCCGCATCCGCGGCGCGGCTCAGTTCGTCGAGCGCACCTCGACCAGGCTGAACCAACCGGGTTTTACGTTGAAGTTGGCGAGCCCGAACTCGCGGTTCTCTGCCGCGACGAAGCCGCGGGCGAGGAACCCGCCCTCGGGGACGTTCACGAAGCCGGCCAGGCCCGACGCATCTGTTGGCACGATCGCGCGCGTTGGCGCGCCGTTGATGAGCGTGAATGGAACACCGCTATTCGGCTCGAGCTCGAACACGGCACCCTCGGCTATCGCCCCATTACAATCGTGCGAGCGCAACGACATGACACCCATCGTCGGGTCCAACTGCGTGCCGAGGAACGTCTGCGCGAGGCCTGCGACGGTCGTGAAACGCAACAGCTGGATCAAGCCGCCCAGGCGGTCTTCGACGACCGGTCCATCGAAATAAAAGGTGGCCGGAACGGTTCCGGTGGCCTCGAGCGTCAGGTAAACCTCGAGTCGCGCAGGCAACTCGAAGCTGATCTCGCGCTCCGGCGGCGGCATGACGGTCGAGAGCGGCTCGGCACACAAGGCGTCGATCCGGTTGCAGACCTTGACCACCAAACCCGGCGGAGCTTCGTTGGTGACCCAGTCGACGATCGACACCGTGTAGGTGACGCTCTCCGGGCGCTCCTCCGGCGGCGGCGTCGAGGGGCGGTTGCCTTGCACACATCCCCATGGGTCACCCTCGGTCGGCCGAGACTCGTCGAGCGGCTCCTCTGATCGATCGGGCAGCTCCTGCCCGATCTCGGCGGTCTCGCTTTCGCCATCGTAGACGTCAGCGGGGTCATCCAGAGGTGTACAGGCGAGGGCCAGCGTGCCCAGGCCGAGCACGAGCGCGGCTCCCGAACCCGTAGCTTTCAACGACAGGTAGTTCAAAATCTTCCCTCACACGCGACGCCCAGCCAGCCGGGCGCGCAGCTTGCTTTCAATCCGGACCTGGCGCTCTCGAGTCGTTCGGGGGCTTCGTCGTCCGAGCTCGTCAAGAACTGCAGCGCCGCAGCGCCAGCGAACACGACGGCGCCGACGCTGGCGGTAATGCCGATGCGCTCCGCGAGCCGAGCATCTCCGTAGTCGCCACCACACTCCTGCTCACGGCTGCGGCCGCCAGGGCGCACGCAGCGGCTGTCGTCGTTCCACTGGGAGGCTTGCTGCTCGCGCACCGAGAACGCGATGCCGGCAGTGAGCATCGAGGCGGCGCTCGCGCCGACCAGCGACCAGCCTACCCACGGCTCCGACCACCAGCTCCGGGGCGGGGTACCGGTTTCCGTGAATGCCGCGGTCGACGAAGCCGAGCGCTCGGGTCCGAGCTCGACGACCTCGCGCGTGAGGACGCCGCCCGGGATGCGCTGCGGTCGACGCAGGGCGTAGTGTCCGTTACTCACGACCTCGAGTTGATAGCTGCCAGCCTCGAGTCGCTGCGGCTCGTCCATCGGGAGGTGGCCGACGACGCGACCATTCAGACGCACCTCGGCTCCCTTGGGCGCTCCGACGACTTGAAAGCGGCCGACCCGCGCGGCGATGAGCTGTTCGACCATCGCGATGTCCGACTGGTAGCGACGGTAGTAGGGATCGTCGCGGTATTCGAACACGCGCCGGATATAGGTGTCGGCCTCGACCCAGTGCCCCGCCGCCTGCGCTGCCGTCGCCAGGTGCAAGAGCACGCGCACGCTCGAGGGTTGCAGGCGCTCGGCTTGACGAAACACATCGAGAGCCTTCTCGTCGTCCCCGTCTCGCCGCAGCCTGATGCCCTCCTGGATGAGGGCCTCGAGCGAAGACGTCTCTTGCGCCGAGGCGCTGCTCGGGGCGCCAGCGAGCAGACAGCAAGACACGAGCGCCACGACGCCGCGCCTCACCAGGTTGCGTTGGCGCGCACCCCGGGTGCTGGCGCGCCGGAGGTCGGCTAATTCCTGGCTCGAATCGTTCATCTGGCTCGAATCGTTCGGCGTCGCATCCATTGGCTTCGAATCCATCGTCCTCAGATCAATCGAAGATCGGTGCATCATTGGTTCCCATCTGAACGGGGCCCGTGCCGTGTGAACGGGCGCGCGTGCCGCGTTCGATGAGCCACTCCGGCGCGTCTGGCAGCTCGCGAGGTGGCTCGGGCGGCGGCGCCTCGACGCGCGGCTGCGCCCTCGGGCGCGGACGCAAACGGGCACGCGGGCGCGGGGCTGCCTCGCTAGCTGCCTCCTCGTCGGCCTCTTCCGGCGCGGCTTCTAGCGCTGGCTGGTCGTCGGCGGCCCCGGCGCTGGGGTGCTCTTCGTTGCCCTCGGCGACGGGCCTCTCACGCTGGAGAGCCGCGCCGGCCGCGCTCGGTGCAACCGCTGCCGGGGGGGGCGCGGCAAGATCGGGGCGCACGTTCGATGGCGGGGCTTCCGGGATCGCGCTCGCTTCCAGCGGGCGCACGACCATGCCGGGCGGGGCCGCAGCCAGCGGCGGGGAGGTGGGCGCTGGCGCTTCGACGGCAGGCGCGCTGCCGCGGTTGGACAGGCCGAACGCGGTGACGGTCGCGACGCCGACGCACGCGGCCGCGAGCAGCGGCCAGGCCGAGACGCGTCCATTGCGCTTGGGGGCACGGGTCTGCGCGAGGGCGATCGCCTCTTCATCGAGCTCGCGCGCGTGGTGGGCGCGCACGGCCGCCGCGACCTCGCCAAACGTCAGGCCCCAGGTGATGCGCGTACGCTGACCGGCGAGCGTGAGGAGCTCCTGCCCGAGCGCACGCATGTCGCGATAGCGGTTCTGGGGCTCCAGGTTCATCGTGCGCTCGATGATGGTCTGCAGGCGGCGCGACGGCCGGACCGCTTGCTCGGCGATCGGCATGAACTGACCGGTCGTGACCCGGCGAGCCGTCTCCGCGACGCTGTCGGCCATGAACGGGTTGACCCCGGTGGCGCATTCATACAGCAACACCCCGAGCGAGTACTGATCGGACGCGACGGTCATATCGGCGCCGAGCATGGCCTCGGGCGACATGTACAATGGAGTGCCCATCAGGAGGCCCTGCGTCGATGTCAGCCGCATCTTATCGCCGCCGCCGACCGCCTTCGATATGCCGAAGTCGAGCAGTTTCGGTTCGACTTCGTCGTTCTGACCCTTGGATAGAAAGATGTTACCGGGCTTCAGGTCGCGGTGGACCACGCCCGCGTCGTGGACCGCGACCAGGCCGGCGACGACGGGAATGATGATGTCGATGATCGTGTGCTCGCTGAGCGCGCCGTGGCTCGCCAGCAAGCTCTCCAGGTCTTGCCCGACGAGCAGCTCCATGACCAGGTAGGGGATCTGGTTCTCCACCCCGATATCGAAGATGTTGACCACGTTGGGGTGCTTGATGGCCGCCGCGATGCGGGCTTCCCGCAGGAAGCGTGCCCGGCCTTCGGTGCCGGGCTCGACGCCATCGGTAAGCACCTTCAGCGCCACCTGGCGACACAGGCCCTCGTGTTCGGCTCGGTAGATGCGGGCCATCCCGCCGTGACCGATGCAGGGACCGATGACGTAGGCGCCAAACCGAGAGCCTTCCGCAAAGATCCCTGCGGCGCTGGCCGCCGAAATGGGGGGCGTCGACTCCTTCAGGTTTGCGGCGTCCGCTTCAGTCCGGCGTCGTTGTTGCAATCTGCCTCGTCTCTCAGCCACATGCTTCCTTCGCGCTCGACGCGCGATTCAGCGCGGACGAGTGTGCTTGAGCGGGGCAGCGAAGCACGGTACGTGCCAATCGCACATTCGGGCTTAACGAGCGTCGAGTGTTCCCCCGCGGTGGCACAATGCGTTGCACTGTGCTGTGGCTTTTCAAAACGCGTGTGGCGTCGCTGCTATCCCGCGGGGACGATGCCGTCGATGGCTTCGCGCAGCGCCGCGCTCCGATCGGTTCGACGAATGACGTCGAGGATCGAGAGAAGGCGGAAAATTATGTCACTGCGCGTCTCCAGATCGGTTCAGTTGCAGCGCTGAAAAACCCCCGGGCAGCGGCGATGCCGGCCTCTCTCGATGCGAGTCGCGTTCGTCGCAGCTTCGCTGCGGACGAGGCGACAGGCACCTCGAGCACGTCGCTCATCGCTGCGCCGTCCGAGCAACGTTGGCTGTTGTCGGGATTGCAGCCCCGCAAGTCGAAAGGCGCGACCGCCCTGAGCGGGACGGCAGCGATCGGTGCGGTCGGCCATGTCGGCGCGCGACGGCGATTGCGAGGGCGGCTCGCGAATGCTTGAATGCGCCGGCTTTCAGCGGGTGAATGAGACGTGCGAGCAGTCATTTTCGAAGAGTTCGGTGGGCCGCTGAGCGTCCGCCAGGTGCCGGACCCCACGCCGCGGGCGGATGGGGTGGTGCTCGCCGTCAGGAGCACGGGCATTTGCCGCAGCGACTGGCACGGCTGGCAGGGCCACGACTCGGACGTTCGGGTGCCCCATGTGCCCGGTCACGAGCTCGCGGGCGAGGTCGTCGCGCTCGGCAGCGCCGTGCGCAATCTGCGTTTGGGCGACCGTGTGACGGTCCCGTTCGTGAGCGGTTGCGGCGACTGCGCGCCGTGCGGGCGCGGCGATCCCCAGGTGTGCGACGTCCAGTTTCAACCCGGCTTCACCCATTGGGGCTCGTTCGCCGAGTACGTGGGTCTGCACTACGCCGAGCGTAACGTTGTCAAGCTGCCCGAAGCTCTCTCCTATGAGCGCGCCGCGAGCCTCGGCTGCCGGTTCACCACCGCCTATCGTGCGCTGGTCCAGTTGGCGCGACTCGCCGCCGATGAGTCGCTGCTGGTGATGGGCTGCGGCGGTGTCGGCCTCTCGTCGATCCTGATCGCCCGCGCTCTCGGGGCACGCGCGATCGCGGTCGACGTCGACCCCAGCAAGCTCGAGCTCGCCCGCCAGGTCGGCGCTGACGTATGCATCGACGCCACGCGCGGGCATGACGTGGCGCGGCAGGTCCTGGAGCTCACCGGGGGCGGTGCCGACGTGAGCATCGACGCGCTCGGCAGCGCCGCCACCCTGCGTCAATCCGTCGAGGCGCTGCGCAAGCGGGGCCGGCACGTGCAGGTCGGGCTGCTCGTTGGGGAAAAGGGCCCGCCCGCGGTGCCGATGAACCGGGTGATCGCTCGCGAGCTGGTCCTGTTCGGCAGCCACGGGATCGCAGCCGCGGCCTACCCCGAGGTATTCGATTTGATCGAACGCAGAAAGATTCCGCTGGATCGCATCCTCGGGCCCCGCCTCCGGCTCGACGACGTGCCCCTCGAGCTGCCCCGAATTGGGCAGTTTCAGGGCCTTGGCATTGCCCTGGTCGACCCCCAGCGCGTTTGACGCTGACGCGCCTGGGGCGGTATGAACGGGCCCATGCAATTTGGGCACTTTGATGATCAGGCCAAGGAATACGTCATCGATCGACCCGATACCCCACGCCCGTGGAGCAACTATCTCGGGTCGACGGAATACGGCGCGATCATCACCAACCACGCGGGCGGTTACAGCTTCTACCGCAGCGCGGCCCTCCACCGTATCCTGAGGCTGCGCGGCAACAGCGTGCCGCTCGATCAGCCGGGGCGCTACTTCTATGTGCGCGATCGGGATAGCGGGGACTTCTGGAGCACGAGCTGGCAGCCCGTCGGCAAACCCCTCGACACGTATTCGTCGAAGTGCCGGCACGGCATGGGTTACACCGTCATCACCAGCGCTTACTCCGGCATCTCGACGGAGAGCACTTACTTTGTACCGCTCGGGCAAACGTTTGAATACTGGCGGCTCACGGTCAAGAACGACGGCCCGAAGCCGCGCCGGCTCTCGGTGTTCACGTACTGTGAGTTCGCGAACGTCGGGCACCTGATCAACGACCTGCTCAACCTCCAGTATTCGCTGTTCGTCAGCAAGGCCGAGGCGCGCTTCGGCATGATGGCTTACGCCTCGCACCCGCATCAGCCGTTCGACCCTGCTGACCTGCGCTCGGCGCACCGCTACTGGATGAACATCGCTGGTGCCAAGGTGACCGGCTTCGAGACGCTGCGCGAGCGCTTCATTGGCAACTACGGCAGTTACGCTCAGCCCGAGGCTGTGGTGCGCGGCTCGCTCACCAACTTCGAAACGGCGGGCGAGAACATGATCGGTACGCAGCAGGTCGACATCGAGCTCGCTGCAGGCGAGTCCAGGGAGCTGATCGTACAGCTCGGCCTGGGGACACCCGAGTCGCACGGCGTGTCGGCGGTGAAGGAGTTCGGTAACTCGGAGCGCTGTCAGCGCGAGTTCGAGCGGGTGAAGGAGTCCTGGCACTCGTTGCTCGGCTCGACCTGGGTGAAGACACCCGACGCCGAGTTCGACAGCATGGTCAACGTCTGGAACGCCTACAACGCGCTCATCACGTACGCCTGGTCGCGCTCCGCGTCGACCATTTACAACGGCGAGCGCGACGGCCTCGGCTACCGCGACACCGTGCAAGACTTCCTGGCCGTGACCCCCCTGCTCAAGCAGGACATGCGTGGACGCCTGGAGCTGATGCTGACGGGGCAGGTCGAGTGCGGCGGTGCGATGCCCCTCGTGCGCCCGTTCGATCATCAGCCCGGCAAAGAGGAGCCGCCGAAGAAGGAAGATTTCCGGAGCGACGACGCGCTCTGGCTGTTCCACGCCGTGCCCGCCTACGTGGCAGAGACGGGCGAGCTCGAGTTCTACGACAAGGTCCTCCCCTATGCCGACCGCGGCAGCGCCACGGTGCTGGGCCACCTGCGCCGCGCGCTCGAGTTCAACCTCGAGCGCACGGGTAAGAATGGGCTCCCGTCGGGCCTCGCAGCCGATTGGAACGATTGCTGTAAGCTCGGTTATACGGGTGAGAGCGTGATGGTCGCGTTCCAGGTCTGCTACGGCCTCCGCGTCTACCGTGAGATCGCCGAGCGTCTCGGGAAGGCCAGCGAGGCGGGCTGGGCCGCCGAAGAGCGGACGAAGATGGAGCGCAAGATCCAGGCCGTGTGCTGGGACGGCGACTGGTTCATCTGGGCCACCGGCGCCGACGGCACGAAGTTCGGCACGAAGCAGATGGAGGAGGGCAAGGTCTACCTCAACACGCAGGTGTGGGCCGTGATCAGCGGCGTAGCCACCGACGCGCAGGCGCGCCGTGCCCTCGAGTCGACGCGCGAGCACCTGGCCACTCCCTACGGATTGATGCTTTGCGCGCCGCCTTTCGAGAAGACTCCGCGGCACATCATGGACGGCGTCGTCTACAACAAGGGCATCAAGGAAAATGGCGGCATCTTCAACCATCCGCAGGCGTGGGCCGTGATGGCCGAGTGCCAGCGCGGCAACGGCGACCAAGCTTTCGAGTATTACAGAGCCTATATGCCCGCCGCTTACAACACGCGCGCCGAGCTGCGCGAGATCGAGCCCTACGTGCACAGCCAGACCACGTACGCTTCTGTCAGTCCGAACGCTGGCAAGTCGCGCGTGCCATGGCTGACAGGGACGGCCTCATGGAGCCTGTTCGTGGCCGTGCAGAGCATTCTCGGCATCGTGCCCGAGGTGGACGGCTTGCGCATCGACCCTTGCATCCCGCGCCACTGGCCCGGCTTCGAGGTGCAGCGGGTGTTCCGCGGCAAGAAGCTGAACATCCGCGTCAACAATCCGTCGTCGTCCTCTCGAGGGGTGCGCGAGATGAAGATCGATGGCAAGCGCGTCGAGGGCAACCTGGTGCCGCTGTCAATCCTGCGCGACGGGCTCTCCGTCGAGGTGACGCTCGCATCATGAGCGCAACTGGTACCCCGCCGCGCTGGGGAGCGCTCTTCGACTGGGACGGTGTGCTGGTCGACTCGAAGGCGCTGCATCAGGCGGCGTGGGACCAGGTGGCGAAGGAGTTTGGGTATCCTCACGGCCCTGACGATTTCCGTCGCCACTTCGGCTCACAGAACCGGCGGGCCATCGTCGAGATACTGCGCTGGACGCGCGATCTCCCCACCGTCGAGCGCATCTCGACCCGCAAAGAGATCATCTACCGCGAGCGGCTGGGCGCTGCAGACATCTGGATGCCGGGATCGGTCGCGTTCGTCGCGCTGCTCGCCGAGCGCGGCGTGCCGTGCGCCGTCGTGTCGTCCAGCCCGCGCGCCAACATCGACGCGGTGCTCGGGCAAGGTGGGCTGCGCGACAGGTTCGGCGCGATCGTCACCGCGGAAGACACCCGCTTCGGCAAGCCTGACCCCGAGGGCTTCCGGCTCGGCGCGTCGCGGCTCGGGCTTCTGCCGGACCGCTGCGTGGTGTTCGAGGACGCTCCCGCGGGCGTCCAGGCGGGCCTCGCCGGCGGCATGCGCGTGGTGGCCCTGAGCACGACCCACCCCGCCGCAGACCTGGGGCAAGCCGACCTCCATGCCTCCGCGCTGAGCGCCGAGTTGGTGCCCGAGATCGAGCGCTGGTTCTGAAGGCGAGGCGGCGCCAGAGCGCTCAGGGGGCTGCGAACGGGTGGCCGCGGCGACGCTGGTAGGCGTGCAGGTAGACTCCCTCGTACGCCTCGGCGGCCCGCTGCCAGCTGAAATCCTTCTGCATGCCGCGCTGCTGCAGGTTCCGAAAGTGCTGCGGCCGATCATGATAGGTGGAGAGCGCCCAGCCGATGGTGTTGCGCAGCCCATCCACCGAAAGATCGTCGAAGACGAAGCCTGTACCCGTGTCGTTGATCTGGTCGTAGTTCTCGACGGTGTCGTTGAGCCCGCCCGTTCGCCGCACGATCGGCACGCAGCCGTAGCGCAGGCTGTACATCTGGTTCAGCCCGCACGGTTCGAAGCGTGAGGGCATGATGAAGAAGTCGGAGGCGGCCTCGATGCGATGCGCGAGGGGATCGTTGAAGCCGATCACGGCGCGGAACTTGTCGCCGCGATGCCAGGACAGCTCACCGAAGTAGTGCTCCGCGTCAGCATCTCCCGTTCCGAGCAGAACCATCTGTAGATTCCAGTCGAGCAACTCCTGCATGCAGTGGGCGAGCACGTCGAAGCCCTTCTGGTGCGTGAGCCTGCCGATCACGCCGAACAGGGGGACGCTTGGCTCGACGGGCAAGCCGAGCTCGCGTTGCAGCGCCGCCTTGCACTCCGCCTTGTTGGCCATGTCGGCGCGCGAGTAACGGGCGGGAAGGTGCCTGTCTGTCGCGGGGTTCCACTCGTTGACGTCTATGCCATTGAGGATGCCGCTCAGATCTGCGCCGCGGCTCGCGAGCATGCCGTCGAGCCCGTAGCCGAACGCACCCGTCTGGATCTCGCGGCAATAGGTGGGACTGACGGTGGTGAGCAGCGTGCTGTGGACGAACGCCGCCTTCATCAGGTTCATGGCTCCGAAATGCTCGAACTCGTTTGGGTTGAGATGCTCCCAGCCGAGCCCGGTGATGAACAACGCGCCCGGCGCAAACACCCCCTGGTAGGCCAGGTTGTGGATCGTGAAGACCGAGGCCGAGCCGTGCAACGGCTTCCCCCACTCGACCGTGTTCGAATACACCGGCACGAGCGCAGCCTGCCAGTCGTGCGCGTGCAACACGTCGGGGATGAAGCCGATCGCGTTGCAGAGCTCCACCGCGGCGCGCGAGAAGAAAGAGAAGCGCTCGAGGTTGTCGTTGTATGCATCGCCGGGCGGCCCATACAGGTAGGGCCGATCGAAGAAGCGATGATGCTCGACGAAGTAGATGCGGACGTCGCTGCCCGGTAGCCGTCCGAGCCGCACGCCGCTGCGCACGAGCCCGGTGTACATTGGCACGACGAGCGAGCCGTCGAGGCGCTCGAGCTCGTCCCAGCGTATGCCGCTATAGAGCGGCATCACCACGCGCACGTCGATGCCACGCTCCGCCAGGGCCTTGGGCAGCGCACCGACCACATCGGCGAGGCCGCCTGTCTTGCGGAACGGGGCGACCTCCGAGGCCACGAACAGCACCTTGAGCGGCTTGCCGTGGCGGGTGATAGGCGTATGGGGCTGCTTCGGTTCTTCGGTCGGTTCCGCGGTCACTCTTTCCTTCGGCCTCTGTTTCCTCGGCAGCCCTGTCGTCTGTGGCCCCCGTCGTCGGGGGCCCCGTCCTCGGCGGGCGGACGTTCAGGCGTTCACTGCGCCGGCAGGCGGCCGCCCGAGCTCATCACATGGCGTACAGGCGGTAGTCAATGTCGGGGAACAGGTTGTTCCTCGTCTCGAGATCGGTGATGGAGCTGCCGTCGAGCTTGCCCGCGCTCAGGTCGTCATAGAGCTGAGTGAACTGGATCACGTGCTCGTTGAAGCGGCGGGTGGCGTAGGGGACGGTCGTGCCCGTGGACATGATGAATGGCCAGTCGCTCGACTGGAGCAACATCAGCTCGCGAGCTGCCTGCTTCAGCGCGCGCCGCTCGAGGTCGCTCTTTGGCTCGCCGAAGCGGCGTGAGAGCTCCACCATGCGCTCTCCGGCCGCGTGAACGTGGCGCCACAGCCAGGCGTTACTCTCGTTCAGCCATTGCTCGTTGTACCCGTTCTTGCCCCAGGACGAGGCGCACGGGATAGCGACCTGGTTGACCGGATGCCGCTCCAGGTAGTCACCCGGTGTGATGGGCTCGACCCCGTGTTGATCGTGGTGCAACTGGCGGAAAAGGTCGTCGAGGAAGATCGGGCCCTCGAACCACCAATGCCCGTAGAGCTCGGCGTCGTACGGGCTGACCACGATCGGCGGCCGATCCATCCCGCCAGCGAGGCGTTCGATCTGCTTCTCGAGCGAGCCACGGAAGTGAGAGGCGTGCAGGCCCGCGCGGCCGCGCGCCGCGTCCGGATCGTACACCCACTTGTCGTGTAGCTGAGCGTGCGTGATCGCGTGATACTTGAACCCGGTGTACAGGCGGTGCCCTTCGGGGTGCACGTGCGGCCCGATGTAGTCGAGGGGCATGTCGAAGCCGATGTCTCGGTAGAAGTCACGGTACTGCGCGTCGCCCGGGTAGCCGTGCTCGGCGCTCCAGACCTGCTCCGACGACTCGGTGTCGCGAGCGAACGCGGCGACGCCCGTGGGGCAGAACAGGGGGGCGTAGACGTCGTGCTGCGGGGGCGTGTCCGCGAAGCGCACGCCGTGGGTGTCGACGAAGAAGTAGCGGATGGCGGCCTCGCGCAGCAGTTCGTCGACGCCCGGTACGTAGCCGCACTCGCCGAGCCACATGCCCTTCGAGCGGCGGCGGAAATGCCTCTCGTACAGATCGGCCGCAGTGTGCACCTGCGCGCGCATCGCGGCCCAGTTGCGATCCATCAGAGGGAAGAAGGCGTGCGTGGCGGTGGCCGTGATCACCTCGATGTGCCCGGCGTCTTGCAGCTTGCGCAGGGCCTCCACGAGGTTGCCGTCGTGGCAGCGCCAGGTGTGCCGCATCTTGCCGAAGCGATCACGATACATTTCCGCGAGGCGCCGGTAATGCGGCTCGTCCTTGGTGCGGCGGATCTCTTTCTCGGCGAGCGCGATCAGATCGTCGAGGTGCTCGGCATAGCGCGTCTTGAGCAGGTCGTCGGTGAGCATGCTCAGGAGCGGCGGGGACACCGACACGGTGCAGCGGTAGTGGACGCGGTCCGCCGCGAGCCCCTCAAACATCTGGATCAGGGGGAGGTAGGTGCCGGTGATGGCTTCGTAGAGCCAACGCTCCTCCATCACGGTCGGGTCTTCCGGGTGCCGCACGAACGGCAGGTGGGCGTGGAGAACCAGGGAAAAATATCCGCGGGCCATCGATCAACCTTTCAACCTTTCCGCGATGGATCGGTGCGAGACGGAGCCGGAGGAAAAACCGAAACGTTGTCGCTGAGGCGGGCCTCGCTGGCACCACCCAGGCGGCCTTCGCTGGCGCCGCCGAGGCGCTGCTCGCTCGCCCCCTTCTTGATGCGGCGTTCGCTGGCGCCCGTCATGTGCCGTTCGCTGGCGCCCATCAGGCGGCGTTCGCTCGCGCCCTTGAATCGCTGCTCGCTCGCGCCTACGAAGCGATACTCGCTCGCGCCTGCGAAGCGGCGCTCGCTGGCGCCTCGCGCGATCCACTGGCTGGCGGCAAGGAAGCGCAGCTCGCTGGCGCCGCCGAGACGACGCTCGCTCGCGCCGAGGAAGAAGACTTCGGAGGCCCCCCTCGCTCGCAGCTCGCTGGCGGCGAGGAAGCGCTCGCTCGCGCCCACCGGCGCTCCGTCGTAGGCGCGAATGCCCGCCGGGGCTTCTGCCGCGCGCGCGGAGACGCCCAGCCACGAGCGATGCACCTCCCAGCGGGCGAGCACGCGGCGGCTCGAGTGGGCGTTGATTCCGCGGATGACGACCTCCCAGGGCCCGTGCATGACGCGCACCTGCTCGCCCAGGCGGTAGATGTGGGCTTGGCCCTCGAAGCGCTCGACCGCGGGCACGACCACCTCGGTGGGGAAGCTGAATGGCCCTGCCTCCCAGCCGCTCTCGGACGCGCCCGACTCCCACGTCGAGACGCCCAGTCCGAGCTCCTGCCAGCTCATCGTCACCATGCGGTAGACGGTGCCGGGATCGGCGGCGTCGACGATCTGCCACCCCGTGTCCGTCTCGAAGCGCTCGACTTCGAACTCCTTGACCTCGTACGCGTCGTATTCGACCGACTCGAAGCGATCGGTCAGCGTCGCCACGGCGACGTCGAGCGCAGGCGGCGCGGCGCCTGTTTCGCTGCCTGCTGTCACGACAGCGGCTGCGAGCTCACCGCCCCCGCCGGCGGCGCTCGCGCTCACCCCGTTGGGTGTAGAGAGCTCTCGGCTCGCGATGTCGCCCGTGTTCGCCACCACGCGCATCCATTCCGTGGGGCGCCCGCCGGCGAGCTCTTTGCGCGGAAAGTCGACGCGCCCCGAGCGCATCAGCTTCCAAAAGCGCCCGTCGGGGGTGCGCAGGCCCATCTCGACGTGCGCACTGGATGAGGGCTTGCCCACCCGACAGAACCACTGACGATCATTACGCTGGACGTCTTGATCGAAGGAGCTGTGCGCATTTTCACCATCGAAGATGCGGCCGGTCGTGTCATGCACGCGCAGCACCAGGACGGCCCGCGCGCCCGCGGGGCCGAGACGCTCGCGCGCGGCATCGAGCGTCTCGTCACGCACCTCCCAATAAACGAAGAGCCTGTCGGGATCGACGGCGATCGCGGTCACGCGGTCACGCCCGTACCCCCACGGGATCTGTCGCGAATGAAGGATGGAACGTCGCGGAGCAGACTCGGTGATCAGCGACGGTTCGAGCTTCGAAACTAGGCTGGGTTCGCTCACCATTTTTTTGCTTTGCTGGGACGGCGCGTGTTGGGGCGCCCGCGCAGGGAGAATCTTGCCGTGTCACCCCCCGGAGAGGACACGACTAACCTCGAAACGACAGGCCCGTACACTCGCACATTCGACCGGTCCGGCGCATCACGAATCCGGGGAAAGACGCACGACGCGTCACCTGGCCCATCGTCATTGCGCTTCCGGAAACACGGCATGAACGCGCGCGACTTTGAAGCGGCGCTGCACTCCAGACCGGTCGATTCGGTCCCGGTCTCGCCCGTGGCGCGCGTGAGGCTGCAGAGTTTCGCCGGTGCGTCTATGCACGGTGTTTTTCTCGTCGAGGGTATAAAGGCGAGCCGCTGACGTGCCGGTACGGGTGAGGTTCGAGACCTCTGCCGTGTGCGAGAGCGCCAACAAATCCGTTCAGTTCCAGCGTGTGCCGCGGCCCGCGGGACGCTGCGCGGCGGCCGTGGCCACGGCTCGGAGAGCGACCGACGGCGGGCTCATCGGGGGTCTCGAGCGAATGGAATCTGATCAACGACCGGGCGCACGTGCGATCGGGGAGAGCACCCGTTCGCGCGGCGATGCCGGCGAGGAGTGAGGATGAACGAGCGACGATTGTGGGCGATCGTGTTGGCGGGGGGCGAGGGTTCGCGGCTCGCGGAGACGACCCAGCGAATGTACGGAAGCTGCTTACCCAAGCAATTTCTGAGCTTCGGCCAATCACGAACTTTTCTGCAGACGACGATCGACCGACTCGAAGGTTTGGTGCCGCCCATTCGTACTGTGGTTGTCGTGGCAGCCTGCCACGAGAGCCTCGCGCGCGAGCAATTGGGCCGGTATTCGGGGGTGGAAGTCGTCGCCCAGCCGCGCAACGTCGGGACGGGGCCCGGTGTGCTGTTGCCGCTGATGCACGTGCTCGCGCGCGATCGACAAGCGGACGTGGCGCTGGTCCCCTCCGATCATGATTTTCGAGCGCCAGCCAAGATGCGCCAGGCGCTGCTGACAGCGCGCCGCGCGGCTCGTACGGGCGTCAACATGGTGCTCATCGGGGCGCGTGCCGAGTGCGCGGCGAGCGATCTCGGCTGGATCGTCCCCAAGCGCGCGCGCCGCAAGACCGTCGCGCCGATCGAGACCTTCGTCGAGAAGCCCGGTCCGGTCGTCGCGGCGCGCTTGCTCGAGCGGGGCGCGCTCTGGAACACGATGCTGTGCGTCGCGCGCGGAGAGGCGCTCCTCGAGCTCGGGCGCCGGCACCTGCCGGCTCAAGTGGCGTTGCTGGAGGAGTATGCGCGCAGCTTGGGGAGCGGGCAGGCCGCCGAGTGTCTGCGTCAGGTCTACGATCGCCTGACGCCGGCAGACTTCAGCCGCGACATCGTCGCCGCATCGAAGGGGCTGCGCGTGACCGCGATGGATGGCGCCGGCTGGAGCGACTGCGGTACTCCGGAGCGGCTAGCGGCCGCGCTCGGCGAGAAGGTCGGAGCGCTGGCTCCGCCGCGCGTCGCGGTCAGCGCCGTCGCCTGAGCCCTACGGGCGGCTATTTCTCGTCGTCGTCATCCGAGTCGTCGTCGTCATCCGAGTCGTCGTCGTCATCCGAGTCGTCGTCGTCATCCGAGTCGTCGTCGTCATCCGAGTCGTCGTCATCCGAGTCGTCGTCGCCGGCGGAGGCGACCGGTGGATCCTCCTCCGACCCGTCCTCGCCGCCGGACGCGGCACGCGGGTCGTCGCCCGAGTCGGGCGCCTCATCGTGGTCAGTCGGGCCGAGCTCGGTCTCGTCGTCGAGCGAAGCGCTGTTCACCGCACCCTCGCGCGGCTCCGTTTCTGCCGTCTCTTCTGACCCGTCGCCGTCGCTGTCCGCTCCCGCGTCGGGAGCGCCCTCGGCGGGCTGCAGCGGCCCTGAGCCGTCGTCGTCGTCCGAGCCGACGATGTTCACCTCGGCCCCTGGAGGGCGCTCGAAGCTGAGCCCGCCGTTCGGTGCTGCCTCACCCGTCTCCTCGAGGAACTTGCGCTGCGACTCGTCGCTGAGCTCCGTGTACTCGCGCAGAGTCGGCAGGTCCTTGAGCGACTGGAGGTTCAAGAGCTCGAGAAAGTCATTCGTGGTGCCGTACAGCGTGGGGCGGCCCGGCTCATCCTTCTTGCCCAGCATCTTCAAGAGCGAGCGCTCGAGCAGACCCTTGATCACCTGTCCCGAGTCGACCCCACGGATGTCGTCGACCTCGGGCTTCGTCACGGGCTGGCGGTAGGCGACGATAGCCAGCGTCTCCAGCTGAGCCCTCGAGAGGCGCACGGGGCGCAGCGCCAGGATCTTCTGAATGTAAGGCGCGTAGCGCGGAGACGATCGCATGACGAAGCCGCCAGCGACCTGCTCGATGCAGAGCCCGCGACCTTCGTAGCTCGCCATCAGCTGCTCGAGCAGCTCCTTCGCGCGCGGCTTGTCGATTCCGGCCGAACGCGCCAGGTCTTTCAGGTCGATCGGCTTCTGGCTCGTGAACAGCAGCGCCTCGAGCAGGCCGCGCAAGAAGCCCTCGGTGTCGTCGCCGTCGGCCTCGATCGGGAACGGTACGAACCGCTCGCCGTCCCTGTCGGCGTCATCAGACTCGCCGTCGCCATCGACATAGTCGTCGCCTCCGCGCGAGTCGGTGTCGTCTGTGTCGCGCTCGGTCACGAGCGTGTCGCCGTCGGGGCTTGCGTCGCCCGGGCTCTCTTCAGAGTCACCATCGGTTGCCTCCGCACGGCGGGCTCGCACCGAGTGCAGCCGGCGGCCGCGCGGGGATGAGCCGCTCTCGACGGGCGGCGCCGACTCGCTCTCGGGCGGCACTCCTTCGAGGCCCCCGTCCTCGCTGTCACGCTCTGCAGCCGTCGTCCCACTCTCGGGGGCGGGGGGCTCACTCTCCGCAGTTGCCGCCTCGCCCTCTGCCTCGCTGGCCTCGCTCTCCGCAGCCGACTCGCTCTCGGCGGCGAGGGGCCCCGTCGCCAGCGCTTGGTCCGCCTCGACCGCTTCACCGAGCACGTCGAGCGGCAGGGTGTCCGACTCGAGATCCGCCGCTTCGGTAGCGCTTCCCTCGAGCTCGTTCTCTCCATCCGGCGGAGCTCGCAGCACGCTCTTGATTTCGCTGCTGCGCGCCGGTTTGCGGCCTTTACGCTTACTCATACTCTTGGTCGTCCCCAGTCGAATCTTCGTTCAGCGACTCCTCGCTCTCGTCCGACTGTGCGGTGGCGTCGTCCTCCGATACCCGGAGCTCGATGTAGATGGGTGCGAGCGGACCGTCCTGCGTGAGACGAGTGAGGCGCAAGCGCGTCATCTCCAGGATCGCTAGGAACGTGATGATCAGCTCGGCGCGGCTCGAGTCGGGCGCGAAGATCTCGTGAAATACGAGCTTGTTATCGATCTTCAAACGATCGACGAGCTCGCTGATCTTCTCCGTGATCGAGAAGCGCTCGAAATCGATCTGGTGCTCTTTCGTCTTCTGCGTCCGCTCGAGCACATGCTGGAATGCGTCCAGCAGCTTGAACATGCTGACAGCTTCGAGCCCCGGTTGGCCGCTGGCCACCTCTTCGCTCGAACCGCGCGGGAACACGTCGCGCCCGAGCACGGGACGGTCACCGAGTTGCTCCGCGGCGAGCTTGTACTTCTGGTACTCGAGCAGCCGCCGTACCAGCTCGGCGCGCGGATCGACGTCAGCCTCGTCGAGCGCCTCGTCGGTCTCCTCCGAGGGAGGGTTCGGCAGCAACATGCGGCTCTTGATGTGAACCAGCGTCGCCGCCATCAAGAGATACTCGCTTGCGACGTCGATGTTCAGATCATCGAGCAGCTTGATGTACGCGACGTACTTCTCGGTGATGAACGCGATCGGGATGTTGAGGATGTCGAGCTCGTGCTTCTTGACCAGGTGCAAGAGCAGGTCGAGAGGCCCCTCGAACATGGGCAGCGACACGCGGTAGCCATCGTCGAGGGTGCTCTGCTCGCCAGGGCTCGGCCCGCTCCCGTTTGCAGTGCCGCTGCCCGCTGAGCTGCCGTTCGCTCGTTGGGCGCGTCCGCCGTCGTGGTCGGTCTCATCGCTGCCCGCGGCTTCGTTTCCACCGGGCTCCCTCGGCGTGTCGCTGGTCGGCGATGCAGGTCCGCGAGATGCAGGTCCGCGCGATTCATCGTCGGGCGGCGGGGGTGGGGCAGACGTGTCGGGGGTCTGCGGCGCTGGTCCGTCCGGGTCACCCGGCGGAGCGGCGATTTCCGCGGTCACAGACGAGGTTTCCTCGACGTCGTTTGGTTCCATGGGCCACGGCGTGTCGCTGATTCCTCGCCCGACAAACCCGGCTCATACCGCGAAATCATCCGTTTGGGGCGCTTGTTTTCGGGGTGGGGTCGTGTCGCGGCCAATTTCGACGGGTCGTTCCCGAAGGGGCGTGAGCGCACCGGAGTCGTTTTGAACGAGCCCAGCAACCCTGGCGGATGCTACTCTCGTTTTCGTGGCCGGTCTGGGCAGTGTCGCAGTTGGTTCGACGTGTCTCGGGCGCTGCGGGGGTGCGGCGTTGCTCGTGGCACTGGCCGTGGCTGAAGGGGTCGCCCGGGCGGATGAGGCTTCGCCGCCGCGCGTCGAAGCGAGCGGCACCGTTGCGGCGAGCGCCGATTCGGAAGGCGCCGCGAGCGGCAGCGCGCTGAGCACCGTCGCCGCGACCGGCAAGTTCAAGGCCGGCGAACGCGAATACTTTGCCCACCCGTACGGCCTCGTGGAGTTCGGCGTCGGCGTGATGGCGCTGCCAGACGCCCGGCTCTGCGGAGGCGCAGCGGGGTGCGATCGCGGCGACGTCAGCCTCGAGGTGGACGCGTGGCCCCTGTTCCGGGCGAGCCCGAACTTCGCGGTGGGTGCGGGAATGACATTGGCGCTCATCCCGATGCAAGACGTGCCGCGCGAGGTGTCGGCGTTCCCGCGTGAGCACGCCCGGCGGTACTTCGCGGCCGAGGGCATCGGCCGCTACTACTTCGTGCACGGCGCGGCGCTGGAGATCTGGTCGGGGATCTCGGCGGGCTTGATCGTGGTGAGCGACAACTTCCGCACGCGTTCCAACGACTCGGCCGTGATCATCGGCGCGAACAGCGCGAACATCGCGACCGAGGGGTTGAGCTTGGGGCTCGCGAGCGGCGTCACGTTCGGGGTCAATCCTCACCTCCAGGTCGGCGCCACCTTTCGCTTCGCCAACTGGTATCTGCCTCCCAACCCGGAGATCATCGCCTTCGGCGAATCGGCGTCGCTCTCCAACCGCGTCACCATGCTCAACCTGGCGCTGACGGTCGCCTATCACAGCCGCTGAACTCGTGCCGCGTTCGGGCGACCTTTGGAGTGGGCTGGAGCCGCTTCACGTGGGAGGCAGCGCGCGGTCCATCCAGAGCACGACGCCAGTGGCAAAGCGGTCGAGCAGCAGCGCCGCCATTCCCAGCAACGTCAAGGCCTTGAGCGGGGTCATCACGACACCGAGCGCGAGCGGGTACGTCGCGCGGGCCATCAGCGCGTGCAGCAGCTCGACGAACGGAACGAGCGCGAGCAGCGGCCCCGCCAGCACCACCGCGAACCGGATTCCGTAGGCCAACGCCCGGGCCACCGCTGGCAGATCTTGTTCGGCGAGCGGGCGCGCGCTCGCCAGGGCCTCGGTGAGCCGGGCGGGCCCGCCGAGCTCGAGGAAGGCGAGCGCAGCGGCGAGCGAGAGCAGCACGCCGAAGGGCGACGCCGGAGCGTTCGTGTCGAACGGCGAGCGCGACGTGGGCCCGCCGCCGCGCAGCTCGTCGATGAGGTTGCCCGCCATGCTCGCGCCCCAGGCACAGATCGCGACGCTGAGCGCCACCGGTACGCCACGCGCGAGCTCCGATGCGAGCGCGGGGATGAGTGGGAGCGCGGGCTCCGGGGACGGTAGCAAGCCGGGCGCGACGCTCGCGCCGAGCATCAACGCAAACGCCACGCGCAGGGGCAGGGGGAACGCCGGCAAGCCCAGCGCCGGGATCAGCACCAGGCTCGGTATCAGGCGAGCCCACGCTCGCGCCCAGCTCTCGGGATCAACCCCCGAGCGGGCGAGCTCTGCGAGCACCGCGGTGAGCCATGCGTCCTCGAGCGGCATCCCGCCGGGTGTAGCGAAAGCCCGCCGCCGCGGCCAGCGGGCTCCGCCGCCGCGTGTCGGTCTGCGACAGCGAGAGCTGGCCGCTATTGCGTCCCGACTGCCGCGGGCGGTAGTGAACGGGCATGGCAGTCGATCCGAAGTGCGTTGGAGCGGAGAGCTCCTCTTTTACCCTCCGCTATGACTGGAAGACACTCGTGCTCTACGCCCTCGGCGTTGGCGCCACCCGCAACGAGCTCGATTTCGTGTACGAGGCGCGGGGTCCCAAGGTTCTGCCCACCTTTGGCGTGGTGCCGGGCTACCCCGTGCTCAGCGAGCTCCTGGCGCGGTCTGGGGCCAGCCTCGACAAGGTGGTGCATGGCGGGCAGTCCGTGACGGCGCACGGCCCGCTGCCGCCAGCGGGCGAGCTCACCACGCGCGGCGTCATCACGGGCGTTTACGATCTGAAGCGCATGACGCAGGTCGTGTTCAAGGCGGAAACGCGGCTCGAGGGGCGCTTGGTGTACGAGAGCGAGTGGATGCTGATCGTGCTCGGCGAAGGCGGGTTTGATGGGCCGCGGCCGCCCAAGAGCCCCATCCCGAAGATCCCGAACGACGCCAAGCCTCTGTTCGTGGTCGAAGAGCGCGTCTCGCCCGAGCAGGCGCTCCTTTACCGGCTCAGCGGAGATCCCAACCCCCTGCACATCGATCCGGCGGTGGCGAAGATGTTCGGCTTCGAAAAGGGGCCGATCCTGCACGGGCTCGCCACGTACGGCTTTGCTGCGCGCGCCCTGATCGCCGGCGCGTTCGGCGGCGATGCCTCGCGGCTGGGCACCTTTCACGGCCAGTTCCGCAAGCCGGTCTGGCCGGGTGACGTGCTACGAACGGAGGGCTTCGAGGTCGAAGGCAAATACGCCCTCCGCACCACCTCGAGCGCGCCCGATGAAGTCGTCGCGCTGTTCGCGGGCGAGGCCACGTCGGGCTGATCACCAGCGCTGGCGGCCGCGCGCCAGCGCCGCGAGTCCATCCCGAATCAGCGCCGCGCCGGGGCGCTCGGCATCGACGACGGGGGCTTGGTCGGGGCCGGCAGGGCCGTGCCGCCCGTGCTCGAGGCGCGACCGCCGAGTGTCGCCAGCGCGGCGCGCGCTCGCTCGGCGTGGCTCGACACCTGCAACAAGGACTCGTAGCTCTGCCGCGCGGCCTCGATTTCACCGAGCTGTTGCTGGCATTTGGCGGTGCGCCACGCGGCCTCGTAGGCCGAGGACGAGCCCGGAAACTCGAGCCGAACGCGCTCGAAGCGGCTCACGGCAGGGGCACAGCCCGATGCGTTGCGCACCGACTGCGCCGAGTAGAGCGCAGCCTCGGCGGCGCGACCACCCGCGCTGCGGCTGATGCGCTCGAAGCGGCGCTGAGCCTCGAGATATTTGCCGGTGCGATACAGCTCGAGGGCTTGCTCGAACGGGTCGAGTCCCTCGGCGTTGCGCTCTCCGCTCGTGCGCTGCGCGTCGCGCGCGGGCACAGCCGCAGGCGGTGGCTCGTGCGCGGGCGCCAGGGCAGGCTCGACATCTCCAGCGGGGAGTGCGCGCAGGACGCCGCTCGCGATCGGGGCCCCGCTCTCCGGGGCGGGCGCGACGGGAAGCACCAGGTCGACGTCGGCTTCGGGCGCGCCGCGCTCCGTCACTTGCATCGCGCTGTGCTGTCCCGGCCGAGCGCGCAGGAACATCAGGCTCGAGCCGATCATGAGCAGCAAGAGGGCCCCCATGATCAGCTGCGGGCGCATGGCGTAGCCCGCCAGCATCGAGACGATGCGACCGATCCGATGGTGCAGCGGCAGCTCGGCGAGCGCCCTGCGCTCGCGCTCCATCAGCTCGGCTTCGAAGTTGGGCGGCGGTTCGTGCGCGGGCAGCACGCTGAGCTGCCGAGTGGCCTTGAAGTGGGCAAAGATCTCGCGGGCGCGCGCCGACTGATCCATGTGGCGCTTGGCGGCTGCCGTGGTGAGCTCGTCGAGCTCTCCGTAGAGTAGGTCGAGGACGATGCGGTCAAACTTGTCGCTGTTCATCCTCGGTTCATCTCCCGCTGGTCGCCCGCGCGCCACGGGTAGGGGCTGCGCGAGTACTGGGCTCTACCGCAACGCCCTTCGATACTCATCGAAATCTTGGAGCGCGACCCGCAACCGCGACAGCGCGTGCTGCATCTGGATCTTCACGGCCGTTTCCGTGCGCTGCGTCACCCGCGCGATCTCGGAAAACGGAAGATCGGCGACCTCGCGCAGCAGGAAGACGTCTTTCTCGGGGTCGGGCAGGGCATCCACCGCGCGCACGATCGAGTCTTCCAACGTCTCGCCTGGCGCTCCCGCCAGGCTCCGCTCGGCGCTCTTGTCGGCGGGCGCCGGGCTACGACTCCGCTCTCGCTGGACCAGACGGCAGGCGATCGAGAACAGCCGGGTGGAAAATGGCGTCTCGTAGTTGAAGCGTCCACCCTCACGTACCACTCCGAGGAAGGCCTCCTGCGCCAGCTCGTCGGCGCTCAGCGCGGAACCGAGCTCCCGCAGCAAGAAATTATAGACCGCGACCTGGTGGCGCCGGACCAGTAGACCGAAGGCCATGCGATCTCCGCGTTGATACCGCAACATCAACGCCTCGTCGCTGACATCCCCCGCGTTCATCGCACGGTACTCCGGCGAACGCTGCTCCCGCGTACCGTGCCGCGCCGAACCGTGCCCCGCCGAGCGTAGGCGAGCGCCCGCGACGACCTGTCGCGCGCGCCGCACACGTGCCGTGCCGGCGCCAGGCGCAGGTTGGGGCGACCGCACGAGAGGGCGAGACTGTAGGCCGCCGGTTGCTCGCCTCCCCACCTCGGCGCTTCCGCCCTGCTCCCGTTCGGCATTCGATGCCGGGTGTAGGAAGCTGCGGCGCGCAGGACAATAGGCATTGAAGTTCACCCGGATTCGGCACACCACCGCCAGCGCGCGGCTGCGTCCGCGATCGGGACTATCGGAATGTGCCAGGAAAAGCGCTCCGAAGCGAGCGCAAAGCCGAGCCTCCGCGTTCGCCGGTGCTCCGCACGAGCGGCCGTTCGCCGTAGCATTCGCGCCATCGCGATGTCGCCGCGCTCGCGCCGCTGCCCGACGCGCCTCAGCGGGCTGGCAGCAATGACGAGACGGCGCCGCGGGCGCGCGACGAGCCGGCGAGCGGCGGCCGGAAGGCTCGCCAAATGCCCGCGGACTCGCCGATTACAGCGCCGAATCTGTGGTGGGGGGGGCACCGCTCCCATCGTCGCTTGCGCGTGATGCGTTTCATCGTGTTGCGCTTTGCGCGGCGCCTGTCAGCGTTCAGGAGTGACTCGACTCCAGAAGTCCACCCTGGCGCCCAATCCCCGGAAACTCGGCTATGGTCGTGAGGGCGCGGGGCCCTAACTCAGCATCTTTCGGGCACGTAAATGTGTGTGAGGCTAATCGGATGAAACTGTCGAGGGGCGCTGTAGCGCTTTGCGTCTCGCTGTTCGCGCTGCTCGCAGCGGGCGATGGGGGGGCTGCACCCGAGCCTTCGCCGCCGGCAGTGGAGCCGGTCGGTGTTGCAGAATCGAGCGCGGCCCCAGCCGCCGCAGAGGCCGAGCCTCGACCATCGCCCGCGCCGGCGGGCACTGCGCCCGGCGTGGTTCAGCCCGCGCCCGCGCCTGCGTTGCCGCCGAGCTCGGCAGCAACGGCGCCGGGCGTCGCGACGAGCGTTCCGCCGAAGCTCGACGGCGCTACGTATGCCGTTCGCTTGCGCGACCTCGAAGCGCGGGTCGATGAGCTGAAGGAGCAGATCCGGCGCAGCCACACGCGGCTCAGCCTGCTCAGCGACACGATCCTATCCGGCGGGGTCGGCGGTTCACGGGCGTCGATCATTTTCCAGAACGACATGAGCGGCGCGTTCCGCTTGACGCGCGCGTTGTTCGTGCTCGACGGCGCGGTGCAATACAACAAGCAAGACGACACGGGGGCGCTCGCCGGGCAGAAGCAGATCCCGATTTTCAAGGGCTCGATCGCTCCGGGCGACCACACGTTGCAGGTGCTGTTGCGCCTGCGTGGCCACGGCTATGGGGTCTTCTCCTACCTACGCGGCTATCAGTTCGAGGTGAAGCAGAGCCACTCGTTCAGCGTGACCGAGGGAAAAGAAGTCGACCTCGACGTGATCGCCTGGGAGAAGGGGGGCGTCACCACGCCCCTCGAGCAGCGCCCCGCGGTGCGCTATCTCGAGCGCCTGCGCGACGTGCCGACGCCCCTCGGCGGCGGCGACGACGGCGCCGCGGCTCCGCCTCGGACGGGCGGCGGAGGCTGAGCGATGGGTGTCGCTGTGCCGTGGCCGTGCGCGACCGCGGCCCGGGCATTCCGCGCGGGCCTCGCCGGTGCCGCCTTGTTGCTCGCGCGGGCGCCTGCTGTGCTCGCCGTCGACGCGAACGACGCTCGCTCGGAGGCCGCACGCGACATCCAGAGCGTGCGCGCCGACCTGTCGCGGCTCGTCCCGGGGCTCGTCGCCCAGCGCCGCGCCGCGCGTTCGACCGAAAAGATGATCGCATCCGGCGATCTCGCCCTGCGGGCAAAAGACTACGAGCAGGCCATCGACGTCTTCAATCAGGTGGTCGAGCTCTACCGGCAGGGCAAGGCTTCGCCCAACGCACACGCCGACGGCCTGTTCCTGCTCGCGCAGGCCTACTTCGAGTCCGGGCAGCTGCTCTCGGCGCGGCGCCACTACACCGAGTTGCTCGACCACGCGCAGCGCCCGCCCTACGACTCGTACGCGGGGCGCAGCCTCGCCCGCCTCGTTGACGTCGCGGTTCAGACGGGCCGCCCCGACACGCTCGACGCGATCGCCGCGCGCGTCGCGGCGCTGCGCGCCGTCGATCCGACCGGTTCGTTCGAGTACGCGCGCGGCAAGTTGAGCCTCGCTCGCGGCCGCTTCGACGACGCGCTGAAAATCCTGGGCACGGTCGCGCCGGAGTCGCCCTACTACCACCAGGCGCGCTATGTCATGGGCGCTGTCCTGACGAAGCGGGCGCTGGCCGAAGCGGGGCTGGGCCCTAGCGCGGAGGCGCAAGCCCGACTCGTCACCCCCGGGGCGGCGGAGCGGCTCGCTCCGGCCGTGGTGCAGTTCCAGCAGGTGACCGAGCTCGCTCGCGACACGCCGGAGCACACCCAGGTGATCGACCTCGCCTGGCTCGCGATCGGCCGCCTCCACTACGAGGCCGAGAACTACCTCGACGCGGCGCAGGCCTATATCCAGGTGAACCGAGAGTCTCCAGCCTACTACGAGATGCTCTACGAGCTCGCCTGGGTCTATGTGCGAGTCGGCGACTATGTGCGCGCCGAGCGGGCGCTCGAGCTGCTCGCGGTCGCCGCGCCCGACACGCTCGACATCGCCGACGGTGCCTTGCTCCGGGCGGACCTGATGCTGCGATCCGGTCGCTTCGAACGCGCGCTCGCGTCATACGAAGATGTGCGCTCGCGATTCGAGCCTGCGCGCGAACGGGTCGAACAGTTCCTGTCCTCCACGGCAGATCCCGCCGTCTACTACGATCGACTGGTCGAGGACGGGCTCTCGCTCGGCGGCCCCTCCGCGCTGCCCGACGTCGTGCTCGATTGGGTGCGCGAAGAGGCCCGCGGCGAACGCGTGTTCGCGCTCATCGACGACGTGACGCACGCACGCGACGTGCTCCGGCGCTCGCGCCGGCTATCGAGCAAGCTGAACGCGATCCTGGCCACGCCGAGCCGCGCCCGCGCGTTCCCCGAGCTCGAGGTGGCGCTCGAGGACGCGATCGGCCTCGACAATCAGCTGTCGCGCGCGCGCCGCTCGATCGCTCTCGGTCTGGAAGACAGCTCCGACGCCGATTTTTCGGGGCGCCTGGGCGAGGCGCGGCAGCGACGGAGGGCGCTGATGCAGCGCTTGGCATCGGTGCCCGTCACGCCGGCCGACTTCCTGCGGCGCGAGGAGCAGACCGAGCGAAGCTGGAGCCGCGTGTCGCAGGCGGTGCAGCGGGCGACGCTCGAAACAGACAAGCTACAGGCGGTGATCAACGGGCTCCGGCAGGTGCTGGATCAGGCCGACAAGCACGGCGTCACGCGCAATCCCGCGAGTCGGGGGCGCTTTCGGGCGGAGGTCGAGGCCCGCGAGCGCGAGCTCGGCGCGTACCGCCTCCGGATCGACGAATACCGGCAGCAGGTCGAGAACGGGCGCGTACAGGTCGGCCTCGGTGACCGGCGTTTCGAGGAAGACGCGCACGCGCGCCAGCGCTTTCGGCAAGCGCTGTCAGAAGAGGTCGAGCTGCTCTCGGCGGGCCACGGCGACGGCGATTCGCTCGACTACGCGCGCGCGGCCGCGCCGATACTGGCGGAGATCGCCGCGCTCGAGCAGCAGGTGGAGGAGGTCATCGCCACGCTGGAGCGAGAGGTCTCGCTCGGGTCGGAGGAGATCCGGCGCCAGGTGGTGGAGGAGACCGCGCGCATTGCGCAATACACGGGCGAGCTCGACTCGCTCGATCAGTACGCGCGCGTCCTGGTCGGTGAGGTGGCGATGAAGAACTTCGCCAACGTTCGCGAGCGCTTGAAGGATATCGTGCTGCGCGCCGACGTCGGCATCGTGCAACAGGCGTGGGAGCTGCGCGAGGAGCAGCAGGTGCGGCTGCGAGGCTTGCAACGGCAGCGCGCCATGGAAGAGCAGAACCTGGAGGACGAGCTGCGCGAAGTCTCGGACGATGTGGGAGACGGGCTGTGAGCGCGGCGCGACGAAAGCTCCGCTCACCCTCGCGCAACGCCTGCTCGTTCGGTGCGGGCCTCGTACTACTGGCCCTCGCGCGGGGAGCCCGCGCCGAGGCTGCCGAAGAAAAGGACCTGTCGCGCGCTGAGCCGGCGGATCTCGCCGCGGTGGGCGCAAGCGCGGCGGCCGGCGCGCGCAACCCCGAGCCGCCGCCGAAGGCCGAAGCCAGCGCCGCGCGTTCGCCGCGCGTCAAGCGGGCGCGGCGGCTCGAGCCCCTCGCGCCGCCGAGCGACGCTCAGATCGCAGCGCTCGAGCGCTTTCAGGCGGAGGCTGTCGAATACGAGCAGGGGGCGCGCGATTATCGCTCCACCCTCACGCTGCTGGTGCGCCACCACTACGAGGAGCAACGGCGGCGGATCCTAGAGGCGCTCGACCAAGACATCGATCAAGAGCAAGACCAGCTGCGCGTCACGCGTGACGAGGCGATCCGACGCCTGGAGGCCTTCGTGGCCCGCTACTCGGGCTCGAACACCGATCCGACTGCCACGCCGGATGCGATGTTCCGCTTGGCCGCGCTGTACGAGGAGCGCGCCCGTTCGGATTCGAAGGTCGAGCTGAGCCAGGGTTTGCTGCCCGCGATGGCGCTCTACCGACGCATCGTCGAAGACTTCCCGACCTACCAGGAGCTGGCCGGCGTCGCGTACTACCTCGGGCACGCACTGACGGATGCGGGCCGCCTCGACGAGGGACAGCAGGCTTGGCGCTCGCTGGTGTGCCAGAACAAGTACCCGCTCGTCAGCGACCCGAGCGACCCGCTCGTGGTTCAGCTCACGCCGCTGGCTCAGGATCACGAGCCGCAGTTCTGGACGGATTGGTACAATCGAAATCCGATCCCGCTCGATCAGCTCGGCACACGGCAGCGCGACACTCGCCGCGGCGGCCCCGACATCGAGCGTGAGGAGCTCTCGTTCGATGACCCATATCGCGGGTGCGAGCCCATCCCGCAGCGGCTGCAGCCAGGCCAGGAGCCGCGCTATGTCGCCGAGGCTTGGTGGCAGCTCGGCAACTACCACTTCGACCAGCTCGACGCGGGCGGACCCTACAGCCTGAATCGCGCCACCAGCGCCTACCAGCACTCCACACAGCTGAAGAAGCCGCCGATCTACGGCGTGGCGCTCTACAAGCGAGCCTGGACGCACTTCAAGCAACAGCGCTACCACACGGCGGTCGAGGGCTTCGTCAGCTTGCTTCGTTACGCCGATCAGCAAGAGGTCGCGACGGGGGATCCGGGCGCTGATTTTCGCAACGAGGCCTACACGTACATCGCCGGTTCGCTCACCTATGTCGACTTCGAAGGGCCCGGGGCGAGCGACCCGAACATCGCTCGCAGCGATGTGCTCGACGTCGAGCTCGATCCCGTCATCGCCGAGCAGAAGATGGCGGTCGCCATCGCGCGCGTCCAGAACCCGAAGATCATTCCCCAAGACGAGAAATGGACGGTCGAGATCTACAAGGCGCTCGGCCAGGAGTTCCTCGACATTACCCAGAATCGAAACGCCGTGGCCGTGCTGGAGCTCGCCCTCGCGCGCTTTCCGATGGACCGCGACGCGCCGAAGCTGCAGGAGAAGGTCGCCACGCTGTACGACCAGCTGGCGAGGCTCGCCCCCGACGGCTCCGCCGTCCGCGCCGAATACACGCAGCGAGCGCTCGAGGCGCGCACGATGCTGGCCGCGTACGTGGGCACGACAGAGTGGACTCACGCGAACCGCGACGACGCCGAGGCGCTCGCCACGGCCGAGGGCCTCGCGAAGAGCGGGCTGCAGCGCGCAGCGGCCGACCATACCAACCAAGCACGCGCGCTGGTGGCGCGCGCGAGGGACGCGAGCGACGACGCCGATCAGCGCAACCTGCTCGAGCGGGCGATCAACGGCTATCGAATGGCCGAGACGGCATGGGCGGCCTACATCGATCAGGATCCCGCGGCGCTCGACAGCTACGAGAGCCGCTTCTGGCTCGCTGATGCGCGCTACTGGGTCGCCGTGCTGCAGGTGAGCCTCGGACGCACGCCGACGGCGGCGGAGGTGACCGCGGCGCGCAACGCCGCGATCGACGTGCGCGACTCGACCGAAGACGACCGCTACCTGCAGCCGGCGGCCTACTACCTCGTGAGCATGTCTGACAACCTGTTGAACGACGCCCACCGAGAATACAAGGACAGCGGCGGCCGCCGGGGCGTCGGGCCGCGCGACGCGGTGCAGTTCTCGAGCGGCGGCTCTGATCGCAAGTATGTGCGCGAGGCGCTGCCGCCCGAAGTCGAGAACGCCGTGGTCGATCGCGACGGCTACAACGAGGCCATCGTGTTCGAGGAAGACCCGCAGCACAATGGCCCCGTCTACGCGTTCCAGGCGGCGGAGTTCTATTTCGTGTACGGGCAGTTCGACGAGGCGCGTCAGCGCTTCGAGCCGATGATGGCTGAGTACTGCGGCAAGAACGAGTGGGGCTACAAAGCTTGGGAGAAGCTCATCAGCATGAGCAACTTCGAGGGCAACGCGAAGCGAAGCCGTGAGCTGGCGGAGGGCAGGAGCTGCGCCTTCAACGAGGAGACCAAGCGCGCTGAAGAGGCGCTGCGCAAGCCGGTGCGCCAGGGCGTCGCCTACCTCGAGGCGCGCGAGATCTACGACGCCGCCGAGAAGCTGCCGCCGGGCCCGGACCGCGACGCGAAGTGGCGTGAGGCGGCGGCCGCCTACAAGGTAGCGCTCGACGCCGCGCCCGATCGAGACGAGGCGCCCGAGGCGGCGATGAACGGCGCTTACGCTTACAAGCAGGTCGGCGAATACGACAAGGCGATCGAGATGTACGAGTTGTTCATCGCCCGCTACGGCAGCGACGAGAAGCTCCGCACGGTACGCGACGGAGACCCGAGCGCGAAGCCTCCGGTCGGCCCGAGCCCTGAGAAATACGAAGAGCGCGTCGGCTTCCTCAAGATGGCCTACGACGCGCTCGCCAGCTCGTACGTTCTCTTCTTCGATTATCCGGAGGCGGCCAGCACCTTCGAGAAAATCAGCAGCACCGAGCATTTTGCGGAGGCCGACCGGCGTGAGGCGGCGCGTCAAGCGCTGACACTCGCCGCGAGCCTGGGTGATGAAGCGGGCATGCGCCGCGCGCGACAGGGCCTCTCGGCGCTCGGCGCCTCCCCGCACGACCTCGCGGAGGCAGATTTCGTCGTGGCGAGCTCGGCGCTGAAGGCTTGGGATCCGGCCAGCCCGAGCCGCGGCACCAACGAGCGCGCGCGTGACGCTGCCGAGAGCGCCATGCGAACCTACTACGAGACGAACGCGCGCAACCCGAACGCCAGCGAGTTCCTGGTCGAGGCGGCGTACTGGGTCGCCCGATCGAAGCGGTCGACACGCGACGCTCGAGAAGGGCAGTGGTGGGAGGCAACCAAGCAAGCGTTCGAGGCCTTCCGTCGAGCGGCGCCGACGAAGCCCGACGGTCTGAACGCCGCGCTCGGCACGCGCCAGGCCGCCTACGCCGCGGAGGCGGCGTACATTCAGATAGACGACGCGATCGAGCGCGGCTTCGATTACGACACGGGCCACCAGCAGTACGCAGGCAACACCGTCGAGGTGCTCGACCAGTATCGGCGCGCAGCGGTGGCCGCGCAGGCGCACTACGATGCGCTGCAGCGCGTGGTCGACGATTACGCATCGCCCGAGTGGGCCACCGCCGCCATCGCGCGCCAAGGGTCGCTGTATGATTCGCTGCGCTCTGCCCTGTACGACGTGCGCGCGCCGGCGTTGAAGATGTTCGACAAGAAGACCGAGGCGCTGCTGACGCGCGCCGAGAACAGCGACAGCGCCGAGCTCCAGGAGCAGGCCGACGCGGTGCGCATGCGCGTGGAGACGGCCTGGCGCGAGGCGCGCGATCGCGAGCTCGACAGCGCAGACCAGGTGATGGTGGATCGCTACGGCAACGCGATCACGCTCGCTCGCCGTTACAATGTTCAGAACCCTACCATCGCCAAGGCGATCCAACGGCTCGCGTTCTTCACCGACGTGATCGGCGAGGCCAAGCTCTCGCAATACACCGGCCGGGTGCCGAGCCTCGACTACACACCGGGCATGTTCCTGCGGCTGCGCCCAGGCCTCGTGACGGCGCCGCGTCCAGAGGGGATGGCGCCACCGGCGCCGCCGCCCTTGCCCTGAGGCATCGGGAAGTCGTGATCGCCATGCTGATGCTCGCCCGTTCTCGCCGCGTTCCTCTGACGGTCGTCGCCTTCGGCGTCGCTGGGCTGCTCGGGTGCTCGCGCGCCGGCCGCCACGAGCCCGCACGGGAGCCGCGCGCGGCCACCAGCGCCGGAGAGCACGCGCCGCGCCGCGAACCCGCGGTGGAGCAGAGTCGCACTATCCACGCGCTCTCGCCCGAAGCGGCGAGCGCCTATGCCGCGGGCGTCGCCGCATTCGAGAAGGCCGATCTAAATGGTGCGACGGCGCAGTTCACGCGGGCCGTCGCGGCCGATCGCGGGGCCTACCCGGCGCTGGTCGGGCTCGGCGTCGTACAGGAGCGGCGCGGCGAGCTGGCGAAGGCGCTCGACTCATACGGTGCCGCCCTCGCCATTCGACCCGACTATGGCCCCGCGATGACCGCGAAGATTCGATTGTTGCTCGGCATGGGCCGCCTCTCTGAGGCCGAGGCGCTCGCGCGCGACGCTGCGGCGAAGAACCCGGAGAGCGCGGCGGTGCTCGCCGCGCTGGCCGAGGTCGTCTCTGCTCGCGGAGATTCGGTGACCGCGCAGCAGCTCGCACAGCGGGCGCTCAAGGAAGATCCCGACTATCGTCCTGCGATGGTGACTCTGGCTCGAGATCACTATCGCGCCCACCGGCTCGATCTGGCGCTGTACACGTTGACGGCCATACTCGACGGCTACGGCCAGGAGAACCCACCTCGCGACAAGAACAACGCCGACGCCCGCTTGCTGCGAGCTTCGATCTACAAGGAGCAGGGCAAGCGCAAGGCTGCCATGGACGAGCTGAAGACGGTGCTCGAGCTGCGCCCCGATCTGGTCGACGCGAGGCTTCAGCTGGCGGCCTACATGCTCGACGCGGGCAACGCGGACGAGGCCAGGCCTTTGCTCGAGAAGGCCCTCGAGTACGACCCTGCCAACGTGCTCGTCCACCTCAACCTGGGAGATGCCTATCGCCTGCTAGGCAAGCCGAAGGATGCGCTCGACCACCTGAACTGGGTGTCGCGCAAGGACGATTCGCTCGCCCAGGTCCACTACAACCTCGGCCTCGTGTACCTGTTCTCCAGCGGCGTGCCGGGTGTCACTGAAGAGCAGGCTATCGACAAGGCGATCGAGGCGTTCGAGCGTTTCAAGAAGCTCGAGCCGCGCGCGGCTCGAGGCTCCGGTGACGACGTCGACGATCTGATCGCGCGGGCGCGCAACAAGAAGGCGATCATCGAAGCGCTGAAAGAGCAGCCACAAGACGCCGCACCGGCGGCGTCCACGGGAGATTCGGGATGAATCGAGTTCATGGTCGAGGTCGCGCTCGGGGTAGCAGTCGAGCCGCAGCCGCCGCGGTCACGCTGCTGCTCTCGCTCGGTCAGTCAGCGCCGGCCTGGGCGCAGCAGGGCAAGGGGCGCGTCGTGACGATCAGCGAGGTGACCATCGTCGGGCGCATCCAGAAGCCGATCGCCGCGGTCGACGTCAGCCGGATTCAGCCGAAGCTGGCCCTCGCCGAGCTGCGTCAGCCCTTCCTGCAGCGGATCGAGGAGGCGATCTACCGTGCGCCGTTCTGAGCGCACGCCGGCGAGAACATGTGGTGGACGGTATTCTCATCGTGCGTGGTGCTCGGCTTGGTGCTGGAGAGCTGGCGTCGGTTGCTGGCCGTGCGCGCACTGTGGGATGTGGCGGCGCCCTTCCTGAAGGCAACGCGGCGAGCGCCGCCGGAGCGCGAGCAGCGCGCGTACGTCGCGGACCTCAACGAAGCGACGCTCGAGATCGGCGCCGGGCTGGCGCGAGCCGGAATCGTGCCGAAGAGTTGTGCGAAAGCGGCGCTCTCGCTGGGCGCGCTCGTTGCACTGCTCGAATCCGCAGAGCTGGTGCGGGGAGACGGAGCGCAGCCGTGGCTCGTGCCTGCCGTCTCGTTCGTGGGCGGCTTTCTGGGGGCGCTGGTTTGTTTGCTCATCGGGCGAGTGGCCGAGGCCGAAGCGCGGCGGCTTCGCGCGGATTGGGCGAGCCTTATCCGTCGATCCAGCCGGGACGTTCCGACGGGATGACAGGGCTGCGATGTGATCATAGGGTTGCGATGTGATCATAGGGCTGCGCTCCGACGACACGGCCCCGGACCACAGCTGCGCCCCGACGACAAGGAACTCTCGCGCGATCGGCACCCGTGATTCGTGGACCACATCACCACCCGCAGCTACGCTCCGGAGTCCGCCGGGTAGAGAGCCGTCGCGAGTGAGAACCCCCTGATGACCCAGCAGTCTCCCCTGTCCAACCCAGCGCGCGGCGGGTCAGGCCCGTCTCATGGCCCCGGGTCGCCGTCGGGGCAGGCGGGGCAGATGACGGCCATGATGCGCGCCGTGGCGGGCACCGGGCCCAAGGTGCTGCGCATCGGGCTGATCCAGGCGGGGAGGGTGATCGAAGAGCGCATCATCAAGCAGCGCACCAGCGTCACCGTCGGCTCCAGCGAGAAGAACATGTTCGTGATCTCCGAGGGAGATCTGCCGCAAGATTTCTGCCTGTTCGAGCTCTCGGGGGAGAACTACCACCTGAACTTCACCGAGGCGATGAAGGGCCGCGTGGCGATGCCGAGCGGCCTGATCGAGATCGCCGAGTTGAAGAGCCAGGCTCGCTCGCTCGGCGATGGCATCTACCAGGTCGGGCTGGAGGACGACTCGCGCGGCAAGGTCGTGCTCGGAAACACGACCTTCCTCTTCCAGTTCGTGTCGCCTCCGCCGTTCCAGCCGCGCCCGCAGCTGCCCACCTCCGTCACGCGCGGCGCCTCCAGCGTCGACTGGCCCACCACCGTCATTGCGGCGTTTTCATTCCTGGTCCATTTTTGCGCGATCGGTTCGGTCTACTCCGACTGGCTCGACCCCGTCGTCGACTACGAGATCAACGTCAGCGCGCTGGTCGAGACCATCAAGAACCTCCCGGCACCGCCGCCCGTGGAGGAGCCCGTCGAGGCACCGGCGGAGAAGGCCGAGACTCCGAAGGCTGATGCACCCAAGGCCGAGGCGCCCAAGGCGGCCGCACCGAAGCCCGCGCCGGGGCCGAGCGGTGCCAAGGAGCACCTGACGAAGGCCCAGGCCGCCGCGCTCAGCAACGAGCTCGAGTCACTGGAAATGGCGACGCTGGCCGCGCTGTCTGGCGTCGGTCCCGCCACGGCGAACGTCCTGCGCAGCGGCGAGGTCCCGACGAGCGCGCTCGATGCCGCCGCCGCGTCCGAGGCGGGCGTATCTTCCGCTGGAGCCACCGGCCTGAAGCTCGGTGGGGCTGGCGGCACTGTCCGGCCCGGCGCTGTCGGAGGCGGACTGGCCAGCATCGGTGCAACAGGCAAGGCGGCGGGCGGGGGCAGCGGCACCACGGCGGTGGTGAAGGGCCCGAAGGGCAGCGCATCGATCGGTGACGCGTCAGTGGCGGGCGGTACGGTGAGCGACGCCGCGCGGGTGGTGGCGACCATGCGTGCCGGTTTCCGGGCTTGCTATCGGCGCGGGCAAGACGAGAACCCCGACATCGAAGGCAAGATCGCCCTCAGCATCAAGGTAGGTCCCACGGGGCAGGTGACGTCGGTCACGGCAACGAAGACGGGAAACCTGCCGCAATCGGTGGTCGATTGTGTCAAGGCCCGCGCTAACTCCGCGAACTTTGCCGCACCGCAAGGCGGCGGAGTGGCCGTGGTTCAAGTGCCCGTCACCTTTGTCAAACAGTGAGGCCGCTCCGGTGGTGTCCGGCGCGGATACCCCCTGGAGCACGCCCTAAATGGGTCACCGCCGCCGGCCGTATGTTCGCACGAGCCGGCCACCGACACAGCCGAACTTGGAGAGAGTCAAACACCGAAGGGCGCGGAATCGCTCAGGTTGCTTCGTTGACACGGTTCGATGCACAGGTAACACTCATGCGAGCCGATGAATCATGAGGGAGGCAGCGTGAACGGGCGTCGATCGCGATGGGGTCGCTTCCTTGCCGCGTCCTTGCTCGGGCTGTCGGGCGTCGTGGCGGGCAGCGCGCTGGCGCAAGAGCAGGCCGGGCTGAGCGTCTCGACGGAGCTGGCGCCCTCGGGCGTGCTGGCGCAACCGGAGTCTGCCGATCTGTCGCCGGACGAACGCCTCGAGCGCGCCAAGGGTTTCGTCGACGCCATCGAGCGCTCGGCACAGTCGATTCAGCGCCAGCTCCAGTCGGCGCGCAAAGATCGCGACGTCGTTCGAGTGCTGTGCCTCAACGACAAGCTCAATCAGGTCGACGTGGCGCTGCGCTCCGCGCAAGATCGCGTGGGCGCTCTCGGAGCCGCAGTCGACCGCAAAGACGCCGATCGCGCCCGTCACGAATATACGGTGCTCGAGGTGCTCGACGATCGCGTGCGGACGCTGGTCAACGAATCGAGCCAGTGCATCGGGGAAGAGACGGGTTTCATTGGCGAGGCCGAGGTGAGCGTCGCCATCGACCCCAACCTGCCGGATGGCGACACCGGGTTCGGCATCGATTCAGCCGCGCTGCCTCCGCCGCCGAATATCAGCAGCCCGATCGAATGAGTGGGCGGCAGCGGCTGCAGCGTGCCTCGCCAGCTCGTTCTCGCGGGAGCGCCAGAGCCTCGTTTCGCCAGCTCGTTTGCGTCAACGATGAAGAAGCGTGCATTTTTTGCCAGCATGGCTCTCGCCGCATGCGGGTTCGCGCCGAGCGCCCTCGCCCAGAGTGAGCGCCAGCCGTGGCTGAGCGATCGGCGTATCGGTGGGGGCCTGGGCGTCCGCACCGGCAACTTCGAGCTGCACCCGGCTGTCGCCGGTGAGGTCGGTTACGACAGCAACTTCTTCCAGGCGGCGGGCAGGGTGACCGGGCCCGATGGGGTCGTGACCATCCCGCGCGAGTATCTGCCCGTGCGCGACGGAGCGATGTTCGGCGGCACGGGCACCTTCAACGAGCCGAACGTGGGCACCTTCCGCTTCCGGCTCACCCCGTCGCTGACGTTGAGCACGCTCGGCGCGCAGCGCACGGAGGGGGAGTCGGGCGCCGCCGCGCGCCCCAAGGTGAACCTGCAGGCCACCGCCTCTGCCAGCTACAACGAGCTGATCGCGACCGACGCGCAGTATTCGGATGATGTCGCTGGCAACCGCTTCCTGAGCGGCGATCTCGGAGTGGCAGCGATGATCTTCCCGGATCGGCCGTGGGGGTTCAACGTCAACGGCCAATATAACCGGTCGGTACAGCCGGTGAACGATCCCGCGGCGCCGCCGGGGTTTCAGCGCTCGACATTTCGAGCCGGCGGCGCCGTCATCTGGCGCCCCGGCGGAGGTCTGCTCGAGTGGAGCCTGGGTTACGACCTCACCCTGGTGCTGTTCGAAGACGCCGAGTTCGCGACGTTCTCCAGCGTGTCGAACAACCTCGCGCTCAGGGGCCGCTGGCTGTTCTTGCCGCGCACGGCGCTCTTGTATGCGGGCGAATTCGGGTCGCTCTACTACCCAAACGGCGGCGACATCAAGCCGCCAGGCGCACCGTTGAGCTCGCTGGTAGGTATCAATGGCCTCGTCACCAACCACTTTGGCTTGATGGCGATGCTGGGCTGGAAGACGATCTTCTTTAACCGCGACGATGAGTTCGACAGCGCCGTCGGCAACATCGAGCTCACCTGGTACCCGCTGCCTCGCCCCGACCTCGCGCCGGACGCCGCGGGCGTCGGCCTGTCTTCGATCAGCATCGGCTATCGCCGCGATGCCCGCGCCTCTTACATCGGCAACTATGTCCAGAACGACAGCGCGTACGGGCGCGCCAGCTATTTCGTGGGTGGCGTGGTGCTCTTCACGCTCGACGTCGGCATCGACCACCTGCGGCGGCCGGACAGCTTTTTCTCGAACGGAACGCGGCAGAGCGCCGCGTTCTCGGAGAACCGGATCAACGCCACGGCGTTTGCCGAGTATCGCACCAGTGACACGTTTGGTATCAACACCACGGTGCGTTATACCGGGGCGCTCACCGACCACATCATCGCGGTGGAGAACGACGCCAGCAATCCGCGCTTGCCGTACGACGATTTCGGCTTCAATCGCGTCGAGGCCTGGCTGGGCGTCCGCTGGTTCTTATGACCGGTAAACTGCCGTTGGGGATGCCGTCTCCGCGCGGGACGGCGATCGGGTCCCGGCTGCGGCGGCTGCTGGCGGGGTGCCTCATGGTGCTCGCCGCGAGCTGCGGGCCGAAGGTCGACAATTCTCAGGTGAAGCTGCCCGACCCGGTCGAGAGCACGACGCTCGGCCCCGGTGACATGTTCACCCTCGACATCGTCGGCGAGAAAGATCTCCCGCGCGACTTTCAGGTCGCCTCGGACGGCAGCGTCGATTTTCCCTACGTGCACCGCGTCCATGTGCAGGGGCTCGAGCCGCAGGAGGTGGCGCGCGCGGTGCGCGAGCGGCTGATCGCACAGCATATCCTGATCGACCCGAGCATCATCGTCTCGATCAAGGAGTACAACAGCAAGCGCATCACCGTGCTCGGGCAGGTACAGCGGCCCGGCAGCTTTCCCCTCACCCCGGGGATGACGCTGGTGCAGGCCATCAGCAACGCCGGAGGCTTGAACGCCATCGCCAACGGCGAGCGCGTCAACCTGACCCGCAAGGAAAAGCAGGGCGCCACCACCGTGGTCTTGAGCTTCGATTCCATCACCGACGGCAACTCGCCCGACATTCCGCTGCAGGCCGGCGACCAGATTTACGTGCGCGAGCGCGTTTTCTGAGCGTGGTGCTCGAGGCCGTCCTCATCGAGCGCGCCCGCTGGGGACGAGGGTTGTGGCGGCCGGGGTGGGCGGTGTAGGGGTTGCTCCGTGATTCATCCTTCCCGCCCTCTGCTGCTCGGCTCGGGATCGCCGCGGCGTCGCGACATTTTGGCATCCCTGCGCCTGCCGTTCGTGGTGCTCGCCGCCGACATCGTCGAGGACGTGCTGCCCGATGAAACGCCGCGCGCCTACCTCGAGCGCATCACCCTCGCCAAGCTCGAAGCCGTCTGGCAGCGCTTGGCGCGCCAGGCCGACTTGGCGGTCCCGCCCGGGGGCGTCGCTGCAGTGCTGGTAGCTGATACGACGGTGGTCATCGATGGCCAGATCCTGGGCAAGCCGGCGGACGTTGCCGATGCCGTCGCGACGCTGTCGCGCCTGGTTGGGCGCAGCCACGAGGTCTTCACCCGCTACGCCATCGGTCGGGCCGCGCCCGGCGCGGACGCGATGTTGGCAGCCCGTACCGTACGCACGGAGGTGCGCCTGCGGAGCGCCAGCGCCGCCGAGATCGAGGCCTATGCCCGGACGGGCGAAGGGCTCGACAAGGCGGGTGCGTACGCTGCTCAGGGCATTGGCACATTCCTGGTAGAAGGTGTGACAGGCTCGTACAGCAACGTCGTCGGCCTGCCGGCGTGCGAGCTCGTCAGCGATTTGACGCTGCTCGGGTTGATCGACGGGTTTCCGGCCGTGCCGCGCCCAGCGTGATTCGCCGAGCTTTGACAGCACACGCGGAAGAAGGGGATAATCGAACCATGGCGCTAATAGATACGGAAGAGGCGGCGCGTCGGCTGGCGCGCGCCATCGCGAGTGACCTTTCGCTCTACAACGAAGAGAAGATCGTGCGTGGCATCGAGGGCGATAGCCTGTTCGAGGTCCTGAGTGAGGAGATCGAGGAAGGTCGCGCTTTGTACAAGAGTCGCGTCGCGCCGGATCTCTATTCGCACAACTTCTACGATCGCGCGCTGGTCGACATCCTCGTGCGCTCCAAGGGCCACATCAAGAGCCTGATGTGGTGAGCGGCCGCGACTCACTCTCGGGCAGCTGCAACTTCCGGCAGTGATGTTCCGGCAGTGACGACTCCCAGCAGCAGTAACTCCCTGCACCTACGCCGAGCCGCCGAGCGTGGGGTCGTAAACGGCAAGCAGCGCTCCCCCGCGGCTTGCACGGCGGCGAGCGAGAATGGCAAAGGCGCGCTTCGTCCTCGACACCGATCATGAGCGAGAGCGCGTCGATAAGGCCCTGGCTCGACTGCTCGCTCCAACCTCCCGCTCGACGATCCAGCGCTGGATCGTCGAAGGGCGAGTGCTCGTTCAGGGCAACGCGTGCCGACCGCGCGACGTCGTCGGACCGGGCGCCGTGCTCGACGTCGAGCCCGGGCCCGAACCGACATCGCAGGCCGAGCCCGATGCCGCCGTGCCCTTCGAGGTAATATTCGAAGACGCCCACCTGATCATCGTGTCCAAGCCCGCGGGCGTCGTGGTGCACCCCGCGCGTGGGCACCGGCAGGGCACGCTCGTGAGCGGCCTGTTGGCGAGGCCCGGCTTTACCATCGCCCCCGCCGACGAGCGCGACCCCGAGGGCAGGATGCGCCCGGGGATCGTGCATCGAATCGACAAGGACACGAGCGGCCTGCTCGTCGTGGCGAAAGACGCGGCCGCGCGCGAGGGGTTGAAGCGGCAACTCGCCGATCACAGCGTGTCGCGGGTGTATCACGCGCTGACCGTGGGGGTGCCGCGCAGCGAGCGGATCGAGACGGCGTACGGGCGCCATCCCCGCTCGCGCTTGCGCTTCACGTCGCGCCTCGAGCACGGCAAGCGTGCGGTTACCAACGTCCGCGTCCTGGAGGCCTTCCAGGGCGGTGCGGCGGCATGGGTCGAATGCCGCCTCGAGACGGGGCGCACCCATCAAATTCGTGTCCACCTCTCCGAACGGTCGGGTACGCCGCTCTTGGCGGACGCGCTATATGGATCACCGCCGGCGGACGCCCGGCTGCGCGCGCTCGCCGAGAAGCTGGGCCGGCAGGCACTGCACGCGAGAACGCTCGGCTTTGTGCACCCCGTCAGCGGTGCGCGCCTGTCGTTCGACAGTGCTCTGCCCGACGACATGGGCGCCGCGCTGGCGGCATTGCGATCGGCGCTGGAGCCTCCCCGGCGGGGCTGAAGAGGGACCTCTCGCTGCATCGCGGCGGCCGGGGCGCGGCGCTGGAATCGCGCTCCCGAGGCTCTGGTGGCGCCGATCGGCATTGTGGCCTCGTGGGCCGGGCACTAATCTCGGGTGAACACATGCCGATTCAAAACGCGCTCTCGACATCGAGCTTCGGCCCCCTCATCGAGCATCTCAACCAGGGCCGCCCCGAGCTCCAGAAGCTCTCGCACGTCGGGCAAGCCCAGTTCGGGCCGAAGCTCCAGATCGAGCGCTTTCGCATGGGCAACGGCCTGTCGATCCTGTTCGTGGAAGAGCACGCCGCGCCGACCGTCGCCTATCACACCTGGTTCCGGGTGGGCTCACGCAACGAGCGCCCCGGAAAGACGGGGATCGCCCACCTGTTCGAGCACCTGATGTTCAACGAGACCGAGGGGCTCGCGGCGGGCGAGTTCGATCGTCAACTGGAAGAGCTCGGCGCAGAGAGCAACGCCTCGACCTGGCTCGACTGGACGCACTACGATATCGCCATCCCAGCGGCGGGCTTCGAGCGCGTGGTCGAGCTCGAGGCCGAGCGCATGAACCATCTGGTGCTGCGGACGCCCCAGGTCGAGAGCGAGAAAGAGGTGGTGATGAACGAGCGCCGGTACCGCGTCGAAGACGACGTGGAGGGGGCGCTCAGCGAGCTGCTCTGGTCCACCGCGTTCGAGCTTCATCCCTATCGCTGGCCGACGATCGGCTGGATGAGCGACATCGAGAGCTTCGATGTCGACGACTGCCAGACGTTCTACCGCACGTTCTACGCGCCCAACAACGCGACGCTGGTCGTCGTGGGGGACGTGGAGCCGGAGCGGGTGCTGCGCAAGCTCCAGGACGCGTACGGCAGCTACACGCCCGCGCCGATCCCGGAGCCCCCGTCGGTGCGCGAGCCCGAGCAGCGCGGCGAGAAGCGGCTGGAGGTCACCAAGCTCACGCCCACCTGGAAGCTCAACATCGGCTATCACAGCCCGGCCCTGAACCACGCCGACCACCTGCCGCTCAGCGTGCTGAGCGAGGTGTTGTTCGGCGGGCGCTCGTCGCGGTTGCTCAAGGTGCTCGTGCGCGAGCTGGAGCTCGCGAGCGACGTACGCGCCTCGCTCTCGCCCCTCGCAGATCCGGGTCTGTTCGAGATCTTCGTGAGCGCTCGCGAGGGTGTGTCTGCCGAGCAGTTGCTCGAGGTCGTCGACGCCGAGCTCGATCGCGTGCTCAGCGAGCCGATCACGGACGACGAGGTCCGGCGTGCCACGGCGCGGATAGAGCTGTCGCTGCTCCAGGGCCTCTCGAACAACGAGGGCAAGGCGTCCACGATCGGGTTCTACGAGGTGGTCCTGGGCAACCCGATCGCCGGGTTCGAGCGCTTGTCGGCCCTGTCCAGCGTGCGCCCGGAAGACCTGGCGGTCGTCGCGCGGCGCTACCTGAAACGCGAGTCGCGGACGGTGATCTTGGTGAGGCCACAGTCCGACATGGAGGAGCCGGGCGCCCCCGTCGATGACGATGACGACGAACCGATCACCACGCGGCGCGGCCTGGGGGTGTCGGCATGAGCGGCGGGCCCTTGCTGCTGCTCGAGCGCGACGACTCGCTGCCGCTCGTCCACGGCGGCGTGTGCACGCGCAGCGGCGCCACGGATGACCCAGAGGGTCTGCTCGGGCTCACGCGCTTGTGCGGGCGCTTGATGCGGCGCACGGCCGCTGGCTTGCCGGTAGAAGAGGTCGACGCCCGCATCGACCGCATGGGGGCATCGCTCGGGCTCGACTCCGGGCACGGCAGCACAGCGCTCTCGGGCTCCGTGCTCGAGCGGTCGTACGACGATTTCATGCGCCTGTTCGAGCAGATCCTGGTCTCACCGGGCTTCGCGGAAGACGAGCTGGAGCGTTTGAAGCGAGAGACGCTGGCCGAGCTCACCGAGATCCTCGACAGCGATCAGCAGCTCGCCCAGCGCTGGTTCCTGCGTAGCTTGTTCGCCGGGCACGCCTACGGTCGCACGGTGATCGGCTCTTCGAAGACGCTCTCGGCCATCGGCGTCGATGACGTGCGGCGCTGCTATCAGCGGCACTTTACGCGCCAGAACGTCGTCTTCAGCTTCGCCGGCGCCGTCGATCGCGACCGCGTCGAGCGCGCCTCTCGCGCCATCTGGGAGGCGCTACCTCCCGGAGTTGCCGCGGCGCCGCCGCCAGCCGAGCCGGTCGCACCCAAAGGCCGCCGCCTGGTGTTCGTCGACAAGCCCGAGCGCACGCAGACGCAGATCTTGATTGGCGGGCTCGGCACCCACCCGAGCGATGACGACCACTTCCCGCTGCTCGTCGCCAACACCGTCTTCGGGGGCACGTTCACGGCGCGCCTCACGCAGGAGGTGCGGGCCAAGCGTGGCTGGTCCTACGGAGCGTACTCCTCGCTCGGCTACGACCGGCGCAGGCAGGCCTTCAGCATGTGGACGTTCCCCAAGGCGGAAGACGCCGCAGCCTGCATGGCGCTGGAGCTCGAGATGTTGACCGAGTGGTGGCAGCGCGGCATCAGCGCTGAGGAGCTCGGCTGGGCCAAGCGCTACCTGGCCCAGTCGCAGGCCTTCTCGTGCGACACCGCGGCGAAGCGGCTAGGGCTCGAGCTCGACGAGCTGACGAGCGACCTACCGAAGGGCCACTACGCGCGCTTCGTGGCGAGCATCGGTGACGTCACGCTCGAGCAGGCGAACCGCGCGATTCAGTCGCGGCTCTCGCTCGATGATCTGACGCTGGTCGTCGTCGGCACCCACGCCGCGATCGGCGACGACGTGCGCCGGGTCATCCCCGGCCTCGCAGACGATCGCGTGGTGCCGTTCGATACGGAGTGACGTGGAGGCTCAGGCTGGCCTGGGCCCCTGTCAAAGGCCGCTGTCAGAAGCCGACGTCGGGAGCCGGAGTCAGAACCCGAGCTCTTTGACGACGGCGTTTGCCAGGGTCTGCGCCTCGCCGCGCAGCTGGCTCTCACGTTGCCACACGTCGGCGCCCGGCTCGACGGGGCGGGTGAGATCTACATAGATCTTGAGCTTGGGCTCCGTGCCGCTCGGGCGCACGAGGATGCGGCCGCGATCACCCAGCGTGAGCTCGACCAGGCTCGTGTTCTCGAGCCAGCGCGGGCGGCGCTCGCCGCCGGTGCGAAAATCGGTGACCATTGTCACGGGCGTATCGAGCACGCGCTGCGGCGGCGTGTTGCTGACGCGGTCCATGGCGACACGAATCTCCTCGGCGCCCTTGATGCCTTGCCGCGTGACGCTCTTCTGCACGCTCACCCACAGGCCGTGCTTGCGGTACAGGTTGGCCAGGCGCTCGCGCAACGTGCCGCCCCGCGAGCGCTCGAGCGCGCCGAGCTCGCTCAAGAGCAGCGCCGCCGAGATCCCGTCCTTGTCGCGGACGAGGTGGCCCGCGCAATAGCCGAGCGCCTCCTCGTAGCCAAAGACGTAGTTGAGGCTGCCCTTCTGCATGAGCTCGAGCGCCGCCGTCCAGATCCACTTGAAGCCGGTGAGCGTCTGCTCGAAGTGCGCGCCGTAGGCGTTCGCCAGGGTGCGCAGCATGGGTGATGAAACGATGCTCTGTGCGACCATCGGCTTCGGCGTCTTTGGCGCACGCTCCAGCGCGAAGTCAGCGAGCAGGATGCCGATCTGGTTGCCGGTGAGGGCCACCCAGCCTCCCGCGCCATCGGGCAGGCTCGCCGCCAGGCGATCGACGTCGGGGTCGTTGGCGAGGATGATGTCGGCGCCGACCTTCTTGGCCAGCGCTGTCGCCAGGTCGAGGGCGCCCGGCTCTTCGGGATTCGGGAACTTCGTGGTCGGAAAAGACCCGTCTGGCTCGCGCTGTGCGGCGACGACGTGCAGGTTTTTGAAGCCAGCGTCGCTCAGCACGCGCTCGACGGGGATCGCACCGACGCCGTGCATCGGGGTGTACACCAGGCTGATGTCCCGCGCCGGAGCCCCCGCGGGCCGCAGCGACCCGACGTCGCGGTAATAGTCTTCGAGCAGCGCGCGCGGCACGGGCTCTACTCCGGGGTGCCCGCGCTCGGCGTTCTCGACGACCGTCTCCTGATTGGCGGGAGCCGAGCGTTCGATCTCGCGCGCGACCTCCTCGTCGACCGGCGGCACGATCTGCACGGCGTCCGAGCCGTACAGCTTGTAGCCGTTGTACTCGGCGGGATTGTGGCTGGCGGTGATCACGATGCACGCGCTCGCCTCGAGCCGCCGAGCGACGTAGGCGGCGATGGGCGTAGCCACCGGATGCTCGAAGAAGCGCACGGGCAGACCGTGCGCGGCGAGCACGCCGACCGTCTCGCGCTGAAACGAGCTGCTCGAGGTGCGCGCGTCGGCGCCGACCACGATCGGCTTCATCGCGGCTCCCCCGTGCTTTCGCTTCAGGTACCGAGCGACGCCGGCCGTGGTGCGGCGGATCACCGCGCGATTCATGCGCATCGGGCCGGGCCCCACGATCGCGCGCAGCCCGGCGGTGCCGAACTCCAGCGTGCCCGACATCACCTCGAGCAGGAGGCCATGTTTGGTCTCGTCGTCGATGTAACCTTGGAGTTCGCGCCGAGTGTCGGCGTCGGGGTCAGCCGCGATCCAACTGCGGGCGGCGGCAATGGCTTGCTCGAGGGTCATCGTTCGTTCTCGCACTCTGAGGGGCAGCAGGTGAGGAGGTGACGAAGACGTGCCCCGTTTTAGCGTGGGGCCCAGGGCCGCGCGTGGGTAGGGGAGCTTGGCTCCTACGGCTTCGATTGCGCCGGCCCGGTGCGGGTAACATCTTCGACGAGGTGTGTCGTGTATTGCCCCGACGTGAACGTTGGGTTCACGAGGAGCTCTTTCATTAGCCCCAGATTGCTACGCTTCGGGCCAGTCTTGCCAGTGAGTTGAACATCGGCCTGGCTCAATCCATGGAGCAGCCGGTCGATCGCCTGCTGACGCGTCTCGCCGTGCGCCATGACCTTGGCGAGCAGCGGATCGTAGTGAGGGGTCACGACGTCACCCGCGCGAAAGCCGGTGTCGACGCGAAACTCGGCACTCACGGCGGGGAAACTGAAGCGCTCGAGCGTCCCAGGTTGCGGAATGAAGCCGCGCCCGGGGTCTTCGGCGTAAAGGCGAACCTCGACCGCGTGGCCTCGCCCGGGCTCCGTCGGCGGCGCCGGGATCGGGTCGCCCGCCGTCGCGAGCAGCTGAAGCTCGACGAGATCTAGACCGAACACGAGCTCGGTGATGCCGTGCTCGACCTGCAGGCGAGGATTCACCTCCAGGAAGTAGGGCACTCCGGCGTCGTCGACCACGAACTCCACCGTCGCGAGGCCGACGTAGCTTTGTGCCGCGATGATGCGCACCGCCGACTCGTGGAGCGCCGCGCGTGCGCCGGGACGGCTCAGGAACGCGGCGGGCGAAGGCGCTTCTTCGATCAGCTTCTGGTGCCGGCGCTGGACACTGCACTCGCGCTCGCCCACCGCCCATACCTTTCCAGGGCCTGCCGCGACGACTTGTACCTCGATGTGGCGGGGCCGCTCGAGATAGCGCTCCAGGTAGACCTTGGGATTGTTGAACGCCGCCTGACCGCGCTGGGCACAAGTGGACACCGCGCGCGCGAGATCCTCAGCGCGATCGACCCGCAGCATGCCGATGCCGCCGCCACCGCCGGCCGCCTTGACGATCCGGAGTGCCTGCTCGAGCGCTTCGGTGTCGGCCGGATCGACGGCGCTCTCGGTGCCGGGCGGCGGCGCGACGCCCAGCGAGCGCGCCAATGCCCTCGCGGCCAGCTTGTCGCCGAACGTCTCGAGCGCGGCCGTGTCGGGCCCGATGAAGGTGGCGCCACGAGCTCGCACCGCCGCGGCGAAGGCGGCGTTCTCGCTGAGCAGCCCGTAACCTGGATGCACGGCGTCCGCCCCGCTCGCGCTGATCGCGTCGAGCAACGCTGGGACGTTGAGGTAGCTCTTCTGAAGCGGGGCCTCGCCGAGGCGGTACGACTCGTCTGCCAGCGCGACATTGGGCGCGCCCTCGTCTGCGTCGGAATACACGGCGACCGTTCGTACCCCGAGGCGCCGGCAGGTCTGGATGATGCGCACCGCAACCTCGCCCCGATTGGCAATCAAGACTTTTCCGAACATGGCTCCTCCATCTCCGAACGTCGCTCCGGCGGCTCCGTTAACCCCGGATCTGCCAGCCGTCGCTCTCCGCTAGACCTGACTCAGCGCCAGCTGGCCGCAAGCCGCGTCGACGTCATCGCCGCGCGTCTGACGCACCGAGCAGCTCACCCGCAGTCGCCCGAGCTCGCGGCGAAAAGCTTCGACTGCCTCGGCTCGTGGCGCGTGCAGCTCCGAATCTCGGATCGGGTTCATCGGGATCAGGTTGACCTTCGTCGGGAGCCCGCGCAGCGTTTCGGCAAGCCGCCGCGCGTGCTCGACGCGGTCGTTCACGCCGTGGATCAACGTGTACTCGATCGTGATGCGCCGCCGCTTCGGCAGCGGGTAGTCGCGCAGCGCCTGCATGAGCTCGGCCATGGGCTGATGGCGGTTCATCGGGATGATCTGCGTGCGCGTATCGGTGTCGGGAGCGTGCAGCGAGATCGCGAGGCCGATCTTGCCCTCGAACTCTTCGCCGAGCTTGCGGATGCCGCTGATCAGCCCGACGCTGCTCACGGTGATACGCCGCGGGCTCATCGCGTGGCCGTGCGAGTGCGTGAGCAGGTGGATGGTGCGCGCCGTCTCCGCGTAGTGGTGCAGCGGCTCGCCCATGCCCATGAACACGAGGTTCCGGATGCGCTCGCCGGGGTCGAGGTGACGGCGGGCGACGATCAGCTGGCTGATGATCTCGTGGGCGCCGAGCCCGCGCTTCAAGCCCGCCTGTCCGCTCGCGCAGAACACGCAGCCCATCGCGCAGCCCACCTGTGTCG
>Ga0247763_1000035_pt1 | contig 54192 bp, 58 predicted proteins | sample UWRJL141409B4_FD_179926 | JGI IMG/M metagenome (GOLD analysis project Ga0247763, IMG submission 179926) | Plant litter microbial communities from Arlington Agricultural Research Station in Wisconsin, United States - UWRJ-L141-409B-4 | ecosystem: Environmental > Terrestrial > Plant litter >... | reverse complement strand
AAAGTCACAAGACGAAAGCCCACTTTCTCGTCTCTAGAAAACTCCACGCCCAACCGAGTGGTCTGCCGCCACAAGACATTGAGCATCTGACATGGTTTAACCTTCCTCGGAGAGAAAATGTGGACAAGAAGAGGAAGAAGACCACCCCCAATACAGCCGCCTTGCATGGCTACCTCTTCATAGTAGACCGCTCAAGTGCCAACTGCAACTCGGGTCGTGACTTCAGAAGCTCGTGGGCCTCCGCAAACGTGAACCAACCACGCTCCCGCTTTGCCATCTCAGGCCATTCCTCTTCCTGGCTGATGACGGTGGCTTCAAAGAAGCGATAGAGCGACCGTTCCTTGGACGAATGCTTGGGAGGGCGGGAATCCTTAATCTCCCCGAGGTCATAGTCGATCTGAACTGAGATTCCGGCCTCTTCCCACGCCTCGCGAGCTGCCGCTTCGGTGCACTCCTCATCAATCTCCCAACCCCCCTTAGGCAGTACCCAGCCTTTGCGCCGCGTCGACTGGATTAACATCACCACCGTCTTGTCCTCGTTCAGCGGCACAATGCCGGCGACAAGTCGCTCGCCCTTCGCGTTATACCCTGCCAAGACCTAGGTCAGTCCAAACAAATCCAAGAGGATTGAGGCAAGCATCGAGCTCGCCTGTGTCCCTGGGCCAAGACAAGAAGCCTTTTAGTTTCGGCTCCAGCTGAGAAGTGTATTTGTTTCTGCAAAAAAACATAAAATGGTCTTCCACGCTAACTTACGTTGCTTTGTCCGCCCAGTACGCGATTCCATCGTCCGGTTGCCGCTGCCGCTGGCCGCCATATCGCCCGAGCTGGCCTCGAGGCAAAATTTAAAAAGGCTCGTCAAAAATATGCGTGAGGAGACGAATGACCGACGTGGTTTGTCAACGAGAATTGCAGAATTAGAATGGGGTCGGAAGAAAGGGGGCACGTGCCGTGCGTTTGCTTTCTCTCGGGAAGCCGTCGACTAGTTTCGAAAGCTGGAGCAGACGCGCTATAGAGAAACGTCTCGTCTTCGACACGCTACGGATGCGACATTGTCAAGGAGGAAAGGGCTCAGAGAAATAGGGTATCCCAAGGTTGTCGACCTGAAAAGGACTTGACTGAGCCACCAGAATAGATTGGGAGATCCGTGAATCTAATCAGAAAAGAATGAGACGAGGTGCCGAGAGTGTATATCGCCCGTTGAGGTACCTTGGCTTGGTGTATGGAGCAATGGTGGCGCGAGATGGGCGACGGCGGAAATGGCAAGCCTGGAGGACGGCTGCGTTGTGGGTTGAATTGCAGGCAACCGATGAGCTTTTTCGTGGTGCTGGAAAGTTCAGGCACAAGGCCACACTCTACCACCAGCGGCCCGACCGTATGTGCGCCGAACGGGGACGTGGTCTCTGTCAAAAAAGAGGGGACCGAGGTGGGTAGGTGAGCGTTGAAGAAGTGCAAGCAAGAAGTTTTTGGCTGGCAAGGTTACGAGGGGTACTCTGCCGTCTAACAACCAGCAAACGGACAACAGGGACAACGAGGCAAATGCCCGGGCCCAGCCACAAAGCTGCAACGAAAACGGCGGCTTTTGCCGCAAAAAAGAAGCGCTACTAGGCAGTCAGGTGTGCCGACTGTAAGCAAAGATGCATCAGCGTGCCCAAAAAATGAATGCGGCAGCCGTGGGAACGGTGTTGGCGGCGGCAGCGGACGGGGGCAGCGGGCAACAGCACTGAGCTCAGGTCGAGGCGGGGCAAGAGGTGGAAGCCCTGCGGTGGGCAGGCCGTTGGGACTCTCGTGCCATAACGAAATGGAGGGGCAGTTCTTGGGGAAATTAGACTTGGTCTTTATACTATAGGGACCTACAAGCCCCGGAACCAGGAGGAACCAGGACTGGGGGAAAAGCGACACGAGCCCAACTCGTTGCCAAAACTGGAGCTGTTGAGGGTGACCAAGCTAGCGGGCAGCGAGTGGGCAGCAAGCTAGCGGGCAGCGAGTGGGCAGCTAGCTAGCCCTGCAACACGCTGTCTCTTGTGCGTGCGCCTGCCTCTCTGTGTGCAAAGTGTGAAGTGTGTGCCGCGTTGGCATCCTTCCCCGCATAACAAAGTGAAAGAAAAGGAAAAGAGAGAAACACTAAAAAGGAAATAAAGCCCAAGCTGGGCGAATTATCCTTTTTTCTTGCTTGCTCCACTGAACGCAGTAACTGGCCATGCGCGCGTCAAGGAACAGCGAGGACCAGAACACGAGAAATTTGGTGACAGGGATGACAAACTCTGAGCTGAACTTGGTCGCGGATTGACGAATCCACCATCGGCGTGGTGAGATGTCGTTGAAGGCTCGTCCTAATGTATCAAATACTTCACCACGCGTGGAGTTCAGCCTGCGACCCAACAGGCGCTGCGAGTCAGAAAGTAACTCGACGATACGCACTAACAGCTGTCCTGGGTTCTTGAGTTGTGCCGTGGTTCAAGTTCCGAAATGTCGACGTCACCAGGCCAGGCTTGAGGGTCGGCGACTTGAGCCGATGACAGGCTACTCCCACAGGCGATCCACAGGCCTGAACAAGGGGGACAAAAGGTTGCAATGCAAGCTCGAGGCAAAGACGCGGTGTCGAGATTCGAGACGGCCGCCCTTGATACCGCCCCGCGTCCTCATCCCGTCAGCAGCTAATTTCGGGTCTCTGGAGTCACAACTTTGAGCCAGGCTGTGGGACGTTGACGTTTACCGTTCTGGCCTGGCCCTGGTCGGTCGACTTCCCGAAAAAACTCAAGTTAGTCATGTTAGTGTCACCCCCATCAACTCAAATCCTGCTACCTCTCCCCAGAGATCGAGGCGGCAGCGAAAACTTGATCGCCCGCCCGCCATGTTCTCGGTACCTGCAACGGGAAGTACCTGCTTGGGCCTGACCAGAGGTGGCCTGAGTAGTGCCGAGACCAAAGGCCTGGAGGGGATTACCTAAGCTTGTCCGGCATGGGGAACTTGCTCCTCCGCTGGGACTGGGAAGGTGGGGAGTTCTTGCTTGTTGAGCCGCTGCTCGCCGTCGATTCCGCCTTCCACCACACACCGTCAATAGAAACCTGGTAATACTGCATCATCGGCCGCAGACCCCCCGACGCCTTCTTGTTCCTCTATTCGAACCACGCCTACGCATCTGACAAGGCACTTTTTCCAGCCGACCAGGTACGGTCGACATCAGCCGCCTCAGCAGCCGCTGTCACCCTTGACGTGGGCGCCCGCTACCCTCGACCGCTGCTTAGGCAGGTGCTCCCAAGCACAGCGTTCTGTGATTTCTGTCGGCTTTCACGTCCACAGAAAACGCACAGCACATCCCGTCGTATATTCGTTGATCAACAACTTAAGTGCCTGCGCATTCACGCCCCTCTGTCGTTGGTGGATCAAGCTTGCAAGCCACCAAACCTAGTTGGCACTGGGCCAAATCGCGATCTCTTTCATCCCCTCCTTTTCCGGGACTCTCCGCTTTTTATTTGTGTGCGGTACCCTGCGATTTCCGGCCCCTGTGGCTGCCATCTCATTCTCGGTTCCCCTGGAACCCAAGGTCACGGAGCCGCATTCTCCGCAAGTCGCCAGACGGCTACGACAGGACCGTGGCTTGTGTTCGGCACACGACATCACCACAAGCAACCCCCCTCCTCGGCAACCCAGTGCATGTTGGTGGCCCCCAACGCTGTTAGTGTTAACCCACCATGGATGAGGTCGCCCAGGCCCTTGACGATGCTACGGCACCATGTTCCCATATCTTCCCAATCGGTAAGTGCACGCCACCGCTTCCTCTCACCCAACCATCTGGGCCATGTGCGGCATTGCTACGCTGCTGTTGGCTGTTTGGCATCTCCACACGATCGTTGCACTGCGATCTTTGTCAATTTCAACACTTTCTGTTAAGCTGCTCTGTACATCAGCTTCATCCCGCGCAGGGTCAGCTTCTCGGTGTTTTCCTTTTGTCAAAGAATCCTCTTCCAGGACTGGCCCGTTGTTCAACCATGAATTGCACAGCGCATACAGCGCACATTACGTTTTGGTCATCTTGTCCAACTGGTCATCTAAATGTTTTCGACGAGGCTTCTCTGCCTAGATATGCCCGTCCTCATCTCTCTGTTATCATCTGACTTGGATTTTTTTCATCCCTGTCTGTCGCGGCATTGAGACTGACAAGACCTTAGGATATAGCTGCTCTTCCGACTGTGGATACTGTCGTAAATCCCGTAGTGGTCAGTCTCGAAAACGTGAATGTCATCTCCTCACGGGTCTTTCCCCAACCCACCCCCACCCCCGCGCATATTCCCCGGGATTTTCTGGCTTCCTGCAGAAGTAATTCCCCATGTTACTGCCTTGCATCCTGTCACCTGGGCACCCCGCCCTGGCTTGGCCGCCCCTTGTCTAACGTAGTCTGCAGGCTTCTCCTACTATGCCGTGGCCACGTCCATCACACCGGAATTTTATCAGAAGCTGGTGGATCGCTGCTGGAGACGATCCGGGACACTTCTTTACCGGCCGAACCAGAAAAACTCGTGTTGCCCCCACTACACGCTGCGGCTCGATTCAACCAAGTTCAGGCCCACCAAGGACCAACGACAGGCCATCAACCGTTTCAACAAGTTTGTCATTGGTGAGGAATACAGCAAGGAGCTAGCCCGCACATGCCCTCGGTCCCGCGAAGAGGCGCGGAGACGGGACAATGAGTTTGACCTAGTGTCCAGAATTGCCGAGTCTGAGCTTTCCTCACTTAAGACACCGCCTATGCCAGCACACGAGCTCGCTGTCACGCTAGAGCCGGATACCTTCACCGAGGAGAAGTACAGTGTGTTTGAGAACTATCAACGCCTTGTCCACCACGAACCGCCAGAAAAGATCTCACGTGTGGGGTTCAAGCGTTTCCTCTGCAACTCGCCTCTCAGCCGCGGATCGCTGGGTGGCTCTGACGGCAGTGAACGGCAACTTGGCTCGTTTCATCAGTGCTACCGCCTGGACGGGAAACTTGTCGCCATTGGAGTATTGGATTTGCTCCCAGACTGCGTCAGTGCCGTCTACTTCCTCTATCACGAATCGATTCGCTCCCACAATCCAGGGAAACTCGGGGCCTTGAGAGAAATTGCCCTGGCCCTGAAGGCAGGCTATCGTTGGTGGTACTCGGGCTTTTACATTCACAGCTGCCCGAAGATGAAGTACAAGGTTGATTATTCACCGCAATATGTCCTCGATCCTGAAACGCTGGAATGGGATCTCCTCGACAAGGAAGCATTGGCAATATTTGACACCAAGCCCTATGTCAGCTTGTCGAGGGAGAGGCAACCAGCAGCCCAGAGCGAAGGCGGCGGTCTAATCGGGAGCAGTGCGCCGAAAAGTGTGGATTCGGGGCCTGCTGCAAAGACTAACGATGAGAAAGCCAGCCGTGACAGTTCCTTTCTATTCGACAGCGAGATGCCGGGCATACCGTCTCTGGAAGAGATGAACCATGTGGACATGAGCCACTTGCTGTTGGCGTCAGACTACTCGGACAGCTACTTCCTTGCATCACAGCTGGTAGTGTGGGAAAAGGATAGCATAAACGAGTACGGGAACATAAAGTCGAGAATCGCTGAGCTTGTGGCCGCGATTGGGCCGGATCTCATGGAAGACTTCGTTGTTGACTTCCGCCGGAGGAATCAGCTGTAGGGCTATTACATTCTGAAAGGGAGCTTACCGCAACTACGGCCACGGTGGCAGGGTCTAAGGCAGTGCAGCTTGGACAAAAAGGGGCAGCGGGATGTTAGGCAGGGATTTTCGGGACTTAGCGGAGAAACACGGGACGAGAATAATGCAAGTGTGTGTTTTTCGATCAGACGGGCCAGTCTCTCGGTAGACAAATCGGGCAAGTGATCACATGGCTGCCGTTTTGTGCTTCGGTAAGGCCTGGCCGGCGTGGGGTGTGCGGAACGGGCTGGACACGGAGTGCCACCTTGTGGGCGGTTGGTCTTGGCCCCGGGATGGCCGGCTTCGGGCGACACCCTGACGAGGAAAATCAAAACGTACCTTTTCGCGGCTTCTTGGCCATGCGATCCCGCTGACTAAACAATGCTAGAGAGCACTAGGGAAGACATGGAGCTCAAACTACAAGGAAATCAAATCACGTGCCACGTCCCAGCTATGCCAATGCGTGGGGGCTGCCTAGGAAAGGTCCTCGTGTTCCTGGTGTGGGAGGGAGATTTGTATCATCTGCCGTTGGGTCTCCCATGTGGGTGTAGGTGTGGATGCCATGCCGCGATGCGTGGGCTCTGGGGTCTGGGGCCTGGGTTAGTTTCGACCAGATCAAAGGAAGGAAGGCATAGAGGGGACAAGTCGGGTTAGTCTGGTCGTGTAGGTTCTTGCTGTTTATGTTGGGGTGGTGTAGCTTGTCCTGGGGATGCCAAGCAAGCAACTGGCTGGGACGAGACATGGGGGTAGTACTGGGGTAATGAGGTTTGTTATTCTTGTGTGGGGTTTTTCTACCTCTCCCATTTTCAAGTCAGGGGGGTTTTGACAAACTAAAAGTGCTGTTTTAGGTAAAGGACTGGAAATGTCGCGGGCGGGATGGGGTGCTGGTAACAATTACACCCAACGTGAGGAGCTGCAATTTTGGAAATTTCTTGGGGTCTAGAACACGCTTCGAATCCAATTGGGCTAATATACAAATACAGAAAAGCCTTAGAACATGAACCCCGGGCAAACAAACATGAAGGGCTGAAATATCCCACGCCTTTGGATTTGAAAGGTTTTTCCCTCCTCGAATTTCTATCCACCCAGAAAAAGAATAGGGGGTGTGAAGTAACTTGACATGGATGTATCGAAAGAAATCATGGCTGACTGGACTATGCTACTGGTGAGTCGATAAAAGTGCGAGAAATAAAAGGGTAAACCGCGCACTGTCGACATACAGCGAGGAAAGTTGTTTGATTTGAAAATAAGCATGGTTGGTGCCTGGGTATCCTATGGTGCTTTGTCCCTGTCGTCGATTTGACCTGGTTCACAATGCCAGGTGCAGCCTCCTCCACGGGCGAGAGCCAAGGCACCAGTCACGGGAACGACGGCATTACGAGATGCCTTTTTATAACCTGAAATTGCAGTCACTGGATGACACTTCTTGGCAATCAGGTTGGTTTGTCCGAGACTAGATGGAATAGGATTGCGACACTGCTGCAAGGACTAATGGGAAGGCTCCCGAGCGCTGTGGACCTATTGATTTTCACTTCCTGAGGGCGCTGTCTATGGACACCCCGTGTTAGCACTTGGATGACATTGGATCATCAATTGGCGTTTGATGCTGAGAACCGAAGTTAACGTCGAGTGGCTTCTAAGCAGCCACAAGCGCCAATGCGAGCTTGATATCCCACCCCAGTCCAGGTACTAAGTATACGCATACCGGATACGTGATGTATACCCCCCTGACCTGACCTCGATGGGAGGCTCTTCTTTCGGAGAGGCTAGAACTTTCATAGACTTGGTCGGGTTAGACTGGGTTTCTTGAAGTATTCTAGTCGGCTCGTAGAAAGGAGACGTGATTCTTCAATTTCACCGGCTTGAGGTCAATGGAATGTGCTAGTAGTATTTCCAACAGTTTGTGAATTGCTGGCTACCTTCAGGTGTCGCTTCGGGTGCAGCAGCCTCGAAAGACACCAAAAACTTAAACCCGAGATAAGGGGGGAAGCCTCGAGTCTTATTTTCTTGTTTTCTATTTTTCCTTTTTGCATTGCAGAACCCCCTTTGTGTTGAGTGCTCAGGTATGGCGTAGTGTACCAGCATACTTGCAGCGGTAGTGGCAGTTGCTTGCGTTGTGTCAGATGGAAGAAAATATTCCATCGTGAGTTGACAAGCTCATCTCGCTACCATGGTGTCCGGAACCTTTGGAATTGGGAGACTCGAAATCCAGAGCTTGCGAGGAAGCCATTGTCCAGGAGAGAGTAGTCTGCTGTGAAGAGAGAAGGAGCGACAGGACGTGCTTTCCCTCAGAAACCATTGTTTGTATTGACGTTCGTGCAATGGAAACAGAGCAATATCCGTGGGTATCGGAGCTATTTTCAATGGAGCTCAATGGACCCATTCTGTGTTGAGTTTTATTTCAACCCTACAACTGGTTCCTTTGAAGTCTAATTCGGGAACTTGCCATGTCTTCCAGCTGCAGGCCCTGAATCGCTCCTCCCCCAATGACGACGGTCCTTGTCCAACTTGGGACCATCAAAGTCGCCACCAAGGATTGCGGTTTGTGTCTGGTTCTTTCCAGCTCCTTCTCGGTTACGCTTCCGGACTCGTGGCCAGAAGGATCTGTCACTGCGGTCCAGCTACGCGATGCATCGGTGGCTGGCGATGTTTGGATTGCAAAGGCAGGGTCTTGCCGACTCGAGGTAACCTCAACTCCAGACAGTTTAGGTCAAGTCGATTCACCCGGTCGTATTACATTGTCCGATGCCCTTTACCTCACCAGCAGCTGTTCGGTATGTTGATATCCCTCGTATGCCGCCATTGAATACTAATATTTTCCCGACAGGTGTGGGAAGACCTTGGCTTGGAGTTGAGGATGAACTACTCGCTCCAAGAGCTCGACACTCTTAAACTCAGGGCCTCGTACTTCTTGCATCACCCAGACTTGTCCTCACGAATGATCGCTGCCGACGCACCCATCGCCGAATTTGAACAGCTCAACATCGAGGTGCGCCTCCAAGTTGAAGAAACCCCAGATTCCCCAGCGATAATGGTGAGAAACTTCATGCAAGAAGGCGGTGGTGGAGGAGCACAAAGTTCCCATAGGTACGGACTACGACGTAATCCGAGGCTGACGAGAAAGGCCTTGGTTGCCCAGGAGGACACAGAACCAGTCGCCAATGAGTCAACTACGAGGAAAAACCTATATTCAGATACAACGGGCACTACGGAAGCAGATGTCCTCTTGCTTTTAGATACGGCACTACGGAGGCTGATCGGGGCCAGGGGTCTGTCGTCGCGGTGCAGGACCCAAGGGAGTAGAGGGTACATTCCGTTAATTGACATCGCCCCGGCTGTGTGGAATCTCCACTATCTACAAGTAAGTCGTAGGTCGGATGTAGCTAAGTCTGCTGACAGAACACAGTCGATGGCTTTCCACACTCAGACCATACCTGCGATTGCCAGCGGAATAGCACGATTGGCAAAGGCGCGTTCCATTACGCTCCGAGTAAAGCTATTGCAACTTAGTTCTCTTGAAGGCGCTATGGATAAAGGCGCTGTCATCGGGACGGATACCGATGGTATTCGAGACGAGGTGAAAAGAAGGCTCTGGTCGCTATGCCAAACTACCATCCGCGAAGATCCTATCTCGAGGGCCGCCCCACAGAAGACCAAGAGCCTTGTGTTGACAGACCCTGCACACCAGTCGAACGCGCATCTGGGTGATGTCGATCCAGGGGACGTCGAAGAGATCGAACGCTCTCAGTACATGGAGGATGACGAGGCGGCAAAATGTCTACAAGACCACACCAGCTCAAATATCTGGGCAGTGGAGCATGAAGAGAAGCCCGATGACAACGAAAACCTTCCTTGGGAGTCTGATCGTGAACCGCCCGGAGAGGGCTTCGACGAATCCGAGCTAGGCAGTGAAGATAGCTCGTTTTTTGTCGAAGACGGCTATTACGAAGATGAGGATGCTGATGGTCATCCACATGGTGGCACCCTGCTGATCACGCCGTTGGAGGAATTTGAGCAGCAGCCGGGCGAAGACGAACAATTTTCCCCGCCGGCGGCACTCAGTCCCCTAACCGACGTCGATGACCTGCCTTATCCAATCGACGGCGCTGTTACCATAGCCGAGTTCGCAGAGCTTTTCAGCGACGAGGAATACATGACGGCACGTTGTGATGCGGCATCAGGATATGGACTAGGCGAGACAGCGGAATATCTGTATGTGGACGATGATGGAGATATGCACCTCCTCTGTCCGAAGGAGCTCGAACAGGAGTCGTATTAGGATGTCGACCAGCCGGAAGTGGAATTTCAAGTTCAGTAGCTGTTTGGACGGTTGTAAAGGTCAAATATTAATGAATTTAGGTGGCATGCTACCAAAAAAGTTCTCAAGTACCAGATGCGAATATCCTGCCGACGCCGGTGCCGACACCTACGCCATCGGCCCCGAATTTTCAGGGAGGCAATCCTAGGATCGGACTCAGCATCGGCATCCGCAAGTTATCGGCCTTTAAGCTTCCCAGGTCGCCTTTAAGATGCGTCGTCTGTCCACCCCCCTTGACAGTTTGCCACCAACATCTCGCGACTAAGCGTTGTATGTACAGGCGTGGCAAATAGTACCAATCTCCAGACGAAAATTAAAATCCTCCAACTAAAAGTTTAAGTCTGATCTATCCGGCATACCGGTATTGATAACGCCGATGGCCCTATACGCGCTTCGTTTGGGCGTCGCACGGTCTCAACCCGTTGGGAGGCCGAGCTTCGTATCGAACTCTCAAGCTGCTGTGGCCATCATCGGCCATCCGACGTTGCCGATGTCCGGCGCGTCCTGCGGACATGAGGAGACAACTCCACCACCTCTTTCCCACCTATCTACCCGATGCTGAATGAAATCTCAAAGAAACTTTTCGCGGGGCCGCACGGGTGGCAGAGTTGATGGCCGAGTTTATCTTTGGGCAGGTGGCTTTCCGCCCTTTTTCTCAGCCGGCTTAGGTTTCTTCTCCTTCTTCTTTTTCTGCTCGGGCTTCATTGTGGCGAAGTGGATGTACCAGATGAGGACGATTTGAAGAATGACGGCGACGAGGACGATGAGCAGAACGGTGAAGAGAATGGGCTGATCGTTGAGGACGGCGACGGCCTGCGGGGTCGCCCCAATACTGCTAAACCAGTCGAATTGACCCATCTTAAAGTTCGATTGGAGCCGAGCAGTGTAGGGGAGTGTCTAGAGGCGGGGCGAGTGTCGTCGTGGGACGGGAATGGGGCCCTGCCAGCACGTTCCGTTTCTCTAGGGAGTTGGAAAGGAAGAAAAGATTTGCTTGCTTGAAAGAAGGACACTGAGGGGCTTCGCCTGCGTCGCACACGATTGAGAATCGAAGGTTGTTGATTCAACGTTGAGGAAAAGGAATGAGGGTATCGTGAAATTGCAAACGGGAAACAACAGCGCAAGCACAGGGAAATGTAAGAAAAGGAGACGGGGAGAGCAGCGCAGGGGATGGGGAACAGAAATGCAGCTTCGGACCATTGGGGCGAGGCTCAATGCCCGCTTGGGATCTGTTCCTGGCGTCTTGAAACCAGAGACGTCACAATCGAGGCCGCGACGCTCGACCTGGCGGTGGTTCGACAACCTAGTGTCCACCTCGGTCCACTGCAGTTCACCGCAGGGCAGCGCACAGGGGCCACGGATCCCTGTCATTGGTGTTTCAGGCTTGCGGCAGAAATGACCTGATGTCGTTAGCTAAGCAGCCTATGGTTGGCCCTCACTTTGGCGATCATCCGAACTCGTAGTCAAGCCCAGAACCAACCAGCCATGCGAGTGGTGCGCAAGCTCCCAGAGAAGCTTGAGATGATGCGCTCTGCAGTGAGAACCCCTGGGAAGATCATTTTCCATGCTGTGGTTTTGGAAGTTGCAGTGCAGTCGTCGGCAGTCAGGCTCGGTTGCTGACAGAGGCGTCAAGTGACCGTGCACCTGACCTGACATGAGTCCAGGAACGGCTAGGCTAGACTATTGGCAGCCGCTGCATGGATGCCTGGTTAATTAGGCAAAACAAGATTCTAATGCAACGCTAAAAAACTTTACGGCAGCAAAGAGCGTGTCGCATCACAGGGAAGCAGGCGAGGTGACGACGGCCGAGGCCCCCAAAAACCCACGAGCAAGCCATTGGGTTTCGAAGGATACTTCCCAAACCCGTGAGCTATGAGCGCAGCACGTCCTGTTGCGAGGCGCCTGCTCTCGCAGCAGCTGGCGTCTCCAGCAAGCCTTCGGACACCTTCATCACCCTCGACCAGCCGTTTTGCTCTCACGTGTTCGCACCAATTCCACAGCTCCTCACAGTTGAGAGCGAGATGGCGAGGACCGGGATATCGGAGCAAAAAGCGGGCGCACGGGTTGCAAACAACGGCCGAAGAGATGTTTCCGGCGAGAACAGCCGAGGATGTGGCAGAATTCCGGGCGAGGTACAACGTCGAGCAGATGCGCGCGATCGAGGCCGGCGATGAGGCAGTCGACACTCAAGAGCTGGCGAATAGCGGTCGTCTCCGCCTCGACACCTACGCCATGCCCTATCTCGACGACTTTAGCACCATTCAGCCCATCATCGACAAGCGGGCCAAAAGGGCACCACCCCCGGACCCGAACGCTCGTTTTATGTCCCTAGACGAGTTTACGATGGACCTGATTGACTGGGCCGACAAGTTGCGGAATGGGAAAGTTACAAATACGCTCAAGAAACTGAATGACTTTGTGGCGGCCCAGCACAAGGGGCAGCCCGAGAGCCAGTGGCCCGAAGAGGTTAAGGCTAAGGCCTGGGCAGACTATGAGACGTACATGAAGGAGCTCGTTATTGAGGATAGCGACAATGGGCCAACAGATGCCGATATACTCAGCTACGTTCTGGAGCGATCGTCCATGACGGATGGGAACCGGCCAAGTAATTCGGAGATGGCACCCGGTCTGCCGAGCCAGGTACCGGGTGTTGCTGGCCGGTACAAGGCGGCCATTGATCCCGAGGATGATGGCCTGGATGACGAAGGTGTCTACCAGACTCTGAAGGCACGAACAGGTATGTCGGTTCGGGAGATCTTGAGTATCACAATCTACAGGTTCAAGCCTCGTTGGGTGGCAAATCAGACCCGTTTGGGCAAGATCCGGAGCTATTCGGTGACTTGCGTTGCCGGAAACAGGAATGGGTGGATTGGCCTGGGCCAAGCAAAGTCTACTGAGCCCTCGGTCGCGAACCAGCAGGCTATGTTGGAGGCCATTCAGAATATGCGGCCAATCCGAAGATACGAGGACCGGACCATTTACGGAAACGTAGAGTCCAAGATTTCGGGCACCATTGTGAGGCTATTTTCCCGGCCACCCGGTATGCTTCTTTATTCGTGGATCAGGGATTGTTAGCTGACTTTGAATAGGATTCGGTCTCCGCGTCCCTCATCAAATTTTTGAAATCGCCCGCGCAGCGGGCATCCGCGACCTGGCAGCCAAGATTCCGCGCTCTCGTAGCAGACTGAACACAGTTAAGGCGACGTACGAGGCACTGTGCAGCCAACCGGACCCGGAGGAGATCGCCATGGGACGTGGCAAGAAGCTTGTCGACGCCCGGAAAGTCTACTACGGGGGCAGTGTATACTAGAAATGATAGACTAGAGCTGGGTGTAATTGTCATGTAAATGTGTATAAAAGGGGTATATCACGTACGGATGTCCATTTCAAAAGTTTTGATCAGGCGCTAAAAGCGCCACCCCCTTTATTTACAAATCGGTGGCCTCCTCCTTCTTCCGACCCTCTTTATATTCATTGCCTCCCTCTAACTGAATAATTTGCTCAATATGCCAAGGAATCCTCTCAATCTAGGCCTGGATTTGTTCCTGCTTTAAGTCTTTCCAACAACGCTCCCATCTGACCAAATAACACGTTTCCAATCCTCAAGCGTCCAGTCTTGATGAGCTAAGCACCATTGTAGACGAGCCTCTTTCATCTTCTTCGTCAACCCAGGCTTCCTCGTCGGTTTCGTCTTTTTGAATCCTGCTGCTTTTAAGATCCGAAAGACAGTTGTTGCCGAGATCTCGATCCCTTCGAGGCTGAGCTCACCAGCAAGATCAGCAGCAGTTTTCTCCCAGCCGTATCGATTTGTGCGAACCTTTGTAACAATCTTATCGACATTTTCAGGGGTTTGCTTTGATGGACGGCCAGAACGAGGTGCATCTTTCAGCCATTCTTCTTTTAGGGTAAATGGCCGGATATTTGGATCAAACCCACGCGAAATAGCTCGAGCGTAGATGCGATTGATCTGCTGAACAGATATACCAGTTTCTTCATGGATTTGAGCAGTAGTTTTGCCACCAACTGGTGATTTCAACGTAACAATAAGAGCTCGTGTTGGGAGACTGGTATTAGGAGGCATTTTGTTTTGTTGACAGGTTGATGTGTGGGGTTTTCTGGCAATGAGCGGGGTACGTGGAAGAAATGTGGACCAAATGATATGTAAATAAAGGGGGTGGCGCTTTTAGCGCCTGATCAAAACTTTTGAAATGGACATCCGTAGTTTGGGCTCATAGGCCCTCATCTCAACTGTGTCTAGGCTTCGTGTCTTGTTCTTTCCGTTTTCCCAAGCCCTCTCAATCGGCTTGGTTACGTGACCTCCGCCAAGACCGTGACCCTTTCAACGGGAAGAGCAACGCTTTCTTTCCATCTTCACAACCGCGCTGTCCCGGTATTCTCATTCCCTCCCTCCCAACAGCTACCTTGCTCTCAATCCCCATCCTGCCCCCCTCGCTGCCTCTGCCCCTGCCCCTGCCCCTGACCACCCCAATCAATCTCCTGCTGAAGCACAATGCTATACACGCTCGCCTTTAGCAGCGTAAATACCAAACTCGTCTTGCGCTCTAGCTCACGCAGCCCGTCAAGAATCTCTGATGTAGGCTGCGACGCGAGATGGTCGAGGATGGTGGCGAGCTGAGCAGGATGTCGTCATGTTAGCTACACCCACCCGCTCTTAGAAAAACTAAAGCAGGGAATGAACGGGCAATACCTTTTTCATATTCTCTGCTAGACGCTCGTATTCTTCTAGCACTTCTTGTTCGGTAGGGGAGAGCTCAGGCGGAGAGCCTAGGATGGCGGGATTGGTGGTTGGCGGGGGATCCATGTTTAGTTTCTCTTTTTCTTTTTCTTCTTTTTAACCTCTATCTCTGGGTTGGGAGATTTGGGAGGGGATTTGGTGTGGTGGTGGTACCCGACAAGCCGGAATGACAAGTATCTCAGCTGTCAGTTGTCGCGCGGGGTGCAAAGTTGCGGGACGCGTCGAAGTGGCGTTGGTGGGGTACTTTTGTAGTGTGATGGTTTTGGTAGGGGAACGCGGGGCAGTTAGAGCTTGTGTACAATCCAACCCCCGAAAGACTGTTAGCGTGCGACTTGGTGAGTATCGAGGAGAGGGTTTGTGCAACACATGAACAGTTGGGAAGCTGTTCTGCAGGGGGTTTAAGGTAGAATATCAAGGCCTGAATTCCAATATTTAGGGGCCTGAAATTTACTCGCTAAAGTCTTGAACCCCTTCATTGAGGCCTCAAATTTCCATCATCAACCTCTCAAAAATAGAAAAAGAATGCTGGAGCAATTTTGGTCAACAGGCTGTAACCAAAGCCATAAAGTACCGCGCGAACAATCTTTCGGGGGTTGGACTGTAATCGTCAGTGCTAGTGGCAGCAATCAGCTCCCCAATACCCATGTTGAAATTCTCTGTACAATGGAAATGTCATCGGTGTATTGACGATGAACCTGGAAGTTCCCGGGCCGATTAGTAGCCTCTATCTTCCCATCCAGAGGGAAATGGGCTAGTTGAATAACTTCCTTGAAACACTCTTCCTGGGCTATTGTACATCTACTTCCAATGTTAGTAGGTCTCCGTCTTTCCAATTCTCTTATCATACGCAGCAACCCCTTGCGGCGCTCCATGCGTACAGTATCGTGGCTTTCGACGAGGATATACAATGGCCTTTGCAGCACCATGCCATCCGAGTTTCTGTCTCTTCCACGCCTTAGGCTTTCGACCGTGTGTCGATTCCTCCAAAATCATGTCAGGGGGCAGAGGTGCTAGCTGCTCTGGAGCCAGCCCGACCAATACGGACATGATTTCAGCCTCGTCATCCACCCTCGCCGCCTCGGTTGCAAGTATTTTCGCAGTAGCGCCAGAGGTTCTCGTCTGTCCAGCTAGCGGGGCTTGAGCTTCAACATCCTGCTCAACGACCCGCCTGTTTCGTCGCCGCCACGAGGCATTCATCTTTTCATCATGCTCTTGTACCATTTGGGTATCTGCTGAAGGAGACACAGTCGCCACATGTTCGGTCGCAACCTCAACCCAGACTTCAGCTTTTCGAATGGTGTCGGCGTAGATAATGAAACCGGCCAAGACAGAGAGGGGGATCGATGCTGCCCAGAATATCCAGAACTTTGGGCCCTCGGGCCCAAATATTTCTCCCATGGATAAAATCCCAGAGACGATGGGGAGCGGGATTAGGATACCTCCGAGATAACTGATACGATCTAGGGCTCTGTGGTTTTCGTCGTCGAGGATTCCTCGGTCACTCCTACCCGGAACTCTGCCAGGGGGCAGTGTGCTGTTTCCCCCCAGAGTGTTGAGCTTAGGTCCATTAGGCCCAGTAACTAATATTTCGGTGCTAGTTGGTGTAAGTGCCAGCTTCCTGCTGGGAGGGATTGGGGTTGCTGCCAATAGGGAAATACGCCAATGGACTTGGGAAAGGAGCTGTCCCCATTCCACCCGATTCTGCGGACTGCGCTCTGTCGAAGTCGCATTCTTATTTTGCTCAAGGGCACTCATGATTCGCCAATACAGGGAAGTTGTAACTTCTCGGGATGTGTGCTGTGCTGTTGGGGGTTCCAGCATTTCAAAGAGATCGAGCCAGGCGTGGTGTATCGCGCCCTCCAACGTTACGTTGCCGCAGGGCCCAGTACTATGGAGATCAATTAGAAGTTCAGGGACCCTATCGCCGAAGCTCGGTACCACCCTCCTTTGCTGTGGCCCCTCCCCGTGTCGTAGAGTCGTTGCATATGACCCTCGCCGCGCAATGCTCGGTGTTGAACCCCGGGACTTCCAGATCGATCGATCCAGGAATAAGATGGGGACGAAACCTTCCGAGATCCAGAGCGCCGCACGGCGAAAAACAGCAGCGAGCCCCTTGTGTCCTACAGGGTAGACCGCGGGAGTCCTCATTCCATCGAGCACATCGCCTCTCCACTTGAAGTCGCTCCCAGCTTCCAACCTGAAACCTTGCAGCAATTCGGGGAACTCCCAGCACTCAACGCATAGTTGCTTCCTGCCCTTCCACCTTCCAGTCGGCCTGTAGCCACGCCGTTCAGCATGGGCATCCAGGAATGCTGGATCGAGGTCCAACTCCTTAATATCCAGCAGGCACCGTACATATTCTGTCGGTAAGCCTTGCAGCACAACCAGACCTCTCCGGCTGGCCACGTCAGCCCCTTCGAGCCTGCCTTGGCCAGTGGTGGTGGCGGAAAAGAGCTCAGTTGGAGTAATCATCTTTGCCAAGAACATCTCTGGATCCGTTTCCGGGTCATAGTAAACCAAGTTTGCTGGACTTGTGTCTTCGTTCTTAGCACTGCCTGCCTCTAGCATCTGCTGTCCAACCGAGGACCCTTCGTCGTTGCACCCAGTCCCGTCTCCACAGACCTCTGGCTCGATAGGCTCTTGCTCCTGTTCGAGATGCTGCCGCACATCATGCGAGAGCCTAGCGCGAGCGATGTCACCGACGAGGAAGCTCATGGTCCTGCTTCGGTAAGGGAATCGGAGATGGTGTTCCAGAGAATATTCTTTTGGGTGGTTGGGAGGGCACAGTGGCGCTGAAAAAAATGTGCACCTTGGGCTCCGTAAACTAGGTATGATGAGAACCCCTAGGTGGCTCGGATGCTTCATGACGACGAAAGGAATGGGAGGACCAAAGAAAAAACAAGAGCAGCGTCAAGAGAAGGAAGTCACACCCAACTCACCATCTCGCTCACTTCCTCACCAACCTACCCGAGGCAAGGTAGGCACTCTATGAACGTCTCTAGGTAGAGGTACTCACATGAGATAGGTAGGCAAGTGTCCTGGTGCCCCAAATATGTCACGCCGCGCCTCTTCCGTCAATCGCACACACACCCAGTTGCATCGATCCACCTACCCGCCCACACCACCAAATCAGTACGGCACTTAACTTCATGGCGCGGTAATGCTGGTAGATAACTCCAGCTGACTTGTGATACAGGTGGCCCAGTGTCTGCATCACAATCTGAAACAATACAGAGTATCAAACAAACAAAATCATCAAATGGATGATCATTGACATCTTTGTGTCGAGATATCGCAGACCACGCGAGAAAGGTTCTGACCTCAAAAAAGGAATGAAAAAGAATCCCGCCCAGAGTCAACGTGGTCACATGTAGATCGCCCTTGGCACACGCACATCTCTCGCGGATGTACCTAACCTCAATGCTCACATGGTTTCCTCTTTTTGATAACCTAACCCACCGCCCCACCTACCATTCCATCCATCCCCAGCCCCATCCACATCCACATTTCCCACTCGCACTTCCCATCCCTCATCATCATCTGAAACATCTACATCATCAACACACTCCGCTCACCAAAGGCTGCAAATCCGATTAACACCACTGTATTATCCCTAATCACATATATCCAGCACACTAACTAACGCCATTGCCAGACCACAAACTCCGCCAGATGAACTAGATCAGTGGGTACACAGGCACCTTCCCTTGCCTTAACCCCCTGGTCTGTCTGTCTGCCTGTCTTCTCCACAATAACAGTAGCAGTACCAAGTAATGCAAAGGTGCAAACAAGGCTACCTTCTACGATAACATACCTCCCTCATGTGCCCTCGTCTCGTCTGCTCGTCTGCTCGTATGATTCAGTTCAGTTCAGTTCAGTTCCGCCTCACAATGTTTCTAGAAGCCTGGACAGCTTGCCTCTCTCTCTCTTCCTGCTTGCTCGCTTCCTGGCCGCTTAGAATCTGCACTGAACCTAACCCCTCTGCCGCTTATCTTTTCCCCTCGCCCTCTCTTGCCTCCAATCAGCTCCTGAAATAAAACAGCATCTTGCCCATTGCGGACATTTTTTGCCCATGTCAAATGTCAGTTGTCTAGAATGAGAGTTTGCAGGTTCAGAAAGACAGAAAGAAAAAAAAAACAATAGTCCTTCCAAAAACAGAAGACACAAAAAGTGAACATATCACGATGCTTCCTCGCATGCTTCTGCTGCTAGTACTGCTGTCTCTCACCAGTTATTTCTCATCCACACAAGGTCGGACATTCAGTGCAGAGTATCGAAATCAGGCCTTCTTCACAGAGCATGGGATACAGTAGATCCTTACTCTCCGATGCGGTATCTATAGCCCCGCTGGCGTGGCCGCCCAGGGAACCGCCATCACGGTTACTGCCAGCTCCTTAAGACCTGTACCCATTGGTTTGCACAACCGGAGCATAGTCCTCGCCGTCGTGATGTAATGTTACGCTGTTGAACTCCTCAAACGGATCTGCCACATCCCCTCCGGGAGTTGCAAGCCCGCTGTCGAGTCCCACGCCGCTTTTGAGGCCCATTTGCCGGGAACCGCTAATGTCGACGCTCTCACTCTCCTTGACGTTGCGGAAGTTAATTGTGTCGATGCCGCGGCCCTGGTTTGGCACAATAGGCGGTTTCATGTGTCGGATGAGCGCCCACTGCGTTGTCCTGAAGAACGGGTGCGTTTTTATATCAGACGCACCTGCTCTGGCCCCTAGCCGCCGGTTCTCGTCCTTGATCAGCAGTTTACGGATTAGGGATTTGCAGAGACTAAAAACCTGTTAGTTCGTCTTGACAAACAAAAGACTTGTCAACAAGACACTAACTTGGATATTTGCGGTGCGCCCGCATGGTCTGGAAAAGGAATATCCTCGCGGAGAATGTTTGCAAATGTTGCGTTGCGATTCTTGCCCTTGAAGGGCGTTGTGCCGTAAAGCATTTCGTATATCAGGATGCCGAGAGTCCACCAATCAACAGCGCTAGTGTGTCCGCTTCCCTTGATGACCTCGGGAGCAATGTACTCTTCTGTCCCTACGAATGAGTTTGTCCGGAAGTTGGCGATGCACGACTTGGTGTCGATCGTGGGCAGTGACGACGTGCTCGTCCCGTTCTTCCCAATAATCATGGTTGGTTTGCCGCCTGGGTCTGATTGTTTCGACAGGTCAAAATCGGACAACATGATGTGACCGGACTGGTGAAGGAGGATGTCTGGTAGGACAAATGTTAGTCCCCGTACCACTGTGACCCAGTGATCAGAAAGCAAAACCTACTCTCCGGTTTAAGGTCGCGGTAGATGAACCCCATGAGATGGAGGTATTCCAGCGCCGCCGTCACCTCTGCAGCGTAGAATCTGGCGTCGTCCTCCGGTATGCATTTCCCGGGCCGTGTCTGGAGAGCTCGGAAGAATTCACCACCGCTGCAGTACTCCATGCACAGGTACAGGTAGTCTTCGGACTGGAATGAGTGGTAGAGGGTTACGATGAAGGGGTGGTTGCTCGTCGCTAGAATCTCCTGCTCTGCAAGGGCTCGCTTGATCTTGTTGCGCTTGATCATCTCCTTCTTGCTCAAGACTGGCCGATTTGTCAGCGGGGATCGGGCCTGTCACGTCGGCGATGATGCATTACCTTTCATGGCATAAAGCCTCGAGCTCTTCTTCTCGCGGACGAGGTAAACCTTGCCTACATCGCCTTTACCAATGAGCTTGATCTTGTCAAAGCTTTGAGGCCCGACCTCGACATCGCGGACCTTGATAGAATTAGAACTATATGTCCTCCGGAACGCGAGGGGGGATCGGCCAGGGGGTGGCAGGGCGCCGAGTCCATCAGTATCTGGAACGTTGAGGCCCGAGGAAGCATCGGCGCCATTGGATTTTGGCTCGGCAAAGCCCAATGTGTTGGTTTCTTTGCTCTCGGCGAGCGGTTCTTTGGTCAGTTCGGCGGTCGCTGGGCGCTCGGCGCTGGACTTGGCTCCCTTGGAGAAGAGCCCCTGCGCGTTCGGAGCGCTGGCAACCCTCCTGAGCTTCCTAGCAAGCTCCTCCTTGGTGGAAGGAGCGGGTTGTTCCGAGCCGCCGCCTCGGCCATTGATCTTGAGTATGGGGGTATCGGGTGGGCTGGGTGGCACGGAGCCCTCGTTGTGATGACGCAGGCCGGGCTGGCCTTGGTGGGCGAAATAGGGGTTCGCGTATGCGGTCGGGCTCAGGGACTCATCGAGGGGGTGACCTTCGCTGACAACAGTTGCGCTGCGCAGGCGGCCGACGCTGAAGAATCTCGACTGACGGAAGGGCGTCTTTGATTCGGCCTTGAGCGATGGCGTGGTGGAGCCGGAGCCGTCTCGATTGCCCGAGTTGATTCGAAAGAAGGCCTTCAGTCGCTGCGGGAAGTGGCTGTCGCCATTCGCGTTCTTGGTCGACGGCATCTTGCAGGTCTCCCGATCATGAGATGCTGGCCATGATGGAGAGGCGGGATTATCGCTTTTGGAGGAGGTTGACGGGATGGGGGGATGGATGCAAGGCAGCGGCAGACTGCAGCAGAGTGGACAACTGTGGACTGGGGGTGGCCAGGGCCGTAACGGACAGCGGAGGAAAGTGGGTCACACCCGGCCAGTAACGACTGGTCAATCACTGCGAAAAAGCCTGGCTTGGCCTGAGCACCCCCCTGCCCTCACTCAGATGTCAGCGTCGCGGGACTTTCCGGCGCCCAGCGGTTGCCCCTTCTTTCAGCTCAGCGTCTCCTTCATATTTTTCTCCGTCTTCTTCACCGTTACCAAATCTTTGTGGATTCAACGCTGCGTGTGGCTTCTAAGTGTGCCAAGGCGGTCAGCGATTGCCATTCCCGAGAAGTTGTCTCTCTCCGATACAAGACTTGGCAGGCTCAATTCACCACGTGGAGGTCGCATCTCGAACCGCCGACGGCCATTTACCTTCCAGGTTGCATGGCGAATAGCATAACCAGGTACCTAATGCTTCCGATTCCAAGACCAGGAAACCCAACCCAACTGCACGGCCACTACTGAATTGGCCAAACGAAACGGAGCCAAACCCGGCCCAGCCATCCAACCCGATTTGCCCTTTCGCGGACGCGAGTCGAGACGAGACATAGTTAGACCCCGCTGGTTTTGCCAAGTCGTTTTCACTAGGGGTTTCCACAGGTTTGGGGCACGCCCTCTCACCTTTTTCATTCAGATTCCAAGAATATTTTGTCCATTCTGTACCCTGCCTTCCCCCCTCCCGGCTGGCTGGAGCTTCCCCGGGCCCGTCTCTCCATGGGAGTTTCCAAAATCCACGGTCTGGAGACTCGTTGCAGGATCACCTACCTAATAAGATGCCTAGAAAAGCAGGGGAGACGCTATCTAGGTCCAGAAAATCGGGAGAACCGGTTGGTTGGTTCGCTGAGTTTGACAGAACTTCTCGGGGCAAGGCCCAGAAGAGCAAATTTGCTTGATTTTTAGTTCAAAACCTTCGCCAGTTTGGGGTGCGATTTGTTTTTTATCCCGCATACCAGCTCAAGCGTGGCAGTGTATTTTTGTCATAAGTTCTTCTATGCCACATGCCTCCTTGGTCCCTTGATTTCCCCAAACAATTTCCCGCCGCCACGCCCTTTCCCACTCTCGTCCCGGAGATGCAACTTTAAGTACTCGATGCACCGCTTCGAGTTGCATCACTCTCAGCTGAGTCCAGGCACGTTCGGGCAAGCTCCCCGATGTTAGGTCGCTGCCGATGCTTGGGCAAGCCCTATGCGGCATAGGGAGTGGGCTTACTTACACAAACCAACGAACGAGACACGTATGGGCGCTCAAATAGGCGAGCAATCACCAACCATCGTATCGCGTCTCTCGCAGCTTGTACCGGAGCGGGATGGCAATGCAACCCGCATTTCTGAGACGGGCTTCTTTTGCCAAGGCGAGGCTTGGATATTCGACTGAGTACCAATGAATGTTCAGGCCGTGCCGGTGACTGAAGTGAGACGCATATTCTGTGAACGATGTCCCTTGGGCCATTGTGAGTTCCCTTTCATACCTCAGAAATGTCGGTCCACACAGCGTCTAGGGTTTGTTGTTGATGCCTCAACATCTCGAAATCCACTCACTTGGTAGCCTGCCGATATTCCCATATTTCCCACTTTTATACGACACCAAATCCAAATTGACACCAATAATAATGCATACGTAGACCAGCATAAGCCACCCAACTGCCTACTCTCTCGTGAGGCTGTCCTTGACTAGCAATCCACTCCACTCAGGTCCGTATCTCGGCGGGTGGCCCTCGGACCCGCACACTGCAGCGTGATAGTCTCGGAACATCTTCTGCCTCTTTCTCTTCACATTGAGGGCCAGGTTGATCTCTTCCCAGTCCTCGGCCGTATAACTTGGCTCCGAAGGCGCGTTATCGTCGCGTTGCAGGAGCAGACGGGTAAGCTTTGCGCGTCGGTTTCTGCGCGCCTCATCATCCTCAATATCTAGTTTCAATGCCGATGGCGTCACTTGTGTTCCATTGCTGTCAAAGAGATAAGTCGGTAATGCGGCTGGACCCGTCTTTGGTAGCGGGCACAATGGCTCGTTGCGCGGGCCGTCACCCAAGTGCCAGGCACAGGAAAGGACGTGTGTTTTGTCGATGTGAGTTGCAAATTCCTCGGGGGAAGCAAACTGAAGGGGCTCTGTGTGTTTACGAGGGCAACTCGCCCACCTACAAGTACCTGCCCGGCCGTGTACAACGACGAGATGCTTTCGCAAGGTCTCAAGGTTCTGCAGATCTGCCGAGCAGCCTTCCCACTCGCAGTAAAAGTGGGGGAACTTGGGGGCCGAGTTGAGATAAATATCGCGGATAGAGATGGTGTCCTTTTTCGGAGGTCTGCCCCTCCGCCTTACTTCGCCGGGAGTTTTGGGAACCTTGGGGGTCTTGCTTGGAGGCCTTCCAGGAGGCCTTCCGCTTCCTGGTGGCCTGCCGAGTGGCCTTCCGGGACCAAGCGTACGGGAATGAGCCGAATATGGGCCGCTTCCGGGCCTCCAGCCGAACGGGCGCCCACGCTTTTTGGGCTGTGGCGTAATGGTTGACTCGATCTGCGGGATGGGAAATGGCGGAGGTGCTGGGCTCGCACTGCCTTCACTCTTCAACTGCGAGTGGGCGTTGGGAATGAGAGGACTAAACAGGGTTCTCGGTTCAAGTTGAGGAAGGAGGTCCGAGGTTATGAGAGGATCTCCATCGTCGGTATCCATAAAGTCGTCCGTGACGGGGTCGTAGTCGTTTTTGTGCGGACTCGATTGAATCATGACGGCGACCTTGGCTGCCTTCAATGGCAGACGTCCGTCAGAATCGCGGTTGATATGCGTCCATCCAGAGGTTCGGCGGCCAGAGTCTACGTTCATATCGTCGTGCATCACGTCTGCTTGGTCCTCACTGAGGCGCACAGATGCTTGGCGGGGCCTGCCGGGATGCAGCTGTGTGACCTCATCTCCAGAGTCTGGATCGTAAGGCATTCTGGTCTCCGCTGGTGGTGCCTGCGTGTCGGAACCAAGGTGGCTGGACCCGACCACGGAGCCCAGGTGGATGCAGGTTTCTTTGTAGTAAGTACCTAGGCTGCCCGTGCGCTGTGTTGTTTTTCAGAGTTGGCGTGGGGGGAGAAGGCGAAGCAAAAATTGTTTGGCGAGGAATCCTCGATGCAGACTGGAATCTACCAAATAAGTCGTCGCACAATGTGGTATCAATTTTTGAGATGTAGCGCCTCGATGACAAGACGCGACTAGGAGGAGGAATGGGTCGGCGGGTCGCAGGCTAAACAGGGTGGTTGCGCACGTGCCAGCTAGGACTCCGCAAGACAGCGCCGTCCAGCCGACATGCACGTGATCGGGCAACATTTGCGGTCTGAAGCGATAGAATACCTAGCGCAGCAGATGAGCACTATCCATCGATCCAAATCCATGACACGCGGACGCAAGTGAATGGGGGCGTTGCCGACCGCGCTACGGAAGCGATATTTGCAATCCCTGGGTCGGTAGGTACGGACAACGCACGTCAAGTCTCGGATCAATGACAACGTAGCATCTTTCAGACCATTTGATAGATTTGATGCCCTGAAGTGTCGGACTGCCTTCTTCGAACTGGCCCCTGCCACCTGCTGAGGAAGGATGGATCTTTGATTCTGCCATCCGCATCGTCAAACCCGACTAGCCGATTTATTGTAGCTAAACCCGATGAATTGATCCTGCATGGTTTGGGAAAGTGCCGGATCATCGACGAAAGGGTCCTAAGGAAGCTCGGAAGTGAATTCAAGGTCGAAATCCCGGTATCGAGCGCACCAGCCTGTTGACCCCGACCCCAACCGTCAGCTCCCCGAGATAATGAAGAACAAATAGAGCCGTAAACATATCACAATGGGCTTGAAAGCTGGTTCGTGCTTTCGCTGCGGTAGCTTCCTCCAATCGATACGAGTATGGGCTACTCCAGAGCGGGAAATGACCTTGGCTTTCCGAATTATTTCCAGAGCGTATATGGGATTCGTATCCTTCTTGCGCACCTGCGTCAACTGTGCCGAAGCTGCCTTTTCCAACGACTTTCAACAATTCAAAGTCGTCCAAGGACTGTCGGGAACCCACCTCCCCGGGGGTGATCAGGCTGGGATTTGACCCGAAGCGGTCTGTGGCGTGTCTGACGGGCCGGTGGAGTGCCTGTGAAGAGCTGGGTTGGTCACTTAACGATGGGTGCGAGTCTCCTTGAGGTCTGAGATTGAGTCGTTAGCGAGCTTGGCACGAATAGAAAAGGTCTGACCCAAATTGGGTGACAGCCTGGAGAATTGCATGGAAGCGAGACTGGACCCGAAGGCCTGTCGACTCGATGATTTACAGGGAAGAAAGACGTGTTTTTTAGCAGCTTTCACGCCATGGCTATTCGCCGCCGACCGAGCTGGCGGTCAACTTGAAAGACGCGGCCGCCACTGGGATGTCGATGGTTGCGAATTGAAGGGTAGGAGAGAAAAGTGGTGTTGATAGCCAGGGGCTGAGGGACGCCCTTGAGTTGGCGCTTGGATTGGACTGCTCGCTAGTTGAGGCGGCACCTCCGTCAAAGAATATTGAGCTAAATCCGGGGAGTCAACAGAAGCGCACGTGTATCACCAGCCATATGTCATTGGGGTCTCGGAAGGGCTTGGGGGTTGACTTGGAGTAGGGCGCAGTGGCTTGAAACCAATATAAATTATCAGCGGCACTAATCAACCCTCTGCGGGAAGCTCACATGCGGCCAGTTCTGCTCCAGGGTGGTGGATTGAAGCTGTTGATTCTGCTGACTTTACCTTTTCCGCCCCGCTCCCAGAACTAGACACCTTCTTCCGTGAACAGAAGAGCCCATTCCAGACCGTAACGGTAATGACCAGGCCGGGGAGAAAACATGGGGAGGGATAGGTGAGATGAGAATTTGCCATTTGTTGGGCGTAGGGAAGGCACAGTGGAATAGTTATGACGTAATCTCAACCCGAAGACCAGTATTTAGGCCCAGAGAACGGGCACCCAGAACTCAAGCCAATTCATCACCTCTTATCCGGCAAACATGAATTGCTAGGCTGGTGTTGAGCACCTCACGTGTGATAGCCAGTGATATTTTGAAAGTTTGGCTTCCTGTGTTTGACATTATCAATCCCAAATTTGAAACACGAAGCAGCGGACATGTAGCTGAATATGGACCTAGGTACAGAAGATTGAGGACTTGGCCTGGTTCTCGCCTGTCGATAAAAATTGGAGTATACCGGAAATGGGTTAATTGAATTTGAAAAGTTCTTTCGCAAGATTGGTCTAGAATAGTGGACAGGGCATGTAGTGTAATACCTAAAATTTGAGCCAATCAAATATTAGGTAGGCCACACACATAAAGCTGGGAGGGACGCCCTGGCATGACCAGGTGTTATTGACGACCAGTTGCCGGAGTCCCCGGATGTGAATTGACCCGCAGATTGGATTGCGGAAAGAGCGGGTCTGCTTGCTCAGCAACGGGGAAAAGATTGGAACATTGGTGCATCTCGTCATTGAAGGCGTAATTCACGACACGAAGGGGCATATAACCTTTTAAAATATAAGTCATAGCGCCCCTCAATCCCTAGGAGCCCAAGTGAATCAGTAAAGGTCTATTTGTACAGTCACACAGTTATTATCTATCCAGTCTCGCTGCCAGCCATGGCCTCCAAGTCATTCTATGCAATCATTGCTGGCGTTGGCAGCGGCACGGGCCGCAGCGTCGCTCTCCGCTTTGCTAAAGCTTACCCGGTCGCTCTTCTGGCCCGCAAGCCAGAAAGCTACAATGACATTGTCGACGAAATCAAGCAGCAGGGCGGAGAGGCCATTGGTATCAGCACCGACACGGGAGGCACCAACTCGGTCAAGGCCGCGTTTGAGACTATCAGCAGGGAATTTGCGGGAAAGAACCTTGCTGCCGCCATCTGTGCGTGAGCTCAAACTACCTACCTGCCTTCTCGAGCTGAGGCATGATGTTTAATTGGCTTACCTGCCTACCTCTTACAGACAACGTCGGCGCCAGCTTTGCCGTGAAACCCTTCCTCGAGCTCAACCCAGAGGATCTCGATAACTCCTTAACCAATAACGTGTACCACCCACCCCCATCCATTACCTAGAGACAGGGACTAACACATACACACACACCCTCATGCAGCAAGGGCCTCTTCAACTTCGCCCAATCCACTCTTCCCCTCCTCCTCGAGTCTGTCTCTTCATCCCCCCACCCGCCCACGTTAATCATCACGGGCGCCACCGCGTCCATCCGCGGATCCGCCCGCTTTGCAACGTTCACGGCTGGGAAATTCGCCGTCCGCGCTCTGGGGCAGTCCTTGGCACGGGAGTTCCATCCCAAGGGAGTCCACGTGGCGCATGTGATTGTGGATGGGGTGATTGATATCCCGAGAACCAAGGGGTATCATGTCAATGAGGGGGTGGCGGATGGGAAGATTAGTCCCGATGCGGTCAGTTACTCAATTTCATTCAGTGAGCCGAAGACCGGCGGGGTAAGTTCCATGCTAATGGGGGGGGTTTGCGGGTAGATTTCCGAAGACTACTGGTATCTGCATACGCAGCATCGTTCTTCGTTTACTCAAGAGCTGGATTTGAGACCGTATGTTGAGAAGTTTTAAGAGTTGGGGGATGTATGATGTTTACACAAATGACGGGAGTGGGGAAAGTCCGGAATTTGATGTAATAATGCCAACAAAATTTTCATATCTATCAATTCCCCCAGTTAACCCACATAGCATTCCTGTGTCCGTCGCATAAACCAAACTGAATGGAACCTTTATTGCTCCCATGTTATGTTGAGAAACAACAGGGCAAGCGATAGGATAGATACAACAAAAGACAAATGGGCTCTGGCTCCCCCCCCCCCTCCCTTCCCGGGTCACCATTCAAGCTTGTATTACCGTCTCTTATTCTAACGTGTGTCTCCGCAGGAGACTGCAAAGATGGAAATTTCGTAGCTATTGAGATGCCCACCCAGGGGTAATAAACACATCATGATCCGATACATGTATATCTCGTGGTGGACCAGGTGGGTTGTCCGAGTGGAGCGCGCGCCAAATCAAAGTCTGATTCGCTGGTACCTATTCAACTACCAAAGATGCGTACAAATAATGACAAATATCGCCGCTAGCTGAGGTATATTGCTACAGATACGTTCACATCCACATCGTATACTGCCATGCCAACAATCGCAAAGCAAGAAAGATATCCGACGCATGCTTCGTACAGAGACTAATAGTCGATCAACCTGAGCTTCTTGCCAACATCCCGTCGCCTTGCTTGAATAGCCGCCCTCTCCGATGCCTTGGTCTCACCATTGTCCAAACTCTCACCGCGGGCCTTCAAAGCCTGGAGCAGCATGCCCGCGTCAAAGAAACCGTCTGTATCTAAGTTAGCACACACTCGGATAGAGCATCAAAGGTCGTCGTCAACAACTTACATCCACCCAATTCGTCATCCTCGCTCATCGTCATACTCTCCTCTGTTGGCGACACACTCCCATTCAGACTCTTGTGCGACTTGATAACTTCATTTCCGGTGATCAATCGACCCCGCAACTTCATTCTATTCGCTGGCTTTGGTCGGCTCTCAATCTCGCGAGCGCGGGACTGCTTGACTGAGATATTGGATCGACCAGTGATGCGAAGGATCCGGCGAATCTCTAACAGGTAGCTCTCAAGCGTGTCGACGAAGCGCTTTGTTTGCCGATGCCTGGAAGACACGCAGATGGAAATGCCCTCATCTTTGATGATGTAGCCAATGCCGAACCCATCTCCAGAGACTGGCCCGAAGCCGAACTGTCTCAGCGAAGGGTTGCCGCAGTTCGAGGTTGACAGGATGGTTGTGTTCAGCTTATCCCAGCCTGAATCAGCAAAAATAAGCGGTAGATGGTGGTTGCTATCACGACTGTTACGCGAGTTGGTGCTGTCACCTCGCTCACGGGTGACGCGAGGCTCTCCCCCGATGGTCGGAAACTCCTTCCCAGGGCTACCGACCGGGGAGCCGCGGTCTGAGTTGGCATCAACAGGGCTTGAGTAGCCATTGGTGCTCATGCCGCTGCTGAGGACGCTCTGATCCTCATCTAGCAGACGCTGCCAGAGACAGAACAAGGCATAGAGATGCCTATCACACCCCTGAGCCTTGGCACACTCCCTCGTGTTTGTCACATGTCGCTGGCAGGCCTTGCGGAGCGCTTCGACTTTCTGCTCGGCTGGGTAATCGGCCCAAAATGTCTGCACGAAGTTAACCGACTCCTCCGAAACCGACCGGATCGCCTCGGTTCGACCGTGGAGGTACATCTTGGTCATGGCCGGTTCGTAGGTGCACTCAACTCTGCCGTACAGTCCGTAATAAGCCGCTTGAAACGCCATTTGCACAAATGCGTCAGGAGAGAATCCCATGGAGGTAATAAAATTCTTGCCATATGCTGAGAAGTCGAGACACTGGAACTCATTCTGCTCGATAAGGTCGGCCAGTCGTGTTTCAGCAAAGCGCACTGCAATGCTCAGCTCTGGGACCATGTCCCACTCGAGCTTAAAGGGAGTCGTGTTGACATCACCGAAGCTTTCGGGATCTCGCTTGGACGGATCCGGGCTCGTCGACGCCCACAGCGTAGGCGCCCCGCCATTGATCGTCCTCGCGAAGCGGAGAATGGTATCGGTGTAGATGTCGCTGGCAAAGCGCAACACAGTGTGGCCATCCACGCCGGTATGCTCGAAGTTGATGCCGGCACTGCCGTTCTTGCAAACGATGATCTGCAGCTTGTCATACCAGCGATTTGTACACGTACCGATTTGGACCCCCTTTTCAATCTCGCTGGTTCCACAGAGCATATTCTGACAGAGCGCAGCCGCGGTCGCCGGCTCACTGTAATCGAGGCAGACAACGAACAAGGCGGTGTCGACAATGCTGAGGCAGTCAGCATTGTTCGAGCCGGCCTCTCTGGTAAGGACGTCTCTCAGCCCTGACCAGACCTTGCGGTTCTCCGTGCTTAGAACCCCTAGCGCACCCTTAGCGGCTTCCTGGATCGGAGTCTGCGTGGCATCATCGATGACGGTCTGGAGATTAATGGCAATGTCCTTCTCGGTCATGATCACGTCCGAGTTGTCATCGAGGACGTCGAACCAGTAAAACTGGCCATGACACATGACAATGATGTGCCGAGAATCCGGATCCTGTTCGATCTGGCAACCGGCATCGGTGGGAACACGGGCTGTGCCAAACAGACGCGAGTACTGGTACATGTCAAGAGGTACACCCTTGACAGTGTCTGGGGGTAGCTCCTCTTTACGAACCGCGCGTACAAACTCCAGAGCTGACACGATGAGGGAAGCAGCACGAGTCACCTGATTGTTGCGCGCGGGTGTCGGGTCGTCTTCAAGGAGGAAAAAGGGGTTGAGATTGAGAACGACGGGGTTGTCGAAGTTGAGGTACGAGTCGTACCCTTTTATGAGTTAGCTTTGAAGACAGTAAGCGCGTTGAGGGGGCGGAACATACAGAACTGTTCGATGTAGCTCGTCCGCCCCTCGGCATACTTCTTCAGCTTCTCATTCAGCTCGGGCCCCTCACCCTGCAGAAACTCGTGGATGGCATGCTTGGTGTCTGCGTGCTCCCGGTTCGACTGAAGGGGCTTGAGGGCGGCTAGATACCTCTCGCAAGTCTTCTCGAGATCCGGAATCGGGAGCTTGGGAAGATTGTCCTGCTGGGCAAAGGTAACGCCACCCTGTAGTTTGTCGTCAGACGCCGACATCGAGTACTGGCGTGCTTTGAGCGCCGGGCTATGAGTAGACCTCGGTATCTCTGGGTACTCAGGAATGGAGCGCGGGGTTGTTGGTGAGTCAGTGGCAGCAAGGGTCTCACCGAGAGACCTTGGCATAGTAAATATGCGGACTTGAGTAGGCATTCTCGTCAGCTCAGCTCGGAATAACGTCTCAAGCGTGAAGAGGCGAGACCCGTGTGCTGATGTTCAGGCCGCGCAGTGCTGTGCGGTAGAAGTAGTGGCAGTCCTGGAGACAGTAGGGTGGCATTCCCCTTGATATGGCGGCGATGGTCCTCGCACAGAGAAAGGAGAAGAGAAAAGGAGGATAAGAGAAGGCATAGAAGATACCGGCGCTCGGCCGGAAGAGGGTCGGGAATATAAAAGCGAGAGGCGCAACGGAGATGGGCAGGGGTCCACGAGACAATGAATGGAAGGCAGCCAGATTCCCGGAATGAGTTCCCACCAGAACCGTCGACAATGTCCATCAGCCAGGGCGCAAGAACACCCATCTAAGCGTGGTTATGATGCCATGTGGGACTAGGGGCAAACTGCGGGCTGAGAGGAACCCGAGGAGAGCATGTGCTTGTTTTAGGCTCAGAGGCAGAGGGTGTGACTGATTGGACATGGGGCAGAGCGAGTGGGTTTGCGAAACTCTCCGCAGGACCGAAGACTCAATATGGATGCAGTTAAGGTCGTTTGATAATCTGCCGAGACATCCCAGAGCCGGGGCAAAGATACGAAAGGCGCACGACGTACCCAGAAATCAGAAATCAGCAATCCAAGGGGCCCAACTGCAGACTACAGTTTGTCCGCAGATCTTGGCGGAATCTCGACCTGGCCGGCCGAGGTGAGGTAAGGTGAGATGAGATGAGATAGACGACGGGAAGTGTAAAAAGGGCGTGGTGCTGTTTCGTAGCGGCGTTTCTGGTCGTGGGGTCGTCCTCTTCTTCTTCTCCCCCCCCTCCACAGCCAGTCACCTGGTTTGTCTTGCTGTGCAGTCCGCTGCGCCTGGCAAGTCTCGCCAGCACGAGATCGACAGGGCCAGACACGCGCACAAGTCTGGCGTCACAGGTTTAGGCGGCCAAGGCAGCTGCTCGATACCTGGTGGCACTGATGCGGGAGGTTTAGGTGTTTGTTTGGTGACAGCAGAAATGACGTTGTTCCCCGCCCGTCTTGGCCGCCCCCGCGCGACTTGTGGCGGCGACCTGCAGTCACCTCACTATCTATTGTAGGTCGGTAAACCGCACCGTTGGTGGACGTGCACAATCGAGGAACGGCACGGATCCACGAAATGTTACTTGCCGATCGCTGGCGCCTAGCTGCTGGCGACCGAAGGCGGCCGTATCGCGCTAGAAGACCTGTCAAGTCGTCTTCGGACAAGAGGATGTGCCTGTGGAGAGGATGCGATTCCTAAAATGCGACGGAACGGCCAGGAGGTTGACCGTGAGACAGGGAAATGCCAGTCCACTGAGGAACCAAGCCGAACCCGGAATAGCGGAGACGGTACTTCGCAGGGCACCCCAAGGATTTTCTGCCAAGAGCGCTCCCCACAAGCCTAGCAGTGCACAAACCGGAGTCGGATGCGCCTCCGCCGAAATTCTGTCGATTTAGTAGTTCATGTCTGAGGAAAGCCAGATATCGAACGGTTTGATGTTTCTTGCAGATTTTTGCACATGGTTTTTTTCCCGCGAAAAGAGCGCGGGTGATTCCGGCAAACACTTTAGGCAATCCCTGACTAGGTCACTGCCGCTAGCATGACGAGAGCATGTGAAAGGCGACATTCCCCGCTGTGCCGGCTGTGGGGCAGCATGAATTGGATGCCGGCCGAACGGATCTCTAGACTGGCTAGGACCATCGAAGCTTGTGTAAGAATCTTTCTCTGCATACCTGCCGAGGTGGGAAAGTTCGGCCCTTATGTGGCTGGCCAATCTACCTATGTGACTGAGAATTTCTCTACAATTACCCCACACCCTTTTCACTTCGCTGGCAGGGAACAACAAGTTTACTAGACGTTTTTATTATTCCGTCTGACTAAGGGGAGCTGGGGGAAGCTCAATGTCGATAACACAGGGTAGTTGCTGCCCATTTTCCTCAAATGGCCCCAGGGCGGCGTTAACGAATAATGTCGACCGCTGCGGCTCTACCAGGTATTCGTCATTGGAGCAATGACTGGTGTGGCGATAGTGAAGCCTTTCAACTGTATTCCTGTTTCGGCGCCGGCTTGCCAAGCTGTCGACCACAACAGAGGCGCCGTTGTCGATTTCGATAAAATGGATGGGGTTCTCGCTGGATGTCTCTCCTCTCCAGGCGACCATTTTGGCGCCCCATGGTTCGTGAATGTGCCCGAAGCAATGCATCCGTGGGCGGCCCTTTGCAATGGCAGCAAAAAGGTGCTCACAGCCTCCGCGCTGTCTATTTGCCGTATAGTCCAGCACTCCTTTCGGGGGGCCATGCGTAATGACCACGTCGACTTTCTGGTCAATGTTGAAGGTGTGGTGTTCTCCTTGTTTGAACTGAAATCCCCAGTCGGCGTCCAGTGAGGGGGTGGATGGGCTGGCATAGACTGTCGACCTTGCGCCATTTTTGGAGGTCGAAATGGCGCGTGCCTTCTTCAAGCATGGCAATGCCATCACCTTGTTGTACGTCGGTAATGATCTGGCGTGCCTCGCCAGAATGACCGTATTCTTTGGTCATGAGAGCTGGTTCGATTGAGAATGCCTGTTGAGAGTAGGCAGCCTTTTTCTGGTAAGTCGGCGTGTCAAGGGTAAAGTCGTGGTTACCAGCGATGACAAGCTTCAAAGGTGACTTGATTCGTCGTAGCTGCTCCAGTGAAGTTTGGAATTCGTGCAGCTTTGAGCCGTCAATGAGGTCGCCGCAATGGATTGCTACGTCAACTGGCACTTCTGGGATTGAAATTTTTGGGTCTCCGTGGGTGTCTGAAAGGACCAAGAATCTGGTGGGGATCTTTGACATGTTTGAATTGGGGATGTGACAGCTGTCTGGAGAGTCGTGAACAGTGCCTCCAAAGGGCTGTCGTGGATATCCTGAGAGCCGCAATAGATATCTCAAGAGTAAGATATTTCAGAGGAAAAAAAGAAGAAAAAAAACGTGAGTCGATGTCTGGAGCCGTGATGGATGGCTTCGAGGGTTTCGAGTCAGGGGATGGATTGGGACCACGAGACTTGACTTGCCCTCAAATCAAGCGGTCAAGGGCTACTTATATGCAGTTCCCAGGTAAGCTTTTAGTTTTCAAACCTTGTTATAAAACTGATTCATCGACTGTAACCGACGATGAATGGCCTCCTGCATGTAGGGTTATGCCTCCAGCTAGAGGTAATCGTAATTGACTGAAAGCACAAGCTCTTAGCGCCCCCCAAAAGGGCAAAGTTGTCATCTTCTTACAATCCGGACAGAAGAGGGCCGTCTGGAAGGGAAATGACGACCAACTTGCGGACTGGTCCGAACGTAACTGCCGACGACGTCTGCAGGCACGAGTACCAGCGACGAACTCTCCTTCTCTTTAGTGCCTCTTGGCTCGAAGCTTGCTCTTTCTTTCTTTCTTCGGCCATCATCAACACTGCATCCGCCAGCATCTCACACAATCGACCCCTTGGGAATACCAGTTTTACGAACACCAAGTCCGCAGATTCAAAAAACCAAGACTACGGGCCGGAAATCAGGATGCGTCCGCGGTCCAATGCAGGAATTCTCGGGCCCCCAAATCGGGCCGGTGCTTTGAGTACAAGTATGTGGATATATATATTCTGATCATTGCGGTATCCTCAAAGCTGAGAACGAGGCGACCGAATGACATTGCCAACGTCTGGAACACCAGCCAGCTGCTTCTCCAACCCCCTTGCCTACTTTCTTTGCTGCAACAAGATTGGTTTGATGCCTTACATGTAAGCTTCCCCACGTGAGTCAGGATCCATGTCGGTAGGCGGTGCATCAATAGCATTCACGCAGAAGAGCCATTTCAAGATTTTTTTGTTGCACCCCTCATTGTTGTTGAGGTCATGGCGGAGCTGGCAAAGACTCGCTGTAGAAGCCAGACATGCCACTTGGGTTATCCCTCTTAGGCCTGCTTGGAAATGGTACAGGTATGATAACGAAACATCACTCTAATTCTATCAGTCCCGCTTTCCCCGCCCCCTCACCACCCACACCACCGCCTTCCATGCGACCCGCTTTGCCCGCCCGCCCTGCATATCTTGATATGCAAACCGTTGCAGACTGGTGTTAAGTGTGAGCCTCCAAACCTGACCTCATCATTTGATACCGACTATCTCTGCCGACATCCCTCCAAAGCGTCCAGGCTCGCCCTCCATTAATCAACACTCCTTTTGACATGCCATATTTGTTATTCTTATCAGACATGTATCTCCCCCGTACTATTGCTCTTCGGCGATAGATATATTCACAGTGTATTCTCACAGATCAAACTAAAAAGTATCACAAGGATGTTCGAATCATGGTATGCGCAGCACGACGAAAAGACCAAATTCTGGCTCGAATTCCAGGTCATTTCCGACGGTCTTACTCCAACACCAGCACCAACACCAGCGACACCTCGAATTGAACCACTATCCTCACCAACAGCCCCCACAGCCAAGACATCATCATCACCCACAGATTCAAACTTGATCCCTCCCAAATTCTACCTCTTCCCCCACCTCCCCTACGAACTCCGCCTCAAAATCTGGGAAGAACTCCTCCAACCTCGCATCATAGCCATAACGTGCCTCGACTCACGCTTCGTCTCCCGCAAGCGTTCCCAACTCGCCCTCCGCCCTTCCCTGCCGCGGGTTCCCGTCCTCCTCCAAATCTGTCGAGAATCCCGCGCCTTTGCCCTCCGCCACTACGAGCTCGCCTTCCCCTGGAAATTGCCCCCCCGCCTGGCAGCACCCGAGGCGGGCGCCGTCCCGTCATCTGGTCCGGCAAGGGTGTGGTTTAATTTCCGGCTCGACGGACTACTCCTCCTGGGCGAACTGGAGCCATTCGATGCGTACGGCTTCAACTCACCCATGGTGTATTTTTTGCGCCGTGAGGATGCACGGCGCGTGAGGCATGTCGCTATTGCCTACGAGGAGTTGCATCTAGGAGTATTTGAGTCGGAGGCTGTGTTCGGGAGTTTGTTCCATGTGGTGGACCGGTTTGCGGGCGCGGAAAGACTGCTTATTACTGCGACGGCGAGGGATGCTGAAGTACAGCATTTGGATCTGCTGAGGCCGGCTGTGGATAATGTCATTCAGAAGCTTTGGTTTGCGTGGATTAATGGGACGTCGATTGTAACGTCGTTGGCGAATAAGCAGATTTTGATGATTCGCGAAGAGGAGCTGCCGGGGTTCGTAGCTCATCATGCTAGGTAGCGTCGGCTCTCACCGGAAGAGAGGCTCAGGAAATCGGATCAGATGAGATGAGAGGGAGGGAGCGGGATGAAATGAGGTTGGATAGGAGCAAATGGGGAAGGTAGACGCATGGCAGTAAAGACCAAGATCAGCATAGCATGAACGACAAGGGCACATGACTACAAGGTACCACAACTGCCAGATAAACTACCTAATGTACTGCATAAAGCAAGGAAACACACGAGCGGTGTGGCGTCCGGGGAACCATCGTCGTCCTCCCGGGCAGCCCCTTTTCATCCATGGAACCAATGACCTAATCCCTGCCATGGCGAATTTCTTGCCTGGGCAAGGGAAAAAACAAGCTGCCTAGCATTGATTCCTAACCCGCCCCTCGGCAGACCGTATAACAAACGAACGACAATGAAAAAAGCAAGCCACAAATCCTATCAGCTCGTTCAGCAACCACCCCTATCTCACACAAACCCCTACCCCTAGGTGCTCATCGCCTAATCGCCTCTCCGGTTCTGAGTTCAAGTCTTTCCGTGAACCACAATCCGTGGCATGGAATTGTATGGTCGTACTGCCGCAACGTTTTATTTATTTTACCGAAGTGGCGCCATTCCGCGGGCCGGGCCGTCGTCGATCAACAAGATCGATCCACTTCCCTGCAGGGATGGTCCGGCTACCCTTCCACCCCCTTCTCGTCTCGCCCAACCTTATTCGGGATCCTCGCGGAGGAACTTCTCATGTTGGCATCTAGTAGTCTTGCTCTGGTGGGTTGGGCGTCGGCGGAGCGGGTCTTGGTTTTGGGCTGGGCTTGCCCTCCTCAACACAGGCCCGACTTGACTGGGAAGATGACATCTTTTCTCTGCCAGAGATTGAAACACAGGTGTTAGTCAATCTTGTATCGGTTGTGTAGCCCGACAATTTCGGGACATGCTTACTCTGGGGTACGGTGACCTATGATAAGAATGATAAGAGGGACGGAATAATGAGTTGATTATTGGATCACAGCGTCCGGTTGTGTCTGTTTGGTATTTTTGGTATGACGAAGAAACACCCGCTAGAGCGGTCCGGGTAGTGAACGACCTTGGTTCGAGTTTGGTGAAGAAAAGTCTGGACCACAAACCAGCAGGCTGTCAACCAGCCTTTAAAGACATCCGACGTCTGCCCCCACTACGGTGAGCCCCGCGGAGGGCCCGAGCAAACACGTCCACTTGGAACGGGATACGGGTTGACGACTCATACTTGCCCTTAGCTACGCCGTCTGACAAGTCTTGCCGTTAAGAGGCAGTGCGACTTCCCTATGAGGAGCTTGCCGAGGGAGCTGCACGTGGCGTGTGCTTGCTTTCTAGCTGTTTGATCGCCGGGCATGGTGGAGGGCAGTCCTCGGGACGATGTGCATCATTTCGAGAGGCTGGTTGCCTTTTTCGGGCACATTGTGATTGGGGGGGGGGGGATATATGAGGCCGCAACGCACGGGTAAACCACATTCCTAACGACTGCGGAACCTTTTCTGGGCTCTCAGTCATCCTTGGATGTCGATGGGCATTTTGATCAGCTAGACAAGGGTGTAAACCCTGCGACCCTGCTCAGGTGACAGGCTGCGGGAAGAGAAGCGTTAGGAAACTTGAGGGGAGGGGGAGGAGGGCGGCCTATATTATTAAAGGGCACGTCTTAAGCCCAGCCGGTAGGGCACACCCGGCACGCTTTGTCTAAGGACACCGAGAATGCACGGTGCTGCAGTCCCACTGTTGTTGCGGCTGGTTCGCTGTGGTGTGTCCTGCGAGTTCTGCCCTGTTGCGCTGTTGCTTGATGCTTGGTAGTGCTTCTGGGTTCGCGCCAAGGCTGGTACGGCTGCCTGTGATTGCCATAACGATCGTCATCGATTCGTGGCAGAGGATGTGGTTCCTAGAGGAAATGGAACGGGACATACGTTTCTCTAGTTTGGACGGGTCAAGTCCTGGCCAGGCGTCTTCTCAGAAGCTGATCCCGGCCCGCCCGTGTCATCTTGGTAGACTTTTCTCCCGCCTGCCAGAGCAGCGCTGAACCCCCACTCAACAAGGTCAGGGACCTCTCGACAGCGTACCGCGCCAAAAGCTCACATTGGCCGAGACGGGGCGCCGGTTTCCGGAAAACGAGGCAACCGTAGTGATAACGCCTTGAGAAGGAGGGTAGTCAGGTAAGGATACGAGAGCCACTCAACCTATTCTAGCGAAGACCGCATAGAACTACGGGTTTAGCCAGCCATCGGAGAGCAGCCGTAAAGCCTCGTGCTCCCTGTCAGCGTTGACCTTGGCCTTGACGACTTGTCAAAGCTTTCCATTCTCGTCGCCTCGCACATCGGTGGCGTACGATGCATGAAGTCCAGCCTGCGTCATAGCCAACCACACAGGCCGGCTTGCCTTTTCCCTTGTCGAACTCCGCATCCAAGTGTAGGTTGTTTCTGCGTCCTCACTCCTCCTCAACCTCAATCACTTGACCGCGGATGCAGCGGTTCGCGGGTTTCCAACATCATTAAGGTGAGGACACGTCCCAAGGTGGACCTCAGGGTTGGCCGCTTTGTTTGAACGCTTGTCTGCAGTCCTTCGGTACCGTTGATGGCGCTGTTCATTGCCTTTTATCGGGGCGATTCGGGTGGATAATGTTTCACACTTTCGTCCGTGGGAGCCACGTGCGGCCCGTCCTGCGGGAACTGGATGCGTCGGTGCAGCGAAAGGGAAAAAAAATGTGGATAAAAGAGGGAGAAGCCCGGACGCTGCATGGGCTCGACCATGATGCTGGGCGACGAACTGAATTCGGGTTTGTTGATCTCCTCCATGTGTTGGATCTTTGGGTGAACGACAGTGATCGAAACACGGCCTCAGTTAGTCATTTCTCGCAATTTCGCTATCCGGTCAGAGCCAGGAGGATTGCGGCCTCGGACGGGGCAGCTGGTCAGAAAAATTGCTGTCTGAATGTTCTTGTCATTTTTTAAAGTTGGTTCTGGCATCTGATGAGAGGTCAAAGCTCCCTCCTGCACTTGGCACTTCGCTTTCCGTCCTTGCGGCAGGACGGGACCTACGCAGGCATGCGGATTGACAGCGATTAGCGGCGATTGGCAGCCCACTGCATCTCAGCTTCCTACGCTGGTTGGGTCTTGGGATGGGCCTGGGACGCACACCAGTGTCCACTAATCAAGCCTGAGCGTGTTTCTAGAAGGCTTCCTCTCCCCTGCTTGTCGCAGTTTTCAGTTTGCGGCTTTGTCTCAAAGATCCCGATCCGTAACCACGCAGCTGCCCTGCCACCACACTTTCCCAGCCAAGGTTACCCCCCATGCCACCTCGATTGTAACGCTCTGGTGAAGCTGCGACGCTGCGCACAAACCAGCGGCCTTTTATCTCGACCACCTCCATCTCCGTTGCCGTGTTTGAGACGGGAATGGCAGAACAGGGCCGGAACGATGTGGATAAGCAATGCATGGCGCTGCCGGCCCTTGTAGTCCGCTACACTAAATCTCCACCCGTCGTCGCCGTCCAACCCGCCATTCCATCGAGTGTCTGCCTCCGTCCGCGACACGGGGCAGCGTTGTCCATCACTCTTGGGCCATGGGTGTCTCCATACACTCAACAAACTTGCTAACGCAAATTGCGGGACTGCTTCCCGCTACCCCGTTCAGAAGCCAAGCTCCCTTCTGCCGATGCCGAGCACGCAAGGCCGCATTGTCAAGATGGAAAAAACCTCAATTCCCACTTTTTGTCGCGGGTGTAGCTCGCAAAGCGATCAACTCCTCGGCGTGGATATAACACTTTGGTTCATGGCCTCATGTGAACACGGAGTGGAGTTATCGTGAAACAGTAACTGGAGAGCGAGGAACATAAACGAACATGTTGCTCAACTGACATGTGCGACTCCGCATTCAACAGTGGTTACGGTGGTGATACCTTGTGTTCCCTCTAACCGAGCGAGAACGCGGAGAGAGAAGATGGGAAGAGGAGAGCCGGAGGCGAGCGACACACATAAGACCCAGCTGTGGTCTCTCAAATGCGTCGTAGGCTAGACTGACAAGATCTTCCCTCAATTCCGAGATTGCCTGGCACACGGAAACCGCACAACATAGGTTGGATAGGGATAGAGAGTATTGGACGCAAGTTTTCACCATGGCTTCTCCTTTAACCTCTCATTGGGCTCGACCCAGTCACCCCTACATTCAGGAGGTCATCATCAACGAGGTCGAGTTCTCCTCTAAGAGCTTTTCCAAAGTGGCGCTGCCACCATGGGGCGTCTTTGCGCGGCTGAATTTTCCACCTTGTACGATGGCGTCAGAGCCGACGTACGCTACAGTGCAATTCGGGCGTGATATGCACCTGAACCTCAACAGCGACCTGCTGACATTAACCACCCCTGCGAGCCGTCACTTGTTTGTTTCTCTCTCACCTCTCTCTGATGTCAATCAGCGGGCCTATGACAGTCTGGGTTAGTTAACATGTAGTTTGCCATCCTTAGATCTTCGACATGACTCGTCTGGTTGTCATGGCTGGGCCGAAAGGACTCCAGCCCGGCGACGAGCTGACAGTCGGTCTTCACCTTCCCTCCCATGATCCTTCGCTCTAGACAGTCTCCTGACCCACGCGGTAGTTCTTTTATCCCTCGACCGAATGGTCCATGGCCCAGCCGTTTGACTGCTTGTGCGGAAAGGAGAACTGCCGCGGCCGCATCAGTGGCGCCATTGACATGACGGAGGAACAACTGGTTGGAATGCTGCTCAACAAGCACATCTGCGAGCTGCTGAACGATCGCAAGGCTCTCGCCATGTCTGGGAATGGCGCGGCTGGTCAAGCAGAGGATGAGGTCTCGGTCGACCATGAGAGTCTTGAGTGTATCACTCGTGAGCTGCGCGAGGCCACACGGCGCGCCGAAGAGGCTGCTACCGCTGCCTGCCGGGCTCTGGAAGCCCTGCAACGCCAGCAAGCCGTCCATGTCAAGGCGGTCAACGGCATGGCCATCCCTAACGGCTCGCATCAGAATGGTAACGGACACCACTTGGCCCAGGGCGTCTCCCCTGCCGCCGTTGCTGGCTCCCTTCGGCGCGGCCTAACGTCACGCGAACTGAGCGGCGAGATGGGCGGAGATACGTCAGTCTATTGTTGACTACAGGACCCTTCATGTACCTAAATACGACAACGGCAGACAGAGAGGGGATGTCTTTGCTCCCTCGATACTCGAATTGATAGAAGATTGCTTTGCCAGACCTGGTTTGGACGCCGATATCTATGCTTTGATCCATCTTGCAATCCATCATACAGGGTAACCATATATCCATATTTTACAGCGGGATATTCATCCGCATATAGAGCAGCTCCAGAATTGACACCGGTTGTCACCTACCCTTCCTCGTAAAGGCAGGACAAGGGTTCTCATCAGACCCCTTCATGCCTCCGAGAAGCCAATCCGTTAGGCCGACCACCTTCGCCCCAACACCCTTCTCCCACTGCCCTCCTTCTTGGACGTGTTCAATCGTGTGGCTGAGAATCCTGCCCTCCGCATCAAAGTCGAAGATAAACAGTCCTGTGAACTCCTTCCCATTATCCCCCACCTCCTGCAGATTCCGCGCCGGCCCTGTATATTCACCCCCATTTACTCCCTTGTCATTGCCGCTACCGCCATTCAAAAACGGCAACGCCCAGTGCTTGACCCCTTTGCTCCCCACCGTCTGCCACCGCACCAACAATTGTTCCCCTACTGCAGTTGCAGGTCGCTTGCGCACCGGCTGCGCGACCATGCGTTCTGATAGTATCTCGAGCCGCACGTTGCCGACGATAGGAACCCGGTTCCACGCGATCGGGCTGGACCATAACGCAGCCATATAGGCGACTCGCCCCGACACGGCGGGGAGGTGCGGGTGTGTCGAAGGAAAGAGGTGGAGCGTGATATGTGGGCTGAGCACATCTTGTGGGAGTGGGGTCTGGAGGAGAGTTGGGAGGTGATCTTGGAGGATGCGGAGGGCTGGGATTTTCAGGTTAGCTTAATTTGGTGTTTTGGAGAGTTGGCAGGCGAGAAGGAAAGAAGAAGCTGCACTTTTACCCAGCTTGATTTTCCGTTCGTCGGGAGGCTTTTCCGGATCGCTGTCGAGTGACGTAGAGAGGTCTTGAGATCCTGACTGAAGGGGGAAATTTGCGCTGAACCAGACGGCGGGAAGATCTCGGGTGCTGCGGGAAAGTGTTTGGCGGTGCTGAGAGTTTCGAGAGAGCTTTGAAAAAGAGATGTGTTGTGTCGGGGAGGTTTCTGGACGTTGTGGCGGTTGGTTTCGCTGTATCCTCCAGCTGGTCTGTCTCGCGGGAATGGCGGGCGCTGTCTGCGGAGCCCGCAGCATCTTTGTCGGCGTGGCCATGGTTGGCTCAATGCAATTTCCCACGGGCCAGAAGCCAATTGAGCGGTGTCTTGATGTGTGGGGGATTGCAACTCGGGTGGTAGTTGAGGTGGCGTTTTCCCCGCCGTTTTCTGTTTTGACAAGAGGTTGTTTTGTTCAGCTCTGGATGATGTCAGTGACCCGGCTGTGTCTGTCTGCCGGGAGGGGCTCCTAACCAGGCCACCCAGCATTCACGTAAAAAAGCAACGACCTGTTGTGAGGGGCTGCAACACTGCCACTCTGGCTCCTACTGGTAATACAATTCCGTCCTGGAAGAAAGCCGTCGAGATATTTCCGTTCTGGTAAGTTTCTGATGCGTGCTCCGCGGGTACGATGGCCCTAGCAGCCTCAGGCTTCGGCTGGACCCTTCCAGCTGTGGAATCGACAACAACAGCGAGTGTGCTTTGGGGAATATTGACCACAAGGCGGGATGTCATGGGGCTAACGACCCAATAGTTACTGTCTGCGGCACAATGATAGATCTAGGTCATTGTTCTGCGTGACGATCTCGGGTCATGTGGCCAGGCGAAGATGCCTTAGACATCGCGAAATCAGAAGTAGCAGGGAGCGTGACAAGACTAGCCATTGCCTGTTCAAGACATTACGGTCGGCTTCTCCCTACCCTGACAGCTAGATTTACTTTCCAAATCAGAGATCTACTGCTTGTACTGTGGCAGGACAGTCCCGAGGTGATTGTGTTGAAGCAGCGCCGTCGAATTCAAGAGGGAGGATTGGGACATCTTATCATCACGTGCAGATTCGCCTGACCCCCGGACGGTAAAAGACCCCTGCCATTCACCCCCAACCAACAGACCCACCCGCTGTTCTGACGCCCTGACGCAGCCTGCTTCCAACAACCGGCCTGCTGCCTTCCACCTCATCACGACGCTTTTCAACTCGGCTCGCTCTCCGGAACAACCACGTCGATTATCTGCTCGCCCTGCATCTGCAACAAACGAATATTTATCGCCCACCAACCTAATCGTCGCCCATCATGAACCCTGAGTAGTGCGTAGCCTCTGCTTCCTAGTTCCCGAACTGTCGCCTTTGTCGCCATACTGACCGTTAATCCTCCAGAGCGCACTCCTCCCCCCTATCTCACTCCGACTTCCGATCCGCGCTGCAACACCCCATCCACCCAGTTACTGACCCATTCCAGATACGATTATCTTTTCAAGCTCCTCCTCATCGGTGACTCCGGTGTCGGAAAGTCTTGCCTGCTCTTGCGGTTCGCCGACGATACATATACCGAATCCTACATTTCCACCATTGGTGTCGACTTCGTATGTGCTGCACATGAGCTTCTTTAAACAGGCAGCGGAAATTCTGACAAGGACTAGAAAATTCGGACTATCGAACTCGATGGCAAAACGGTGAAACTCCAGATCGTAAGCTGCCCCAGCATCTCACAGCCACCCGGCGCACCGAAAGTCAGAATTCTAACCGGGCAGCGAAACACAGTGGGACACTGCCGGCCAAGAACGTTTCCGAACAATCACGTCGTCCTACTACCGGGGTGCCCATGGTATCTGCGTTGTCTACGATGTCACGGACATGGACAGCTTCAATAACGTCAAGCAATGGCTGCAAGAGATTGACAGGTACGCCACCGAAGGCGTCAATAAGCTGCTTGTAGGCAACAAGAGTGATATGTCGGACAAGAAGGTGGTCGAATACCAAGTCGCCAAGGTACGATGCCCCGCTCTCATAGTTTCACGTGCTCGCCCTGCGACGGAGATGTATTTAAGGCCTCCGAAATGCATGTTACTGACTCATCTGGCTTCGTAGGAGTTCGCCGACAGTCTAGGCATCCCTTTCCTTGAGACTTCGGCAAAGAATGCGAGCAACGTCGAGCAAGCCTTCTTGACTATGGCCCGTCAAATCAAGGAGCGGATGGGCAGCAGCATCGCAACCAACAACACGAAAGCCAATGTCAACGTCCAACCTGGACATGGTGTTTCCAGCAACAGCTCGGGACCCTGCTGCTAAATATTGCAAGGTTAGTGTGCTCTTGGTGTTGGGGTTTCTGCATCGGGACGGTTTTTGACACGGTGTGACTGGGTGACAATGTACGCGCTTGGCTGTCAGGGCCACGCCATGAACAGGTTTGAAAGCGCTCCAGATGTTATGTGGACCGGTTTTCATATCAAGAGGGAGTCTGATCCGGTGTCTCTTTTTTACTTCACGTAGATGACGGAACCGGGATAGGAAACTGGACAGGCATTCTCTTAGGGAAACATGCACATGGCGGCGAGATGCAGGTGACCTATCGAGTATGAATTTGCTGTGGTCATGGGGCGTGCGGGGGGAGGGAGGGGACAGAAACACAGGCGGTTGGGTTTATCACTTTTAACTTTTGTGTGTATTTCGATCTTGGGCATAACTGAGGACGTGGCCGGGTCACACAGCTGTTTTTCTGTCTCCTGTTTAGTGTCTTGTTACTGGAGCTTTCCTCGTTTCTGCGTTGGTGGTTGATTACCAGGGGACCATTCTGCTCTGGGGGGAAGACTATTAACCGTCTCGCGTGGAATCACATACAGATGGAGTAACTAGGTAATTGAGGGATTTCTTACTTTGCGTATAGGTGCTTGAAACTTGTGCAGCTTGCTTCCTGCTCTATCCTCTCCGTTGTCCGAGGTCGTCCATGCAATGCTGAGGTAGAACCTCCTGTCTCCACGTCGACTCCGAGGAGGATAAGGACAGGCTGAGATGACCTGGGATAAAGACTGAGACGGTTCACCCTGTCGGGACTCTTGCTGTGAGCCTTCACAGCTTTGGTTTGTCATAGTGAGGCTTAGATGTCACTTGATGTGTGGATCTTTCAAGGGGAATCCGAGGATGGAGACATCATGCGCAGCACATGAACTTTCAATACCTCAATAGTAATGCTAAATACCATCCCAAAGCGACCCTCGAGGTCACATGTTACGCGGTGCGCAAATATCTTCAGTCCTAAGGTTCCAGTTGCCGGAAACCCTACTGGTTTCGAATCGAGCTGCGTGCTTCGTACTTTGACATTGACTTTTGGATCTCTACAGTTGTTGGACCTAGGTTAAACACGCCTTGGATGGGACGTTCCGTATCGGTGGAGAGGCAAGCAATAGTCGAGTGTCATAGGTGTCCACGTTTTCTGAACATTTCATCCTTGGGAAGATGGTCCTAACCTCCCCTAAATTTTTATCAGAGTAAATCTTATGGAACCCAATATGCGATATTGTATCACCACAGTCACAAATCCTCAGCTCTCATGCTTTTCCACTGGACTCCCCGGAAGGGTTCAGACCTATTACCACCAACGCAGACACAAAGTCGAAGTGGAAGCATACAAGATACAAGATGTCAAACCCAGAACATTCAAGCTTCCCCATCGCCAGTAAGTCAAGTAAGGCGAAAGGCAAAGAAAGTACAACCTGGTATATATAGTCCCAACACCATCCATGCCGTATATTTTAGAAATTCAAATCCCAACTTACATATCCATAAGTCCCTGCATATATACAGCGCCGATTTCCCACCCTCACGTAGCCAACTACATCAACTCGTGTACTGGACCACGTTTAGCTGTTCCGCCTAACTCTACTGGGCCAGGTTGTTGGTTCCCTGGTGGACTGTAGCCTTGGGCTGGGAATTGCGGGCTTGTTGAAGTCTGCCTGTCGGGTCCGTAGCCAGCTGATAGACTGGGGGTGTGTTGATCATAACTGGATGACGGATAATAGGGGGCAGGGTGAGATTGTGTAGAGAAATGTGTTTGGTTCGGTGGCGGCGAGTTATATGGCGAGACATTGCTGTATTGGGACATGAGTGACTGGTGGCCCGGCTTGGTAGCCGAGGAGGGAGCCCCGGGAGACGGCAACGGTCCCGGGGTCGTCGGGGGAAGTCCGTTGGGATTCAACTGCTGGGTTTCATGGGCAGGTCCTCGGGGTTTCTTGCCGTGTCGTTTGATGAACCAAGCTCCAAGTCCGAGAAGGCCTATAACAGCGATGCCGCCAACTACACCACCAACAATGGCACCCACCGGGGCGGAAGAAGAGGAGGGTGGTGTGGGTGGGACTGTTGTGGTTGCGGTCGATGAAGCGCTGGTGGTGGTCGTGTTCGGGGCTGATGGACGACGAGTGTTGGACCCGGAGAGCACTGTCTGGACGAAAGAGCGTCCAGTTTGACCGGGATAAGTGGTATCGGCACGCTGAGCAGTTGAGACGCTACTGGCATCGCAGAAATAATCTATCACCCCATTTCCAAATGCAATGGTGTTGCAGAATCGTGCCGAGGTCGCGGTACACTTCTCGGTGAAAGTATCCTGCATGCAATCGTTGTTGCAGAGGCTCGAGCTGGAGATCTGATTGAAGTCGAGGCAGGCAACTCGGAAGCCACACTCCTTGCTGTTACAGCATCCAGCAGCTCCGGTGGTGGCGCTACCTGACCCCGCAAGAACAGTAACAAAGACACAGAGGGCGTTAGTCTCGACGCAGGTGTAGGCGGCCCCTAGAACGTCCTGTCAGTGCTTATATCTCAGGGTGGAGGGCAGAAGATATCACGAACTGCTCTGTCCGCTAACATAGCCACAGGTGTTATCGGGAGCGACCAGAACTGTCTGGTCGCCGTCGCTTTGACGACGAATGAACTGGTGGAGAGCTGGAGGGGCTGTCGGCTTAGGACTTCTCCCGTCCAAGGGTGCAACAACGGCAGTGGTAGCCAGCGGCCCCGGAAAAGCCATGGCCCGCACAGAAACCACAAAGACAGCGGCGCTAGAGAAGAACGACCACATCATAATGGCAGTCCGACTCCAATGCGAACCTTGGAGGGTGAGACAAGTACTGGCAATTGGATGTGTGGATGATGCCCCGTCCTGATATTAAGCCCTCAGGGAAGACCGCAGTCGAAACGGATCGTGACACAGTTTGTCGCTAGGAGAGAGATTGAAAAGGTGCAAATGGGAAAGATGAAAGCGAAAACACGAACTAGCTGGGCTCTGGTCACCATCTTGTGGCTGCGTCGGCTGCCCGCATCGAGGCTTGGGCAGCTCAGGCTAACCCTTTAAGGGCGATTTCTTTGATGCGGCCTGCAGCGGGGCGGCTGAGCAGCGAACGCGTCGTTGGCTGGCATTCGCTTGCCTGGGAATCTGGGCTCGCTGACGCCGAGCTGCTGGATGTCGGGCTGGATCCGGAATTGGTTGCGACCCACCGACGGCAGTCTTGGAATCGCTTTCCTCCCATCCCCACCTGCATCCAGTCCTCGCAAATGGCAGCAGGAACGATTGTCTGTGCTACATAGGTAGTGGTGTGCACTACGTCGCATCCGGCCGATAGGGCTGGTATATGCTCGCCTCTGATAGTAACCGCCTGAAGGGAATTCAGGGAATCACGACCAGTTGGTAGGTTTCCTGGCCCGCTAATCTGATGGCCGCATAATTTATGTCGAAATGTTGACTTGGCGACATCCACCATCAATCAGCAATGACAGGCTGTCTCGTAAGTCGTCTATTTTTATGCAGACTGTGTGCACTATCGCCATGCTGACCGTTTGAAGTCGGCCCCTGAGGCTCCGACTGCCGGTAGTTTGTTGCCTCCCATTCGCGTGTGCCACTCGTTTCCGTGTCAAGTGCTTGCACATTGTGCTTCATGATCTTCCAAACCCTCGTGTTTTTGGTATTATTTTCACTTGGGCCTGCGGGGATCATGGAGGGGTACCTGAGCAACCCCAAATCCTGGTCTGTAGTGGGGAAAGTTGAAGGGTCAGGTAGCAATCCCGCGACGCTACCAAAGCTTAGGCTAACTGTAACTAATCCCACTACCGTATCCTCTTAACCTCAAAGGTCCGAACCCATCTGCTATTCAAATTTCAAAACAGGCCACTCAGATGCGTCTCCATGACAGATCTTCTCCGCGTTCTGCCACAATTCCCAGTCGGCCAGTACGCGAACCTCATCCCGGTGCTGGAAAAGCACGCGGTCACGACAAACGACCTGCTGACGCTTGAAGCAGTCGAGATTGGAAAGCGCACGCAGCTGCCGCTGCTCGACATCAAACGCTTATCCAAGGCCGTGCTTGATACCCTGCACTCAGACCTCGGTGCCGGCTTGAAAAACACGGCCATATCGCTTGCTGCGCAGTGGCGCACCATCAGCACTTTGGATGACGCGCTCGACACCGCGCTTGGCGGGGGCATCCCCACGGGTTACGTGACTGAGATCACCGGAGAATCGGGGGCCGGAAAGACGCAGTTCCTCCTCACTCTGCTGCTGGCCGTTCAGCTACCGCCTCCCCGCGGTCTGGGAAAGACGGCCATGTACATCAGTACCGAGGCTGCGCTCTCTACTCGTCGGCTTGCCCAGATCATCTCGGCTAACCCGACGCTTCGAGCCGTGGATGCGGACTCACGTCCATCACTCGACAACATCATCAGCCAGGCGACGCCGGACCTCGAAAGCCAGGACCACATTCTCACCTTCCAGGTCCCCGTTGCTATCGAACGCCGCGATGTAGGTCTTCTCGTGTTGGACAGCGTCGCGGCCAACTTCCGAGCCGAGTTTGAGCGGTCTGCCGGCCAGGGGCAGTCCTCTAGCATGGGCGCTCGGAGCGCCGAGCTGGTCCGCTTGGGGATGCAGCTCCATGAACTCGCTACCAAGTACAAAATTTCCGTGGTTGTAGCTAACCAGGTGGCTGACCGCTTCGGAGGTGCCAGCGTGGGGTTTAAGACACCCAAACCCCCCCAATCTACTGGAACTGACCACCATCAACGGTTCTCGCTTGGCAATAGCACTCAGTCGAGTCCCCTTGCTACCAGAAGCAACCCCCTTTTCGCTTCTGCCACCAAGCACGCTGCAAACGATGTACCTGCATCGTCTATCCGGGACAAGCGTCCTAATGCTCCCGAAGACGACGCACCATTGAGGCCACCACCTCCGCCAACATTTCAACTCGATGAAGTCTCGGAGCCCTCAGATCCAGCCCTGGCCCTCGATCATCAGCAGAGATGGTTTACTGGCTGGGGGGACGATCCCAATGCGGAGTATGCTCTCAAGACACCATCGCTTGGACTGGTGTGGTCTACACAGATCTCTGCTCGTATTGCTCTGTTCAAAAGACCCACTTACCACTACGGTGGGAGAGGTAGGCACAGCTTGAGCGACAGAGACGGTGGCATGGACAAGCAGCGTGAACAACTGGGGATGCCTAACATGACGACGTGGAAGCGCTGGATGAAAGTTGTCTTTGCACCTCACACAAGAGCTTCGGGGCCCTTGGTGGATGGGAGGGAAGATGGGCCGGTAGAGTTTGAGGTAACAATGGGTGGGATAAGGTCTGTAAGAAAGGAATAGGACAAACTTGGACACGAATGTTCTGTCATGGTCAATCATCACGGGTCTGACCGGAGAAGCAGGGATATGAGTAACCCGTCGGTTCCTGCGACGGTTGTTTTGTCATTGCCACTGGTATTGACATCCAATCGGTGATCACTCCACCGACGTATCCGACCACCCCCTGAGTGGATGCAAAAGTGGATGCAAAAATATACCCCCCAGCCTGGTGAGCGTAGTCTGTGACCACGAAAAGTCCTGTAGGGGTATTGCTCTCGGCCCTTGGGTACACTAGGATATAGATCGCGATTTTGCTGGACTGGTGTAGTTACCACGCCGTAATAATAGCCTGGAGGGTTCTGGCCCCAGGGGACGGATCTCGAATGGTGCTGCTTCACTACTGGCACTTATTCCCGTATCTGCTTTCGCCGATGGGGTTATTAAGAATGTCTGGTCGGCAGGGCCTACTATGGAATAGTTTGGTGGTAGTGTGGGATAGATCAGGCAATGTACCGTTTAACTACATAACATCGCATAGGAAGATTCCGTCGCAACAAACTGACCAATAAAAGCGCTTTTGTCAACCATTCATGTGTAAACACGCCCACTCTTCCTCGTCTTCTTGTTCATTTCTTCGCCGTATCATCTGCATTTTCTGGAATTGCAACAAACAACGGTATCTCACAATTCTTGTGCTCAGAAAACGGCGAGGATAGCTTCTGAAACCCTCCCAAAATGGCAAATGAAGCCCCGCCCGACGCCCTCATCAACACACAAGATGGCCTCACATACTGGGAGGGTGTATCGGCCGATGAAAACGGCATGCTAGGCGGAATTCCTTCAATAAATGGGTTTACATGTGAGTTGGTTTCTGACCCAAAAAAATATTTTCTGCGTGTCTCGTCAATCCAAGGCATCACTCCTTTGCCTTGCCTTATCTCACCTCAACCCCGTGAGCTGATCTGACTTGAGCTTATATTACTTCTCCTTACCTGTCTTTACCTCCCACATCTCAACTTCCCAACCCCTCCCACCCTCTGTACCTACCTCTTACTAACCTCAGCAGACATCTCCAAAGTCGACCTCCAAGGCTCGCGAAACTTCCTCGCTAAGCTAGGCCTCGGCACGAAACCCTTCCAACGCACCGTGTCTCTCGCCCTCGAAGGCGGCGCCGGAATTGGTCGCATCACCACCGGTTTCTTAACCTCCCTAGCCGAGACCATCGACGTCATCGAGCCCGTCGCCAGATTCACCTCTGGTTTGCGAGAACGAGCGCCTTGCGTACGGAAGGTATATAACTGCGGGTTGGAGGAGTGGACTCCGCCCAGTGACGGAGAAGGGTACGATTTAGTGTGGACGCAATGGTGCGTGGGACATTTGACGGACGCCCAACTGGTGGGGTACCTGAAGCGGTGCGGCGAGGCCATAAGGCGTCGCGGGCCAGAAGGGTTGGTGGTTATCAAGGAGAATCTGAGCACAAGTGGGGAGGACGTGTTTGATGAAGAGGATAGTAGTGTGACGAGGTATGTTTTTGTTTTCTTTTGCTTGTTCTCCTTTCTCTCTCTTTTCAACTTTCTACCTTGTCTTTTTCCCTCTCTGCACCTCCATTATTTTCTGTTTCTCGCAGAACAAGCGATATCATATCGCACCTGGGACTCCTACGCTGAATCAGGCGCGACAAAAAGGATGGACAGAAACATCAGACAATCTCACCTCACCTTGACAATCCTAACGGAAATAGAACCGATGCCAAATTTCTTGACCTATTTGAACAGGCCGGCTTTCAGATTGTGCGCATGGAGATGCAAAAAGGCCTACCTGAAACCACGGCTATGAGGCTCTTGCCGGTCAAAATGTATGCCCTTAGGTTAAAGACACAGGGTTCATGATCATCGGGGCACCATGCCAATAATAAGCCATAGCGATGCACGAATTCCAATCTACAGTTCAGCGGCCGAGCCTCAACCAACTATCAAGTACAAGCACCCTGTGCCCCATATAGAATGCAATGCCGGCTCCCGCCAATTGGATCACAGACTCAAACAAACCGCCAGTAACATGGCGCCCATATTATGCGTCGATTAGGTTCTCCTCCTCGGGGGCTGTCGTATCCCTCGTGTCCTTGGTTGGCGCCTTGGCCTTGCCCTTCCTGTCCGCGGGTGTTCGCGAGTAGAACTCGTTGATGATCTTGGCAGGGATACGGTTGAGCATGTCTTTGCGGTAAATACGAAGCAAACTCCACGCCAAATCCAGGGACTCGTAGATCGTTCGTGATTCGTATGCTCCCTGGCTGATGAATTGTCGCTCAAACTTGTCAAGGAACTCGAGAGAGAGTTTGTCTTCGGCCGAAAGGGCTTCCTCGCCGACGACAGCCTTCATGGCAGCCGCGTCACGTCCAATGGCGTACTTTGCGTACAGTTGGTTAGAAACGTCACCGTGATCCTTCCGTGTCATACCCTCACCAATGGCCGATTTCATCAAGCGGGATAGGGAGGGCAACACATTGATGGGCGGGTAGATACCACGGTTGTGCAGACCACGGTCGACGAAAATCTGGCCCTCAGTGATGTATCCTGTCAAGTCAGGAATAGGGTGTGTAATATCATCGTTAGGCATAGTGAGAATAGGAATCTGCGTGATCGAGCCGTTGCGGCCCTCAACACGACCAGCTCGCTCGTAGATGGTTGACAAGTCCGTGTACATGTAGCCAGGGTAGCCACGACGGCCGGGCACTTCTTCGCGGGCTGCCGATACCTCACGAAGAGCATCACAGTAAGCTGAGAGATCAGTGAGAATAACCAGCACGTGCTTCTCGAGTTGGTAGGCGTAGTACTCGGCGGTTGTAAGGGCAAGTCGGGGAGTGATGATACGCTCGATCCTAGTTCTACCGTTAGTGTTGCTCAGGGTTACCTTCAAAAATAACACTCACGTTGGGTCGTTCGCAAGGTTGAGGAAAAGCGTTGTGCGCTCCAAGCTGCCGTTCTCCTCAAAGTCGCGGGTGAAAAAACGAGCCGTTTCCAAATTGACACCCATGGCAGCAAAGACGATGGAGAAGTTCTCCTCGTGGCCGTCGTGGACGCCCTTGTTCGTTACACCCTCGCGTTGCACCAGGCCAGCCTGTCGGCAAATCTGGGCGGCGATTTCGTTATGCGGCAGACCAGCAGCGGAGAAGATGGGAATCTTCTGACCACGGGCAATAGAGTTCATGGTATCAATGGCGGAGATACCAGTCGAGATCATCTCTTCCGGGTACACCTATTCTATACGTGAGCTGCGTACTCTCGGCATGTAGAGCGGTGGCTTACTCGCGAATAGGGATTAATGGGACTACCATTGATGTCGAGAAACTGTTCTGCCAATACCTTGGGACCTTTGTCGATCGCTCGCCCCGAGCCATTGAATACACGACCCAGCATGTCCTCCGAGACACCGAGTTGCAAGCTCTCTCCAGTGAGTTCGATTTTTGTCTAGTCCCCAGATCAGCAACCTACGCCCTCAACGCGTATATTTGCCTCACCTTCTTCACATCGATACCGGAGGTGCCCTCGAAAACCTAGGCAACGCATCAGCACTTGTCCCTTCTACCTTGCCTTGCGTTCGCTGTCTATACCTGTACGATAGCGCGGTTTCCTGGAGGAGAGTTGTCAGTGGAAGCTTGGTGCGGTTTTGGGTTGGTGCCTACCACGAGCCTCGAGGACTTGGCCAGAGCGCTCCGTTCCATCGGCGAGGGTGAGTGTGACGATCTCATTGTAGCGAGGACTTTTGACCTAGCAGGAAGGTCAGATAATATTTATCTTGGCTATGGCCGTACTAGGAACGCACATTGTCGAGAATAACGAGGGGTCCGTTGACGCCGCCGATTGTGTTGTAGCGGATCCTGGGCGTGACCTTGTACGAGGAAACTCGTGGGTCGCTCATGGTGGAAAATGCCTTTGCGCCGCCGGAATACCGATTATTATCGATGCGAAGCTCGAGTCCAGCTCAGGGGGTCCTGGAGAGAGTGCTAGAAGGGTGTATGGTTGGCGGCGGGGTTGCAAGACACAGCTCTGGCAATTTCAAGAGGGAAGCTCCAAGCAACGGCCTTGATAACTAACGCAGGACCGTCCCCTTGAAGGCCCCCGCATCTGCTTGGCGGCACA
>Ga0247763_1000034_pt1 | contig 54263 bp, 44 predicted proteins | sample UWRJL141409B4_FD_179926 | JGI IMG/M metagenome (GOLD analysis project Ga0247763, IMG submission 179926) | Plant litter microbial communities from Arlington Agricultural Research Station in Wisconsin, United States - UWRJ-L141-409B-4 | ecosystem: Environmental > Terrestrial > Plant litter >... | reverse complement strand
TTATAGTCAAAAAAAAAAAAAAACATTGGTGACAAATCAACATGAACCTTGAGAGTCTCCCATCTCAATCCACTCCCGGCTCTTCTCTTCCTTTCTGTGAAACAAAACCCCAAATGTCAAGACATGTCCCACCCTCATTAAGATCGGTCGTCTATCTACCTTTTTCTCGTCCGTAATCTCCAGCCCATCCGGCCCCAAATGCACGCGGCGACTCCTCGGCAGAAACCGTCCGGGATGCCAAATATTCCAAATCCCCGAGTTGATCAACATCAAGCTCGCCTCAAAGACATAGAAAAACGCCTCGTGTCGCAACAGCGGACTTAGCCGGTTCAGCTCCTCCACTTCCCGAATTCTCACGGATTTAAACATGGTCTTCTCCACCAGGCGATATATACACCGGATTAAGATCAACATCATACTCGCGTACAACGTCCGCAGGGGAGTCGTCACCGCTTTGTGATGGCGTGTGAAACCCGCTCTGGCGCAACGAATGTGGAAAATCCCCGCAATGACGAAAAACGTCATAACCACGACGATTTGAATCACCATTGCGATGAGGAGGAGGGTTTTCCCCAGATTCTGCTGCGCTGGCTCAGCAACGGGGTTCGCAAAGAGTGATACCCCCACGCTATTTAGCGTTTCAACAATGGCCATGAGCCCACCGAAAGTTCGCATCACATGTGATGGTCGGAGAGGTGACAGGTGGGGAATGTAATGAAAGACGCGGCCGAGGACATGGTAGTTCACTAGCTCCAACGCAGGTCTGTCAAAATAAAGAACGAAACCCGTCGGTGGTTAGTACCTCTTTGGAGAGACAAGAGGGAGAGGGAAGGCATACGGGCAGATATAGATGAATATTTGACTGCAGATAAAAACGACGAGATTCGGTCGTGTGTAGAGGTAGTTGAACGACCCGTATTCCCGGAGAGCATATCCGACGACGAGAATCACGGCACAGCCGGGGTGGAGGCCGACGAGAAGGAAAGTTTTGTAACGACTAAATCGATAAAAGACGTTAGATTTTCTTCTGAGAGAGACGGAGAGAGAGAAAGAGAAAAGAGAGGTTGGGGGCCTTGGGGGCCATTGGGGGGCCATGTAACATACTAGCACTGCCAAAAGTGGCCAACTGCAGAACAAGCGAATGCGATAGCAAAAAGGATTGGCGCCACCTGGTTTGGAGCATAAACGTAGAGACTCCCGAGGACGGGCTCTCCTTCAGCCATTTTGAAGAAAATGACACTGAAAACTAAACGAGTGAAAAGTAAAGAAGCCGACTGATTTGCAATATGAATGAGGGAACTTGCTGGTTTTGATCTTATATTCATGCCCTTGCCTAGTCCTGTCCCGGAACCCGGAAAGCCTCGAGGGGCGCCGTCCCGTATCCTCAGGTCGCGCAATGCAACCACAGACACAAGTTCCAGTGATTTAGGATGCAAATGTGGGTGCTTTGGGGGAATTGGGGGCGGTTCAATGCGTCCGTGTGGCTTAGCCCTATGAATCATCAACCAATGAGAGCGACACGGAGAAAACGGAACACGCGTGTTCGGGGTCGGGTCCGTGAATTTAAAACCCCAGTGCCATCCATACCCGACCACCTATCCAATCAGGCTCCTCTCCAACTGTCACAACACGCGTGTCTCTGGCCGATCCCGGGTTCTCCCTCCCGCAAACAAACTTTCGCCTCCACGTTCCCTCTCACGATTCGGCCTAGATCCTCCAAAGTTTGCATTTCATACAGTACCTGGGACGATGATTCGCCGTAGCCATAGAAAATCGCGAGCAGGGTGTCTGCAATGGTGAGATGGATTATCCTTGGCTTCTAATAGCATTCGTCATGCTAATCCTGACCATAGCAAACAACGACACGTCAAGGTAGGCATTTGCTTCCTTTTTCCTCCGGAGCTATCAGTACCCAACTGGATCCAGTCCGGAGAAAGCACACACATACATATAGGTAACCGGGTACATGGGATTACTGACTGACATGGGGTTACAGTGCGACGAAGCCCATCCCGTTTGCCGACTGTGTGCCAACTCTTCCCGGGAATGCAGCTTCTCAGCCGCGTCCTCCACTCGGGGAAGTAGTCCGAGCAGCAGCAGCGGCCCCGCAGCCCTGGAGATAGTCAGCACCAGCAACGCCCTCGATGGTGCCATAAACATCCACCACATCGAGCTGGTCACCCATTTGCTTTCCAGGAGCGACATGTTCAACCTGGCCTTTAGCGTAGGAGACTACCTCACTCGCATGGCTTTTGTTCTTCGCACGGGACTCGACGCCCCCTACCTTTTACATCAGCTCTTGGCGTTTTCAGCCCGTCACCTCGCCTACCTCCATCCTCGCAAATCGGTTGAGTACCTCCATCTCGCTACTAGCCTGCAGATGCGCGCGGTCTCCCTCTTTAACGCCAAAGCACTCACACAGAATGGGACATCAGGATCCGCGGCAGCAGCGGCAGTGGTAGATGGATCCAACTGCGTTGCCGTACTCGTCTTTTCATCGGTTCTAGGTAACCATCTCCTTGCCGATGTGTTGGCCCCACCACGTGCATCCCACCAGGGACAAGGACAGCCACAAGGACAAGGACAGGGTCAAAGAGAGCGACGGGGGCAGAGACAGAGGCCAATTTCAGAAGAACAGAACCAAGAAGAAGAGGCGGAGACGCTCGATGGGTTCCTCGCGCGGTACGTCCAAGCCATTGAAATGAACCGCGGCGTGGTCGTTGTCTCCACGGCCTCTTGGCCGCTTTTAATGACCACCGAAGTTGGACCTACCATTGCGGCCAGTGCGGCTTTCACGATGCGAGAGCCGAAAGGGGATCATTGTCAAGGATTGCCAGAACTTGTCGATGGTGCGGTTGGGTTAACCGATGCCGAGAGGGAAGCCTGCCGTCGTGCAGTGCGGCATTTACAAGTGGGATTTGACACGGTGGAAGAACACAAGGACCAAAAGGATGCGTATTGTCACCAGATGATTTTCGTATGGACCATGATGGCTCCGCCAGAGTTGTCAGCGCTGTTGATGGCCAAGCGTCCTGAGGTTCTGGTGCTTCTGGGGTATTATGCCCTGCTGCTTTACCACGGAAGGAACATGTGGCAGGTCGGAGATGCGGGCAGGTATATATTGGGTTTGATTGTGGACCATCTGGGGCGGGAATGGTATCCTTGGTTAAAGTACCCGCGAGAGGAGATGGGAGTATAACTTTGACCTAAGGAGGTACCAACATTGGTTAGGTTCTTTCCCTAGGTCGATATCTATTCCTAAACACGAATCCTCTTTTGATGCAAAAATTGCAGTCATGGTTGGCCATCTTAAGCACTTGCTCCAAAAAACGAACTCAAAACCGAGACGCTGGTCCACACAGCTGCTTGGGCTGCCAAACGTGGAGGGCAGTATCTAAGTCATCCAAGTTAGCTTGAATCGTGAATCCTTTCGATAGTATGGTGGTCGTGTCCATACCTTTCACTGGCGGCCTTTACAAATCCTGCCCAAAACAACCAGCTGGCCATCCAAGTGATGATCGTCATGTTGGCGGCAGATATGGAGAAAATCATGGAGCGGAAAAACTCATCATCATCCGACTCGCCGTGGATTTCATTACATCTGGTACAGGGTAGTGGTGTTGGTGCTGGGGCCGGTGGCCCTTCTGGGGGGTTTCCCGTTTCGGTCGTAGGTTGGCTCGAGGGGGTTGTCCAGAGAACCAACAAGTTTATCATTATACAAGACAGTGAAAGCGCCCCAACTGTGAGGTATAACATGGCGCTGCCGTACATTAGACGTGCGCCAGCCGGTAGCGAGGCGTACTCGGGAGTCCAGACTTTGAGATATCCGCGGGGAGCTGCAAAGGCGGCAACTCGACCCATTGGATACAATGCGACCACTTGCAGGATAACCTCGGTGTAGAGGGTGACGTGTGACGAGGACCACCACTGGTTAGGCTTCCCTTTGGATCTGATTTTCTCTAGGTCGTAGTTATCGTCGCTCGCGAAGATGGACATTAACTTCATCTGCGTCAGCAGAAGGAATAACCAAGTGAGTCGTGGACGTGTTGTGAGAAAGAGCATCATTTCCCCGATCGAAAATGTCCCGAGGTAGCCCGGCGTGGTCTGCATGATTCGCGCAATCATGGCGTTGGCCCCGAGATGCAGTCCAAGGCTCAGCACCCAGAGATATCTCCAGGCTTTGCTGTGGGGGTTCCAAGAAGACCAAGGGTGGGTTTTTTGACGACTTTGCGATTTCCAAAGAAAAGACTCATAATACCCGCAACGGCATTGATGGCTGCAAAGCTGCCGAGGATTAGAGACTCGCCGGGGCAAGAGCCCCTATTATCGGCGCTCGAGGTGATTGTCCAGTCGAACGGAAGGGTTTTTATGTCGTTCTCGGACATTGCAAAACAAGAGTGGTAGAATCTGACGTTGTTTGGGGATTGAAAACGAGTTGCAAAAAGTGCGGACAGGGCTTCATTTTGACGAGAAGGCTCTGTCCTCGTGCCGACCTGGTGCCGACCTACATGAATCAACTAGCGCGCCACTTGGGGCTGAGCATGAGAAGGAATGCTGTAGTTTCTTGAAACAGTAAGGTGCATTTTCTGAGCCTGAAGGGCTTGCTTGGTGTGCCTTAATTATTGACATTTGGTCAACATTTGAATGCAACTTGTTTGGCTTGTCTCGTTCAGTCGTGCACACTTTCAAACTCTGCACCCTCGAACCATAAACCCACAAGACAGGTAGAACAGCCCAATTCAAGAAAACGACACTAGCCTTCATAAATCAGTCCAGTTGACCGCAAACCCCCATCAATAACCCGACGTCCCACGGCGGAATAGCCAGGCACAAACATTTCTCCCACCGGCTGCATCCAAGTGTCTGTTAATGAGAGAAGTTAGCAGTGTTCGCCATCAAAGTCATCTCCCCCTGTAATCATCTAAAACTGGGATCAAACGAGGGAAGAAGTTAAAAGTAAAGGAAACGAAGAGAACTCACCATAAGTGCTCTCCGGCTTATACTTGCACCACCAAGCAATGAAGTCCAACACCCCACCCATGCTCCCACCAGCCGCTTCTGGTCTCGGAAACTCTTTCATAACTCTATCAAACTCCTCCTGCGTCACTCCCCATTTCTCTCCGCCGGGTCGACTCCATGAGAAATCCAATTCATTTCCCCAGTAAATCGCCAGCACATCCGGTTCCTTGTATAACGCGAATTTCGGCTCCGCATGCAGTGCGATACCATCCCATACGCGCTGGACACGATAATCTGGCCAGAGATCACCCTCCACTTTGTTCTTGGAGTCAGAATTGAAGGAGTGAATGAAATCTGCTGCAGCCACCGCAGAATCGACTTCAAACCTCCGATGTAAAGTTAGAAACGGCGCATCGAGAGATTGATTTGAAGCGAGATCGTGAAGAAGGAGTCCGATGGCGTGGACTTCCAAATCGACTTGTGCAGCGAGCGTAGCGTTATGAGAGAGATGGAGGACGCCAAATAGCCAGGTCCGCATGACGTGGTTATATGTGGAAAGGGAACAGTGTTTTTTCGCATAGGCTTGAGCGGCGCGGACGATGGGGGTATCGACAATGGAAATCCCGGCGAGAGTACGGTGGGGGAGTGAGGGAGGTGGTGGTGCGCCCAAGGTGAGGGATAAGGTTAGGAGGAGAAGGAGGAGGCGAGAGATGGGAGTTTGGACCAACATTCTGGGCTAACATGCAAGTATTGCTGAAGATGGGCTGGCGTCTGGATCGGAGATTGCACACAGGGACTCTGAACATTCTGCCAGAAAACATCAGAAAAGCTCAGAGTATTTATCATTGTACTTGTGGTGATGAGTTCGTCGGGGTCATGATGAAAGACGCAAGAATGTCAAGATGGTGAAAGCAAGAATGAGCAAATTTGAGAGCAATGTAAGTGGTTGCTTGGTACATCTCCCGTCTAATGCGCGCATGCAATCGAGCGATCACGGCAGAAATTGCTGTTGTCCAAGTTCACCTCGGACTTTGCTGGCCAAAATGCGAGATAACCTCCGACAGGCAACGGATGTTACATGATTCACGCAACGTGACGACTGGAGCTCATATAAGTTTTTTCAAGAAATGACGTTGCAAGCCCTCCTCTCTAACTACCTAATTAGGTACTCTAGAACACACCTATCTCCTCTAATCGTAGCAATTATTAATACATCTCCAAGCTAGGCATGAGAAAAAGTTAAATCCCGTGACCCGCCTTCCCTGGGAGGCGAGGTTATTGTAGAACCTAATATGTTCTTACCGTCTAAGGACTCCTTTGGTACTACGAGTATGTAGACGGATTTCTCGGATTTGCTTAACTTTAACAACGCTGTTATAGATGGTGTTTAGGAACCCCTGACTAAAAATAGTAAAGTTGCTGAGTAATTAGTTTGCCGTCTATAAGAATAGATATAAGTGGCTTTATGTAAAATTTTACAGTACACAAAATACCCTTGCTCAGATTAGAAAAAAAAAGGCAAAAAGAGATAAGACTGAAACATGAAAACAAAGTCAATAATACCTTATCCAGCCAGCTCTGCTGACAAGATGGCCCGGGCCCCTGAACCCCTTTTATCAAACACTTCCTTTCTGCGCGCGTTGGCCCCTGGCCAGAGCCTCTTTCTTTCTGACAGAAGGTGGCATGATTGAGATACGGCGTTGGCGTATTCGCTAATTCTTAACTGCACGAAATTCTGTTTGGAGAAGAACATTTCATTTACTGGCAGTCCTGGAGGCTTTGGCGATAAATCACCATGTTTTCCTCAAGTTCTAGCCCCGATGCACGCGTATAATAAACCGCACCCTTGGAGTAGCACTGCGCCGTCACTTTGGTTGGGCGCAGAGCAGGGAAGAGCGCCAATCAGACCTAGTTTTGGGTCCTCGCATCACCACCACCACCACCACTCCCTCCTCCACTACCTAGCTGCGCGTGCCTTTACTCTAATGACCGGGAAAACAATCTGCTATTTAACACTGCCTCTGATCCCGTTACGCTCAAGTTGAATTGTCCATTTTTTCTCAAATGAACAACCTGTCAGAAGCACTTTGCACACTGGATACGAAGGGTTTGGTAGGGTTGCAACTGCTTGATTGAATTTCTTGTCGTCTCCTCTCTGGCGAAGCCAGGGAGCTACTCTATATACAGGCGCACCGAAACACGTTGCGGAAGCCCCTTTTTATTCGGGTGCATCAACAAAGATGGCCAGATCTGACGAGACTGTCCACCCAAGGCATAAAGCCCAGGAGAAATGATGTGGGCCTGACTGCAGCCCTATAGACTTGAAGGAAGATAGTATATAGCAGATAAGATAGTGAATAGAGGCGCGTTGCGCTTATAGAAAATACTCGTAACTGCTGTGACATGGTGGAGGTGGCTGTCTTTGCGGCACTGCTTGGGCGACCTTGACTGAAAAAAAAAGAGAACGTATCCATATACTGTAGAGCTATGCTTCGTCTCACTTGTACTGTAGGTTTTCAAGCTCAATCTTTCCAGAAATACACATGATCCCATCCTGTGAAAAGCTTTTAATTACAGAGCTTTACTAACTACATACAGTAATACTACCTAAATCAGGGCACATAAAATTTCCTTTTTTGTATCTCGCCCACGTAATACTACTGCTCACCTATTCACACCGGCTCAGACCCGGCTTAATCGTTACTTAGGACTCGCTTACTGCGTAGGCTTGCTTACCTTTGCTTAGGCTAAGTACCATTTTCGGCACGCTCCGCCATAGTATACTAAACTACTTTAACTCCAACCGAGTAGGGCTAGAATTGGCCCCATATATAACGATGACTGAAATTGGTCCTTATTTTTTTTTTTTTGGGAAAATAAACAGCCTCACTTTTACCTCTTGTATTTTTTTCGTATTACCTACCTAACCTCTAGGGACTTAGCCTCTGCCCTCGGTGTGAGGAGAGGCAGGTACGTCTGATCAAGGTGGTCACAATGGTGGCGAGCAAGAATTGGCAAAGGGATAAGATTCTAATCTGATTTGAGCCAAAAGAAGCGGGCGAGGGCTGTGGCCTAAATACTAGCCAGTGGTGGCTGGTGTGCCAGGGGTTGTGTGTGCCCAGGGGTGTGCGGTTTGCGTTCGTCGGACAGAATACGAAAGCGAACTACTAAAATTGTTTTTTCTTCTCGCCTTCTTGGCAATCGAGCCACCAGATTACTACAGCGAAAATAACAGCAATCTTGTCACTTCTATCTTTCTACCAATCTAAACGACAACCGTCTCTGAAGAGGGCACCGTTATAGGATTGAATTTGATTAATCTTACCGTCCCTTTCTCAGCGTCCAAATCACTCTGTGTCACTCGACTCACTCGAGGTGGCCCTCTCCTCCGCCAACAGCTTATTGCTCTCAATCAACTCCTGCGTCAGCTTGGCAAGCATCTCTCCAGGCTCACCGAGTGACTCGGTCAGGTTGTAATACTGCGTTTGCCACTCGCGAATGACATCCCTGTTGATTTCGTCCCATTTCTGGATCTGCCCCTCGAGGATATTTATATCGTTGACCAGATAGTCCCTCTCCTCGGCCAGCTCTTTGTTGGCGCCTTCCAATGCCTTGTTGTCCGTCCTCAACTTTATCAGCAACGTGTTGGAGGCTAGCTCCTCCACGCGGGCCTCAAGCGACTTGTTCTTATTCTTCAGGTCGTTGAGCTCCTTCTTAAGACTGCGGCACTCTTTATCCACTGTAGAGTTACAAACTGTGGTTAGTGCACCTCCCCGCTCTTAGATAGAAAGAATGTGCTAACGGGGCGCAGGGATGGGTGGCGGAGCAAGCGTTGCCAAAACGATGGGAGGGAGTAAGCGGAGTGAAAGAGAGAGCTACATACGGGTTTTGGTATGTTCCTTGTGGTGCATCAGCTGCTCCTCCAGCTTTTTGATCGCCTCCTTCAGTTTGGCTGCCTCATTTTTCTCTGGTTTAGGCGGGCGCGGAGGCGAAGCAGTGGCGGGAAATCGCTCACGAGCACGCAAGTGTCTCCCGGTTGGTGTTAAGGATCGTGTGACTGACGTTGTAAAAGCGGTCTCCGAATTCCGCGTGGATGGGGCTGTTCTCGGCGAGGGCTCCATTTCATACACTTTCGAATGTGGTGATACGGGCAGGGGTTGAGGTGTTGTGCTGGCGGGGGATAGCGGGCCTGACTGTACATTTTTTTCAGGTGGGGTCTGGCCGGGCAAGTCCTTGTTCGGTGCATATTTCTCGTTCGCCTTTTTGCCCTCATCCTTGGGCGTGGTTCCTTTCGGCGGCGACATTGTGGGTTAGAAGGAATGGGTTTGGATATGTCGTGCAATGGTGGTTCGTAGACCTCAGGTTAGGCAAGAGCTGATGAATGCCGAAGAAAGTCTTGCGGTGAAAAGGCTTCAAAGGAGACTCAGCTCTGGGGCTGGGGTTGATATAAGCACCCTCACGCCAGTCGATGGCCCGAAATTGAAATTTGGGTGTTGTGGGTTTCTGCCCAACACCCAACGCTTGTGTCTGTCTCCACTTTCGTGTCTGGTGCTGTGCGTACCGTGGAGGTGCGAAATGTGGAGTAAGATGAGCGAACCAAAATGCGTACTGACACTGCTTGCATTGATGCCGCTGCCGGTGGGGCATCAGGGGGGGGTGCCATTATCAGCCCCGCTCTCAGCTGTCTCGGTTCTCTGGGGTCACGCGCCTTGTCTTTCCAAGATTATTAAAACATTCTATTTTATCATGATATTAAAGAGACTTCTTTACATTATGGACCTTCGTTTTAATTTTCTGTTATATTTTGGAATATATCCTTCTTTTGGCGAGGTAATAGTGTCAAATGTTTAGTGTGGTTAATCTGACAGGTGAAGATCGGTTTCTGAATGGTTGCGAAGCGGTAGTTTTGCTCCGATAACCCGGACAACACGGTCAAGATGATGCCAAAGACGGGGTTTCTGTGACAAGGGGCAACTACACCGTGCTGTAGGTGCGGCTTGGAACAGAATGTGGCCCTGTGGGCGCTGAATATATCTATACTCAACATAATAATTGACTATGGCCTCGAAGGTCCTTGTCCTCCGAGATACATTCCGGGCCTGATGGCCATTCTAATTCTGAGGTCCTCTTGGGCCGAAGTTATCTGTTAAGCCAGGGGGGGTCATTACCAGCACGTCATGTTGGTGAGGAACGCCCTATCGTAAATCAGTATAACCGCGGCATTTGACCCAGATCGCAGCTCAAGGTTACTCGGGGCTGGGCTAACCGGGTGATTCCAATACTGAAACAGGTGACGGGGTCGAATCTATGAGTATGTACTGTTACTACAAGGGTTTTCAACTGGGGCCTAAAGCAAAGTATGGTACCTGGGGTGATTGCGGCGTGCTTCCTTGCGTGCCGTCGCGCTGCAAGTTGGCGAGGGCGTCAGTGGGACCTGCTAAAGTTGTGACGTCGTGAATGAGTAGAATATGGAACTGAGAGGAGCCGAGTAGCGGCTCTGTCTGTCTTGTTTCTTGTGTCTCGGCGGCTCGCTAATCCGACTGAGGCGGGTGGTCGCGAACGCGCAAAGAAGTCAGGAAGCTGTGATGGCTCGCTCGATGACCTGTAACCCTTCTTCCAAGCTAGCCTCTTTCTGAGCCGTTGGCTCCGCTCGATGGCGGCGCGGCTGGCCTCTATCAGCTTTTGCATCTTCTCGGCAGCAGTTATCGGCGTCTCCTTGCTATGCGCGTTGTGGTCACCCTTGAATTTCCTCTTGGACTCTGTCGTAGCTCTTTGCGGGCCCTCCGCAGCGTGTTGTGCCGTCTGCGGAGCCACTGGGGGGTGGGGAGGGGTGACACCAGGAACCTCAGCGACCCCTTTTCCACGATCAGGAGGCGCCGGGGGGATCCCGGAAATTTTCTCCTTTCCCCGAGTCTCCCTGGTATTATTTGCTGTGCCGTAAGTAGACTCTGTGGCTGTTCGTCGCAAGTGTTCAGAGGGGCTGCCTTCTGGGATCTCCTTGACTCCCGCATGCTGCAGGGTGGGCGGTGAATACCCCGCAGCATCCCAGGCACGAGGTGGAGGCGCTCTTGAACTGCCCAGCATGGGAGACTCCCGTATGATCACGGTCCTATTGATAACATGTTTTTCCTTAATTTTTAGTATCTCTACTCCGTCGCTTCGAATCATCCGGCTGGTTTTACGGGTACTCGACTCGCTTATGATCTCAGTCTTGATGCTAGACTTGAAGCTGTCGATCTCGTCTGCTCTAGCAAGGCGCAGAGGTCCATCTTCATCTTGCAGGAATATGTCGCGTAGGGGCAGCAGAAAAACACTGCTGGAGGTGCCGGCTATAACGTGACCGAAGACGGTCCCATCAAGAGGGTTTACAACCCAAGACCCCGAGTCGCCTTCCCCCAGACCGAGTGTGGGTGCATCTGAGTTGTGAATCGTACGTCAATGTGAGTAATGCAGCCAGGTGCCGACTCTATTACAGTGACTTACCATTGATGGGTTCCAGCTGCCAGGCCACGATCCACTTCCCCGACGGTAGGCGAAGGGACACGTCGTGTAACAGCATCTGCATGACTCTTGGGCCGCTGGCCCCGGCCAAAACGAGAACCTCTTGATCCTGAGGGCTCTCGGCAACCTTGGTTAAATGTTGGTGGCAGTTACCATGCCTGACTTGGTTCGGAAGGTGCCAAGTCTTGTGGAACCTGTCAAGGGAGACCAGACCCCATTCCGACCAGGTCTGGTCGAAGCCCGGGACCACAATTTGCACATCTTCGGCTCTGAGTTTGGGGCGTGCCAGTGACTGCTTGGGGGCCTGGTTATTACTGGTGTACGTATATCTCGGCCGCACGATGTAAAATGGCCTCAGATTCGATGTGTCGTAGTCTTTGGGATCGATACCGGTGATCTGTGATCGCTCCGTGTGGCGATTCCGTCTTGGCGGATGCGGCATCGGTGCGACATGCCTGGCCGTAATGGCGTAAAGCTTGTCATCCTTCGTCACGATACCGCCAATGGTGACCAACCGGGCCTCTGAGCCGGATCCGATCATAGCAGGCTGCCCGCAGAGCGAAATCTGAGCAACCGGCTGTAGTACTTTCTGCGCCGGCGTCGATAGATCCAACCCTGCAAAATAGATGATGTCCGTCCGCAAGGCGTAGCAGATGTGCAGCTCTTCCATGTATAATATCGTCCAGCGCTTACTTGACAGCTTCTTGTGAAGCTCCAAAGCATCGGCATCCCGGTTAGAACGCATTCCTATCACCACCCATTTCTTACCCCTGGCCCTGGCCATGTAAAGAATTTCAATGTCGAATTCGCGGCATAGCTGGTGGTGCTCGCCGTCCAATAGTGTCTTTTTGAACGTCTTAAATTTGTTCGTTGCGACCAAATCCTCGTGGGAATCCGGAACCGTACTCAATTCCGACTGGGGGATGCTCCGCCTCGTGCCCAACCGCCTTGCAAATTCTGCATATTGTTCTCTCCCTTCCCCAGGCGCTGAGTCGCCCATGGCTTCCAGGTTCTTGACAAACAAATGACTAGAGAAAAGCGTAAAAGACAGCGAGGTGAAGGATTCTGGACCTTGTTGTCGCCAACCCACTGCCACAGAGATTGGTGGTTGTGCGTGGGTGGAGAAGTCTTTGGGCCACAATGGGTCGGCCGCCCTACCCAATCCAAATGGCACATCTGCACGTGAGCCCTCTTTCTGTTCAACAGCCCAACGCCAATCGTCATGTCTGGTTTTGCTGCATCGGTGGGCCCCGCTTCGCATCTCGCAGCGCCCAATTGGAGCGAGCTAGTTCATCACCGTCTCTTTCGTGAGGATCTCTTGTTTTTGTGGTCCCCGCACGCTCATTTCTTGGGACCGTATTCCTACTATCTTATCCTAAACCACCCCCACTAATGCGCCCAGGCTATTGAAGATGCCTTTAGCGCACATCACCTTGGCAATGGCGTCTCTGGATGACGTCAACCTCACAGATATGACGCCCACTGATAGCGGCAGGCGGGAGTGCGAAGAATAAGAACTCGTCTGAGCGGTATGGGGATCGAAGCTCAAAAGCCTACAATTCGATACTAGTACTTATTTCCGCTTTTACTGGGATGGAGTTACGCTTGAACACCCCCTCAAACATAGCCAGGTATTATGCCTTATCAAGCTGCTAAAGGAAAACTCGGGAGTTCCAAGGGGCGATATCCAGTTGGGGCTTATTTTTAAGTCTAAAGATAAGACTAAGGACCGGAGTTCAGGGACTGTTGGCCCGTAGAGTAATATCCCTCCGGATCTCGCTATGGTTTTATCCGGAGCTGGCGGCAAGGAGCTGTTAGCTAAGGCCCTTGGGTTTGTTGTCCATGTTATACTAGGCCTCGTTCTTAACGTATAAGGGGACCAGGGACGGGGTATTTCTTTTACGTGGGAGGAAGATTATACGTTATAATAAGTTATTGAAAAGGTGTTTTCCCCCGAGCTTAATGAAGGGATTGCCTTTAATACTCCCGTATTAATTAAATAGAGTAAGTTAAGCGCTCGGGACCTCGGAAAGTACGTTAAGGTGGCGATTGTGTAGGTTGAAGACCTTTCGGACTATTTACCTACGGTTCAATATTACTAGTATACCTAAAATATTAAGCGTTTTTAAGTATGTCTCGCTTTTACGTAGGTAGTATTAGGCCCTGGGAAGCGAGTGTTTGAATATGGATAATAATTTGACCGAAAGTCTACGAAGGTAAGACTGTTTTGTTGTTCGCGTTTCCTTTTCCAAACCTAAAACTAGGAGTAGCTAATAAATAGCGAATAGTGGCTGTTACGATCCAGCCTTCCTCCTCGAAACTTTGATGACCTATAAGATGCTCTTCCCGGTCCGCGATGGCCTGTACCCGCGGGGTATACTAACTAAGCGTCGCATGTTTGTCTCCGTTGGCCCAACCTCCTTAACGATGATGATGATGATGCTGGCTTCGAATATGAATACCTCTACTGGCCGGCCGTTATGATTATACCTCGCAGCCAACCAAAGTATGAGCGCCGAATTTACAACAGCACCCAGCTCGCCAGCCACTTCCCTTAATGGGGGGTCCGCGTCCAGCTTATCTACGACGAGGCCGAGAATCCAGCCCCGATTACGATGCTAGATAGGTGGGCTGAAAGATGAAAGTTAGCGAGAGGCACTTTTTGGATAACGTTTGTTGCCTTGTCAGTGGCCTTCATTTTCGACATCATTTCGACCACGCTGAGCGCGGTGTAGATCTGGATTGCCTATTCCGACTGGCGGGGGGTAGCGGCGTCTGCTGGTCATAGGGTGAGGGATCAGGCTGATGGTCTATTTCTGCGGATTCGTCTTCATTCATGCCTAGCTTTCTGGAGGGTTCTACTCTGAAAGGCTGTTCCTTCACATTTACATTTGTATTCAGGAAGTACGTAGTATCCAATGTGCTGCTGTATGAGACGAATCTAGTCACAAAACATTTCCTTTCTTGTACCTCGCCCACGTGACACTACTCACCCTAGCCCAGGCTAATTATTGATGCATCTTCAAGTTAGACATGAAAGCCAAATCCCATGACCTGGGGGCGAGGTTACGACGGGAACAAAGGGAAGGCACCGCAGCTTTGTTCATGGCAGACAAACATATAGGGCGATTGTTGAAGTTCACCGTCGCTGTCCGAGACAATAGAATTGTTATTTAATTAAGATAATATTCTAGATTTAAACAGCATGTATGTCTCACTTTGGTGCAGCCTTATCTCTCAACCCTTCACCCAAAGAGTTCCACGCGGGCTGTACAGAACTAACCTCGCTAACCAACGATAACGTGAGTGATAAGCGAGCGGATCATCTAAGCGAGTGGATCAATTTCCATCACCCTACCACAACTATCCTCAACTACACAACTACAATACTAGGAAACTTCTATAGTTGAATCAGAAACAGATGAATCAGACGATTCTGCAGCTTCCTTGCACGTACGTGCATTATGGCCAAGCTTGCCGCATACACCACAACACTAAATCTTCGTACAAGACCCCCCTGTACTATTACCATTTCGACGTCCTTCCTAAGCCAGCTACTTACCTACAGCCTTCTGATCCAGTAGATCCTATGCCTCTTATACAGTAAATGACTTTTTAAGCCGTATATATATTTTTTTAGCTCTCCGTTACTTACTAAAGCCCTTATTGGCCTTACGTAATGCTAAGACCTCTGTACGGAGAAGAGCTACCTCGTACATAACCACCATCGTACCTTTAGCCAATCGGTTTATAATAATTAATATAGATATTAGAAAGCTGCTTTAATAGTTGGAAATTTAATTTTTAATAAGCATTAATTATAAGGTAGCCTCTCGAGGGTTATATAGCGTTTGGGAAACCTAAGGTGTCACGGTACCGTGGTGCTGCCTGCTAGTGGCTGCAGCTAGATGTAGAAGGACTACAGTGCAGTGCCCTGACTGCACAACGTTCCACTTTTTGTGGTGTTTACGCATTGCGTCCTTTGGTGCCGTGACATAAGGTAATATTATGGTTGGGTTTAAGGCTGGGGGTATTGGAATTTGAATAAATATATCCAGTTTGGATATTACCCTCTCTAAGTTGTACGGTATAAGGCCAGCTCCGGTAAACCCCCCCTAAATGATATTTTTGTAATTAAAGCAAAAAACGCCTTTTTAAACGTATAGAGAAATTCCAATTTGCTAATATATATAATGTTCATCCGCATTAACTGCTCAATTTAGCAATTATACGCCTTTTTTAACGGTGAAAAACAATTAATATCTAATAGTTAAAGTAGGTACAAGAAGTAAGGAGGTATATAAAGCGTAATAATATTATACTCCTTATAATAGTTTTCGAATTTTTTAGAATGGTAATTATCGTAGCCGTTAAGAATTAGTAGCCGGTATATGCCTTTTATACGAGATGCTATATAGAAATCGAAATACCGAATCCAATCCATACCTTTCTTATTAGTAATTTAGCTATTATTAGTTATTATAATACGCTAAATAGCTGGGAAATTACACTCTTAATACTAGTTGGCAAGGTAATATCGCCTAGCTAGGATGATAAATGGCGGAATGGCTTAATTTAAAACATTTACCCCTTAAATAACTATTACCTATTTTCAATTACCGGGCTAGGCCTGTTTAGCCCTATTACTACAACCGTCTAAGGTAGTAACTACTATAGTAGCGATAATAATACCTATTATAAAGCCAGTCTCGTCAAAATTATACGAATCGTTATTAAAGATACCGTATTTAACCTTAACGTTATATATAAGGGTAAACTACTTACGAATAATCTTCGGATCTTCGTATTTAGCCCTCTAATAGTCGTATTTGCATATAAAACGCGTCCGAAGTTCCAATTAGCGCTTAATAAAGTTGTAAACCTATCGTACGCCAATAGGGGGCGCGTTGCGTTCGCGTAATAATCAATTGGCCATATCTTCTACGTACGAGAACCGGGGATGAAATGCGCGTGCGTATAGCTTAAGTATATATTAAATAATTATTTTCTCTTTTAAATCCGTGAGTTTACGCGAATTGGCTGGAGTATCGTATCGTGAAGGCGTACCAGAATATCAGCGGTAAAGGGTAGTATAAGGTATTATATAGATTTTGGATACAGCTCGAAGACTTAGTTTAAAGTCATTTTTACAAGCCTCAAAGGCAATAGCCAATTTAGCTTCCATTGAAGGCAAAGACATGTTGTGTAGTAGAAGAAAAGTAGAGTTACAGATAGAAGGTCGCGTTGTGTGAGAAATTTGATCCACTCGCTTAGATGATCCGCTCGCTTATCACGCACGTTAGAGCTCTTATTCGGCAAGTGAGTTAATTTCGGCTTGCAAAGTGTTTAACTCTTCATCTTGGTAAGTGGACTGTCCGGCTTGTAAACAAACTGTCCGAAAGAATGACGTACAGCTCTACTGGTTTCTCTCACGGTTCCCTGGGAGCGTTCACCCAGCACATGCCCCACCATTGGCGTCTGCCGGCCACATTGTCGCCGTCATCCGCTAGGACCGGTTCGAAGCCTAAGGGGCGGGGGGCAATAGACGCCTAACTCCTTCTGATAAAAGTTTCATATCCAGGATCACCAAGCCGCTGAGTGGACTTGAATCAGTGGCTCATGTTCCTTTATTCGATATTGAGGCGTGGGTCAATCGACCGATTGAGTTACGCCGCCTGGAGTCAACTGCCGTACATGTAGGCAGGGATAACAAGATCAAGCGTCCAAACAACGCATTTTTGTTGTACCGGAAAGCCTACCACGACCGCGCGATAGCTGTGTTTCGACAGCTGGTTGGCAAAAGGCCCGTCGAGCACCATCTCTCAGTACTGCTGGGCCATAGTTGGAGGATGGAGACACTTGCGGTTCGGGAGCTATTTTTTGGCTTCGCAGATGTAGACGCTTTACGCCACAGGGAAGCCTTCCCAGACTACGTCTACTCGAAACCCAAGATGCCTCCATGTCTACAGCCTCTCGATTCTGCGTCGTTCTCAACCCCGGGGTCACTCATTCAGGTTGGGTCTTCTTATCAAGAAGCTGAAGCTTCTGGTAAAAATCTTCACGACTCCATGTACACCCAGTACCTGGAGTGGGAGTTGGCCAACTCTAAACGGGAGATCAAAGAGCTCATGCACAGGGTAAACACTCTTCAGAAGAAACTCGCTACAGCTACTACGGCACCTGAGAGCCCCTCTCAGGTTCTGCCGGCCGGATTCGATTTTAACTCCCCGATCGACTTGCAGCCGTACACTAACGTACAGCAGCCTGCAGCTTATGACCCCTCACTGTCTGAGCAGGTAGGTGTTGATGAGTTGATGCCATCTTGGGACCACCCTGTTGACCTGCAGATCTTTTCTCCGGACGAGACTGTGTACTCCCTCGACATGAATCTAGTCGGGTTTGGTTCCAAGGCTCCTACCACAGATGCGGATGTGTTCTTAGGTTTCGATGACAGCTTTGTCAATCCGGGAATGCAGGCTCCTACCGCAGAAACGGATATTTTCTCAGCTGTTGAGAACACCCGTGACACTGCGGGTGTTAAGGCTCTCACTGCAGAGACTGACGTGTTCTCGCCGTCTGAGGACCCCTTTGGCACCGTGGGCACGTATACGGATTTCTCGGATCTGCTCAACTTTGACGACGTTGCTATGGATGGTATCTGGGAACCCTTGACCGAAGACAGTGAATTTGCGGAGTGACTAGATCATTAGCTGTGAGAATAAGTGTAAATGTTTCTGTAAATAGTAAAACAGTCAGAATATCCTTCCTCGGTTGGTAAGAAAATGAAAAGAAAAATGAAAAGGAAGAACAAAAATATCCATAATACTTGTGAGAAATGAACTGCCTTCATAGTGAATAGATGCAATGTGTGTGGGACTGAGGTGACGCGTTGTACTAAGCTATCACTGTGAATCTCCGTGCTCCCTGATTGTGACCTGTATGGGTTCATGTTGACGCCTTTGTCAGTATCCACATTCTCTCAAGGATAAATCACCATGAATGCCTTGCCATCACATTTCAACATTTCAAAGGCAATATCTCCCGAACTGCGCCGCCGAATAAAGAGCCGAACTGAAGGATTTGTCGAGGTTGTGTTTAAAGGACCTCTTGTGACTTTAACCGGCGGGGAGAAATGACTCCCTCCACGTATCTGATTGTTTGATGCTAGCCTCCATATCAGTCGTCTTCGTCCAGCGGGACAGCACCAAAAAAATCCAGTGGTACGAAAACCAGATCATATCAAGAACAAATCCAAAATGCGCCCAAGATGTACCCTAAAAGCCGCGGTCTCGTTCCTCGCTGTCCCGACAACGGCACAATGGTGGACAACTAACGGGCCACCGCAACCACCGTCACACACAGCTGTATACACAACCACGGCAACGCAGAGTGATTCACCCCATGTCACAGTCGACGTCATTGTCACTATTATCATGCCCCGCGAGATTGAGACCTGGGCCAACCTCCTCCCTGCTGAAGGCTATCCTGTGACGGGCACCGCCATATCCCACTTTTCACAGCCAAACTCTACCACATGGAGCGAGACAAACGAAGTCTTTTGGACAGTGAAATGGTCCAGCATCGGGCAAAGCACGCCCGCGCCGCAGCCAAACGCAAAGAGTACACTGACTGCAGTATACACGGTGACCAGCGCAAAGTATACCGAGCAGTACGGAGCCTGGTCGGCAGTGTGGCGCAACTACACCACGACGGTGGTGCAGACATATGTGGAGACGGTGGACGCAAACTATCCGGCTACCATCTACCGTACGGGCATGACGAGTTTAAATGTGACGGGGAGAGGCGGCGTAATAGGTTATTCTTCGACTTCTGATATTAGTGTAACGGCATCGATGGTGACTACCACGACTTTGCTGCAGGTCTCTACGCGGCCGACACTGGTGAAATCGGGGATATTTGGTTGAAGGACACATTCATGTACGAAAAGGGGAGCTAAGTTGCAAAAGTTGCAATGACGAAAGTCAACCCTTTTTTATTCCATGTCTCACATTGCCTATTCGTTGAAAGTATCTCGAAAAAAGTTTCTACACGCATACACCGTGAAAAGCAAAGCGATAATCCCGGCACCCAGACTGAGTATCTGATCAAAGGCCGACATCTTTACACCAAGGTCTGGATATAACGCCTTGATTGGCGTGGAGACAACCTCAGGCATGACCCAAAGGTACAAGACACCGCTGCCACTAATCCACGCCCAAACAAATGTAAGGAAGATAAAGAGGCCAATGTTACCACCTGTGAGTGCGTCCTTACAAAGAGATTTGAACCGTCGGTTGCGGACCGCCTCGAATGTCGGGATGACGAGTTGCCAAAAAGCCGCAACCAGACCTCCGATAGCGACAAACAGGATAACGGCAACAAGCACCACCACACCGCCTGGTGTCGTGATGGCGCAGGCAAGCAGTACCCATAGAAGAAAACCCCACCGCCAACAACACAGCGCCAAGCCCACACCGCGCTGCCACAAAGCAGAGACACCCAAAAACCCAGGCCTGAGCCACGAACAGCACCCAAGGCAGAAGTTTTTTTTGTTTTTGTCTCAAATCGGGTTCTTCCATCCGAAAAATGCCAATCAATGTCAGTCCAGACATGACGAAGAACGCTGATCCCACCCGAAACGGCGCGTTTAACGCCTCCATTTTTGTTTTGAACGCAGCATCCGTCGGCTCCCACTCTAGCGGACGAAAAGTTGCAAGATAGCCCAGAAAGCGCCCAACCGTGGCCATTTCTTGTTGGTCGAAATGTTGGAGTAGAAATGTCATGTGCCCCGCGGCGAGACAGGCATAAAGCGCGCAGACAACAAGGTCGGCCGATAAAGACAATTTGGAAAATTTCTTGGTGGGATGAACGATCCAATTGATCCCCACACAAAGAATGGTTAGGTACCAGGCGGAGAGCGAGCCTGGGCCGTAAAAGGAGGTTTCGAGATCGAACCCGGGCTCTGGCGTGCTGTTTGTGGTTGTCGGCTCCATTTCGCGGACTGCAGGGGCACCACCCGATTAATCTCCAAGGGGTGGATGTAAAATGATTGACCGAATTTCGTGACAGCAGGTGACACAATATGACGATCCGGTGGCTCTTCGGGGGGTGCAGGATCGAAAACTCAAAGGTCGGTGAGAGACTTCTTTTCCAGGAGGCAGCCCCCGGATCGAGGGCGGTTCCAGGCGGGGCACACCACTGCGCGGCTCAAGCAGGCCGTTCATTGGCTGTTAATCAGAGCCTTGTTGAGGCTGGGTTTGGCCCCTGCTTGGCATCACACCACCGATATTCACATTCAGACGATCGAGCTTCTAACTGAAGAGATCATCCTTCGGTCATCTGTTTAACTATCTGGTGGGTGGTCGACCGGAATATGCCGCCGGCGATGTCTTTCGGTTGTCGGGATCGGCACATGTACTGTACTCACTTCGGCATTTACACCGGGATCTGTAATATTTCTGTTTCACGGGTATGACAATCTTCGGAAGGCGTCGAGATCTTCATAAATTTCTACCATATCTCGGGCGAAGGTGAGAATTCAATAGAAACTGAGTCGGCTGGCGCCAACACTGAGAGGTGGAGAGTGACAGATGCTAATTCTGATTGGCGAGCTCGGGAATGTCATCGCGCCGCTCGGCGATGCAGAGGAATTCCAGCGACGCAATGGATTCCCACATGCATCTGTGAATATAAATGCAGCACGGATTCATATTCCTCCTCTGGTCAGTCATTGACGTGCAACCAAGCAAACATACCTAGGTACACATTGACACATCCTGAGCTCAACCCAACACGCTATCAATCCTTTATTTTTCAAACCTCGAAAATCCCACAAACACAACCACCGCTACCACACCCACTACCACCAAAAAAAATCAAAATGAAGACCATCTCCGTTGCTATCGCCCTCTTCACTGCCCTGGCGGCCGCCTGTGGTGACGACGCCTACCGCTGCATCAACCCCGACGGCAGTGTCGCGAACGACTTCCTCAAGAGCAAAGAGTGCGCCGCGAAGCTGGGGATCGCCCAGACTTGCTGGTGCTATCACCGGGCCGAGGACTACATTGAGGTTCCCGAGGACAAGGTTGACGCTTTCAAGAACTGCTGCGGGTCCTCTGAGGGTTTCAGTGCTCGGGAGTGCTGAGTTGGCTCCGGTCTTGGGGACTTGAGAACATGTGCATGTGGGCAACGAAGGTTTATGTTTTCATCTGGCTGTAATACGTTGAGTGGCGGTTTATCACGGACGGGAGTGGCGGTACGTTGCAGACTAGGTAGACTTGGATACCTCTATAGTCTCACCCAACAACTTTTTCTGTCCGAGTCCGTATTAGTCGCAAATCCTGAGCTGGGGTGAGCCTCACTGAGCGCCGCCTGAGCCCAAACTTGTCCCGGCTACACTTGCCGTGACCATAGATGGGACGGTGTATTGTATGGAAAACATAGATCCAATTTTGGGATACCGGTGCCCCTGTACGTATCGGTGGCTTTACCTTTCTGTGACCATGTTCTTGTCCCACACTGTATTCTCCCCTTTTAAGTCCACTGCATAAGACTTTATATATATATATATATATATATATAGTAGGGACCGAAATTAGTATCCACAGTTCTAATGTTCATTCTTTCTCCGCAGAGGTCAGCCCTACCATCAGCTATAACTTACACAGTTCGTCGTTACCCACTCCGTAACAAATATATAGACTACTAACTCATCGCAATACACTCTTGACACGCCACATAGTTGTCCGAAGCGCAAAGGCGAAAATCAGCGTAAAGTAACAACATCGATGTAGCTAATGCTAAAAGCGGCAGGCTCCTGGCCACAAACCGACCTACGCCGCACTGTGTCAGCCCCCAACTGGTGGCAAAATGGCCCCTGCAGATTTCGGTCTCTGCTGTAGCGTCGACCAGCCGTAGGGCTACTTCTAGTCATCGATTAAGCGCCAGATTCAGCTTCGTCACATACAGTCGCCACCATGACTAAATTGTCCATAGTCGTCACGACTACCGCCAGATTTAGAGCTAGCCTGTAGAGGTACAAAGTCAGCATGGGCGCACTGTATCCGCAGCGGCTGGGGACGAAAGTGGTCTGCGGAGAAACTTTGAACAAAGGGCCCAGAACTAAGCTTTTTTACTTGTACGGGGCCATTTTAAGGCCTTTCGGCTTAAACTGCACCTTCTAGGAAGGCTGTGATGTTCAATGAGCAGATATTAGCCGAAGCTGAGCCGGGACTGATCAAAACTGATAACAAACCATGTGCTTCTCAGTGTCAAATTTTAGGGGTGGTATAACAGCTATTAAACGCCTTTATGGTTGAGGCAAGAGGTTGGGTTAGCATGTATCACTCATTTCTCCCTTTTGCACCTTCCACTCCAATAATTCTCTTAACTTCATCCAAGCCCGTGATCTTCTTGATCATCCGGTCAAACAATCCCACCGGCAAAAACGTAGCCACCCAAATGAACGTCGACCCCTTGCCCCGGAATATCCAGTAACTTGGGCTGCGTTTGCTGAGATCCCCAACAACTCTCGCTGCCCACACCATCGGATCCATCTTTTCCGCATTAGACATGCCGCCGCCGGAAATGCGGCTCTCTACAATCTCCTTGGCGACATTGTAGATAGAATCCGGCGGCAACGCCGCTTTCTCTCGGGCAAGTTTCTCACCAAAGCCTGACTTCACCGCCCCAGTCATGAGATTGACGACCTTGATGCCGAACGGTTCGAGCTCCAGGCGTAAGGTTTCCGTAATGCTTGCAGCGGCGGCCTTGGACGCACTATACACCCCCGACCAAGGCATCGTGGCGGGATACAGCGACGCAACCGAAGTATTATTAACTACCATGGCGCCGGCCGGGTGCGTCGACGCGAGCAGAAGCGGCAGGAAGGCTCGCGTCACGTTGATCAAGGACCAGACGTTCAGATCGAAGATGGTTTTGGCTTTTGCCATGTCAATGTCTAGGAGGGGCATCAGGCTATAGCCAGCGCCGGCGTTGTTGAGCAGCATGTCGAGTGAGCCGCCGGTGAGGGTTTGGATGTGGGAGACAGCGCTGGAAATGGATGAGTCTGAAACCGTGTCGAGTTGGAGGGTCTCGATGCCTGACGACTGGGCCTGGGTGAGTTTGGATGTGTTGCGGGCTGTTGCGAAGACGCGCCAACCGGCTTTGTGGAAGGCGATGGCGAGGGCGCAGCCAAGGCCGCCGTCGGAGCAGCCGGTGATGAGGACGGTTCTCTTTGCTAAGACCATGGTGATTTTTGTGATGCAGATAGGTGCTGGGCTGAATCGCACCAGATGCATTTGGGAAGACGCATTGAATTTATCGAAGGCATTTGCTAGTCGCGCACCCCCATTTTTGCTATTCAATAATGAATTTTCTTTTACTACCGTAGGAAGCCGCCTACTCTTCAGGGAACCAGCATCTTCAAATCTCTCCGGTGTCTCCCCGAGCCGAAGCTGCGCGTCCAGGTCTCCGATTTGTCTCCGATGAGTAAGTATGTAGTGGTGTCATCGGACTGTTTATGCCCCGCTGCATCGGAGCCTACCCGCGTCAGAATCGGAGACTTTTGGATGCGAAGCTCGGACTGAAACTACACTTCGGGTTCTTTACGACACAGTGACACACCCCTTAACCACCAAGCCCGCACAAACCCACCCCGACTCCCCTTCGCACGCCCCTCCCACGGGCACAACAGCGAGCGAGATACCTTCTACGACTTTGTCCCTCATCGAGCCATTTCGGCTTGACCTAGTCCGAGCTGGCCACCCAGCGCGTCGGGCAGACCGTAATGTCAGGGTATAAGTTGAGAGAGCGGCTTCGCAGGCGCATCTGTGACAGGAGGTGGTTCTCCGGTTTACATTAACGCAACTCTTCCTTGTCCAGTGAGGCTTGAGTCTCAGTATAAAGTGATTTTGGCGATTTCTAAGTTAGCCTCAATCACCCCAGGTCTTTTAGTTCAGGTAGTAATAGTGCTGGGATAACGTCATGGATGTGTTGTTAAAGCTGCAGTTGGTGTCGCACCATCCGTCAATCACGCGAGGGTTGCCATACCATGATAATGCCGTTTAGAAATGTAGCTGAAAACACTCGACAGCAGAGTCACTCGCTATATCGTATTTCGAAGATTTCGAAGACATAATTTCCGAGAGGCGTCTGTGGAAATGTGCAGGGACACACAAGCCGCTCTATCGGCAGCTGCTGCGCAGATCCGGGAAATGCTCGACCCTGTTGCTACATAGCCTTAGAATCTCCCATCTACCAGCTACGCAAGCCACGTTGGCAAGCCACTATACTTAATTATTGGATGTAGCTGTTAGGGTCATTGCGTGTTCTGTCAGATCATTTTCATAATTTTTATTTGCCATGAATAGAGCGCAGAGATTGATGGTGTGATCATGTTACGAGTTAACTCGCTGCAACCTCATGCAGCCTCTCAGAGACCGGATGCCCCGTCAGTAGATATCCCGTGAGTGGCGCATCAATTCAAGGTATTTTTTCAGCCCACACTATTAAAAGCAGCGATTGGGGAAGGATTTTATCCAATGATGCGTGTGAGAATCAAGCGAACGACATGGGGATAGGTTGAAATATTGAATAGTGACATAGATTATGATGTTGATTATCATACCAATACCACAAAGTCCCTCATTGTTTCCTCGAACCGGCCTCACGGCTGCATTCATTCGCCTTCAAGGTAATCAAACAATGACTCCTCCATAGCATGAGGCGCTTCAGCATCCTTCACTGCAGACTTCTCCCTCCTTGCCCGAATCCTCTCCCCAACCTCCCCCACCACCTGCGGAATACTCTTCCAAAATCTCAACATCAAAATCACCAACCCGGCACCGCATGCGCACAAGAGGAAGACCAGCACGTTACAATCCCTCTCCTGTAGCGCGAGGATCGCTGCGAGCGTGGAAACAGGCCCGAGCATGAAGACGGCGTAGTTCATCCACCTTAGCTCGTCCGCTTGGAGCTGAGCGCGGTGGGCTTCTTTGGCAGAGAGCCGGGCGACGAAGTAATTGATATCTGTTTCTGTGCGCGCGCGGAGGTCGCGGAGGCGTTTGGCAAGGTCGTTGAAGTCGGTTTGTAGATGTTCAAGATGCGTATTTTGGAGCTTAGGGTTGCTGCGGTGATGGACCGCCAGGGGTTCGAGGCGACTTTGCGGGGGGGTTATAAATCTGCCATTGAGCAAGCGCAATAGCCTCATCCGTGAGCCGGATATTGTCCATAGTGAAGTAGCGGAGCATCTGAATGCAGTCTGCGGCGGTCTCTTCGTCGATGTCGTATCCCTTGAAGCGCCAGAAGCCATGCATCCTGTTTTCGATGTATTCGGCCGCGTCTTGCAGCTCCCGTAGATTGCTTTGGGTGTTTGCTGCGGCCACGTTGAATAGGTGCTCTGTCAGGGAAAACTCGCAGCCGTTGCTAAATGACTTGGTTTTCTCGGCGAGTTGCCAGGGCGCTAGAGATCGCACCCACTCGAGGAAGTCACTTCGGAGAGCTCGATGAGTTCCAGGGCCGCAGCCATTTTTCCCGACATTTGGGGAGTTGACGTCGAAAATGGGAGGGGGACTGTCGTTTCGATAGCCGCACATCATGGAAGGGGGTGGCAGTGGAAGAAAAGGGTCGAACAGAATGATTGCTGAATCTTGTTAGCGGCTTCAAATTCTAACGTTCAATGGGGCAGGCTTGCCACTAGCTTGATCTCCTCGACCTAGTCTATCCCCAGGTATCTTCATGACGGAGAACCGCTCCGTGAGGAAGAAGGCATCCGTGGTCTTTAGCTTCAGATATGCAATCCCATGTCTCATCACATTGGAGGTCTGCCACCGGATCTTCTGGCAGTCTTTCCATGCAGTCTTTCCGCCGTTGGCAAATCGGTACGGCCGGAAGAAACTGACAGTAAAGTATTCTGCCCTGCAGGCTTCGGAAATTGTTGGCGCGGACGGATGCACCGCAAAGAGGTACTCGAGGAGGGATCGCCCGCTGAGAAGCCGCTCGTGGTCGCGGATGTGGCTCTCAAAAAAGTTGGGATCGAGACAAAAGCGGGAGCCGAAGTATTCAATCAAATCCCGGGAGAGGTCCTCGACTAGATAGAGACGGAGGCCGTCTGAAGAACGAGGAGGGTGCGAATGGAGATAGACGTCTAGAGCGGAGGCAGATTTTTGCACCTCGCTAGTATGCAGCTCAGGTTGAACAGGAGAACCGTCTCTGGCCAGCTCAATATCAGCTACAACAACGTTGAACTTTGTCAATCCAGCGCTCTTTTCATGACCAGCTCTACGCCATCGCTCCCATTCGGTTTCGTCAATGAACTGTTCGAGAACTTGAAGATGAGGATGTGTACCGAGGAGGCTGGCGACGTATCTTTTGTAAGGGTAGGACGGTGATATTCTCTCCACTTTTGGGTTGACGGGTAGGACAGTTTCGCTCGATGCTTCGCCTTTTGGGTTAGGGATTGCCATTACAAAGATTGTCGACATTTACCGGAACTTGAAGTTCAAGCAGGCGCGTCGCTTTAGCTGTGGCCTTGGCGGGCTCGCTGCTGGTTTTTAAGAACGTAGTGAAGCTTGCCTCACACCACCCGAGCAGTCGTTAACCTTTTCGTCTGTATCTGATGATGGTGTGGTGCGCGTGTTTGCGATTGGTGTGAAGATCGCTAACGTGTAGCGATGCTGTGCGCCACGACCGAATTCAGCATAGCTAGCGCTCGCGATCAGCCAAATATCGCGTGATAGGTATCATTGATCAATTGCTGTAAACAAGCGCTTCACCGCGAATCGGGATTAGGGTAGAGCAGCACTCCTGGAAAAACGGATTGCCGTCAAAGAACGACTGCTCGCTTAAGGTAAACGGAAAAATAGTTTCTGGAAGCTCTTCCGACTACAGGGGAGGAATCAGCTCGAGTGATAGGATCGCTCTGGGTCTTGGGGTTGAGAATCGGACTCCCGGCAACCATTGCAGGGATTGCGATTTGCTATTATCAAGTCTTTCGAAGAAGATAGAGAGGGTGGATTAAGAGCTAGGAGGTAGCTTTTTCCTTTCTTCGGGGAGGTTGGTAACTGTGTGCCTCTTCTTCATCTCAGGTTTATATGGCTAGAGGGGGCGCCTTGGCATCATATCAGCTGCAAGCATAGTCCCAGCACCCGTATTCCTGTTAGGGAAGAAGTTCCCCCCCGAAAACCGGAAGCAACCCGATTCATGGCTGATCAAGGAGCTAAGTAATGGCTAGTCCCACTGCCGGGGTGTACCTCCTCTCCCCTCGAGCATGTGGTAGCAGATGTGTGTCCGGTGGGAGGTAGGGTTAATGGCATGCTATTATCTATTATCCTACTTTACGGTCCGCCTAGTATAGGAAAACCCTTACAGCCGAAACGGTAACCGAGAAATCCCCTACCCCCTTTTATATACTTATCATTAGTACTTACGTATCGTATTAAGTTTCCGGAAACGGATTAATCGCGGTTAAAGGAAAAGAGCGCGTTCTAATCTTTTACCCCGAGTTGAAGCTGTTCTGTCTTGCTGGCTGAGGTTCAAGCTTTGTTTTGTCACATTCGAATTTGTTGGTTCTAGCTGCAAGTCACGCCGTTATTGGGAAGGTATTTTATGGTCGTGAATCATGATGTTCCCGCCCCCCTGACAGACCTGGGCATTTAACTTTCCTTTTCGACTCGTTAATGTGACTTGAGTACATGTAGGTACCCAGTCAAGCTCAGCCTTGATTAGGGTTCACTTTGTAACAATTCATATGTTACTTATTGCTACTTTTGTCTAGTCTAAGCCTGACCCTCCAGCCAGACGAGAAGCGCCTTCTGGGCATCAACCGTGCTCCTGCGCACCGTCTCCATCGACACAACTACGGCATCGGCTTCGGTCTTGGCCGCAGCACTCAGCTCCCTCGCCTCGATTACCTCTCCTTTGTTGGCCGCCTCGATGGCCCGCGCCGCCAGCCGCTCTACCTTGTCTGCCCCCTTTGCTGTCACAAAAACGGCGTCAGATGTTGACGACCCTGTGGCGCCGAGCTTATCTTCTCTACCAAGAAGTCTCCCCGCCGCGGCCGCAGCGACGCTCAGGTTCCGCCTCACTGTGCCTGACGCCGTCCCCGCCCCGGCTCCGGGGAGGAGCACCGCATCCAACAAGCGCTGTTCGTACCCCCTCGCCGCTGCCGCTTGTTCGCGCGCCGCCGCCACCGCGAGATTCGCGACCGCAACCTGCTCGGCCACCTCGTCGGCTACCGCATGACAGTTTGCGGTATAGGCACGACAGACTAGCACGATAGCCGCCATGGCGGCGCACGAACCCGCCAGCGCGGCGACGGGGGCGAGCGAGGGCACCAGCGCTACGAGGGTAGCGGCGTAGATCCACCAGTCCAGCAGGATCTGATAAAGCTGCGCGACGTGCGTGGGCAGTTCGATGTAGCAGAACCGCGCGGGGCCGTAGAGAGTCGGGGTTAGTGTGACCAGTGCGGTGAGGGCTGCTCCGGTGGCGATGGCGGCGGCGGCGAGTGCAAGAGACGGCGTGGAGAGAACCAGCGGGAACACCTCTTGGTGCGTGTACCGCGGGAGATGGTAGACAAAGTAGTACAGAAAGAGGGCGACTGTATTTTTTTGTTTAACCTAGGTGTTAAGATAGGTGTACCTAGATGCCCCGGCTCTCCAGGCACGAGGCGGGCTGGCAGTCAAACTTACTCTTGAAATGAACGCCAACTCGTTTGTGCACATCTTGCAGCACCTGGAGCGGATTGCTCAAGACGTCCGAGAGGTTATCCTCCCCGGCGTACTTGGGCCGCACCAGGCTCTCGAGAAGCAGAGCGCCGCTGATGAGAACGGGTGCCGGCGTGGTCGAGGCCAGAATACTGCCGACATTGGGCAGGATTCGCAACGGGTTATACAGGAAGGAGAGAAAGAGGAGAGCTGTGATCGACCGGTTATCAGCCGGGGACAAGGCCAAACTTTTTGGTGGGCTTGTACTTGTACGGGAACTCACCTTTAGCGTACGGTCCAACTAGTTTGGAAAGCAGATGAACTGCTGTAAGTAGCTCGCTGCCTACCACGTCGGACGGCGCCATGTGAATCGATTTCCTCGTATGTCTCGCGTTGTCGGACTTGGACGGTTGACCGAACGACGAGCCGGCATTTAGTCACCACATGCAACATGAACAGCAAGTAATTTTGATCAGGTTTGGGCTGCCTCCCTCAAAGCAGAATTCCGTAGACTCGCTTGTCCTACCAAAAGCAGCATGCCGTGGACCCCCGCTCCATCTTGTGGAGATTGGATGCCATAGGCTCGCTGTCAGAAAAGGCACATTCGGACTTGCAGATTGGCGCCCAACTGATGTTACATTTTCACACAGCTGTGTAAAATGGCTCTGCAGCTTATGTCGAGCTAATGCGGCTGGTCTTCAATTTTATTCGGCTCACAGGGTAGGTACATGTAATTACTAGGCCCTTAGTCGTCCCACCAGCTGTTGCCCAGATGCAGTGCCAGCAAGCCGCGGTGTGCCGTATCGCTTGCATTCCGCAACGACACCTCGGCCGATACTATCCCCTCCCGCAGCCGCTTGACCTCGTCCGCAGATAGGTTGGCCAGGCCGAATTCGCCCTGGATTGCCAACATCTTTGCCTTGGCCACTTCGCTTTGTAGCCTCTCAAAATCCTCAACGGCCGTAGATGACTGCTCCGACATGCCTCGGATGCCTTTTGCCAACTTGGTCACGGCCGTGACCATGTTCTTGCTATTTCTTTCCTCGGCCTGCCGAGCCGTACTGGCCTGCCCCTGCGCCCTCTGAGACTCGGAAATGGTATTCTGCGCGTTCTTGAGCAGTGTCAACGTCTCCTCGCAGGCCTTTCGCGCATCTTGGGCATCCTGGACCAGGTCGTCTGCGATGGTCTCGTCGTTGTCGTCGCCTTCATCCTCGTCCTCGTTCAAATCTCCAGGCTCGTCTTCCTGCACGGAACCACGCACGGCGATGCTCTGGGCCAGGTTCTCGACTTTCTCCGCTTCCGCCTTCATGGTCTGCACCGGCTGCGTGACCCGCCCTACCGCCGCCCAGGCCTCGACAGCACGGTCGAAGAAGTCGGTGACCTTGGCCAACTGCGCCTGCCGCGCATCTCGTAGCCCCTGACGAACCGCATCCATTGCTTTCGCTTCGCACTCGGCGGCCAGCCGGACGTGCATCTGACAGCTACTCACCGCAGCCTTGGCCTGGTGCAGATCATCATTGACCGCGTTGTCGAGAGAGCGCAGGGCATCGCGGTAGCGCAAAAAGGCATGCACCCAGTACGCCACGGCCGCAACAAACAGCCACACCCTCGCCACGGGAAAGAAGACCAGCACGACAAAGATGGCGAGCGGCGAACAGCAGCCCGGAGGTAAGTTCTCGGCAAACGAAGCCACGAGCGTCCTGTGCTCGAGGTAAGCGTATCGCAGCTGTCCGCAGAAGGTCGCCGACTGCGAGGCGAGACAGACGATGCCGCAGCCCACCACGGCGATGGCGTGGTACCACAGGTCGTCGTAGTACCACGAGTCCGAGCCAGATCGGTAGCCCCATCCTCCTCCTCCTCCCCAGGCGCCGCCGAGGAGGGAAGCCAAGATGGTCAAGGTAGCGATGCGAGATACTGCGGGTGGTGCCACGGGGTCAGAGAACATACATGTACACACAACAAAGAAGGGGAAGAAAAAAAGAAAAAAAAAAAAGGGAACCCTCAAGAAACTGTTTGGTACTTACAGCCTTGGGTTTCAAGAAGCTGAATGAAATCCCGGAGTGACTGCACAGCTTCCTCGAAAAAGTTGGTCTGCGGACCGCGGCGGGAGCCGGACTCTGGGTCAGTCTCCATGGCGATATCAAATCAGTGTTGGTGGTTGGCAAGTACAAGGCACCGGGAGGTGTGCCCCAGATTTCGGGGTGGTTGAACTGGAAACCTGCGAGAAATCTCTCCGGTGGAGTTTAGATGAACATAGATGCCTACCTAGGTACCTGCTGAGATTTGGTTATCACGCGGACTGGAATTATGCAACCAGCCGAAACATCCGGAAAACGCTGACCAGCTGTTGGTCTCTGAGCCACCAATTAAATAATTTAGATAGCTGCAGTAAAGAACACTGCCAGCCCAGGCCATGCATTGCAACATGAATCTACATGTACACAAACGGGCAAGATGCAGTCATGCAGCCCGCTGCAGCTGACGATAATGGGAACCCGCCGCTATCACTTTTCTGCGCTGCATCCCGTTCGGCCCAATCGCTGTCGTACGTCAACAGGGGTACCGGAGTTCCCCTTTTGGCGATGCGGCATGCGAGGAAAAAGGAAAACGAGGCGGCGGAAAACTCATCACCACCCGAGGGTACTCTCTATCTTCTAGCCTCTCTCACCTGACTTGAGTAGACTAGAGTCGGAAAAAGGAAAAAGAAAAAAAAAAAATGGTTGACGACTACCGCCGCTTAATCACCTTTACCAAGCATGATCTCGGAAAGGCATTCGAGTATGGCTGGCCGGGCTCAGGCACGCCGGGCTCTTCACGCACGCCCGGCGCTTTCCGCGCCATTAGCGTCCGCGCCCTCCGCGAAGACGACGAGATTCACCTCTACGAGTGGCCACAGCTCCGATACCACACGCGCGTCGGCGGTAGTGCCCGGAACTACCCCCGCTACGCCGCGCTGTCCCACGTCTGGAAGATGGGCAGCGAGGTCACGAGCGAGATGAAACAGGGCCGGACGCTCAAGATCAAGACGAACCGGCCTCGGAACGGGGCTCCGCCGGGTCCGGGCGAGTATGATAAGCCCGACAAGGTTTTTTCCGATGGCTTCGGCCGGCAGGATATTGGTTGGCAGGCGCTAAAAGATGCCGTGGATGCCGCACACAAGGTGGGCTCCCGCTACGTCTGGCTCGATCTGCTGTGCATGGACGAGGTCGACGGCAAGGACAAGGAGAAAGAGCTGCAGATCTCCAACATGGCCAACATTTACACGTTTGCACACCAGGTCATTATCCTCGTCGGGGGCATGGGCGCCGTCCAGGATGTCCATGTGCGATCCGGCTGGATGGACCGCGCTTGGACGCTCGAGGAGGCAACCGTGTGCCGGGGCAAGACGTGCGTGCTGGTTCACTGGCCGTACAAGAAGGACTTTTCCATCCCGCTGGCGGGCGCGTCTCAGCCGCTGCAGGTTAACTTCCAGGTCCCCGCCAACCATGTCAAGACCAGTCTCATCCCGCTCCGCACGCTGCTGGCACTGCCGCGCGACCTGGCAAGCGCCAATCCCAACCCCCCGCTGAACCTGCCCGCCGGATTCCGGATCCGCTGTCTCGACGGATGTGCTGGCCCGCGCGTGGGCACGACGGCGCGCACTGCCCTGCTGCACTATTTTAGCTTCAACAACAACAACAGCAAGAACCGGCGGGGGAGCAAGACTACTGCGCAGCAAACGGGGCGAGACGCGGCCATCTTTCGCAGCATGCTCCTCCGGACATCGGTGACGGCAAACGACGTCGTGTACAGCGTCCAGGGCATCTTCAACCTGTACATCGACCCGCACCGCAGCAACCGCACCGTGCAGGAGCTCTTCGACGACCTCGCGCGCAAGATGGCTAACCGGGGCCGTCCGGCCTGGCTGTCCATGGGGTCCGTCACGGGCAGCGCCATCCCCCGCCACGGACGCACCCTGATCCCGCGCGTGCCCGAGTTCCCGAAAGAACAAAACGAAACCCCCTACTACCGCGGCAAGAACGGCCGGCGCATCCCCAGCGGCCGCCTGGTCGACGACGGCAACGGGTACATTGGCAGCTACACGATCCGCTTCAAGACCTTTTCGCTGCCCCACGTGGTATGCACCCACCTGCTGTTTTTCCCCCGGAATATCCGCCCCATCCGCCGCCGCCGCGACGGCAAGCGCACCTTTAAGACGCGCGAGACCAACCCGCGGACGTGCGTGTTCCAGCGCGGTTGGAGCCGGCTGGCCATCGAGGTCGGCACCGTGAGCAGCTGGCCGGGGTCGGTGCGGAACCCCTACACGGGGTGGGTTTCCATTATTTTCTTGCGCTGGGTTCGCGGCGGGTGGATGGTCGTCGGCGATGGCGTCATTAGTCCTCCTCCCCGCCGCGGTCGACACGGGAGAAACGACCGGCACCACCTCGCCATTGGCAACGGCACACGCATGAAGCAGCGCCGCGGCTACTGGAAATGCGATTGCGGCGGCCCTCCAAGAACTACTACTACTACTACCAAAACCCTCGGGCTAAGCTACGGAATCATCCCGCTCAAACAACCGGGCGGTCCGCCGGGGTTGAATCCCATCCTGTGGGTGGGGCGAAAAGGTGATCGCGTCCGGGTTGGTGCCGGCCCGACCCTGTATAAGCTCAGCTATGCGTTTCCCTATTTCCGCGAAGCCGAGCAGATCGGCCTCCGCTTCGACAAGGGCTATCTCGCGCTGTTCATGTACAACAGCCGCAACACGCCGCGGTACGTCAACGAGATCCCGGACAGGCTCATGCGCGTATCGGCCGTGATCCAGCTCATGTATTCTGATGTGGAATTTGTCGAGGCCGGAGGCGGGGGCGGGGGGGAACAGGTGGTGACGTACAGCGCCGGCGTGGAATGGCGGAGAGACATGATGTATTTGACCATGCGGAAAACGGGAAATCGCAAGCGAGGGGAACGGCATATCGCGCCAGCACCGTATCGAATTCAGGAAGTCTATGGCCCGGGGTATCCATGGACTTTGCCGTAGATAGTCACCCAAGGTAGCTTACAGTAGCACGGCATACTCTACGTGCTAGCTCTAGAAACTGAATTGAATTGAATTTGAATTGTAGCACGGCATACGGCAGCGTGGCGCGAAACCCGTTTGGGCAGGGGCGGGTTTTGGGACTCGGGCCATTTGCACCACTGGACCCAATTCTATATCCTTATCGGTCAGCTTCAATGTTTTCAGGTACCTGTCATCACAACGTGAGGTACATGTGGTCAAACTTCAGGTACCTAACCTATCCTACATAAGTCCTAAAGTAGTCCTGAACTGCCCAACTAATATCTGGGCCGCTTCACTCGCCCACTACATGTGTCTAGTGCAGTCATTTAACACAGTATGCGAATACAACCTCGTGATTTCGCACGTGTCAGATGAGGGGGGTGACATGTATGTCACGGAGTTTCCCGTGCCCCACCCCACCGCCAATAATCATTAACCACGCCACGTCGCGTCGCGAGTTGACGCGTCTCTGCACCATCTCCAGTACAAAGTTTGTTCAAGATGACTTCATTTCTGTTCGATCCGCACTGGAATGAGAATGAGCCACCGCCGTCTGCTCAGCCTCAATTTGAGGAATCGGAAGGGGAAGAAGATGAAGATGAGCCTTCGTTACCGAACCCCTGGCATCGCCAAGATGAATATGAGAACGACAGTGATGATGATGATGATGATGATGATGATGATGTGGTGGAAATGTGCGATATCGACCATGTCGCGGAGCAATCAGAGAGCGAGACTGAAACAGACACGAGGGCCGAAGACGTATTGACCGATAATCGAGACCAGCATCGCGACGATGAGTCGAGGTGCGCGTCACCTACCAATATCATCAACCCTTGCTGTCCTGACCGAAGCCTTGTGGATCCAACTTTGACCCGAGTTAAGCTCGAAGAGACGAACCCAGAGCCACCAAGGTCCCAGTCCCACTTTTCCACCTTTGCAAACTTTATCCCCAACAACAGCGCCGGATTCGACGACGAGTTCTCCCGACTTGCATCATCACAACAATGGGTGCCTGGTTCACAGGAATATACCCGCCAACGCACCATTGCAGTCCGAAGAGAAATTGAGACGCTTTACTTTTCGCAACCCATCAAGGAGGAACCCCCCGACGAAGAGGATGAGCTTGAGGAGATTTCCCCTGCCGAGTTTTACTCCAAGATCGGGTCCTCTCCCAATGAAACCTCTTGCGATCAGAAACCACATGCAGCACGGGCAGCTCCCCAGCAAAAGGCGGTGTTTGCGGACCTTACCCCCGGACAAATCGAACTTTCAGGGTACCAAGCTCTCTGCAAGGAAGTGGGCATCGAGCCTGGTGTCGATGTGGCGGAATGTATACGGCGACTTAAAGGGACCCTGGTCAACATTATCGATCTCATTGACACGCGCAGAACGGGGAAGCCGGTTGAGAGATGGAGTTGGGACAACTTTGAAGAGTTTCGAAAGTATACCCTGGAGCCGGAACATCGTATCAGTCTTAAGGATGCGAAAGGGACCGTCCTAGCGCCCCTGCTACAGAAGTTAAGATTGCCCGGGGACAAAAAAGGTAAGCGGTCGAAACGACGGCCAAAACCAGCAGTGGGCAGCTGTGGAGGGTTGGGCAGGGTTGTGTCAGGACGGGTTGAGAAGCCGCGCTGGACGAAATGAAGTAGCAAATCTATCGCAACTGGCAGCCTAGCAACAACAATACGAATGGTGGATAACTTGTAAACTGCTGTAAACTACCGTATTCGCCCCAGTAGATCCTTCTTTTGCAAACGGCTTGGTAACTTCCTTTGTCCTCTTTCCACACAGTGCATCGTCAATTTCACAGCCAAGCGGCTCGGGGAGGCATATTCTTTGTCTTTGATAGACTCTAGGCCGATTCACGGGCAGTTCGATTTCGTCGCTGCAAACGGAAGAGGCACAAAGGTGGGCGTAGGCAAAGACCTCTTGCATCACTTTCGCTTTAATTATTCTTATTCTCGACGACCAGAAGTCTCATCCAGTGTCGATTCCCCCTCTTACCTGGAATTCCTCCCTTACTTTACTTATTCTCCCCAGATATTATCTCAAAACACCATGACTCGGACACTGCGCAGCACTGGAAATCGCAGAGTTGCTGGGCAGAGGGCTGACTTATACACGGTGCCATCCAGTGAAACTGAAAGCAGTGAAACGACATGGACTGAATCCAACTCTAACGACGAATCGGCACTGGGATCTCGGCAAAAGAACTCGAGGATCTTCTCGGGCAAAGGGCCACTTCAGGTTTTCAAGCAGCCATCTCTCAAGGTCACCGGACACATTGGCAACGCTGCTCGAGATCTCCGTCCTGCCAAACAGGTTCTAACCCGGCCCGAGCTCGCCACTGCGCTACAAAGGACCTTTGGGCATGGACGTGGAAAGCAGCAAAATAAACAAACTCGCCCTGCAGCCCCTGCGGCGCCTGCAGTTCAGGTCTTTCCCGTCCCCAAAACGCCGGCGCCGCCACCGGCGACTTCCCGCCGTAGCTCACACGCCCACGACTCCAAGAGCCACCGCCGTCACTCACACGACCATCGCTCCGATGACCACCGCCACGGGTCGTCCTGGCGGCCGTCCAGCCGTCATCGGCCCCATCCTCACCGCAGGAGACGTCGGTCTTTTGTTTACAAAGTCGCGAGGGGGCTCTGGCAGTTTGCGTGGGATGAGAACCTGCATCTATTAGCTCTGGCCGTTCTCCTCCCCGCTCTCTACGCCAGTTTCGTCCATATCCGCGCCAAGATCACCGAGTCGTCCGGGGTACTCGGTAACAACGCAAATGCAAATGCAGATGCAGATGCAACGGATTCAAGTTCCGAACAGGTAGTCTGGGGATCCTCCGTGTATAACCTGTCGTCGTTCGAATACAAGGCCGAGATCCACCCGATTATTGACTCTATCCACGGACTATACCGCAGTCTTCCACGTGTCGCGCAGTCTGTCCCGCTCACCATTGGGGACGTCACCAATTTCAATTTTCCCGGCAGCGGCGGTGGTGGCAAACAGAAACCGGAAGACAAAGGAGACAGTTCCGGTGTCATGACCGCCAAAGCCAGCTTGGAGCATTTTTTCGAAGATCTCGACCTTCTCTTGTCCATTGCCCGTTCCCAAGGAGGAATGACCGATCTAGACGAGCTATTTTCCTCCTCGGCTTTTCTTCCCAAGACGGGTACCGCGCGGCAGCGGCTCATGGAATCGTGGAGAACAGTCAGCCAGAGCATCACTACTCTGCTTGACCAGATCGCAGGTGCTGAATTCTTATCGGTACATGCACATGGACGTGATCATGGTCATGATGAATATTCCTGGTCTCCTCCTCCGGATGAGACGGCCGACGACATGGATCGTTTCGAAGGGGGAAAAAAGAAGGATGATAACCAAAAACCGTCCTCTAATTCCAAGTCTAGGTCTTGGTCTTGGTTTACGTCTCAGTCCGGGAAAAACAACCCCCCCGAAGACGAGAAGACGGGAACAGCCACAGCTGCGACAGGTGAAGTGGTTTTTCTCCCTGTTCTTAGCAAGGCTTTTGGCGACGGCCAACCCGGCAGTCCTGGCTTGCGCGCGGCCGTGGCGAGTGTGGAAACCGAGATGCTTCACTTCCTGGAGCCGCTGCGTTGGGTGACGGATATTGCCACGCGCATCAATATCCGTGTCTGTCCGAAAGATATGAGGCCGAACTGGGATTGGCACGGGGCTTTTCTTGCTGATAACGCTGACGTTGATGTCAACGACGTCGACGACGACGACGAAGACGACGCAACAGGGAGGAAGCAGCGGCAAAACGCGACACTGATCCGCTGTGCACTGAAATCTCGAGCCAAAACCCTCGAGGGCCTCAGTCACGCCCTGCGACAGTTGGACCAGGCTTTATCGGCCATCACCAGGGATTATCTCGACCCCATTGCTCACTGGGTCAAGAAGTTACAGGAAACGCCCATGCCGAAAAACGCGGTTACTCTCGTCGATACTGAGCTATGGAACCAATGCACCGAGAAAGACCTCCCGATGCTTCTCCCTTATGCCAAAGTACCTGACAAACAACACCCACGCTTTGACGGAGCATGGGTAGTGCCCGCCTCCAACAACCAGGATAGCGACTACTACGACGATGACATGGACGACGACCCCGACAAGAATAAAAAACAATATAAAGCATCCGCGTTCTTTTTCCCTCCGGAACCATGCATGCGGCGTCTATTCGCCCGTATCAAAATCGAATATAGCCACATTGCTCTGGATTCATTCAGAGAACGTTAGATTGCAGCGCGGAGTGAATATCGGAACTGGCATGACTCGTATTTATTCCGAGTTGTTTCGGAAAGAATCACATGGCTTTATGCAGCGCAGCTACGGGAACAACAGCTCCGAGACCAGAAGGAGCGTATCCCCAAGTGGGTTTTGGGAGAAGGAGAGAGACCTCCAAGGGAGAAAACCGAAAGGGAAAAGGAATGGGAGAGGTACGATAAGGAAAACAGCCCCAGAGACTTGAAGGAAGATGAGGAAGAAGAGGAAGAAGATGGCGAAGAAGACTATGAAAAATCCCGGGAAAAAGAACACATAAGATTGCAAAAACAAAGACAACAAATGGAAGACGAGGAGTTGAAAAGACAAATGGAAGAGGAGGAGTGGCAACGACAAAAGGAAGAGAAGGAAAAACAGCGACAGAATGAATATGACGAGATGTCAAGAAAAATACGAGAAGAAGAACTTAAAAATCTAGGAGATGAAGAGCTTGAGAAACGTTCAAGAGAAAGGATTATGAGGACGCAGCAACAGAAACAAGAGTTCAACGAGTGGCAGGAACTGTCGGAGGCAGAGAGGCGTGAGGCAGAGAAGCGGGAGGCAGAGATACGTGAGGCAGAGAAGCGCGAAGCAGAGAGACGTGAAGTACTGAGACAGGAGGCGGAGAAACGCGAAGTAGAGAAGCGTGAAGCAGAGAAGCGTGAAGCGGAGAGACGTGAAGCACAGAGGCGGGAGATAGCTAGGCTTGAGGCCGAGATGCGTGAGTTAGAGAAGCGCGGGGCAGATATACTTCAGGCACGGAGGCGCGAGCTGGATAAACTGTATGCAGGGATGGCGGAGGAGGAAATAAAGAGGTTTGAGATGAGGAATGAAGAACCGAAAAAGGAGGCTAAAGAGAGCGATGAAAAGAGCACAGAGGGACCGGTTACAGTTATCTCAGCCACAACGGTGGAAGCCTATGTCCCTTAGACATATACATATGGGTTTTGTTTGTTGCATGAGGGAAGCAACATACTCCCAAGTGCTGTGGACTGCGGAGTTTTATGAGGGGGCAGGAAGCTTTGTAACTCTCTCTTATATACGCCGTAGCTGGTGACCCTGTGCCGTCAGATTAGGTACTGAATTAGAGGCCTACGAAAATGGAGAAGAGGGATCAATATCCTTTTTGGAGTGCTTATCCATCTTAAGTGTTCGTGCGAGTTGCGATATAGAATATCTGGCCAAGTCAATATAGATCGGAGCTTGTCGTTACTGTGCAGATTTTGGAGTCGAACGAGCTTTCCAACGAGATATCTTCATGTCTGCATTCGGTCATAGTATAGGACAGTGCAATGACTAAAATTATTGCAACCCCGAAGCTTTCTCAGCCCTGACTAAGACTGGGAGCATCCGGTACCAAAAAGTCGTCCCAGTTATCCCGGCCAAGACTCACGCTCATAAAGTCGTATCCTAGCGCAATGCTACCGACCTCTACTGCTCCACTTCCCAACGAATCTTCCGCAATGTTGAGACTTTCATCTCGGCTTGTTATTTGACCCGCGGACATGCCTAAAAGGTTTCCTCCCCCAAGCCCTTGTGGTGGTGTGATGGTTGTGTGCGGAGCTGTATCTAACGGCGGCCTTGCCGGAGTGGGGAAAGCTGTCGGCGGCGATTGAATTGTTGTTTGTGGCCTACTGTCCTGCGTGGCTAGATCAGAGGCAGTGCTGTTGTTGTTCTCTCGTATCGTTGTATCGTCGCTGTCCGTCCTGGGTATTCGTTCAGCGGAGGACGTGGCCCATTGGGTTTGCTGGCTATTCACCCAGCCGTGGAAGATGGCTTCGGCAGCTAAACTGAAGACGCGCTGCGCAAATGCTTCGAGTTCTTCAGCAGTCCGCTGCGTGTACATGTACTCCAGATCTCCACTGAACGCTGCCTCTGTGTCAGGAAGGAGACCATGGTCGCGAATAACGGTTCTGACCTATCAAGAAATGTCAGATGAACCCGAGAGTTAAGTTTGAGGCAAGATGTAAAGACATACGATGTCGTGTCCACGAGCGGTGATGAACTGTTGGTACTCCAAAATATGCTCACAGACATCATCATCCACCAAGCAACTGTTTGGTGGGGCTATGTCTGGGAATAGAATCCTCCAGACACTGAACCACTGCTCGGGTAGACTTAACGTCTTGACTACCCTCGCTCTCAGGGAGGTCTCTAGGTTGTGGGACCATGACAATGCCGTGTCATCCGGGAAGCCGCGCTCCTCGCACAACTGCGTCGCCATAAACTGCATGACATGTTCCCCCATCTTTTGCGCATCATCAAACGCTGTCTTACAGCGAGGGCAGTAGATGGGCGAGCGGATGTGGCAGCGACGGATATGCTGCTTGACGTAGGCTATGGTGTCGAACCCACGGATTGCGCCGCCGGTACCGCAGAAAAGGTGTTTCAAGGGGTATCTCTTCTGAAAGGGGCAAGCGAGCCGCTTAGCCCCCTCTTCGATACGTTTTCGCTTTTGGGGTCGCGACTTTTTTGGCCATCATCATCATCTCCCCGGTCTCGCTGTTGACTTTCCCCCCTTGCCCCTCTGTGAGACGGTGCTTGGGAAGTTGACCCAGTTCGAAAGGAATGAGTCCTCGAAGATGCTGATGAGTTAGTTGACTCAGGTTGTGTTGTGCCGTCTGATGTTGAAGATTGAGGGGTATCTGTAGGGTCGGATGGCACACAATGCGCTGTGCAAGCGGTTATGATGCGCGACTCGCTCCTGTAGGCCACGGTCAGAGCCGAGACCGCCGCTGACTGTGCTGAAGCGAATCGCGAGCCATCAGCAAAGATGATATCCCCAAATTCAATGGTTTCGGGCGTTCCAGTTTGTTCCGTGCTGGTTGGACTCCCGGAATCGTCCGTCAAAAGGGAGCTCTCGCCGTCTAATGTTGCCGAGGACGAGGGGGGATTAGTCGCTGTGGACGCGATCCAGTCAAGAGCTGGAGGTTGTTCAGCAACGGTAGTGGTACCAGTAGACACCGTTCCAGCAGGTCCTGAATAGTCCACGGTCATATTGTGAGTCTCCGTCTCCCCTGCTGCCTGTTTGTTGTTGTTGTCGCCACCGGCGTTGATGGCTGCGTCGTGTGGGTCCGACTGACCACTAGCATCGTTGATTGGCTTTAAACCGAGCGCCGGTATATGCCCGGAGACAACAATAGTAGGCCATTCGTAGGACGAAGGAGCTGTAGAAACGGAGTCGTTGGTGACGAGGCTCGAGGTGGAAGTCTCCGCCGTGGTGCCTGTCCAAGAAGAGTCTGCTGATGTGTTTCTGAGTTTTTCTTTGCGACAGGGGACGGAGTAATAGCTCGGGATTGGCGCCTTTGATAGTAATGCCGCGATGACTTCTGCTGCAGGGACAGGCACGCCCGACTGTGGCCCGAGCGAGGGACTCCGGCCGCGACTCGGTGGTTGTGGGGTCATCGTTTCCCGAATCGGTACATGCGCTGGTGCAGGCGCAGCGGTCGGTGTAGGAGCAGGCGAGGGAGTTAGAAGCGGCCGTTTGCCGGCCGCTGCATCTTTTGAGGCCACCTGGATGTTAGATAGTTCATGCTGTGGGAAGAGTGAGCTAGTGTGGGTAAACCTCTGCTCCCAATCCTGCACAACCTCCTCAATCCAGTTGTATATTGAGTGTGTGCTTCGGTCCAATTCTTGGTAAATCTTTGATTCATTATCCTCGGCCTGGTTTAGGATGTAGCGGTATTGAAGCTCCAGGAGATCTTTTAACCGCGCAAGAGATTTCTTCGACTCGGCAACAAACTCGGACACTTCCATGATAGGCACAAACGCTAGATCTAGATTAGCCTACTGCAGCCACATAGGGAACCATAGGACTCACTATGATCAGGAACGGTGTGGTCATGCGGAAAAAGGAGTTTCCACAGTGATACCCAGTTGTCAACTTTTCGCTCTCGTGTCCTTGTTAGCAGTAAGTCAATTACCTGGCGCTTGTTCGTAATGCCATCCTCAGGGTCTGCGCTGTGGCCGAAGGTAATACCGCATGTTTCTGGTTGTCTCAGATGATCGTCGAGGTCGCTCTTAGCGCCGAACCCCTGGGAGCAGCGTGGGCAGGAAAAAGTCCCCGTGTGCTTCTGAACCAGAGTATGATGCGTAAGAATGTGTTTCCTATTCCGCCATCCTCAGCATTTATCGCGTGTTTTCACGGGGAACAGCCAAGCTTACTTGAGTAGATTCATATCCGCAAACGAAAGTGTAGCGCAGAAACGATGGTCTCGAACATTAAAGCGAAGCGGGTTGCGTTTGCGGTACGGACAGCTGAAATTCATGTTGGCCCTCATTCTCTTGCTTGGCGGCCCCTCGTAGTCGCCCTCGTTCCCGCCCTCTCCATTCCAGACAGCCTTTCTTTTTTCCTTGCTGTTGCTGTTGTCGAACAGTGCCACGCAGCCATCACCGCCTGGGTCCTGTTTGTTGGCACCAGGCCACGAGGATGCTTGGGCGCGTGGCACATCTTTCGCGCCCTTTTCGAGACTCTGAACGCCCATTGTTCGATTTCAAAGGTGTTTCTAAGTTCTTGTGGTCTTGCTTGCAGTTCTGCGGGGAATTGAGATGAGGCCTAACTCGGCGCCGCTGCTTAGAAAATCTGAGACGTTCTCTTTTCTCTCCCAGCCCATGCCACGTGACTTTTGCGCAGCCGCACAGACTTGAAAGACACAGTTGTGTCTTCGGCTTGGCAGGCTACCCAATGCTGACAGCGCCAAGTTTGCGTCGCAGTTTTGTCTAGGTGAGGGCACAGCTGAATACGAAGCCTGATAGTCCTCCGAGCTTTGTGCTCGTCCTTCTGGTTTTTGATGCCATGAATCTGCTGCTCAGATTTGTGTCGTGCGTCTCGAGAAACAGAGAGAGAAAACGACAATTGAGATAGCAGGCTATAAATGAACAATAATTTCCATGGCCAGACGGTGAACACGAAGAACTTGTGTGCTTTAATCCGTACACCACCTAGAAATATGTTGTGAGATAATATTGATCCACTGCCTTCATTCACATACGTCGTGCTCATCAATCTCCGCCACTCATTCGCAGTTCACCTACCCAAGATGCCATCGACATCCGCCTCGACAGTCGATACAGGGGGCCAACGGTAGGTTCAATGTCCGTGCAACACTTTGAACACCGACGAGTTGACACTGTTAAACAGACACGGCGAAGCCTCTGAAATGATGCCCCAGGTGGTGATACAAGAGTACCTCGATGCACCCCCATCTGTGGCTGGCAGACTGTTATCTGGCATGGTTGACAAGGCCGCCATTGTCAAGGCTCGGAAGGCTACTATCAAGGATGCGCTTGCAGATTGGCAGGACACATGGGATAAGGCTTCTAAATGACAGATATAATGTACAAAACTGGGGATTGGGGATTACGCGATGGCTTCCCTTGATTCTAGACCCAAGGCAAACTACATGTGACTGAGCCGTCACCCACCTCTTGCCACTCATTTGATTATCGATTCAATGGGAGACAACCGTCACAATGTACCTATCCGTCGTGAAATCGACAGCAACAGCAACGGTATATCTTTTTTTTTTTTTTTTGTTATTGACCAGCGACCGGGGTGACCTAGCTTTTCAGTTTCCGTGACAAGATGCGGTGTCTCTACCATTGGGTAAAGTTGTATTATACGATAGAAGGGCTTCTATTAAGGAAAAAGAAAACAAAAACAAAAGAAAGTCAGCAGAGTGCAGCCTATTTTAGCTATGTTTTTTTTGAGGCTAGAGGTAGACTACATTGATATCAAGTTCCCGTTCTCCATCCGCTCTTCTAAGAACCCTCCACACAACACCTCTCCTTACATTTCCCACCATCTTTCACACCCCCATCCACAATCCATTCTTGATTCCATCCCTCCGCAATCAACTCCACCGAAAGATCATATCCCACCGCCCACGCCAACGCCTTCCAACAATTTGCCGCAGAGCTTTTTCCAAAAAGAGCCTCGTACCCCACGATGAAATCACTGTCACGTTGTTTCTCTTCCGCCTGCCAGTATTCAGATGTAACGCTCTGCATTTTCTGACACAGCGCCGTCAAGACAGGCCGGCATTCATCAGCCGCGGGTGCAGTAGCGTGACCTGCGTCGTCTCTTGTCCATAGGCGTCGTGATACTTCGCGATGTTCCTCTGAAGATGAAACTTCCTTGGCGAGGCGCTGAAGGGTGTCGAGAACGAGCCAGTGTGACTTTGAGACTTCAGTGAGGAATACAGGTAGACAGCTGTGCACATGGACAGCGTCTCCTCGCTTTCGGGGAGAGTCTTGCTCTTGTACTCTGGCGAGAAGGTGGACCACCGTGGGAATCTTGCTGTCGGTATCTCTAATTAGAACAAGCTCTCCCGGCTTGGCTAACTCGTTGAAGGTAGGCTGGGATTTTCTTGTACCCTCCGTGTATTGCCCATCCAAGTTGTCTTCCTCAAGCAGCCTCGCGTCACGGTCCGACCACTCTTCCCAGGTCCATTCGGTGGCTATGACGCTGCGGAAATATCCAGAGATGGTGAACCACTGCCCACTGTCTACATCACGGCAAAATAGCTGGTTTTCGACAAGTTGGCGACAGTAAAGACCCCACGGCCATTTACTCTCGCCATTGGTCCACGGCGTGAGCTTGATGCGCATGCCGGGGTAAGAAACCCTAAGACCTTGGGTTTCTACCAAAGTGCCCACTTGGAAATCCCAGAATTCGGGGGTGTGGGATGGCGTCGAGCTTGTCCAGCGCGTGGTGGCCGTAATGTAATTCATGCCTGATTCGGTTTCAGGAAGCAGCAGGGATTTTGGAGCCCATCTCCAGCCGGAAAGGGTTTCCAACGTGAGAGGCTCCTCGACGTAAAAGATAATGCGGGCGGGGATCCCACCACACTTTGCGGCGAGTTGTTCCCAGATGTTCTGCACACGCATTTGTCGACATGTGTGTGCATGGACGGCAGTCTGGTCGAGGGAGAGGAGCGTGGCAATGCAGAGTGGTTCATCGCTAGCGAAGGACACAACGCGGAAATAGAGCGCTGCTTGGGCTTTCCAGAGGAGGAATAGCTGCTGTGCGTCCTTGTTGTTTCTAGTGGTAAGGGTTTCGGGGCTCTCAAGCTCGGATTTTTGAAGGTTGGACAATCGGGAAATCTATCTGTTATAAGCTTATACGGTTCCAAGTACCTACTAGGGATTTGAACTTTGTCTCACCTCTAGTGAAATATCTCTCCAGATGCGGAAGTACCGGAGATCCTTATGCTTGATCAACAAATCTCCGAGTTCCGCCGTCTCTTTAACAAGGTGTACCAGGCGATCTTGGAACTCAAAGTACAACGACTTGGCCAACACGCCCTCCTGGAGGGTCCAAAGCCTCCTCATCCACGTCGACGTCAAGATCCTCAAACACGTCTCCGCCGGCTTGGCCAGAGGTGCCTCCCCGCTTGCCTCTCCGTCTGCTTCTCCATCTCCCTCGCCGCTTGTCTCTGGCGGGACGGACGATGTGCACGGTGAGAGGGACTTGTCTAGAACCAGCACATGGTCTGCTTCCTCGTAGACGGCGCGAATGCGACCCATTGCCACACCATTCTCAACTGGTGCATCTTTGAAAACTGGAACGCAAAGCGTGTCAATCCAGAACCAGTATTCAAGCTGTGGATGACCACCGTCGGCGAGTTTCTGGGTATCCCCGCCTGTCGGTGCCGGAAGTTTGGTGAGGAGGTCAGCGAGGCGCCGGATTTGACAGGACTGCAGCGCGTTTGCGGTGGGATTTCCGAGTCCGTCTGCCCATACCTAAGTCACTCCCGTTAGTGACTCCAGTCCAGTTCAGCGACAAGCAACCCTCAACTTACATGCGACAACGCCACATATGGCCTCCTCTTCCCAGTCCCTGAGCCCATGTACTCTTCAACATATATATCCACCCCCCCCTGGTCGTGCAAGACGAGGCGGAGAATCGGAAAGGTAGTTGTCTGCATCAGAATCCGCTTCACCTCATTCTCATCCAACCCGGCCAGATCACACGCCTTGCAATCTTCCACATGCGACAGCTTATAAGTGCGCGGGTCAATCTGCGCCGCCCCGCAGCGTGCAAACGAACAGGTCTTTTCGCTATGCGTGTACGATGTCTCGGGCTTTTCGAGGTGACTGAGGAAATACCGCGTGCTGATGCCAAAAAAGATATGTCGAATGCGCTCTACATCGCTTCTGCACCATCGAGAAGTAGCCATGGCGTCGGAGGCATCGCTCCTTGGATCGAGGAATTTGGCGGCCAAGATGCCGGTGTTGCTGGTGATGTATTGAGTCTCCGATTGGGAGGTGTTGAGGACAGACAGCGATGAGGCGAGTAACTCGACAAGACCGGCAATGGACAAAACGGTTGAAGTGTCGAGGACGGCAGGGCCTTCGGCGCTAAGGGCATGGAGCATGTTGGAAACAAAACCAAGGCATTCGTGGAGATACCGGAAGCGTGCGACGAGATTCTCCGGGTCACGATTCTGTAAGAGGTGGTCCACCATTTGTTTGCCTCCATTCTCCTCGAAAAGGCTGGCGCTTGTAATCACGTCATTTTTGACAAACGTGTCATACAGTTTGCGAATACTACGGGCGCGCTCGGCAGTCGCCATGCTCGGATTTTGGTGGGAGTCATGGCTTGACAGATCGTTCAGACCATGGAATTCGGCCAGGAGTCCAAAGAAAAGCCAATGCTGGAATATGGCTTTTTTCTCCTCAATAGCGGTTATCTTCGTTGCTTTCTTCTTCTCGAGGTCCAGAAACTCGTTTGCGGTAGTGGTTGTCTCTGCGCATGAGCATGTTCGCATCTGTCGCGGCAAGCATCCCGACTGATCAATGCGGCAAGCAAAGTGCATAAACTGTCCACCATCCCATTCGGTGAGCGCAAAGCCCACAAAGGGGGTTTGGGCGACTCTACCTCGTCCGGTCGGCAAGGGGAGGAGATCCATATTTGCGCCTTGCAATTGTCTCCAGGCAGTGAGGAAGGTGGGGTACATATGCTGGGGCAGTTGAGTCAATTTTTTTCTTGCATAAAGTTCGGAAAAGGATGATAAACCACGTGCCCAACATGATCGCCAGCCTTCTCTGATCCAAAACGGGCACTTTGCATCACAGCCCCCGATATGGGGACTGCAAATCCTGGGTGATGATAAAATCTTCTTCCAGTTGTTATAGAAGCCGCAACCGGCTTGAAAATTCTCCCTGAAAACCCTCTCTTCACTAACTATGTCGCAATAGCGTCTTCCCAGTCTCTTTCAGTCTGAGGCGGGCTGTCTGGTGTTTTTTTGGTCTTTTCCTCCAGCAACATATGATCAATAATATTGTTTGGAAGAAAACGCTGGAGCCCCGCCAACATGGCTCCGTTTCCGAAAGTTGTGTATCGGACGGACCAGACTCGAGCAAGTTTCACAAAAACCTGTGCGGTGGTTTTCTCCAAGCTCGGCACCAGGCAGTGTCCCCCGACGGCTCCAATTGCACAATAGCTGGGAAAACCCCAACAAACCTCCACACATTGGAAGACAAAGCCACGCCTGCTGCCCCGCTTCCCGTGTTGCGCTGTTCAAATACTCCCTTTGATGGGGCAGTCAGATATCAAAGGCCCTATGGCGCAACGGCAGCGCGTCTGACTCCAGATCAGAAGGTTATCCGTTCAAATCGGGTTGGGGTCATTTTCTAGGCTATTGGGTGGAGACCGTGGATATTCTTGGCCTATCACTCTCCAGGCTGTTGATTACACGTGATTTTTTTTCGTCTGCGTTCTTGTCTGTCATTTCATCACTTCCCCCGAGTCTTGCGACAATCTCACAGGTCGCATCTACATTTTTGCCGACCATCCCAACCATTGACCACCAAACCCCATCCAACGCCCACACTCCGAATTGCAGCATTTCGGCGGGGACCCAAAATCATGTCTATCACACTTGATCACATCGTCATCCTCGTGTCACCCTCGGTGCTGGCAGACCTTCCGGCCTGGCTCACCTCTTCGTTCACCGTTCTCGACGGCGGCCGCCATTCCAACGCTATCACCGAAAACAAGCTCATTCTATTTCAAGACGGCGTCTACATTGAGCTCATTGCCTTTGTTCAAGGAACTTCTCCCGGAAAACGCGCATCAACACGCTGGGGAAAACGCAACGAGGGAGAAGCTGTCGATTTTGCCCTGACGCTCCTGCAGTCCAAACGGGCCGGTGACGGACCATTCCACCTAGAAGATGTCTTTTGCTCGATTATCCAAGACCGCGTCCGCGAATCACAGACGGCATTAGAATACTCAGACCCAGTTGCAGGCGGACGGGTGACACCAGATGGAACTGAGCTGCGATGGGCTATCTCCGGTCCTGCGTGGACGACGACCTCGCAATCTGTAGAAGGGGAACTCCCATTCTGGTGCTTGGACCGAACGCCAAGGGACTTGCGTGTTCCGTTCCGCTCTCGACCTGATGTCACAAATCATGCTTGCGGCGCGATTGGGGTTAGAGCTGCCGAAATGTCGATCGTCGGGGGTGAGGAGGATAGGGGCGAGAAGTTTCGTACAGTATACACGTCTTTTCTAGGGGAGGGCCATGTCGCTGAAGAGAAGGTGGCTGGGCATTTATTCTCCAAGAGATACTGGGAGCTGAACGTTCCCGCTCGGGTTATGTTATCTAGTGCCGAGAATTCTGCGTCTATTTTGACTCTCCAGAACGCCGCGCAACTTGTGATTGCGTCCGAGAGCTCCGACGCCGAGGGTTTGTCGCGCATCTCGCTTACACTGTTCACGAGTGGCTCACCTGCGGTAGTATCAGGAGAGATTGCGCCAGGGCGGGTGCTGGAGATAAATCTGGTCAAAGTCTCAGATTTGGGAAAACCCCTCGGGTTAATTTCTGAGTGAGAAATACTATAAGCTACCTCATTCAATAACAGCAATGGGTCTCGACATCTGTGAACTGGCCGTCGGTACCGGGACTGCGCGACAAGTTCCGCGGCCACGTCACGCACTCGGCCTGGTGGGACCACAACTTCGACTACTGCCACAAGCGCATCGCAGTCATCGGCAACGGGTCGTCGGGCATCCAGATCGTTCCGCAGATGCAGAAGCTTCCCGGGACCGACGTCAAGAACTTCATCCGCGGACCCGCCTGGGTCTTTTACCGCGCCCCGCCGTCCAAGCACCTAGGCCGCGAGGACGACAAGGACGTGAACCCACGCTACACGGACGAGGAGAGGCGGCGCTTCCGCGACCCCGAGCAGCACCTGGCGCGCCGCAAGGGCATCATCTCGCGCAGCAACAAGTCGTTTTATGTCTTCGTCAAGGGCGTCAACAACCGCGAGGGCATGCGCGTGGCCGCCGCTCAGATGGCTGAGAAGCTAGGACACGATTCGGTCCTGTGCGAGGCCCTGATCCCTAAGGGGGAGCTAGGCTGCCGCCTCATCATACCGGGGCCGGGCTACCTCGAGTCCTTCCTGCAGCACAACTGCCATCTCAGCAACAGCCCCATTACCGAGGTGTCTGAGAACGCCGTGCACACGGCCGACGGCCAGTGCTACGAGTGCGACGTCATCGTGGCCGCCACCGGCTTCGACATCAGCCACCGGCCACGGTATCCCATCGTTGGCGCCGACACCTCGACCGACCTGGCAACCGAGTGGGCCGAGGATCCTCAGTCGTACATGAGCATGGCGGTTCCCAATTATCCCAACTACTTCACGATGATGGGGCCAAACTGTCTGGGCGGTCACGGGTCGCTGGTCGAGTCGCTCAACTGGACGGGCGACTACTTCATCAAGTGGATCCGCAAGATGGCCACCGAAGACACTGCCCACGTGCAGCCCAAGCGCGAAGTCATGGAGGCCTTTTTGCGCACCGGCGACGAAGTCCACAAGACGCTCGTGTGGACGGGTGCCTGCAGCAGCTGGTACAAGCGCGGCAAGAAGGACGGCCGAGTCACTGCTCTCTTTGGCGGCAGTGCCCACCTCTTCCAGCGCATCTTGATCGATGTTTGCGCCGAGGACTTCAACATCGCCTGCAGGATGGCCAACCCCTTCCGCTTCATGGCAATGGATTCACCGAGTTCGAGATGAAAGAGGGCAGCGACCTAATCTTAGTATGTCGAGAAGGCCGAGACGCTGCGTGTAGATTAGCCCTGCCTGATGTTTGCGATAGGGAACAATTATTGCATGGGTTATAGATCTCTGTTTTGACATGGTTACAGAGGGGCTTAAAATAGCTTAAGTTTGTTACATCTCTAGTATATTGAGGACCCAGGTAGAGGGGGTGCTCACCTCGCGAATCTTGAAACCTCGCCCCAGCTTCGGGCTTCAACCCACAGCCTCAAGTATTCCTTACCCGACCGAGGCAACCTGGAAAGGATTTGCCAGGGTCATACTGTTCATACATCCCCTGTACCTAAAGTACTGATAAAAGTTCCGCGCTTCGGGCCTTCCCGCTGCCCCTTCTCTGCTGCAACTTCGTCACGCGCTCAAAACGATGGAGAACTTTTTTTTTTTTTTTTTTTTTCGAAAGGCTGGATCCCGGTACGCCGTTCCGATGATGATTCAGGCTCTAGCGATGGCCTCCTAGGTCAAGAAGGTGATGCGCGACCACCCGTTTTCAAGTGGGATAGGCGATTCCATGTTTGGACCCTGGCCAACCTCACCATCTGCGTCGTCACCGTACTCGTTGCTGTTTTGGGGATAAAGAAGAACAAGAGGGAGTGCGGCAACAGATACCCACAGGACCGTAAGTGTTTGGGAAGAAAACCATCATAAGTAAAGCGCTAACCCGGGCGTATTGTAGGTATCGTATTCTCGGACGTTGACCTGCAGACGATACACAGCTCGGCCAACATATCGCGGTTCTGGGCCGAGGAGGCCAAGTCCATCTATATCCAGAAGCCGAGCCCCGAGGTGGACGCGGCGTGGGACCGGCTATCGCTCGAAAAGTTGGAGATGACGACTATTACGGGCAACCAGGCACGGGTACTGGGGCATAACCTCAGTATCTTATCCAAAGTGCCTAAGAGCTGGGGCTTAGGTATAGACCGCTACTTTGCGTAGATCCAGGTGTTCTACTTGACCCACTGCCTAAACCAGATACGTATGTAGATGTACTACGATTACTACTACGCGGCTATGTTTGGTAATAATCCTTTACCCGATTTTGTTAACTATAAGAATTACTGTATCTACGTCCTGCTTGAGAACTTGCTGTACTAGGCCAGCTTAAACGTTATTATGTATAGCTGGCGTGAGACGTATTACGTCCCTATCGTAGATTTCCACCCTAACTGCTAGTGCTGCAACTTTGACGCCCTCTGGGATTTTGTTTATGACACGGCCATTTCCGATTACTGGACTAAGTTGTGGAAATTGCAGATTCCTGACGGCGCCAAGGTGTTACCCGCGCCTACACCGTGGTTGTATCCATAGACTTAGGACCCTAACGAGTCAATGAAGCTGGTTTCATGATAGTTTGTCGTGTCAAGTGGTAGCTGCGCTGCCACCTCCTGCCCATCATACGCTGTATCTTAGAGTCGGGTCATTTCACGGCTGTAGCATATGATTTATTCCGTGGATGATTGGACCAGGGGCGTTTCTACTTCGCCCAACTTGGGAGTCCCACAAGATCTTCCGGCTCAGGGGCTAGCAGGAACGGCCGCACTCTCATAGTCGTCCCGTCGCTGCCCGCGATGATGAACTCAGTGTCCTTGTGCACGACAGCAGACAACCATTTTGCTGAGATGCCCCCTCCCTCTAAACTCCGTGTGGCAAAATCGACATCCCAGTCCGTGTCTGGCGTTGCCTTCCTCACCCGGATCTAGAGGTACCTCCCCTCGTGCGTGCGGACCGGGTCGGAATCTAAGCCTGGGGCGGAAGAGGACTGTCCAACAGCACTGCCCATGACGGCGAAGGCGGCACCGTAGGTTAAAGCAAAGCTGTCTAATCCGCGTGGCCGTGTCGCCCCCCGCCAGAGGTGGCTTGCCAGATCGATCGAGAGGATGGGCATAACGGCTTGTCTGGGCAAAGTCCACGTCCGGTCGAGTACCTGGGATGACACAGATGATCAGCTGTTTGTGGTCTCATTGGGAGCCTGGGGCAGGGAGTGAAAGAAGAAAAGGGGGATTGGTAGGCACTCACGAGTTTCATCCAGAAGGAGCGTTTTCTGTTCAGTGAAGTGACGTTTGGGTCTCGCTCGTGCATGAGATACACCCTTCTCCTCGCCTTCGCACTTCCAAATGCCCTCTGCGAGTGCGGAAGGGCGAGTGGACGGTTTGGGAAGCTGGAGCGGGCGAGATAAGAGTCGCCCTGGTGGGTGCTCTGCACAACTACACAAACGAAGCGAGGATAGATGTCGTCGGGCCGGGACTCGGTCGCATTGAAAACGAGCAGCTTGTACGTCTCTCGCAGACACTCGAGAACAACGGCGTTCATGCGCAACCCAGCGTTGGTGAGCTGGAACTCGCGCGATTCCCCTCCCGTATCGTCTTCGTCGGGGTAGCCTTGCTGGTAGTGGCCGCTGTCTGCAAATACGCTTGGCTGCGGCGCTAGACAACCGCTCCATTCCGGATATGAATCGAGGTTGTGTGAGACGGGCCATGACCAGCAGAAGATGGTGTGGTCGTTGCTATGGCGGATGATCTCCTCCTGCAGCCGGATGAAGGCGCGGCCGCCCTCGCCGTAGAGCAGCGGCATGTTGATGCCGAAGAGGCCGAGTAGGCAGTAGGCCGTGTCCTCCTCGCGAGTTGTGTGGCGGTTTGCGGCCCAGGACATACGGTGTGCGACCGTGGCGGTCCAAATGTGGTCCCGGCCAAGGAGGTACTCGGGCTGGATCCGGGCGATGGTACTGATAGTTCCTGACAAACTCGTCCGTGTTCCCATGACGGCCCAGGATGCGCTGAGCAAGATAACCTCTTTCGGAGCGAGTAGCTCCTGCAGCGTCCAACCGCGAGTGAACCAACGCGCCTCAGCGAGGTTAGCCTCGCCGCCGCAGTCACCGAGGTAGGCAAAGTAGGTAGCTGCCGACTGGTACCATACGAACATGGAGTTGATGGCCTCACCAAGCCCGGCAGAGCTCTCTTTGTTGACGCATACCGTGTCGACCCAGATATGGCTGGTATTTAGAATTGAGGACTGCAGAGCCTGGTATCCGGGTGGGATTGTCGTCCAGTCTGTGCGGGTATCGCGAGCTAGAGTCGCAAACAGGTCGATCTTCCTGAACCCCGAGCTTAACCGAACGGATTGAGCCTTTGCCTGAGCCCGATGCCGTTGTTCCGGAGTCATATCGTCCAGTATGCCCAATGAGACGGCCTCGTCGTGGTTGCTGAGCCAAAGGTAGTCCTGGAATGAGATTTCGCCCGTTGCTTCCCAAGTGTGCGACAGAATCAGGTATTCTGGTACCTGACTGCCGTAAAACTCCACCATCTTCATGGTATCAATGTTGATCAGGCGCATCTTTTCCGACCAATTTCCATGAACTTGATCTGTTTGTTCGGGCTTGTCAAGCTGACATTCACGTTTACTCAATACCGTGATCTGAACCGCGCAAATGTCTGTCAACAATAAGTGGGGAGAAGCGGGAGAGCGGGAAGGCAACCATCACTGGAACCCCGCTTCCCGCCACCAGATCATCACCATCACCCCCAGAGCCTCAATGGAGAGCCGCTACATGAAGGGTGCACTTCTCGTGGAGGGAACATAGCCGGGACTACTTGGGCATAAAAATAGTCGATGTTTTGGGGGGCAAAAAGTATCTCTCCCGCCGGAAATTGGACCCGGGTCTCGAGCGGAGCCACCCACTATGCTACGGAAGATGTACAGGTGTGGGCACCTGT
>Ga0247763_1000033_pt1 | contig 54701 bp, 64 predicted proteins | sample UWRJL141409B4_FD_179926 | JGI IMG/M metagenome (GOLD analysis project Ga0247763, IMG submission 179926) | Plant litter microbial communities from Arlington Agricultural Research Station in Wisconsin, United States - UWRJ-L141-409B-4 | ecosystem: Environmental > Terrestrial > Plant litter >... | reverse complement strand
ATGCCATGGAGCCTCCGCGGGTGTTGTTCAACCAACGCGGTAACTTCGGTACGCCCCCCTTCGCATGTTTTCCTAAAACCGACCCCCTTACCTCCTCTTCGAGAGGTCTGACGAGTATTGGTGACCCGGGATTACGAGGCCGTTGATTGCTAACCTTGCGCTTCTCAGGCCTATCTCACACCAGCTCCCCGCTCTCAGCCTACCTTCGCGTTCCCCTCCAGTGGTATTTTAGCACGACTTTGCCATTCTGTTCCGATGAAACGACATCAATGATCTCCCGGGTGTATCCCACGGCACACGAGCAGCGGCGCTTCTGTGGTTTCTGCGGCACGCCCCTTTCTTACTGGTCTGAGCAGCCGCAGAGCGAAGCCAACTACATCCAGCTGGCTTTGGGGAGCCTGTTCCCGGAGGATCTCGCAGATTTGGAGGACATGGGCTTTATCCCCAGCCCCAGTGAGGAGGAGAAGACCTCTGTCCAGGATCAGGACTCACGTATGCTCGGTCATGATGAAGACGAGCCGGAGCGAAGTGTCGTCCTTAGGCAACACCACGAAGTGGTCCGGGGCGCGTCGTGGCTTAATTCTCTGACTGAAGGAAGTCGGCTAGGCACTTTGCGTCACGCAAAGGGCGGCGGCTCCAACCCGGAGGGCACAGTCAAGGTAGAATGGGAGGTTGTCGAGTGGACGGCCGAAGACGAATCGCCCCCGGAGACGCCTAGAAATGGCAAGCGAAAGTTGGCGGATCGGGACAGTGCCTCCGGCGTTAGCGCCATGGAAGGAGTACAGGAGTAGGACGTAGGGAGAGCTGCTGAGTACTCATGAGATCATCTACTGCATACAGCCGAGCAGGGAACGAGGCTCCATGTCATCTGATACATGAAGGATAAGAGTGGGGGGCGGGGGGTATAGGCCTCGGAGGATTAATGTTTGAGGTGGAAGGGCTTTGTAACACATGGGTAACGGCAGTGAGTCTGTTAAGAGCATCAAAACAGACTGCTCGCGCCTGGGATGGCTTCCGTCTAGTCAAGTGACGGCCCGCGAAGCCACCAATTGCAGGCGTAGTTCGGCATGGGTTCTTGGCGTTAAACTGGCTGGCAATAAAGAGGGTGGGTGGGATGATATCGGATGGTTAGGGCCGGGCTAATATTGAAATGGAAGATTGCTTGCGCCTGAAGTCGGGTCTTTTCTGGAACCATAACCACGCACTAGAGACAACGGGGGCGGATATTACCATAGTGGCTACCTATACATAGTATCCTGCAGTTACTGTCGTGTCGATCCCGGTTTTCGTGTCGTTTAGATCTGGCCGCTAGCGGATCGAGAGCGTAGTGTTCGTGATAACAGACGGCCAACAGAGCAACGATGCCCCTGAAGCCGCGTACCAGATGTCGTTGCCATGGACACAGAAGGGAGAGAGAAACACAGCATCGTGGGGGTCATTGGGGTATGTGGCGCACGGAAACAACACAGATTCTCTGTTTCCAGCGGGAAAAGTCTCCTGTCGAAGTTTCAGCGGGATGGTTTCGATCACGCTCCCGCTTGTTCCGGTACGCTACGCTAGGCGTAGACATGTCTGAAGAAGCGGCGGAAAGGCGGCTGCACTTGGCTCGTCAAGTTCACCCTGTGTTATCGTCCGGCCCTCTCAAGTCGCTCCTTGTCCCGAGGATTAGCCATCGGCACGGCGTTCAGGGAGACAGAGCCGCCGGGGTTGTTCCAACCATCAAGTGGATCGCCGTTGCGTCGTTATTCGTCAATGCGGCTTTTCTCCCAACCCCAGCGTTAGACCTGGCCTTCGGTGAGATGAAAGCTCGAAAACCCTGGACGCTTCAACCTGCACGCAATGGCACCTGAGGCGGGCTGAGAAGCCCCAATCGACTGGGTCTCGGCGCGGCCTCAGTACCGCCGCATCGTAGCAGCCGTTGGACGATGCATTTTCCGCGCGAGAGGCACTAGATCAGGGGTAGTGTCCCTGTAAGTTGGCGCCCTTGGCGCCTTGAGAGTTTTCCCGAAGTTCTGCCAGCAGGCGACCGAGCAATGCTCCTCAGCGGGCCGTTCATCCGGGAGCTTTTGAGTTTTGCTCGGTCTTCTCTGTCCAGCGTGCGGGAAGTGGGGAGATTTTGAAAGATTGGAAATCCACCAGCGCACTCACCTGACGAGAGAAACAGGGGTTGTAGATCTGGGCCAGGAGCACATGGATAAATCAAACTTTGCAGTTGCGTACGGCGCAGCTTGCCCGCCACAGTAGGACCCCGATCGCGGAAGCCCAGGTCCAAGACGGGAAAAAAACGACAGATGGGAGGTCCAGTATCCATGGGGGAGGTGGGTTGGAGGTGCTCCGCTTCCGTGGAATCGTGGCAGGGTTACATGCGGTAGACGGTTCGCGGTGCGGCAGCTTGCACTTGCAACTTTGTTTGGTGGACAACCCCGCGGTGGGGGTGTCTTGCCTTGCAGCGTCCACAGTCCACTAAGCACTGGGCAGTTACCTCCTCCCTGGTTGCCCTGATCAGCCATGCAGGTGCTCACGCGGCTTGATGGAGACGCTCATCCCCCATCTCAGCCTATGCCTAGCTTTTCTCGGTGTCGACGGTCCGAAACACGGGAGAATTGGGGAATAATGGCCATGAAACCCAGGCGACGACCCATATATAAGAGGCATGTGCACCCCGAGCTGCCCGCGTCATGAGTCTGTTTGTGAACCCAAAGCCAGTCTGCTCCTTGCCACCTTTGTCACCCTCCGTCTTCACAGCGTCTGCCATGTCTCTACCCAAAGACTTCCTCTGGGGCTTTGCCACCGCCTCGTACCAAATTGAGGGTTCCGTCGACGTCGACGGCCGCGGCCCTTCGATCTGGGACACGTTCAGCGCCATCCCTGGCAAGATCGCCGACGGAAGCTCGGGTGCTGTGGCCTGCGACTCGTACAAGCGGACCGGGGAGGACATTGAGCTACTCAAGTCGCTGGGCGCCACCGCCTACCGGTTCTCCATCTCGTGGTCCCGAATCATCCCCCTCGGCGGCCGCAACGACCCCATCAACCAGAAGGGCATTGACCACTACGTCAAGTTCGTCGACGACCTCCTCGAGGCTGGCATCCAGCCCTTTATCACACTCTACCACTGGGATCTCCCCGATGCCCTCGACAAGCGCTATGGCGGCCTCCTGAACCGGGAGGAGTTCCCTCTCGATTTTGAGAACTATGCCCGCGTCATGTTCAAGGCTATCCCCAAGTGCAAGCACTGGATCACCTTCAACGAGCCCTGGTGCTCGGCCATCCTCGGCTACAACTCGGGCTACTTCGCCCCCGGCCACACCTCGGACCGCAGCAAGTCGGCCGTTGGTGACTCGGCCCGCGAGCCCTGGATCGCCGGCCACAACATGCTCATTGCCCACGGCCGGGCCGTCAAGGCGTACCGTAAGGACTTCAAGCCAACCCAAGGTGGTGAGATTGGCATTACCCTGAACGGTGATGCCACCTACCCCTGGGATCCCGAGGACCCGGCGGACGTTGAGGCGTGTGACCGCAAGATCGAGTTCGCTATAAGCTGGTACGCCGACCCCATCTACTTCGGCCACTACCCCGAGTCGATGCGCAAGCAGCTCGGCGACCGCTTGCCCACCTTCACTCCGGAGGAGGAGGCCCTGGTCAAGGGGTCGAACGACTTCTACGGCATGAACCACTACACCGCCAACTACATCAAGCACAAGACCGGTTCTCCTCCGGAGGACGACTTCCTTGGCAATCTCGAGACGCTCTTCTACAACAAGGCTGGCGACTGCATCGGCCCGGAGACTCAGTCCTTCTGGCTGCGGCCGCATGCCCAAGGCTTCCGCGACCTCCTGGTCTGGCTCAGCAAGCGCTACGGTTACCCCAAAATTTATGTGACGGAGAACGGCACCTCGCTCAAGGGCGAGAACGACCTGCCACTCGAAAAGATAGTTGAAGACGACTTCCGCGTGCAGTACTTCCACGACTACGTGAACGCCATGGCCAAGGCGTCTGCCGAAGATGGCGTCAATGTCAAGGCCTATCTCGCCTGGGTATGTATTTTCCCATCAAAGATTATCTGGAGATTGGGTACTGACAAGACAACAGAGTCTGCTCGACAACTACGAGTGGGCTGAGGGTTTCGAGACCCGCTTCGGTGTCACCTTTGTCGATTATGTCAACAACCAGAAACGATACCCAAAGAAGAGCGCCAAGAGCTTGAAGCCGCTGTTCGATAGCTTGATCAAGAAGGACTGAATTATAGAAAGAGATGTAAGATTCTCGAGATGAAAAACAAATGATATAGCTCGCCCTCCTTGGTCATGCTCTCGACCATGCTCTTATACCCGCCGCACTACCCTTGGCGTTCATGCAGGGGGTTTGTTTCCATATTTGAATAGCTGTGAAGCTGTTTGCGCGAGGTCAAGCCAAAAAATTTAGCGCCGGCCTTGAAACTCGAGGCTTTAAAATATCTATATTAAACCTTGAATGTTATTGTCAGTGCCTTCACTTGTCCACGTCACGTCTTTGAAAATAGGGGCAACACCGTAGCAATTGCCTGGCTCCTGGGCTATCCGGCGGGGCTCCAGTGGCTATAAAGTACCACACACAAACAATCTTTCAAGAGTTGAATGGTGCTCACCGTCGGGGTTGTACTTGTCGTTAGGGTTATATTCATCAGGGAAGTACTCATGGGAATATTTCCTGCCTTTTGTTTTCAGGGGCTGCTTGCATCATCCAAACAAGCGAGGTCCAGCTTGCCTGTGCTAGCTTCGTATGAGAAAATGGCTTACAGCAACAGGATTATAAAGTCACTTGGATAGCTCAAATTTTCTAGCAGTACGGGAATGTTCATTTGGGAGACATCGGCGAATATGACTGGTTACATGTAATTGTATTGCGAGGGAACACGTATAATGGCGCTAGGCATAATCGTCAAAATTTCTGGGATGTTGTCGTAAGTCTTAGAGGGAAAGGGGGAACGGGGCTTGCTAAATACAAAGGATTAAGACTAGAAATTGAGCCGCCAGATCTTGAGCTCCGATACGACCAACGCCTCAGCTCAGAAGAATTGACACTCATTTTTTTTTTTGGATAAATTTAGTAAACAAAGATTACTCGCACTCACTTTTGAAGCCGTACTTGGGGGGGGGCGGCGAAGGGATTTAGTAGCTTGTGCCCTTCTATAGGAGTCTATTTAACTTTGTTGAAAACTGGCGGTTAACTTCTTGGATGCCTACCTCCCTATATATATAAGTAAAAGGGCGGAATCTCGTTTAAGAAATCGACAACCTCGGTATCCTATCCACAGGGGAGCATTGTTAAGAATAAAAACGGTCGCTACCTCAGGGGCGTCTGCTCCTAAATATCTTGAAGGTCCAGGCCCGCTTAGAGTCACGGCAGGTAGGTCCTTTCCCATCGGGCATGTATATCATTATATTATACAACATGAAGCCGACTGGACCATCCACTTATATAGATGGGTAGTAGAGCTCGGGACGACTTAGTTTCTTTCTTCTTTTCTTTTCCTCTTTTCGCTTTAGATTTTATACGACAGGGTGATCACCATCAATGAGCTGTGTGGCCTTACCCCAGTCTACCTAGGTAGTCTACGTGCCCTCCCTCGGCTGTGACACATAGATAACTACCTAGGTAGACAGTTTCAATAGCTCGAACTTTCGGGCCTTGAAGATATTCTCGACTAGTACCAATCAGTTAAGTTTGATTCCAACCCGGCCTCCTCCTCATTATGCTTCTCTTGGCCACCTTACTGCGCTTGGACCTCATTCACACTACTATCCGGGTTATAGCCATCACCAGATCTCAGCCTTGTTACGAGGTTTCCGTCTGACGAGGAAAGAAAGCTGGGAGGAGGGCAGCTGAGGCATTTGGGGCAGAGTAATATTAGGTTGTATTTGAGGGGAAGAAAAACAACGTACTTAAGGTGATATTAACCTTTGGAGGGTCTATCGGAAACATGGTGAGTGTATCGGGATCGTTTTGGACCACATTGAGGTGATGATACAAACCTCGCAGTGGCATCAGGAGGGTGTGAATTAGGGGTTTATCTTTTACCAAAGCCCTGGCTGTGATGATGATGAGCGTGGTCAAGGATCGCTCGCTGTGTTGGGTTGTCTGCACATTTCTTGCCTGTTTTTTTTTTTTGGAATTGAATGTGCGATGCTATTTTCCCCATTTCTCCTCCCACTCGTCAAGATCGACATGAAGCCTCAATCCCTTGGCCATCATGGTGTTAAACACTGTCCGTAGCTCGGCACTTTCCATGTTCTTGACCATAGTCTGGAAACCCTCCATGTACACCTCCTTAGCCATTGGGCACGCCGCAATTGCTCGGTAAAATACCTCCTTCGCCCGCTCCCTTAGCTCCCGTTCGTTATAGCAGAATCGTATATACCGCACCCACATGTCGGTGTTGCCTCGGCACGCATCGCTGTCCAGGGCGGCTTCGAACGCGGCACGCGTCGAGTGTGCTGTGCCAGCGGAGGCCTCGTGACGGATAGCAAAGCGTCGGGTGCTGAGGCAGTCGTGTTGTGAGACGAAAGCAGTTTGCCCCAGGTGAGTTCGGATGGGGTCGTCGATGCGGAGGGCAGATTCGGCCCAGGAAAAGAGTTCGAGGAATATGGTGTTGCGAGGGAAGACGCTGGCGAAGCGCACGAGGTGAGTGCGGATGTAGGATGGTCGATGGGGCCTGGTTAGGTGTTAGTTTTTCAGCATGTGAATGATGGGAGAAGACTGGAGGGGATGGAAAGGGTGCGAAGTTCACTTGCCCGTGCGTGGCGTGGTAATATAGCAGACGGGCGGCGCTCTGAAGAAACTCTTCGTGAAGAAGAGAGCTGCCCAGCTGAAGGCTGATGAGCTCCTCCTCGAAGCGGCCAACGCTGGCGAGTGCGGCGGTGATGTTGCCTTGAGCATGGGAGGTGGTCCCGCTGTTCCCCTCGGCGCTGAGATACTCGAGGAGAACGAGGCTCTTGGCGTATGAGGCAGAGATATCCAGTTTGCGGGATGACAGGGTGTAGTCTCTGGTGCTAGATAGGTGAGATTTTGTCTTGAGAAGCAGGGCTGGTGATGGGGCTGAGGTGTCAAGTTTCCTGTCAACGGATGAGCAGAGCCGTGAAAGGGCGGCTCGTTTCTGGCCGGACTCGAGGTGTATCCATGCCCAGGTATTCCACAGTATTTGGCTGTCCATGGGCGTTGGAGACTTTGTCAATGTTAGTGGTATGGCTCAGTCTTCTTCATGAGATGTGCTACTCACCAATTCCTGACTTGTCGCGGCAGCGAGGACCTTTTCGGAGATATCCATGTTGCCATTCGCCCACTCAATTCGAGCGTAGGCATTGTAGAGCCCCACATTTGAAGAGTACAGCTTGAGGAGCCCCTTCGCGGCCTTTTTTGCACTTCCAGGATCATTTCGCCATTCCATCGCCAGGTAGTACTCAGCAAGCGCCTCGATGCCACACAGCTTTACCAGATGCCTCAGGGTGTTAAGAACCCACGAAAAGTCGACTTGGTCCAATTCTAAATGCTGAGCCCCGTGCCGCTTGTTGAGGTACTGAAACCAGTCCGCCCCAGGAAAGAGAACTTCCTGAGAAAGTGCCAGAATTCCTCCCTGCTGTCTCAACTCTGGCGTTCTCCTTGTTTCTGCAGCAACCGAGTCGAAAGGCTTGCGAGAAATACCATCGGCGAACGACTCACTTCGGCTCACGACATAAGGGTCGTCTCTGCAGATGCTAACCAACCCATCTGCGAGGTGGGCAGCGGGAAACCCACAGAACAATAAGTAAGCGTCGAGCAACCGCGGGCCAGCGTGTAGCAGAGCTGGCTCTGGAAACCAGATCAACAGGTCCTTGATATCGGAAAACATTACCACCTTATTGGGATCATCCTCCACGCCGTCGTCTAGAGTGCGAGCTGGCATCCGCGAGTTTGTTGCCGTTTGGGTTTCGGTAATCGCCCAGGCCTTGAACACATCTCTTGTCCGGGGCTTTTCACCGAGCTTGCTTGCTTTAGGTTCGGGTGCGTCTAGAGTACCTTCTGCATCCTCTACGAAGCATCTCCAACAACATTTAAACCCATCATCCTCGCCAATCCGGGGGAGCTCGCTCTCCCAAAAGTTTGAGAACAGGGGTATAATATCGTCCCAAATCTCTGGGAGGGTGGCCGGTCGACAAAAGGTTAGCTCTAGCACTGCCTGCCACGCAGCCACAGAGAGCTCAACATAACCTGAATCGTGCAAAAAGCGGGTGAGGCGAAGGAAAACGTAAACCAACTGGTCGCAGAGGGCGGTCACATCTTCTGCCTCATGTTCTTTGCCCGAGGCACAAACATCAAAGAGTCTTCTGCTGAGGTGGTGGAGCTTCTCGGCCAGGAATTCCCTCAAGCCCTCGTAACTGCACTCTGCTGCCTTCGCCAGTTCAAAGTTCAATCGAGCCCGCCAGAGCACAAAGCTCGCCGGATGCTTTTTGCTCACTTGGTCCCAGCGTTTTGCCAGCGTCCTGGCATCCCAAACCCGCGTTCCTTCCCGCATCATACCTTCGAGAAGCATCTCCTGGTCGACCGGTTGGCGGGCGTTGGGGAGGGCTTCCTCGTAAAGCGAAAGTTTGAGCTTTGCAAAGGCCATTGCCTCATCGGCCGATTTGATCTGAGGGTTGATCTGTGAGCCACCACCGTGGCTTTCCTTAAATAAAGCGTCTTGCAACTTGATCAAATCCAGCCAGCTGGCAATGTCGCCTGGGTCGTCTCTGATCCGGCGCGACAGCTCGATGGAGCGCTTTTTGGACAATGTCATCTCGACACCGTCCACATCGTCCCCGGAGGTTGATGTTACGTCGTCATTCTCTGAGTCGGAATCCTCCGCCGTTTGGTAGAGAGACAGATGAGCCGGGGTAGAGGCTGACCCTTCCTCGCCTCGTTTCCGCTTCTTCGAGGGTTCGAGAGAGATATAATCGTCTGATGCTGTTGGCAGACGGGCAGCGCCTGGGTCTAGTCTGATGCGCTTGGCGTTTGTGAGCCGAACGGCAGCAGCCTGGATGGCATTTTTGTCGCGGAACGCCGAGCTGCCGTTACGGCGGTCATTGCGGATACTGAACTCCCGTGGTCCGTGGATTCGGAGGAGGCCAGGCGAACCCAGCACTCTACCAGCGCCGAAGCGGTGGTAAGTAGGGACTTTGCCACGGTCATTGGACCCATATCTCCGAATCAGGGGGTCACCCTTCTTGTCCAAGAAAAACAGGCTGCTCGGTTCGGTGCTGGCTACTGTCACCTTTCCGTCTTTTAAGCTTTCTGCCTCTCGTCGGCGCTCTCTGCCACCATCTTGGTGGTCATGGCGTGTGTCCCGGCGGCGGCGCGACCCGTTGGCGCTAGTTTTCTTCTCGGGAGCTTTCGCTTCTGGCTCAGGAACTTGGGGTAACACCAGCTTGGGTTTGAATGACGCGAACTTGGGAACAGTTCTCTTCTTTTCCTCGGGCCCAGATTCCCTCGACGATGACATGGTTACGGGGATGCACTCATCCCGCATTCCAGCGTGCAACTGCTGTGTGCCGCGCTCGTATTCGCCTCCTGGGTTGGTTCACAGAGATTGATGATGTGGGGCACTTTGCAGTGTTGGAGGTAGGCCTGAGCTAGTTGGATGGTCCTTCTGTCACTGGCTGTGGCGCCCTTTGCCGAGCCCGGGGCATGGCTTTGTCTTTGCCGGTAGCAGGGATCCTCCACTGCAGCGCGGCAGCACGTGCAGGCCTGTCCGATCTCTGGTCCGCAATGACACAATCATGTCCACCCAGGCCATGACAATTCGTTTAACCTGAGATCTGCCCCATCGCCCGGCAGTGTAATCGACTCCTTGAGTGAACTCGCACCTGCAACCTGCCGCTGCACAAAATATGACTACCAAGCTGTCATCTGGGCACTTTTGTGCGAAGAGGCCGCCAACCTAGTCCCCGTAATCATGTCCGTTTGCGCTGCTTTGATCAACGGAGCCTGAGACATGGGTGGGCACGTGTGGATCTCAGGCCCACCTCACACCACACCCGTTTCTCCAACAAGCCTGGGGCAAGCCACATTGCGCTTGCCATCTGATGCGAGTCGCCTCATCCTGTCCTTGACCACGCCCAACGCCCGATGCCTGCGACTTGCGGCTGCTGCTGCTGCACTTGCGGTGCAATTTTTGCGTTCCGGCAAGTAGAATCGGTCCCAGTCTGACACCGATGGCTCAGACTCGTCGCGCGTGCCTGTACTTCTGACCCCTTGTGGATTTGAATTTCATGTTTTGGTTCCTCATCTAGACGAACAGACCCCCCCTACCGCCGTTTTCTCCCATTTGCGAGCACCGATAGCGTAATTATTCCTCTGGACATTGACTCTTGTTCTTGGCCCCGAATGCCAGCCAGACGACACGCGCCACGCCAGCGCGACCTGCCACCCGAGGCTGGAGACGACGACGCCGACGATGGCCCTTCCACCTACCTCTCCGGCCCTCCGTCGCCCACGAGTTTTAGGCGCCTACCGCGAAATTTGAGCCGGCGACCCTCTAACCCAGACCCCCCAGATGAGCGCTCGCCTCTCTTGGCTTCGTCACGATCACGAATCCGCATCTCTAGCACTCATGGCTCACCCAGGGCTCCCCATTTATCGAGGAACCAGAGCTATGCTGGTAAGGCCAATATTTTCCAACAGCAAAGAGCACCCACGTTTATGGCCAAAGGTTGCTAACAGTAGTTCTCCGACCAGACAGCATCAGGAGCACGCGGCACCACAGTCGTGCGAACTCATGGGGCCAGCGTTTGATGCACGCTCTCGCGGACCGACAGGAGAATTCGATGTCCGAGTCGAAAGCTTCCCTCTTCCCGGATGACCGCGTATGGTACGATCAGTTCACATCAACCGACTGGGTACACGACAGCATTGCCGATGCCTACCGTGTCAAAGCCCTGAGGAGCCGCAAGGACTTCTGGGGCCGCGTATACGTCTTGTGGGATGGGGCTCAGGGTTGGATGCTTAGTGCTTTTGTCGGCTTCATCGTCGCGGTTCTAGCGTACGCTGTGAATGTCACTGAGGCCACAGCCTTCGACTACAAGGACGGCTATTGCGCGAGGCGTTGGTATTACAGCGAAAAGGTAACAACAGACCTCGGGAGCTGGTGAGACGTATGAGCTAACCATCTTGACCCACTTAGAAATGCTGCCCCCATGGGCCTTGTACCGACTGGAGAGACTGGGGCGAGATCCTGAACGGGTTTCCGTTTGGAGAAAAGTGGACGGATTACGTCGTGTACATCTGCGGCGTAATTGCCCTTGCGAGCTTGGCTTGTCTGCTCACACTCACCACCAAGACTGTCGTGCCATCAGCTTACCAGCTGGCAACCCTGGATGAGAATCTCGCTGCTCGTCCAGTGTCTCTGCAGGGTGATCACGAGACCGATGAAAACGGTTCCAGTCCTCGACAAACCCCACAAGAGGCCAGCAATCCCCCAATGATCTACTACTCGGCCGCTGGCAGCGGTGTTGCCGAGGTCCGTGTCATACTCAGCGGCTTCGTCTTGCATGGCTTCTTAGGTCTGAAGACGCTAGTCATAAAGTCAATAGGCTTGGTGCTCAGCGTTGCGTCCGGTCTGAGTTTAGGAAAAGAAGGCCCTTATGTCCACATCGCAACTTGTGTGGGCAACATCGCATGTCGCCTGTTTTCCAAGTACGACCGCAACGATGCGAAGCGCCGTGAAGTCCTCTCAGCTGCCGCCGCGGCTGGTGTCGCTGTGGCTTTCGGCGCGCCCCTCGGCGGTGTGCTTTTTGGACTCGAGGAGGTGGCCTACTTCTTCCCGGCCAAGACGTTGTTTCGCACTTTTTTCTGTTGCATTACCGCAGCCCTAACGTTGAAGTTTCTCAATCCCTACGGGACACACAAGATCGTCATGTTCCAAGTCAAATACATTGTCGACTGGGAGTACTTCGAGCTTGGAAGCTTTGTTCTTGTCGGTGTTTTGGGAGGTGCTGCCGGTGCCCTTTTCATCAAAGCATCTCGCAAGTGGGCCAAGACGTTCCGCAAGATTCCAGCTATTAAGACCTACCCTCTCCTTGAGGTTGTTCTCGTGGCATTGGCCACGGGTCTCATTGGATACTGGAATGTTTTTACCAAATTGCCGGTCGCCAAGTTGCTGTACAACCTGGCGGCGCCGTGCGATGACCGTGACAACAACCTGGAAGAACTTGGTATCTGCCCCGACAGCGTCGATCAGATTCCCCCGGCTCTTCTGAGCCTCTTCGCTGCTTTTGTCATCAAAGGTTTTCTGACCATCATCACTTTCGGCATCAAGGTACCGGCTGGTATTTACGTGCCGTCCATGGTTGTCGGCGGCCTCATGGGCCGATTGATTGGACACTGTGTCCAGTGGGCTGTTATGGCATTTCCCACATGGGGGGTCTGGAGCGACTGCGCTAAGATGTCGACATCGACATGTATTCAGCCTGGCGTGTATGGACTCATTGCTGCCGGCTCCACCATGTGTGGTGTTACCCGTCTTTCGGTCACCCTTGCCGTCATTCTGTTTGAGCTCACAGGGAGTCTCGACTACGTTCTCCCCTTCTCGCTGGCCATTCTTATTGCGAAGTGGACAGCTGATGCGATTGAGCCACTCAGCATTTACGTAAGGATCTTCTCCGCAAGGACCACCAGTGAACAGTTCTAACATGCAACAGGATCTCCTGACTGAGATGAACTCATACCCTTTCCTCAACAACAAGCACAAACCTATCTTCACATCGGATCTAGCAGACATTGTGCCGCGGGTAAGGAAAGAGAGAATCATCGACATTACCAATTCGCCGGTCGTTCCCGCATCCAGCTTACGGACGAAGCTAGAGTACTTGCACAAGGCGGGTGAATTGGATGGCGGTTTACCTATCGTCAGGGATGAGATTCTTGTCGGCCTCATCCCTGCGCCGGATCTAGAATATGCTCTAGATAACCTTCCGGTTGATGGGTCGGGTCTTTGTCTGATGGCGAACGTTCCGAGTATTGATGATTCGGACGATGGGACTCCGGATCCAAGTGATTTCACTCCGTTCATTGATCCGGTATGTTGCAGTACTTCAAACTGATGACGGAATGCTGACCGTGACTTCGTAGGCACCCGTCGCCCTCGATATCAGATCGCCGATGGATTTGGTATATGAATGCTTCGTCAAGCTTGGACTGCGGTATATCTGTGTACTTCGCGACGGCCGTTATGCCGGCATGGTAAGTTGGCCAATTTTCGTGCTTGTAGAGCATACTAACAGCGCTTGAACAGACCCACAAAAAAACATTTGTCAAGTATATCCGGGAGTTGGAGGAGAAGGAGGGAAGCATGTCTTGAGGATCCAATGATACCGCCCGTGTTATAGTAGACTGTAATTCTGTCTCAGATTTCGTTTTCTCATAGGTTGGGCGTTAGGTCATTTGCATCTGCGAATCAGCGCGGTTCCCGGTGGGCTGCATCTGATGATAGTGCTACTATATCAAATTTCCCGTCTAACTTCTAACAGCCCCATACATTACTTGTCATAGACAGAGCGAGCTTCCTCGCCTCCCTACAGTCACGGGCCTCTCCGGAGGTATTTGACATGCTGTCATAGACAACTAGGTTTATATTTATCTTAAGAATATCACTCAAACCCCGAACAAAGACTCTGTAAATATGCCAAACCCGCTCGTCTAGATGCTCGAGCAAGACGAATACCAATCACTCATTTGCACTTATCATTATTTCCCCACCCCTCATTGATGCACACAGTGTCGCAAACCCCCTGGTAGGCAATCCACCCATGCCCGCCCTCTCCGCACATGTAGATGGACTGGTACACATTCCACTGGGTTACTGGTCGGCCGTGCTTGCGGAGTTCAGCTTCAATTTCGGGGCGGTATTTTCCTGCAGGGCTCTTGTAAGTAGGGTTTCATGGGCAGAGCAAGTCGGTATGGTATGCACACCAATGTCGAGGAGAGTGTGTCCGCAGTAGGTGTAGCCCTTGTTGCATGCTCTGGCGCTGGCAAGGGTGGGGAGGAGAGCGCTGAGAGTGGCGATGAAGAGGTTGTTAATCTGGACCATTTTTGCAGCACGTGTATTCTACTGGACTAGTTGGAAAGAGGGGCTGGAACTCGGGACTTGTGGGTTTTGTGGGTGGTGGCTGGAAGATGAGGCGGCTGGTTTGATAGGTATGTCAAGTTGTTGTGATGTGATGCATTTGATGTGCTCTTGGAATCCGACTGGGGCCGTTCTTGGCCATGGATACATGTATCTTTATAGATTTTTTTTCCCCCACACATTTCCAGCACCCCGTAACTTACCTACACACACTAACACACACTCTCTCTCTGATTGATGTACAGTCAATACGGGTGCGTGGAAATTTGTTGTCTGGGGCCGGGGATGCCGACCAGACCTCAAACCTATTGTCTCACAGCCACCGCACACGTGGTTTGGTTGATCGGATTGACTGATGCTCAAGATCTCAAGGGGGATTGGTTCATGTTGCGAAAGCAAAATGCTCTTTGAAAAAAACTCGCCCAGTGAACTCGGCCGCCAGATAATTTTTTTTTTCTTTTTGCATTTCTCGCGGTGTCACCGTCTGACAAGATGCATGTGCATGTAAACACTGCCCTTTTTTGGTGCGGGGCACGCAGCACGGTCAAGCCGTCAATTAAGAATTGGGAATGTTAGCCAGCGCCTGAGGACGGACTGCGCCACAAAGTCCTCAGCTGAAAACGCATTTCTGGATGACCGTTGCAAGCAGTCGGTGGGTAGTGACCTAGCTAATCAGATTGGGAACGGGGGTTTGTTTGACCTCGATCTCCACCGCGGAATGATGCTACAGCAGAGACGTGATCACTCGTCTTGGTAAATAACAGGTCTGGTTTGTTCCTGCCACATTGGAGCATGTCTGGTGGGCGGCAGAGCGAGGGTTGGTTGAAGCAAATGAATTGAATGCATCCATCAAATGCTGAACAGGGAGTAGGACCCGTCATTATTGCCCATGGCTCCAGAAAGCTTAGATCGATCTCTTTCTGTTAATATCATATTCAAGTGGTGATGGCTCGGTGAATGCAAAGGCTTTGATTTCCTGTAGCTGTCTGGAATTGATCGAGCGTATCTCTTGATAGCCGCACGTGAGTCTGGTTGCGGGCTTTTGCTCGCTTTTTTTTTTTTTCTTTCTTTCTTTCTTCTTTTCCTGGATTCTTTTCAGTCTCGATATATATAAACGCGTCGAGTGTTTGCAAACTGCTAGTTACACATATATGTTCATGTTTCAACCGCGCGCTTCGGACGTTGCTGGACGACTTGTCGTGATCCACATTGAAGTTCACGACTCACTCCAGGAGTGGCGATTCTGATTGAATTTCAAGTTCCTCAAGCAATTGAATGTGTGAGAGGAAAGAGACCCTGTATGTCCCATTGCTCGAGCCCCCAGCGAGCTCTGTAAAATCGTGATGCTCGCTAGGCATGAATGGCATGATTTTAGATATATAGTTGAGGTTTGTTTTTAGGTTCAGTGCACGAGATACCTTCGGGGGCCACTTGGTGGCAAGTACTATTGGAGCTGTTGTGACCTTGCCCTCCAGGAGAGGTCCAGTTTGTAGCCCCCGGCTGATCTGCCCACTTGAAAATGCTTCGAGAATCGAACGACTTTTGAGACTGGATGTGCACAGTGCCGTCTGGTACCAGTCTGGTGACTAGGTTGATTTTGGAGCTGGGTATATATACGAAGTCCAATGAGATTCTTTCACCGAAACCCCCTCAGGGCACCTACAACGGAGACTTCAGCAGGCACAATGGCTCAAGGGTTATTGGGGTCTGTCTGTCGTTTCGCCCCGAGGGGGGTTCGAAGGCACCGGGTTCGAGCCCCGGTGCAGTCGCCAACCCCCCCCCCCTCCCCTCTTTTCCTCAGCGTATCCAAGTACCGAGAGTAAAAACCCACTGGGGTTTTTCGTAACCACTAACCTCCCTCACAGAGGGGGCTTGGTGGTGAGCTTTTTGGCACATGTTTTCAACTTCGTGGAATTCAAATCACGCCACAAATGGACGATCCAATCCTACAACACAGGGCCAACGAAGTCGAGAGATTATCCACTCTCTGTCACTATTATGCTACGCAACACACATTTTGTGGAGTTGACCAAGTGGAGGAACTTATAAACTGTGCAGAGCCGGTGATTCTGGACTGCAAGAGCCTGGATGACTGGCGTGCAACCGTCTAGAAGGCCAAAATTTTGCAAACCAGAGCACTGCTCGTGAAATTCGGGTTCCCAAAGGCCACGACCATGGTGGAGTTGCTGTCCCTCAATACCAAGGTCGCACTTTACTACCAGCAAGTCGCCGATTTGTACAAGGCATCAGCGCGTCCGCAAGACTGGCGGGCAGCGTCTGCAAAACTGTATCTGGCGAATACACACAAGCTGATATGGAAGCTCAAGGGAACACCAGCGGTATCAGGTGACTTCACAAAGACAGCAAAGCTGTACTCGGAGGCAACGGGGGCAGGAAACTTGGACATGCAGATAAAAACCGCCGTTGATAGCCTCCGGCTCTGGGTCGATGGTCTTGATACTAAAGTTGAGGTTGATTCGTCCATCCTCGGATCCAGCTCAGCATACGAGATGGCGATCAAGTGGGTAAACGAAGCCGACCGCCTCGAGACAGTCAAACGCAACGATCTCTCAGCGCTCCCGCGCGAACAAGCCGTCCTAGCGAAACAACAGATGAGCAGTACCCGGGACGGGACGCAGGATTACCACCTCTTTGGCTTGCTGCTTCACGACAGCGTTAGCGACAACGCTGGTGCCTGGAATTGGCTGCAAAAGTCAAAGGCTCGAAGTATATCCGACATGCTTGCGTTGGGTATCAACATCCCTCACCATTTTCGGCACCTGATCGAGTTTGACGCGGAGGTTGTCGAGATGTGCGAGAAAGAACAGAGTTTGATGCAAGAGCTTCAGGCTGCCGAAGAAGAGGCAGTCTTTGCCTTGCGGGCCAAGGTTGAGGCACTTCGTGCCGAGATGAAAGCCAAGCCTGCCCTTCAGCAACTCTTGTCTTACCGCGAGGGCGAGCCGACTACAGTCGAGAAGCTCCAGAACATCAGTGTCCGCACTGGGCCTAAACCAGCGAGGAAAATATTCTTCGTTGACTGGTTTATCTACATGGGACGGTATGTTGTCGGCTTCATCGTCTCGAGTACCGGGGTAGACGTCTTCGGGTCAAATGTGACTACCGACGAAATCCCAGAGTGGAAAACCCAATACCTCACACCCTCCGCCGAGGGTCATCCCCTGAATGAGCCAGATGCAGAGCCGCTCCAAAACTGTCAAAGCTTATCCAACCTCTCCTCCAGCTGACAGATGAAGGGGATATTATTGTTTTTTGTCCGACCAGCGTGCTCCACGGAGTGCCGTTTCATGCCGCTAGTCTCGAGGAAGACGGAACCAAGACGTTGCTGGAGCGGAACCCGGTTGTCTACACTGCCAGCATGACCATTTTTGAACGCTGTGTCTCCATGGAAGTGGATCGCGCTCCCGCTGCTGCTACCGGCGATACGGCTGTTGTCCATGATGGCATCTCACAAGTCGATCCGAGTGCGGTCATATCCCGCTCCTACGTTGCTGTATATGAACGGACCGAGACTGGGCCCCTCGCCGAGTCTACAAAAAAGCAGCGCGACGCTATCTATACCACGGTCAAGCAGGTTGCGGCCAAGCTCACTCAACCAAGGGCGATGAGCCACTCGGCATTGTCAGCGCGCTGCTCTGCGCCGGCGCAACCTCGGTGGTTGGGACCACGTGGAAGGTTGAGGTAGGAACGGCGCGCCTGTTTACCGCAGAGCTGGACAACCATGAAAGCCACTGCAGCTGAGGGGGGGATAAAGGGGTAATTGACCTTGCGGTGGCGGTGTAGCAGACTGCCATACGCTTGAAGAGAAGGCGCGAGGGAGGCACCCACCATCCATATAAATGGGCGGCCTTTGTGCTCAGTGGGTCGTGGTTCATGGGGAGGCCGAGAGCTTAGTCTTATTTTGAGCGAGGCATTTCGTGAGATGAGAGGTAAATTTGGAGGGGTTGGGTATTTTGTCAAAGCTTTGTAGCTAGCTTGAGGTGTGTGGTTTTGTAGCGCTCTGTTGCGGCATCAAATAGCTAGCTGTGGTTCTGAGAGTCGTTGAGCAAACTGTTTGGGTGTATCCTCACCGCTACGGAGCTGTAAAGCATCACGTGAACAGTCTTTTGGGGGGATAGAACCAGCTGGACGGCGGTTTCACTTCTTCAGCACCAACATGACAAGGGAAAGAGCAGACAACCACACAGACCAGACTATTCATTGGTTTCTAGACCACTCATTGGCTACGCTACGCAAGGAGGATCGACATCTAACTGAAGCCCAGGAAGTCATGTCTCTACACTCGTCCGCAGTCCAACACGTTGTTCGCCGTCCTGTTTGGACCCCCCACGTCCTTGTATTATCCCTCGCGACTGTCATCGCGTCCGAAGCCATTGCTCACTTCTTTTTACCTTCCCATGCCATCACTTGAAATATGCTTCCCACGTCCACCACGGACAGTTTCTAGCTCACAGCCACGCCTGGCCTCGTCGTCGTACCTCCACCACCCATTCTCTGTCGCCTTGGCCGCCCTGGGGCGACACTGCACAGGAAAAGCAGAATGTCGGGCTCCGCTGAGAAGTGAAAGGAGAACCTCAAGAATGATCAAAATACAAGGCGAAGAATTTTCGCTATTACAATGAACTGAGCCGATGAAGGAAATTGGTAAAAGGGAACGGAAATGGCGAAGCCAACATTCAACAAACCGCAATTACAACAAGATAATCAATCTGTCCCGAACACTGTCCACCCATGCAACCTTCGACTTTCATCTCACAGCCACGCTTCAATTGACCACCTCCTCCTCAACCCAGCCGTTAAGATTCCCCTGGATAGCCAGCCCGAAGCCGGTTCCCAGGCCAGAGAAACTGGACTGATACTGATGGCCACGGCGCTCGCCGTCGCTGCCTCCGGTGCTACCCTGGAGGCTGTTGGGGCTGGTACCGCCATTCTCGAACCCGGGAGCCAACACAGGCAGACTCACAGCGCGGTTGTGAGAAGAGCGGCCTGGCGCAAGAAGACCGCCAATCGTCGTCGCGCCAGAGCTCGCGTTGGTCACATAGCCGTTGGAAATGCTTGCCGACTGCTGGTGACCCGAGATGGGACCCTGCGGAACCTCCAGCGTAAGGCTCGGCTCACCGGGAGACGAGGCAGCCGTACCGAAAAGTGCTGCTTGTTGAGCCGCCAAGACCTGCTGTTGCTGGTGTTGTTGCTGGTGGGCCTGCTGTGACACGTGGTTGAGATACATGGTCAACGGGTTGCTGCTCGTGTTGAACAGGGCAGGAGCAGTAGGAGGACCGGCATTTGTTGGAGAGTTGCCGTTCTGGGAGCCCTGGGGAGGGGGCGAAGGTACCTGCTCTCCACGGGGAGACTGCGACTGCTGCAGCTGGCGCGGGGGGTTACCACAGCGGTCCTTGCCAAAGTTGACCTTGAACTTCTTGTACTCCTCCTTGCCTCGAACAGCTTCAATGGCCTTGATCGCGTTGGCAATGTTGGTAAAGTTGACAAATGCGCAGCTCTTTTCACGCAGTGTGTTAACAAGCTCAATCTCGCCGAACTCAGAGAAATCCTGGCGAAGTCGGTCCTCGGTCCACGTCTCATCCAGGTTGCCAATGTAGACGTTGCGCGAGGCACCACCACTGACAGCGAGAGCGATCGCAGGAGGGAGAGCTCCAGAGTGCTTGCCCCAACCGATCTTCAGCCGGCGGTTATGAATCATGAGTCCCTGAAGGTTACTGAGAGCATAGAACGACGCTGCCGCTGTGGGGTCGATGAAGGTCACGAAGCAAATGTGCTTGTCCGGGATATATCGGATGTGGTGTAGCAGCCCGCCACGGACAACATTGCAAATTTCTTCGATGGTGGTCTCGGGGTGTATGTTGCCAAGATAAATAGTCCTGTTTCCCAAATTGTTGATACCGCCGGCGGTGGTGGCGACAGCAGCGGCGGCGACAGATTGCTGGGCCAGGGCGCTCGAGATGAGGTCGCGGTCGGCGCCTGTCAGCATGTGGGCGTAACCGGGAGCGATGCCAAGATACTGAGCAGCGTTCTGCTGCTGCGTTTTCGAGACATAGGCGCACCGGTCCTTACCATAGTACACGCGACGTGATTGCCACTTGGGTTCCTGCGGTAGCTGAGACACAGCCTTGACCGCGTTCGAGATGGATAGGAAGTGCACAAAAGCAATGTTTTTCTCCCGGACGATCTTGACTGTGTCAATGGCACCAAACTTGCCAAGATCTTCACGCAACTCCTCCTCAGTGATCTCCTCGGGCAAGTTTCCGAGGTAGACATTCCGCGAGGCGCCCGACTGCTGGACAGCGAGAGCAACCGATGTGGGAACCTGAGAGGGTTTGCCCCAACCAATCTTGATATCCTGGCTCTTGATGCAGAGCTTTTTCAAGATGGCATCAGAGTGGAAATGCGTAGCGGAGCTCGCGTCCAAGAACGAGATGAAGGCGCAGTTCTTATCAGGGAGCAGGCGGACCGACTCGATTTGGCCGCTACGGACATGGCCCAGGATCTCCTCGGCCGATGTGTCGGGAGGGATGTTGCCAAGGTACACAGTGCGGCTAGTGCCTGTGACGATACCGGGACCCATGTTCACTGGCGAGGTGGGCTGCATTGGGACCTGCATCTGGCCCCCCATGCCGTTGTACGGCGACGTGGGCGACTGGGGCGAGTAGAACTGGGGAGCTCCATAAGCAGACGGCGAGACGATGGTCTGGTAGAGCTGGGGAGAGATGCTCTGCTGCACTGGGCTCGAGGCGCCATTCTGCTGCTGCTGTTGCTGCTGCTGGTGGGCATGCTGAAAGTTGGACACGTTCTGAAAGTGCGGGCTGGCGAAAGCAGCGGGTGTTCCGGGCTGGAAGGGGCTGCCGAGGAGCAGCTGCGAGGGAAGCAGGGGGGTGAACTGCATGTCGAAAGCCGTGCCGGGGGTAGTCAGATCGGCGCCGTTGGCAGGTCCCTGCTGCATGGGCTGCGTGTTAATGGCCGGAATATTCCCGCGCCGAGGATGCCTATCGGCAAAGCCCGAAATGTTCGAAGTGAAAGCGCCATGCGAGAAGCCTGTATCGCTGTTGGAGGGCTTGGAGGCATGGCCGAAGCGCGCGGGGGCGCTAGGCCCCGGCTGCGGACCGTTCAAGTCCTGCATCCCGAGCAGATGCGGAGGGACCAGAGAGTCCCTAGAGACGTGAGATAGGACAGCCGTTTTGACGGTTTAAACGTGCCTTGTGAAAGGCACGGTTGCGTCAGGGGGATGAGAGATGTACAGAGGATACAAGACACCGAGGAACCAGGCAAAGTACAGGCGAAGACCGACAACGGTTTCCGAGAACGAGACCCGCACGGCGAACACGCTCAAAGCCCTGGGCCGGAAAAAAAATTGGAAACGAAGTAAAGATGCGGATCCAAGTATGTGCAGCAACTAGACGGGGCGCGGTCCAATCGTGTCAAGGACTAGTTGTAACAGCCGAATCCAGAGAAAGAAATATTTGATAATCAAATATTGCGTCCTCGGAAGAGCGTATCAATGGACGTTGCGGATCCGGCTCGAGGACAGAGATTGGCTGATCGACCTTTGGCACGGGAGGACCTGAACAAAGAGGTTTGAAGTGTGTTGTAGGATATTAAAACAAGATATCAAAACCGTGTTTTTTTATTCTGTTTTTCCGTTCTCTGAAGCGAGCGTTGAGAATGGACAAGATTCGAACACGGCGGCGTATCGGGTCGAGTCGAGCAGCAGGGAAATCAATTCGGCGGACGAACGGGCTGGTCCGGTGGCAGATGTTCGAAAATTAAAATGACAATATATCTTCTGAACGAGTGTGTGAGTCAAAAAGATAATGCAAAGCCTGCAAGCCGCGAGGCACGACGGCGATGCCGACCGAGAGAGTGGAATTTGAGGGCTTGCAGGATCAGGATTCGGCGAGAGACAAGAAAGGGGAGAAAGAGAATAGGATATATCGCAGGACGGACGACAACCAAACGTCGAATGAGCGAGAGGGAGTAGGTAGAAAAAGAGGAAAGAAAAAAGAAGGCGAAAGGGATCGGTGACAAGGAGCGCGAGAGAAGGGAGGTCAGGGTGGCCCTAAATGGGATTGGCTCGTCGAGCTAGTTTAATTGCTGCTGGGCAGGGGCATTTTTCAGGAGTGACACGCGCTCGGAGCGCGGTACGTGCGGCCCATCGCCAGCCAGGTCCCTCTTCCGTCCCCACAACGCTGCGGAAGCGCAAGTCCGCTGCAAAAATAGCCGCAAGCGGTGCTTTGGGGGCACAAAGTGACCCAGCAAACGTTACCGTCGTGGTCGCCTCCCAGATTCTTTGCGCCCCGCCCTGAAGCTCCTGTCAACCCACGAACAACCTAACTCGGGATTATTATTCAACAAGGTATAATAATCCAGAGGCACGCCCGACATTTATCCCGAGAGAGAGAGAGCAGTATTCAGCACCACCACGACAATTAAGCAATTGACTCGTCCCAATCTTGTTGGTTCCACGCTACAAAACTGGAATATAGATATCTTTTCTTGCGGGCATGACCAGTAGTAACCCCTTCGCTCGATTCCATAACCTCCTCACACCGAGGAATAATAAGGAGACGTCGACACGAGAGCATGTCATGGTCCCTTCAATTGGGCGCATCTCACTGTGCATTTTCCCCCTGCGTGCATCCAGACTTTTGGCGGCGCCTAGGCGCGGCGGAAGGATTCGCCGCGCTGAGGTGGTGACACAGGAGAGTGAGCAACCACTGGTCGATTGCAACCTCACATCGCAATCTTTTTATTCTCTCACCCTTCCCCAGATCAGCCCTCTCCGCCTTGCAGGGAGACAAGACTTTTCATGTGGGAACACCCCGACTAATGTGCCGAAACTCGGCCGCCAGGACCTTTTTATTTTTTCCATTGTCGCCATCCAATGCAGGGCCTAATGATTTCATGCGAAAACCCAATTTGCATGCTACTCGTCACATATATCCATCCTCACTCGTTGCGTCCGAAGAAAGAGGGGGTGATAGAGGCGAAAAGAGGGGCGAAGGGATGAGAATCTCCCGCTCGCCCAATGTCCATCCCACCTTTTTCCTTCGTTAAAATACCCGGCTCTCTATCTCAACGTCCCGACTCCCCACATGACAGCCCGGGCAACGATCTGCTGCACGCGAGGGAAAAGCGGAAAGGGAGGCATCTCGAGGCGAGACTCGGCTGGATCGCCAAGCAACTTCAAGGGCAAACCCAACCTCGAGTTCTAAGCCTTTACCGACGCAGCACGATTGCGGCAGGGGGTCTCCACCACCCGTCTCATCTTGCAGTTCCGGGTCCAGTACGGATGCCAGCGAAAACTGAGCTGACCAAAGCATAAAAATAGGGTCATGTTCTCCAGGGTCCAGACGTTTGGGATGGATGAAACAGCGCTGTAGTGGGAACACTAACGTTGAATTTTGCGGGCATAGAAACGGCCGCAACATCCACAATCGTTTTCTGCGTCCCTATTGTATCGTGCTATGCTCTGAGACGGGAGTTTACTGCCTGCTCCCCGGATGTCGACCAAAAAAAAAAACCACCTTCCAGGTAGCCTTGCCCGAGGTCTACGAGATCTTCCTAGACAATAAAATCAAGCAATTATTGCACCCTATATATAACAATGCACATCATCGACGCTACTACTACGCCTGAAAGGGAAAGAAAAACAGAGTCTCAAGAAAAAGGGGGTTCCCATGGAGCTACATCGACACAGTGCCCCCCTCTCTCAACGCTACAAGTTTTCCAGCAATCCGCTCACTGACGTGTCACTCACCCGCTCCCGTCGAACAGCCCGCATTCAGGAACCTCACCCTCGCTGCATCGGGCCAAGCGCCTGGCGCCTGATACACAGTAGGGGCATCGGTCCACTGGCTATGGGGTGTTTTGATGTGTGAATCATCACATGGTTGTTTATACATTGCCCTATGTCGGTTTCAAGTCCAAAAGACCCATAGGCGCGTTCAAGCTGTTTCCTCGATAAGCGGGTCGACGAAGCAAGAGTCCAGAAAAGTGGCATCATACGGATGGTACAGCAATAGTGTAGATGCACCCCGCCAAGCCAAGCCACCAGCTCGCATTCTAGCGTAGATTTCCGCCCCGTCTGCCAACAGCCTCGCCGTGCTGCGGCATGCGGCGTGCCGCTCGGATTGTTCAACGGGGAAGCTCCACATGAGACACCAAAGATGGCATAGTTACTGGCGAGCTACCCGCCAGGATCTCACCACTTTAGGTGATCGCCAGCTGAACCGTTAGGGGTCTCTTCACCTTCTGTGTCACTCAACCTGTTGCAGATGGCTTTTTGCCGAGAGGAACGGTATCCTCATAAGGACATCGTAAAGTGGAAGTCTATGGTAACTCTGAGGACCAGCTCGCAAGCTATTGAACCACAATAGCACACCAACTCCTTGCTTCGTCTATTTGTCTACCACACTCAGGGCTTGCAACGGCCCATAAAACGGGGGTACAAGCATGTCTCGCGCACCGTATGGCGGTTGGCCATCCAAGCGAGGAAACGTTCAAGTCCCAAACCATATCCACCGTGAGGGCTGCTGCCGTACTTGCGCTGGTCAGTGTACCAGTAATAGGGCTCGTGGGGAATCCCTGTTGGGCCTCGTTAGTACATGCCGTCATCAGCCCATTTTGGTACACACCATTCTTTTTGTACGCTTCAATCAGCTCATCGTAGTCATCCATTCTCATTGAGCCGCCAACGATCTCTCCGACACCCGGCATAAGGACGTCGACACTCTCCGTGACACGGAGGTCGTTGGGGTCCTTCTTCATGTAAAAGGCCTTGATCTCGACGGGGAAGTGGGTGAGGAAGATAGGGCGGTTGATAATGTCAGTCATCTTGCGCTCCGCTGCTTCGGCGATGTCGTCACCAAACACGTGCGGGTTGCCCTCCTCGTTCAGAATGGGAGGATCTTGCTGGTTGAGCCACTCAATAGCATCCGCATATTTCATGCGCAGGAAAGGCCTTGTTGGCTTCTGGAAACCAGGGTTGAGGAGTTTAATATACTCGGCTGACACGGGGTTCTCCAAGACCTTGTCCACTACCTGAGAAATGATCTCTTCCAAGTGTTCCAGAAGATCGTCAAACTCAATGAAATCCAACTCAGCCTCGATGTGCGTGTATTCCGATAGGTGACGACGTGTGAGCGACTTTTCGGCACGGAAAGACTTCTCCAGACACCAAACATTGCCGAGCGACTGCATGACTGTCTCAAGATACAACTGGCTGGACTGGGTTAGGTAGGCCTCCTCCCCGTAGTAATCATACTTGAAAAGTGTGCTGCCACCCTCAACCTGGGTCTGCACCATGGCAGGCGGGGATACTTTGCGGAATTCCATTTCGCGGAAGCTGTCGCTGAAAGCCCACTCAACGGCTTCCCTGAGTTTCATCACGGCTGAAGCGTTCTCGCCGCGGAGCACCAAATGCCTGTTGTCCAGCATCTGGGCATCCCAGGGATCTTGTTGCCTCGAAACCTTGTTGGAAATGGCATCCAAGTCACTCGGTGCGGTGCCCAGAACTTGGTAGTAGTCGACATGAAGCTCCCGGTTATCAGGCGCTCCCTTGCCATGAGGCACCTGCTTCAGCTCCCCGTACAGCACAAGGGCGGCTTCCAGCGCAAAGGTAAGAGCATCGTAGGTCTTGGTCAGGTCGCCAGCGGGAATGACGCATTGAAGGACGCCGTAGCCGTCTTTGAGGTCAATGAAGGTGGCACTCTTTTGCACGCGGAGGTTGAGAATGCGGCCGTACACCTTGACCCGGGTGCCCTTCTTGGTCTCGTCTCCAAGCTCTACTGACTTGTTGTTGAGCTTGATCCGGAGGGCTGCAGGTAGTGAGGGGTCCTCCTTGAGAACAATCTTCTTGGACTCTTCCAGGTTCTTAATACGGCGTTGGCGTTCTCCCTCCTCCTTGTTGGCCGCCTGTTGCTCCTTGGCCAGCTTCTTCTTATGAGCGTCGACTCGACCGACGGCCTTCTTCAATGCGCTCTTGGCGGGGACTTCCCATGTTGGGCTGTCCGTAGAGCCTTCCTTGGGGGCAACACGGGTAAAGTATTCGGGTGCGGGCTTATCGAGGAACTGTAGGAGGGCGTGGTAGAGTGACTGATAGGGCTTTGACGCAGAACCGTCGGCTGTCTCGTCGTCCTTGCCAACAGTGGGGTCAATGTAGACCTTGTTGCCGCTCTTCGGGCGCTCAGCGAGTTCCTGGGGGGCAGACATGGTAATTTGCCGTGCTGAGCCCTCGATCGCAAAATATTGTGGTTGCGCCGGGCAAGTTAGTTGGGTTCTTGCTGAGGTCGACTCGGATGGTGGGGTTTTGAATAAATGTTGGCGGGGCTACTTAGTTGGGGAGCGACTTCGGTGACTCACGCAGCTGCGACAAAGGGTTAAAGTCCAAACCCGGCGAGCTTTCCCTGTGCCCCTGGGAGGAATTGCGCTCTGTGCAACTGCATGAAACGCCCGAGACCGAGTAAGATGCCTCAATTACCAAGACTGCTATCGGATCACTCACTGATATGTCAATCAAGGGATGAATCAGACCCACGTATCTGGATTTCAAGCCGGAGCTTATCGGTCCCGGCCGTCATGTCTCGACTCTATCTAAAATAACTGCCAGCCCCGTTCGTGGTGCCCAAACCTCGAACCCAAACTACACAGTAGGGTATCTATGCTTCCCATATCCAGTGTGCACTGCTTTAGCGCACGTATTTGCTCATGAATCGCTTATGGAAATCCGAGCGCAAAAGGTCCTACAAAACCAGAACATTAACACCTAGGGCAAGATCGTGATGGAAATGCGCCAACTTACATTGATGAACTCCTTCTTGCCCTTGTCCTCTGTCCCGCGTGCCTGGTTCTTGAAGACGACATCGTCATCCCAACGCCGCCTGATGTTGAAGTCAGGCTTGTTCAGTAATGGATTCCCCAGCGCGATGTCCCGTTCGCGGGCTTCTTCCTCGGCAGCAGCACGCTCCCGTTCCTCCTTCTCTCTTTTCTCCGCTCTTTCTCTCCTAACACGCTCCAGCTCCCTTTGAAGTTCTGCGTCGTCGTCATCGCTATCATCATCACTGTCATCGTCATCTTCTTCTTCCTCATCGGAATCGTCTGCGTCGATGTCCCTGGTCTCTTCTAATATCCTCCTCCGTTTTGCTTCTGGGTCTTCCTCCGCACTGTCCGGGACGGACCCCGTCAGCTCTAGCGGGCGTTTCGCCGGGCCAGCGAGCCCATCCTCCGCCGTTCCAGGCAGTGCCGGTGCCAGTCCACCCTTGGACTTCGCAAAGTGCGCAGCCTCGGCGGCCAGGAGCTCAGCGCGAAGGTCGCGTGTGTCGCGGTCGGCGTCACCACCTTGCCCTCGCTGGCGAAACTTGAGCTGTGTATAGGCCGGGAGCAGGCGTTGATGGTATGCGGGACCTCGGAGTGCTTCTTTGCCGCGGGCCTGAAAGGGTTAGTTGTAATACCTGGTGGAAATTGAGATGCGCCATACCGGGTCAAAGGTTGGTCTATGCGCTGTAGTCATTGTGGCGATGTAATATACAGAGGAACGAGAAAAACCGTAAGGCGAACGCGACAACTTCGAGATGCAAGATGATGGTTTTGCAGCAGGGATGCTGGCAAGGCGGCGGATGGGAAGGCAGCGTTTAGCACAAATCTCGCCACACCGCCTGCGGCAAGGCGGCAGAACCAGCTCAATATTTGGCGGTGTTTAGCGGCAGAAAATAATTATTGCCCCTCCAAACGCCCCGAATTGCCAACCCATCCAATCGCACCTCGCTACCCGTTAGCCCCCAATCACTCAACTGCCTTAACGACACAAGAGGTTCCAAGATGCCACGAGAAGCAGAACCGTCGCTCAATGAGCGGCAGTTTGTCACACAAGCGCTGAAAGAAGGCCTCCGGCTGGACGGGCGCCAACTTGACCAGTACCGAAAGTTGGAGCTCACCTTCGGCGACCAATATGGTGTTGTCGAAGTCTCGCTGGGCAAGACAAAGTACACTCTCCCCAAGGCTTTTTCTTTCTCTTTCTCTCCAAGTTACTAACCTTCTCGCCTGCATAGAATTCTAGCCAAAACCTCCGCCGAGGTAACCGTTCCCTACGCTGACCGCCCTCTCGATGGCATTTTTACCATTGCCGCCGAGCTCAGTCCTATGACCGCCCCCAACTTTGAGGTTGGCCGACCAACCGAGACTGAGGTGATCCTAGCACGGCTATTGGAAAAGACAGTGCGGCGCTCAGGTGCACTAGATACCGAGTCCCTCTGTTTGGTCGCGGGACAAAAGTGCTGGTCCGTCCGTGTTGATGTCCACATCCTGTCGCACGACGGCAACCTTACGGATGCGGCATGCTTTGCCGTCGTGGCGGCGCTGCGGCACTTCCGGAAACCGGATACTAGCATGGAGGGGGGGGTCCTGACTGTTTATACGCCTGCGGAGAGGGAGCCCGTGCCGCTCAGTTGGCTGCACTCACCGTTCTGCGTAACATGGACCTTTTACGGAGAGGAGGGTGAGATTGTGCTGCTCGACGCTACGTGGAGTGAGGAGCAGGTTCGGGTTGGGAGTTGTACAATCAGTTTGAACCGGCATGGTGAGATTTGTCAGATTGCAAAGCTGGGAGGGACGCCAGTGGAGGCTGTGTTGTTGTTGAAGTGCGCAGGTTCAGCGCTGACAAAAGTGAAGGAGTTTTCGGCGCTGTTAGATACCAGGTTGGCGGAGGATTACAAGAGGAGGGACAAAGGCGGGCTCATGGCGGAGCTGCGGGCTGAGAATGCTAGATAAAAAAAATCGGGGTTTGGTTGTCGCGTGTCTGGAGCGGTTCAGGATTCGGGAAAATGAGATACCCAACAATTATTATGGATGATCACATCTCCAAGAACTGCCAGAGGTCTCATTACTCTTATAGAGCTTGTCTCGGGCAATTTGGCTAAGAGCTAGGTAACTGGCTATGCAGCGGCGACGTACCTGTTGTTTTCAGCAAGGACATGGGAATGGGATGGGCCGGAGTCCTTCCCCAACATGTGGCCGGATGCCACGACCGCGAGTCTTCCACATCGTTAGATAGGACACTTTCGAACAATCGGCTCGAACTGCTGACCCTGACGCGACTGGTGGGATTGGAGGGTATCGGCTCCCCGGTCATGAAACTGGCCTGCTGACATATGATGCCAGTGTCTACAAGGGCGGCTTTCCCAGAAGACAGAAACCTTGCATAATCCGCCAAAGCTCGAGGGTTCAAATCGATAGTCGCCCATAACCTGGATCTAGCCAGGGCCTGTCGCGCCGTCGCCCAAAGAAGTTCCAGGCTGTCATCTCATCTCATCACCGGCGGTCGGGACTCCTTATTCCACTTTACTCTCGATCTCAACCAGTCGACCGCTTCCCGGACGCCCGTCCCAGTCAGGGCCGACACGGGCAGAACGCGCGAATCTCTGATACTGCTGGCCTTTTCTCCCTCGAACACGCGCTTGACCAGCCCCTCCTTGATGCGAACTACCTCAACGCAGTCTTCGCGGTCTTGCTTGTTGGCCAAAATCAATAATGGCACCCCTTCCGTCTCGGAATTTTGCAGCACATCTTCCAGTACGAGACGGCATTCGTCCAGCCGCCCCGTGCTGTCGTGCTCGAGGGAGCCATCGCCAATGTCGGTGCTGTCAATGATGAAGACGATAGCGTGGCAGCTTGCGTAGTAACTCTGCCACAGCTTGCGTAGGCTCATCTGGCCGCCTACATCCCACAGTTTGAGGTACATGTCGGGGAGCGTAATGGTTGATACATTTTGTCCGACCGTGGGCACCGTTTTGAGCTTGGGCTCGGGCTTGTCGGGGTGAAAGAGCGATTTGACTTGCTCGTGGAATGTGGTCTTGCCAGCATTGTCGAGGCCCAGGAGGATGACTGAGTATTCTGGGGTTGAAATGTTAGCAGCTGAGCAGAACAGTTGAAAAGAGTGATGCGCGCACCCTCTTTGCTCGTCGCTAGTCGGTAGAGCCCCTTGGCCAGATGGTACATCTTGTCGCGCATAGGTTTACCCTTCCTGTTGCTCGGATTACCGGGTCCAGAACGCACCGCGGGATCGGGGTGCGTTGTCGAACATTCAGAGGATGGGAACCCCGAGTTACCGCGCCGCATGTTCTCGGGGCACTTCTGGAAGGGGCTAATTGTTAGTGAGCCACCCCCGGCTCCGTTATACACATAGTCTTTTCTTTACCACGCTGATAAGATAAGCTCGTCCGTGTCGCACGCTATGTCGTCATAGGCGATAGCTCAGGCAGCTCACGATTGGCTCCGGAGGCCAACGTACCAAAACTTGTGCGGCGTTCCTGCCCAAGCGTCGCGTTCAATGGCTTCATCGAGGAACTCGATGAGACCGCAGAACTGAACCAGCCAGTGCTCAAGATGGCGCCTGTTGCGCTAGATCCGAACCCAAGGTGTGTCCGGAGTATGCTGCGCCAACAATGAAGAATCATGGCGCTAAAATCTCTGTGAGCAGCTTCGTCCCGCTAGCCGTGGTCATTTCCCATGGCTTTGTGTCCTTAATTCTCTCATGGGTAATCGGGCTGGGCCTCTATCGCTCACACCAGGCACTCGGCCCGAGCCAGGAGACTCGGCAGCGAACCGCGCGACGCACTAGGCTCACCGCTATCTTCGGGATCCTAGCGGCACTGAGTCTAGTTCTCTCCGTAGCTTCAACTTCCAGTTACTTCGGTCTCTCATACCGAGTCTGGGCGTCGGAAAGGGGCATAGGTCTCCCTACTTCGTATGTATTCCCATGTCAGATTAGGTACTTGTGATACTGACGATCAACCCAGTTTCTTTGGAGACTCATCTTCTGCCTTTGGCAGCAAGAACCGCACCAGCCTGTACCTAGCAAAATGGTTGAGCGACACCCCAGTCTACCTCGACGCTCAAGAGATTATTGCCGAGATGCCTCGTAGGCTGTGGTGGGGTAGCCAACTTGACCTCTCGACAGTCTCTTGGACCATGCTGCTATCGATCGAGGGCAGGCGACGGCAGATTCCTTTCCTTTTGGCATACGCACTCTTGGCACAACTTGTCAGTTTGTCGTTTGCCCAGAACCTCTTTTACCTCGCCTTACTGATGACGCCGTCGCCCGTTGCGATTCCAACTTCGGGGTACGTGCAGTGCCGCAGACTAGCGAGTGTCGGTTGACATATATTGCAGTATCGCGAGGTTCTTCGACAAGGCGTTTCCGCCGAAGCCCGCAAACTGGTTGCTTAAGCCATCTTTTAACATAGCAGTGTTGGCACTCAACTACGCGGCCGTCTTCAGCCTGCCACATGCAGCAGGGACGACGTGGTTCCCGTACGCTGCTTGGTGCGCCCGGAGTCTCTCATTAATGCCGTTGATCGCGCCAACCATAGCTCCGGGGGCGTGGGGTACCATCGTTGAGGATCACCACGACCCGTATGTGGACATTAGCAAGTTGTTCAGGTTCATGTCTGTCGCAAGTGCTCTTCTGCACGCCAAGACGACCCTGGCTAGTTTCTTATATGATCTGCCCGGGGCATATAAACACCGTCACAGCATCCCTATACCGTTCGATACTGAGAAGCGGTCAGCGTGGGAGCGGAGCGCAACAGCCGTGGAGAGAATATTGGACGCAACAAACGACCACCCGGTGATGGGCGCTGCTGGCAGAGACACACTTGTTTCCGCGTTGAGCCTCGGGCTCTGGGCAGCAGTTCGTGCAATCAACGCGGACGAGATTCTGAAGTCTGCGGTGCCGTTCTATGGTTTCAAGTCTACCCATTCCGACACCACGCATCCGAGGGAGTCGGATTCTCAAGACTTGGCGTCACAGCCGTCGAGGACACTCCGTCGCAGGGACCTAGGAATCAGGTCAAGATTCCCCAACATTAGCAACTTTAATGAATTCGGCGAAGAGGGGACCCCAACACCAGCTCCGAGACGGAGGGGTCGACCACGAAAAGCCAGACATGAACCGACTCCGGACCCGGAAGAGGTTCCCGGGGACACAACTTATGAGCCGACTGCAAGTGAGAAGGCCAGCGTGGTTGGAGATGTTGTAACGGAAGATGACTCCGACTGGGAATCAACGGCTCTCGCATGGGGGCTGACAGCTCTGGGAGGGCTCGGGATGGGAAGCGCCGCAGTTTTTGGTGCTGAGTGCATCGCACGATAATGGGCGAGTTATGAACAAGACTAGTGTTATGCATGGCATTGGAAGCAAGCATAGAGCAAACGGACTCGGTCATTCAGCTTTAGACTATGGAACCCCCAGGGAAGCGTGAACCCGAGAGGGAGTGTGTTTCTAACAGTGCTCGACAAATCTCAAGTTCGGTTTTCGTTTAGTTGGACCCTGACTAGACTGACTTCAGCCCAGGGCCGCTGCTATCTTTCGGGGCTCACTGGCCCTGCATAAACAGAGGCCTTGTTGAATTCCACAGTGGGGAGAAATGACGTAGTCCGCCCAACCCCAATGATGATGACGAGAACGGTCGTCCAAGGTCTCGGGGTTGCCGGTAAAATAGTTCGTAGTGTTGAGGTTTGGCTTCGCGATCTCCGTAGTTCCAGTGCCCCGTGGGATGTTTCTTTCACCCCGTGGGCCATTTTTATGAACAGACAAGGTTGCCGTGTTCCCTTGCTTTTTCTTCCTCCAGCCCCCGAACATGGCAGTCCTATTCAGCGACACCAGTTAAAAACAGTCGAAACTGAAGGCGTCTGTCACCAACAATTCTGTTATATAATCTCTTGTTCGCGTCATCATCATCTTCCCACTCCCCTTTGGATCTAGACCTTGAAAACCCGCAATCACACACCATCCGCCCACATTATCCAACATGCAAATACGACAACGCTTGCGGCGCATGCTCTCTCGCCACTACAACGCCAAATCATCAATCCCAACACCAGCGCAGGCATCCTCGCCCTCTCCGTCCACCACCACCACCACTACGACCGCCGCGACCAATGCCACCGCCGTCAGCACCTTTTCTATTTCGTCGGCATCATCCGCATCCTGCTCCTCTACACCTCGCACGACCGGCACAAAATTCACGCCTGCTGACATGACCGTCTCCGGCAGCACCACTGCCGCTAATCCCAATTCGATCTCGGTTCCAGCTCCAGCTCCAGCTAAACCGCGTAAAGACCTTTTCCGAAGTCTATCCTCGCGGCTCGCAAAACTCAAACCCTTCCGTTCCGCCAGTGGTCTGGAACATCTCCCGTCCGAGGCGAAAGGGAAGGCTCCTGCTGTGGAAGCGGATTCCAGTCATGGACCGAGTCTCGATTGTGCGCGTGACAATTCGCGGAGGACAAACCGCGGGGAGAGGGAATTGACGGAGACGAATTTGAAGCAGCAGGAGATTTGGACGGATTAGACTTGAGAGAGGGGCCGGGACAGGGCGGGCAGTCAGGGGGCATGGAGTAGGGTGAGTGGGATTAGTCTGCAGGGGATGTGAAGAGGCTGAGGGGGAGAGGAGTGAAATGACTCGATTTGGTGGTTTTTTTTGTCTTTCTTGCTCTGCGGGTGGGCTTCGTGGCCAAGACGAGTAAATTTGGGTGGTGTTGGTGTTGGTGTGGTTGTGACGACGACACATGACGGGGGGCTATTGGTATTGTAAGTCATGATGATACTTGAAGGGATCAACTTCATATCTTTTGGAAGGGTTCCTTCCATCTAGAGTTCCTATTTGTTTCGCTGTTTTCTTGAGAAAATTTTATCAGCCAAAATGCCTACCAAAGGCGGTATGATAGAGGGACTGATACTGATGGTGGCTAAACATTAGACGGAAGGGCCGGTTCCAGTCCTTCATCAGGGGGCGAAGGCCTCATGACCCTTCGTGGTGCACGATCGATAAAACCCATGTTAGTCAAAAGTGTCGCAGTGAAACCATGAAGACGTAGAAGCATCTGGGTGGGGCGTGGCGCAAAGGGTCTTCCCTGCTCCTAGGGTATTTACCGGGTTCCGGAGGTCATATTCTGTCTTTTACGAAGAAGCCATCACATATCGGCCATTTTGGCTGAGACGCCGGATATTTAACATAATAAGGCCGGAGAACGCATGGGACTTCAGCCCACCTGTTGGGATGCGGTAGTCTAAGGCTTTGAATCGGTCGGTTTGATAGTAGTCCTTGTTTCTTTCAGTGCTGCTGTGGACAAGTTTGCTTGGACTTTTTTGACTGGTAAATCTCAAACTAGTTCTAATGCTCTAGAGACCAGCAAACAGCTTATCAAATTCATCCTCTTTCCTCTTCTTTTTCTTGGGTCGCTTGATCGACTTCTCTAGGGAGTCGAAAATGCCATCAAACTCATCGACCTTGCCCTTCTTCCGTTTCGTCCGGGCCTTAACTTGATCTTCAACTACTGGCAGCTCCTTTCCTGCTGCCCCTCGGGCCTCATCTTTCAAATGGCGAGCTAGCTTCACTACCGTAGGTTCTTTACCAAGCCTGGCAGTTGGTTTGCTCACGACATCCTCTTTTGACACCGTAACCCCGACTTCCTCCCTTGCCACTGTGACCGCAGACTCCATTCTCGGGATCGCAACGCCTATATCCTCTCTTGACACTGTAATCCCGACATCCGCCATCACTCCGTAGCTCCTCCCCATCCCATCCCCGCCCATTGTCACATGAGGACTCTCCTCTCCCACCTCCATCTCACCCTCCAAAGACCCTTCTTGGACCAGCCCCTCGGAAAACACCGCCAGCGCGGCATCCACCTGCGCCAGCACACCCAGCAGCATCAACCCCAACTGAGCAAACTGCTTATCCGCCGTAAGCTGCGTGAAAGCCCTAACTGCCCGTCAGTCCTAGCTATCACTTATGCACACAGAGACAAAAGAAAACAAGGGAGAAAACTCACAAATAAGCCGACGGCACCAGCCCTCTCAAATACCCCGCCCTCCTCGCAATTTCATCCTCTTTTGTCTCCTTCTCCTTCCACTTCTTAACCTTTGATTTAGCTCCTCTTCTCTCCAGCTTCGTCACTTGTGCATCAACTGCCTCCAACAGCTTGCGTAGATGGCGTCGGAGTAAGTCGGCGGAAGACCACCATTTTGCGATGCGGTGCTGATTCTTGTTGCGGTGGTGGAAGCGAGAGAGGATCTCAAGAGTTGGGGTGAGTGTGGTGAGGGTTTGGAGGAGGATGGGGGGTGAGGTTGGGGCTGAAGGGTCTGGGTGATCTGGTATTGGCCATGTTTGTGGCAGTGGTGGGTCGGTTGTCATGACTGTGAATGGGATTGAGAATGAAATGATTTTTTTTCTTTCTGTTTATCGTCTTGGAGGAACCCGGAGTATCAGAACAGTTATTGTGGTGTATTGATGTGAACGGTGAGATCACTGATTGGATAGTCCGTTCCGTAGAGAAGTGATGATGCTCAAGGATCTACGAGCTTTCCAAGGGTTAGGGTGGCCTTGAAAAGTCACGTGAAAAAGTATGATATCAAAACAAATCCCAATGGAAATCCCGCATAGGCACTAATACCCTGGGAGGGATGAACAGGCAAACTCACGACCAATACTTCGTACAATACACCAATAACCGAGGCCAGATTAGATGTCCATCCAAATATATATATTGTAGAGGTGGGAATTTGTCTCATCCGAAGCACCCTGTCTATAGACCTGCTGCTCCACGGAGACTTCATCTAAAGTCGCAATACACATCCTGCACACTTAATCCTACAATGCTGTACAACAGGCGGTCTTACGATAAGGCCACACCAAGACAAAGGAAAGAGTACCGTGCCTTAAGGTATAGAGTGTAAGAGAAGGGGGCCCCAGCCCTCCTCGGCAAACAAAATGAAACTTTCCACCCCGAACCTCGCAGGAGACATCTCAGCCCAGTTCTAAACCCCATCAGTATGCAGCCTGACCCGGTCCCCTCCTTTTTGTATCCCTACTACCCACGGAAACCCCAGCAACCTATTAGGACATTATCGAACCGAGTAATATGTCATGGTCGCTCCGAATAACGCCGGTAAATACAAGGCAAGCCAATGCCTGATGCCCGCTCCAGACACAAAGGAATAGATGAGGAAAAATGCAACCCAACCGCAAAATGAAACTAGCCAGGCATTAGCTGGCTTCGTACGCAGGCGGAGCATCCCGCTCCTCCCAGAAGGCCGGATTCCTGTTCTTCTCTTCGTAAACCCGGCGTGCGATCTCGCCTGCCATCTTCATGATCCAGGCCTGCTCCATAATGACTGAGGACGTGTCAGACTGAGGCCCTCTTCGGCGGGATGCCTTCTCATCGCGAGACACTTGATCCCGTTTCTCCGACACATGAACAGACTGAACCGTCTCGGCAAACCGCGCCGGGACACTTGAACTCGTTGTAATCTCCACCGACTGGGTGGCCGCCATGGGCACCTCGGCAGCCTTTCCGGCGTCGATTTCAACGCTCGGCCTTGGTGTCTGCTGCGACTGCTCGGCTGAAGCTCGGAACCTAACCTTGTTCGCGGTCGAAATTGTCGGCATGACCAACTCCTCCTCTGGTTCTTCTTGGATCGGCTGAAATGGCTCTGATACGCATGACTGGGTGGAAGCAGTCTCTGAAACGCTCTCACCAGTCTCGCTGCTGTCCTCATTTATCTTCTTCCGGCGGAGATTGACCACACGGGTCTTCTTCTTTCTGCCGGCCTTGGCATGCCTTCCCGAACCCAGCGATAGACCAGTTGTTGCTTGGGTGAGATTGACCATCGAGGAGCGTGACGGAAGTCCATTATACTGGCTATCACTGTCGGAAAATGTGTAGGTATGGTTACTCCCCATATATGATGATGATCTTGCAAGGCTTGGTGTCGAGACGGGAGGTGTGTTTGTGGCATCGAAGCGGTCTGATGGCCCGGCCCAAGCTCTGAAGATGGCTTCCTGCATTAAGGGATTGACAAGAGACGAAGTAAGGTGGTTGTTTGTCAGTGACGTGACGCGCAGAAGGTTCTTTTGCGAAAACAGTGACTGTATCTCTGGCGATCCATCAAGAGACCAGGATGAGATTTCGTTCGAGTCGAGACGGTGGCCGTTAGAGTCGATTGGATCCAGCGGCGGAGAAGAAAGCGGATTCAGAGCAGTCTCCTTCTCATCTTCCTTGGTATGTTCATCTTCATCCTTAGGAACCTGGTCAGGGCACCATAACCGCAAAGAGAGCCGATGGATGATAGCGGGCAACTCATCCATCATCAAATCGCGCAGCTTGACTTCGATTGTCTTTTGGAGATAATCCCTGACAAACTGAATCGAATCAAAGGTCGAAGAGACCTTGAGTGACTCGAGGGGGTCATTGCGAAAGACGAGTGTCAAGCCTTTCTGTTTGGAGAAAACTACAATGATGAAAGCTGAGAGCTTGATCTCAGATAACGTGATTTGAAGCGGTATTGTGAGCCCAGACGCCGCGGCTAGCGGCTGCGGGGATGTGAAGCCTGGTTTGGAGCACAAGTATGTGTTCAGCGGGTTTGCCTAGAATTGTTGACATATATTAGCCATGTTATCAAGCCCGGAATTGTTCGCGTGTGGGGAATGAGGAGAAACTCGCGAACCCCTGCCGCTCAATACCCGCTCATTTGAATAATAATGCGCCAAGAGGGATGAATTTCTTTTCCTTGATTCCAGAAGATAGGGGCTCTGAAGAAAAGTTGCCGAAGGGCGCTGAGTCGCGCAAGGTTCAACGACCCCGTCTGCGAAGAATCGTGGGAGAGAACTCGAAAGACCAGATGCCCAGGCCTTGATGCACTCGCAACACAGAGTCATAGGCGCACTCTCCGGGGAGCAGGGACGAGTCAATGGCTAGAAGACCAGAGCCCTTGCTGGGTCCGGTACTGGTCTGGGTTGAGAATATAGCTCATGGCGAGCTCATAGCACTAGGCCTACATGGCATATTCTCCACTCCAGAGCTCGCCTTGTTTCCATCTCGAGAGGACCGAGCAAGCACACGGCGATGGGGGTAAGAAGAGCAGACCGTACCTGTACTCTTGTTTTCAGCGTCAGAAAGGCGTCCCCGGAGTAGCACATCTTGAAAATGCCTCGAAACCTATCCTCGGCTAGGTCGCCAATCTCCAGAATCTCGAGGTCGGGCGGAATGGAGCCGAGGTTGAACTCGGTCACGAAGATATCATCGACAATGATGGGTGGCTTCGGCGACTTATTTAGGGCGGTCGTGAGGAGGTCGCGCGCCCGCTGATAGAAATCTTCGTCCGCCGCAAGGGGCGACCAGTTGAAATTAAAGGCCATGATGAAATGCCCGCTGGCTAGAAGTGCATCGCAATTGGGCGGAGCGCGGACTGATAAGCCCGGCGTCGCGGATAGGAACGCGATTGATCGAATAAAGAGGTCGAGAGTCAATGGAATCGAGTGTCGCGAATGCGCCGCGTGCCGCGACGGAGCGATAGTCGTGGGTGGATGGGATCCCTGAGCGAGATGAAGTGCGAGTGTTGTTGGAGGCGAACGAATGACGATATGGCACCACAGCTCTGGAAATTTTGGAGGGTGAATGGGAGGAAAATTTCGCAGCTTTGCTCAGCAGTTCGGCATGTGGGGCCTTGACGTTCGGTCACTTTCACCGCAAGCGGGGTGACTGGACGGGCTCTCTGCTGAATGATCCCTGGCGCGTGGTGCTTCACCACCACAACGCATGAAATATGTTTGATTAGAGTTGCTTCGATGCAAGTAAAAAGAATACCTGGTTGATTCACTGCCGAATCATCACTGCCAGAGATGCACTTTCGTGGTGAGCCCGGCCTGGTCTCATTTTGCCCTCCAAGACGGCTTCCAAACTTTAACCTATCTGGCAGCACCAGAGTCTGCATCAGCCGCTCCTGTCATCCTATCTCACATTTGCGGGGTAGCGTTTTCATAGGCATCGGGTGAGCCCGAGTCCTGGTCGCGTGGCTCCAGGACACATGATAACTGGTGTGGGATGTGGGATGTGGGATAACAAACAACAACAACAACAGAGGTGGTGGGTGCCGCGTTCCAATGATGCAACCATAGTTGGAGGGATATGTTGGATGGCACCAGTTAAAGGCTCCATCGTCCCATCTGCGGTGGGGTACGAAACCGCGAAAACCCAGGCCAAGACAATGCCTCAGCATTGCGGAGAGACAGGGAGTCCTGCCTCCACTAACCCGCAGCCCTCTCTCTCTCTGATCCTTGCATCCGGCTCCGGATTTTTTGTGTACCACCCCCGAGTCCCGGCCGGCAGCCCAGAGTTGCGACTTCGTGGACGATTCACCGAATGAAGAGTCTGACGACGCGCAAAACGCGGCCTAGAGACACAAGCAAAGTTGGTTGACGGGATCGGCTAGAGTTACGTCCAGGGACTTTGCTCCTGACCATGGATTTGATAAAATTGAAAGTCGGTCCCTCCGTGGCATGGAACCGAGTGGACTTGGTCGCTCCTCCCTCCCTGTGAAGGCAACTTACCTCCCTGTGTCGCTCCGTACAAGCAGGTTGCCGCCGATAGTAATCTGACAGCTTAGCAATTGCCTTATTGCGCCCGACGGGCGAAGGTCACTCATTTCTCAGGCTCAGGGCGACCCTCGGGCAAAAAAAAACCTGTCTGGTTCATCTCAATTCCCGCCGGAGTATCTCACCACCAACATCAGTTGAATCAATCTTGAACTCGAGTCGCGGACATGGCATATTCCGGGCTCCCACCATTCAGTCGCTGTCATTTCATTTACGTCGGCGAGGGCGCAGCAAATATTGTCTTCAAGATTCTCGTCCACCCCGGTGTTGATAATGGAGATGGCCGCTACAGCGCGTTCCAAGGTCTGTCCTTCTTATCATAATTCACGCTCAACAAGAGCCCCACACTCACACCACCTTAGGACGCCTTCTCCGCGTGCCCAAAGCCGGCACGCTTGCCTACCCTTACACGGAGCTGCAGCAGTATCTTGAAACAGTAATTCATCCGCTCTTCCCTGAAGGCGACCTTGTCCACCAACACCTCGTCCGCCTGGGTGATAATGTCGTGTCCCGCCTGAACGAGATACTCCCCAAGATGGAGGCCCTCCGCCGGGAAGATTTCCGGGGGGGCCGGGTGGCTGACGTTGAGTTTGGGATGTTGGTCGAGGACATGGACAAAAAGGACCCAGACGACATAGTTCTAGAATTCAAGCCTAAGTGGCTCGCGCAATCGCCCAACGCGCCCGCCTCCGCAGCGAGGTGTCGCAACTGCGCGAGGGAGGCGCTCAAGCGGAGCAAAAAGGCCGCCAAGGCCAAGGCCACTTCAACTTCCGCTCCCACCACTATCACTCCCACTGTCACCTCCACAAACTCTCCCCACGCCAAATCTCAACCTATTCGATGCCCCCTAGACCTCCTAGAATGCGCCGTCGATCCTTCAGCACTATCCCGCTCCGTTGACAGCCTCGCGACCCTCTCCTCAGTCCCTCTCTCGCCATCTCACCGCCGCCGACTCGCTCGCTGGTTGCAAAGCAACACACTACTTCCCCGCCTACGGGACCTACAAGCCTCACACGACCGGACAGGTCCTATAGCAGCGGAGACACATGACTCGGATTTTCAACTGGCCATGACGCTACGCGACTGCTCGTGCTTTGTGCGCATCCCTGCGGATTCTGATGGAGCGGTAGAGGCGCGGCTCGCCGACCTGGACAAGAAGAACTGGGAAGCCAAGTTGAGATACTGGCAGGCGACGGAGCGGGAACTGGTTGACGGAGGTTATTACCATGGTACAGAAGAACCAGGGCAGTTGACGAGCTGTTTGCTTGAGCGGCGGGCTGCAGCGACTCAATGAGGAATAATAACGAGGACGAACATTTGGTATACACATGTCTATATGTAGGTAGCAGTTTGACCTTTCAGCATCACAGGCCGCAGGCATAGCATGACTGAGGATAGGATGGTAAATGATGTCATGATAATAATGATATGGTGTTGGTATCATAGGCAAAATAGATGGTCAAAGCCAAAACCGAAGCCAAACCCAACTCATGGCCGCCCACGCCCCCAATGCTATCGACCCGTGGTCCCTCCTCTACACACTCTGCGAGTCAGTCCAAAAACCAAAAGGAATTCTAGGTACTCATGGAGAGAGGCAATATAGGTATGGTAACGGATACTACAACAACAATGAACCCATGATTACAATCGCGGTTATAACCCAATCTAGGACCCCAACGCCGAGACAATTGCATGCAAGAGGAACAGTGACCGGCTCAAATTCCATTTGCGGTGAAACTCAACACGCTTCCCGCGGTCAGCCCTGCCACGAGACAAGTTCCCATGAAACCGCCCGCGGCTTCCCTCTCGCCGTCACCGACCCACTCGCCCGCAGCCATCATTGCGCTCGATCCGAGCCAGCCATTCGTCAGACCAAAGGGAAGCTGGATCAGCAGCAGATAAAACAAGTCGCTTTGGATGACAGCGCCCTTGCCGCGAATGTTGCACAACAAATAGAGCGGGAGGAAAAGGATCCTGGCGATGCTAATGGCGAACAACGCATGGGGTCGACGGCGCAGCGAGAAGGGCAGCATGGTGGCCACACGGCCGAGGAGGTCGCCGAGGTTCCAGAAGAAAAAGGCAAGCGGGATGAAGGCGCCCGGGGCGAAGAGGCGGCCGTCGGTTTCTTCGTCGCGCACCGACAAGATCTTTGACGTAAAGACGGGGAAGAACATGGCAACGGCGAAACACATAAACACCGACGCAGAAACCCAGCGCAGCTTGCGGAAAAGGGTGGGGATGCTGACAAAATGACGGGCGGCGCGCTCGGCCTCTTCGATGCTGGTGACTGACGCGGCAAGTTGCTCAGACATGCGACGTTCGATCAGTCGGTTATGGCGGCGGACCAGAGGTACAAATGCCACGAGAGTAACGCCGGAGACGGCAACCGCGGTGAGGAAGTACATGAACGCTGCAGCGCCGGCCTCGCGCGCAGCATCGTTGTCGTCCGCCGTAGACGAGGAAGGTGACGAAGGAGGAACAGCAAGGAAGGAGACCATCTGCGCGAGAGGGGGCAAGATGCCGGCGACACCTTGGCCCGCCATGATCGCCTGTGTGTACTCCGGTCGATCAAAACTTGCGGCGAAGGCAAACGCGCCATTCTGCATGAGGCCTGCGGCGAGAGCAGAGAAACAGACCATGGTAAGGAGGAAGACGAGGTATGCCGTTGGGGAGACATCGACGAAGTATGTCGTTGAAACCGATAGGAACCCGAATACACCGACACTCAAGAACATGCCAGAGTTAATCCGGAAGGGGTAGTTGGCTGAGGATTGGATGTTGGTCAAGATGGCCATGGTGAGCAGATTCGTCACCGTCGAGACTGATGTGATTGCCGACTGGAAGTTCTGCAATATCCACTCGTCGCTCGAGAAGCGTATCTGAAAGTACGGTGCTGCGGCAAGGAACATGTTCCTGAGAGACAAGTCAGACCCAATTCACGCCCCTCGAGGTCATAGACAGCTACATACCAAGCCCACAGCATTGCCACGCCAATCAAGGCGAATATCGCGTACTCTATCCATGAGAACGGCGCATCCTCTCCCTCTTGTTCATAGTCCTCATATACCGACCCCTCAATGGTTCCCGAGTCATCCGTAAACGCATCGTTGAGCGGCTCGTACTCGCCGTCGTGCAACGCCTTAGGGTTTCCACCTAGCATGGTCTTGATCCGCTCCATCCTTATTCCCTGATTATCCTGGTTCTGCCGCGGCCGACCTCGTCCGTGTCGGTTTTCGCCGCTGTCGTTGTGTGTGCTGCTGCTGGATCCGAGACGTATACGTCAGACCGACGAACAAATGAAGAATAAAGCACACTGAGGGATCTTTATCACCTCTGCGACATTTATCACACCCCACGCCAAGAGCAAGCAAGCAAGAGTAACCGCGACGTAGGTATATGCCGTATGTATACAGGTCACCCGTGTCCGTATTTATTTGAACAGACACGCACCCCCTCCCCGACTGGGTGGATTTGACTCTGGGTACCCAGGGTCGGGTGCACAGGGTTTATCGGGTGGGCAGGTGGTGGGGATCTTGCAGGTCAGCCTGCCTGGTGAGCGAGGTGGTCGGGAGACCGGAACGAGCGAATCGCAATCGGACAGAGAAGCCACCACGTTTCTTGCAAAGTCACGCCGCACGCTGCGCCGAACGAGCACCCCAAGGCCAAACCACTATGGGGAGGGAGGTCGAAGGTGGGGGCTAGAAACACAAACGTCGTCGATTATCGTCGTCTGGTCATGGCGGTTACCTAAAAGAAAGCGATTAATCCAGTCATGCAATCGAGTTGGTTCGACTGGTAGCGCCAGGAGAACGGCCAGCGAAGATCAGGTGGCAGATCGATAATGTTGATACAGCGAGACGGTTGATAGCAGTGGAGTCACACAGTCACGTAGGCACGCACGCGCAGGTGGAACAGCTGGCCCGCGCATTAGGTGCTGCCAGCGGCAGATAACGTTAACTAATGAGCTTATCGCGGCGATGGGGGCTTTAACGGAAGATTCCAGGCTGTGGTGTGGATCCCCCACCGCCCCGCACGGACAAGACTGAGGGGAAGGGCGGGCAACAATATGCATCGGCACTCCGTGCTCGACACCGCACCGCAACACCAATCTGTGTGCTTTTCTTGGACCGAGGCCCCTGTTGCGTCCTGCATCTGCATGGAGGAGCCGCCCATCTGCGATCCACGGAATGCCACGTTGATCCGGGGCGGACTAGCGGAAAAGAGGAAAAAAGGATCGGACAGTTCGGTTTGTCTGTTAAGGCATCATACCTGGTAATCTGGTACATAGAACTAGTAATATACCTCATCCGCGTCGACCTCATCCATCATGGTTGGCCTCCTCGTCTTTTTGGTGAAACAAAAACCGACGACACATCTAGTGCTCGCTCAAAATGCATATCAAGACGCTGAACGGCCACAAAACACCACGAATTTGGGCCTCATAGCCAAGGACGACGCGTCGCAGTGGCATCATTGTCTTGTCGCATCGGGCATAAGCGGCTAGGCCGGCCCATTATGCAACCACCACGTGATGTCAATGACCTGCGATGTATCTATGTCGTGCAGTGTTTATTGAATCGAGAATCGAGCCAGCGAAGAGCTCGTCGGTCTGATCTAAGCGAATCTGGCTGACCATCCTCAGAGCAACTCCAACTGAACACCTCGCAGCCACTTGGTTCGGTATTAAGTCTGACGCAAGCAGACAGTCTATTCACAAAAGGCACATGGCCTCAGGTTGTTTGTCGCAACTCTAAAACTCATATACAGTCATACAATCATCTCAACCGGTTGGTGTCTCGTCACTTGGATCCCTCATCCAACGGAAAACGATCTGTAAACTGCTACACGTTAGCATCTCATCTCAGTCTCGTCGGCATCATATTGCTTACTCTGAACTGTGCAAGCCCCTCTTCAAACTTCTGCACAAACTCCCCCGCGTCATCTCTGGTAAACACTCCTGGTGATGATGGTACACCCATCGATGCCAATGCCGTTGAGCCTGAGCCAAGTCCGCCAACAGGCTTACCCCAGCGGTAAGCGTCAAGTAGGATTTGCCCGGGGCGGCCTGTGGGGAACAAAGTCGACGACTTCTTTGCGTCGAAGAGGCCTTCGGCTCCGGGCACCACAATGATACCATCGAATACAGTGGCATCTGCCTCAGAGTATGTTTGGTCAAACCCGTCGCGTTGTATCTCACCAATCACAGTGACAGCCACCTTGTCCTTGGCAAATCTGTCCTTCAGCAACCTGGCCTGCTGGAGTGCCTGACCCTCTACGCTCGCGAGGACTCCCACCTTCAGCGCCGCAATCGTTGGTAGCTTTTCGCCAAAGATGGTAATGCCCTTGGTGGTGTTGTCGTGGTAGTATGTCGGGTCAGGTGCCGGCGCTTCCATACCAAGGGCAAGAGCGACGCGCTTGGCGACATCGTTGCTAATACGGTTGAGCTGTGTCAGAACATTCTTGCGTACCATTTCCGACTTGACATGGCTGGCCTCGAAGCGGATGGCGTTGATAAGGAATTGTTGCTCAACAGGCGTAAGCGAGTTATAAAACAGACGAACTTGGCTCCAGTGGTCATCGAAGGTCGACGAAAGCTCCCGGACTAGGCGGCCACTTGCAGAGCGGTCAGGGGCTGTGAAGAATCCGCGGCCAGTAGTCTGGTTGGCCTGGGCGGGAAAGCCGTTGTTCAAGGTGTTGGGGCTATAAGGGAAGTTATTCTTGGGGATCATAAACTGGCCAAAGCCGTCACGGTTATTGTTATGAGGGTCCATGTTCCTCGGCCTGTTGACGGGGAGTTGCTCAAAGTTGGGGCCACCATGACGGTTCAGCTGTGTGTCGAGGTATGAGAAAAGACGGCCTTGCAGGAGAGGATCTTCGGTGAAGTCAATACCCCTGACAATATGACCAGGCTGAAAGGCGATCTGCTCAGTTTCGGCGAAGTAGTTTGTAGGGTTGGTGTCCAAGGTCATGATGCCCAAGGGGACCAGAGGGGCGAGCTCTTCCGGGATGATCTTAGTGGGGTCAAGCAGGTCAAACCCAAACGCCAGGGCCTTGTCTTCATCGACAATCTGGGCGCAGAGCTCCCACGATGGGCCATTTCCGGACTCGATAGCATCCCAGAGGTCTTGACGATGGAAATCGGCATTCTTTCCAGCCAAAACCTGGGCTTCTTCCCAGACAAGACTAGCCTTGCCTTGCTTGGTTTTCCAGTGCCATTTGATCAACTTTGTGGAACCGTCGTCCTTCACGAAACGGAAGGTGTGCACGCCGAAGCCATCCTTTATCTGGGTCAGTCGAGGCTTGTCGCCAGTGGACCCCACCACTTACCATATGTCTATAGCTCCGGGGAATGCCGAAGCCAGCCATGGCCCAGAACAGGGTATGCAGGGTGCTCGGTTGGGAGCTGAAGAAGTCCCATGCAGAGTCATGCGCCGTCGCTGCCTGGGGGATTTCATTGTCGGGGTTAGGCTTGACCGAATGGACGAGGTCGGGGAACTGGATCGCATCCTGGATAAAGAAGACGGGGATGTTGTTTCCGACAATGTCTAGTCCTGGTTAGCCCGGGATGGCCTTGGAGTAGATCGAGAGAGTCTTACCATAGTTTCCTTCGTCAGTATAGCTGTGTGGCTTGTCAGCTAACATCCTACTAAGCGCCAGAGCCATAATAGACTTACAGCCGGGTCGCAAAACCATGGACATCCCGGGCAGTGTCGGCGCTTCCCCGGAAGCCAGCGACGGTCGAGAAGCGAACAAAGGTCGGTGTCTTCTTGCCCGCCTCGCTGAGGAAGGACGCCGATGTCAGATTGCGGTAGTCACCATAACTGGTAAAGGTGCCATAAGCACCGGCGCCTCGTGCATGAACAACTCTTTCCGGTACCTTGTGAACTGTGGGTTAGCTTCCGAAAGACCGCACAACATGTGCCTCCACTTACCCGCTCGTGGTCGAAGCGCTGGAGTTTTTGTCGAAAGATGAAGTCCTCGAGGAGGGTTGACCCCCTTACCCCAGCCCTAAGGCTGTTTTGGTCCGCAATAGGCCCACCAACATCAGAGGTCAGGAAGCCCTTGCTGTCGTCGACCTCATACTTGTTCAGGAAGTCCCTCGAGGAAGACGACGTTTGTGGTTCCTGTCTTCTTTGGAGCATGGCTGCCGGGTTGGCGTAAGGACAGGCTGCCGTGGAGAAGCCCAAAAGGCAGCTCCACGACAGTAGAACTTTGACGGTGTGCATCGGAGTGGTCGGTCGAGGGCGTCAACGAACAAATAGTTAGTATGCCGGACTCTCATAGAATAGACTGGTCCAAGATATATATTGATCGTAGGTCGGTGACACTACGGCCTAAATACGAGAATGTAGGGCATCCGTTAGGAAGGTGGCCTCTTATAAGCGTGGAATAAAGCTGACGCAGCCGCCCGAGAAGATCAACAAGTTATGTCTTACCAGCACAGACCCGAGCTCTCGCCATGTCGCCTCGAGCTCGCCATTGCCACAGGGAACACACAACGTCGGAACCCACCTGCCTTGCATTGGCGTCCCTCTAGACCACGGTCCCTGCGCCGTCCGCCCTCGAAGAGAGCCAAGGGAAGAGCGAACATCCTGCAGTACTTCACACATGACAAGGATGATTGCATTCCATTTTCGGACGCCGTCGCGAGAGTCGGTGATGGATGCCAAGGTGTGGGCTAAGCACCCGAAAGGTCTCGTTTGGAATCGTAATCAGTCCCCCCCGTGAGCCTACCTTGCTCCGACTGAGCAGACCAACGGAAGTGGATGCCGAAAGATGGAGCCCGGATGGTTACCATTGAGGGAATCATGGACGGTTGCTTGGAATGGCGTGTCCGTGACAGTCCGTCCAATATCCCCAAAGGAGCCCCTCCCACGGGATTGCGACAAGCCAAAGTATATATGTCTTCGCTTTTTAAGTCATTGCGTCTAAAAAGAGCTCCAGTCCCGGTTTTTGGAATTGTGCTTGTACTACCATCCATGCTGCGTTGCTGTTATGATCTTCATCCTATGCTTCGGTGGAATAGAAGAAGGGCGAAGCAACAAATGGACAGTGGACGCGTCGGTGACGCAAACTTCCAGACAGTGCCAACATGCGATGTGACGGGTGGAAGAAAGGGTCTGACTCGGTCTGGCGAGCTCGGGGCAAGTGCAAGGGAAGCTAGCGAGGTCGGCCCGCACTGGAGCTAAGGCCGGGATTTGACCAAACGTGCTCCGTGCGAGGGAGAAAGGCAGGGGGCAAGCGTTACTGCGGAGCAGTCTGTCACGTCTGTGTCTTCCTGAAAGCTATTCCAGCGACAGTCGCCCGTGACTATACAAGGATGCACCTTGTCACAATGTCTCTATTAGGAAGCACCAAGCCCGGATAGGCGGAAGACTTTTGCCAAGCACCCTGAGGTAGGTGCGGACCTTGATGGCAGATCTACCCGCCTAGGTACCTAGGTAGGTAACAGCTTTCGTGGCGCGGCTCCTTGCGCTCCGCGCCTTCCCCCGAATCCCGAGAGACAAGATTACTCAGAGGAGAGATCGTGAAGGGATTTGCGGATATTAACTCCCGCAACCAGAAGAGAATTGGGGATCAAATCTAAAGAAGAAAAAAGAGATTCATGAACCCCGAACTCGGGACGATTTCATTTTAAGTTTCAATGTGCCGGCTACTCTACCGTCTGGAGTTGCACACCACGAGAACCAGCAGCGGTAATTGAGAGCCGCTAATCCCTATCCGACAAGGTCTCCGGCTTGGCTTATACGCAATCCAGGCTCGAGCCAGGGGAGCGAGCAAACATCTCAAAGGAGGACTCCACGTACCGGTGACAGGATCTCGGTCATTGCACAGCATCAAACCAGTCACTTCCCTGCCTTGCATATAGCTATTGCCCATTGACCCCAAACACGAAGTCAACCACTCTCAATGCCACCTCTCCCACCACGGCCGGTATATTCGGATGGATCCCCGAGCCACTTATCGCATTGCGACGTACAGACAAACAAACATACGACGATTACGGTACGACCTACTGCCCGCTTGGGACGGCTGTATACAGTATTTCTTGCGACCATCCAGCGAGGTAGGATGCAGCATGCATGCTGATCATGTCATCTGCATGCCGTGGAACAATAACTCCAAAGCTTCTTTCTCTCTTTTCATATGCCTATATATACATCCATGTGGGTATCACCTGAAGGAGAGTGTCAATCCAATTTGATCCGGCCCAATCCAATTCTTCCTGCTTTTCCCCGATCACCGATCATAGCTCATCACCTCACCGCCAAGTCTTTACCCGCCGACAGTTGGCCTATTTATATACCACGTCCCTACCTTCTATCACTGTCCTCCGCGGCGATCGCCGAAGATGAGCCGTCGTTTCCTCGGTTCTCGCCTCGAGGATGATGCTCTCTTCTTCTTCCACCCTACTGCTTTCATCTATCAACTGACCCTTAGTGATCCACCCCGCTTCCGCTGCGTACCTTACCACGTCGCACGCGCTTGGAAATGACAATACATGGCGGGGTGCCTCGGGGTTGAGGTGAGTCCATAGTTCCTTGGTCATCCTCCTGAAGCCCATCAACTCCTTCTTGTCTCCCCTGAAATGCTCGACCAAATAGCGGTAAATGTACGCTAGCCACAGCACATTGGTGTAGGGGTGGTGCGTCGCCCAGGAGATTGGCACGCCATTTACATCAGCGGCGTAGGGCGTGTCATGAGCGCTTGGCGGGAGGTGATTACGGTCACTTTGGAGGAGGAAAGAACGCATCTCACGGTACACACGACACTGCGCCGCGTGCGTGCTGGTAAAGATGCTGAGGTCTTTCTCTAGGTCGTAGGCGACTGGGACAGAGTTTGTTCCCGGCGCTGGCTCGGGATCCTCGGCTCTCGAGAGCCCGTAATCAAGGATGGTTATTTCTAAGCCAGAGTAGTCGAACTGGCAAGGACTGGTGTCTGTCTTGGGCAATGGCGGCTTTGTTTGGCGGATACACAAGTTCCCCTCGTGGAGGTCTCGATGCTGCAAGATATTAGCTTCTGACGTGCGCAACAAGTCGGCGCGATGTGTCACTTACCTCGAACCGAACCAGGTCCTCAGCCCGCGCCAGCGCAATGACAGTATGAAGGAAGATATCCCACATCTGGCTTGTTGTGCGCAGCTCAAAGTCCTCTAACGCCGTTCCCGCATCTCCCAGTTCCACAACCAGAAACTCCGTATTGTCAAGATACCGACTCGGCGAGGGATAGAACTGTAATCGATCTGGATCCTTTCGCTTCAAGCGCCTGTGGAAGGCCTGGTGAGTCTCTAGCAGCGCCTTGGGCGCCTTGCCGCGGACAATGTAACGCTCCTTGTAGACAACAAAACCAGGAATATCAGCCAGCCACTCGGAAATGTGGAGCTCACCGGCCAAATCGTCCTCGCTGTGCGGTTCCTCGTCCACCAAACCAGATCGCTGCTGCGTCTTTGTCTGCGCCTTTATGGCCGACCGGAGCCGAATCGCTTTGATGATGCTAATTCCCCGTTCGTTGGTGATGCGGTAGATCTCGGCGTATGACGCCTCGGCTATCTTCTCAATACTGTCGCCAAAGGGACATACATCATCCCAGGTGAGGATTCGAAGCCCGGACTCGCTTCCTGCTGTCTCCTCCTCTTCTTTGTAGTCGTCTTCGTCGTCGTCTTTCTGTGGCTCAGGTTGTGACTGAGGTGGAGGTGTCGTTGGGGTGGGCGGCGCCACAGTATGTTTTCGAGGTGTCAAGGCGATGGGCTCCTCTTCCTCCGGAGTTTGTGACCTCGCTTTCTTCTCGTCGAGTGTGATGGAGAGGAGACAATTCGTGATTATGTCCACTGAGTCGACATTCTCTTCTGCTTTCACCTCTTTGGCGATGACGACCTTGTCATTCCTCTTAACGGGGCTCCTTGGCAGTTCTGCAAAGAGCTGCTCGGCCAGCGATTTCTTGCTCTCCTTGCCATATTTGCGGACAATCGTGGGCCGCGGCATTTCCACCGATTTGCTTCCCAGTTCCTATGTCTCACGCCCAACAATTTCGAATCACGAGTGTCAATGAATTTTTGTGTCCCAGTGGTCATCTAGGAAAATTCCATTCATTCGTTGTGGTGTTTGGGGTGGTTGTCAAGGGCAACCGGCAAATCAACGGGAAGGAAGGCGAGCGCACGAGTTCGAGAAATCGATATCGACTCGCGGTTGTTTCGAAATGAGGAACGATTTGGGCTAAAGCAAAACTACTTTGCTAGGTACTGTACTTGAAATGCTTTTTCAAGCGAGTACACGATTCTTTTTTGTTGCAAAGGACTTAAGATGTTTAGGGTCGCTGGGCAGCCACGATTCATTGCAATATTGTTAGTGACAGACGTTCATCCCTCCGAGATCCCGTGCCAGACATGGTGCAGCGTCCCATGTTGACAGCACCGGATTGAACTGCGCACCACTGAAAGACAAGACGGCTGAGCAGATGAGCTTGGACAGTGACAAACTTTCCGTCAGGTACCTGAAGCCGCACAAGCCAGGTAACTAAGGTCATTTAACAGACCGAATGCCAAGCCAGCCAGTCAACCAGTGCTGCATATGATGGCGCCCGCGTCTGAACAGTTCCAGCCGACTTGAATACTGCTGTGCAAACAATTCCTCCCTCGTGAACACGAAAACCTAGGTATCTAGTTTCTATGACACCCTCCAGTTATCTATCTATTACGCTACGAAGTACTCAAAGTCCATATCCAACGCCTTTGTTGTCTCTCGTGGACTGTTCACAACCCCGCTGAAGTCTCACGCTAACCTTATTCAACGACTGGACTGTGCTCCCCATCGCGTCATCCTCGGCTAGAATGCCACCTACGTAATTCTAGACTCAGAATTTGCAACGGGAGCTACAATAAAACCAGCCTTCTCGTCAACATTTCAGGAACAACTGGTGATCGATATCGAGAGCCGCCTTTATAAAGCGTGTCTTGTGGAAGGTTGACTGAGCGGTTGCGTCCCATTGCAATTTAAAAAGTGGGGCTGGCTAGCTGCAAGAGCACACGGACATTGGCTTTCTGGGATCTGGCGATTTATCTCGTCTCTTTGACTGATATACTGATATTGTCGATCTAGCCACAATACCAACGCCTCTCCACCATGGCCAGCTTACTGAACAACCTCTTCGGAGGCAAGCCTGCTACCGACTCGGCGAAGCAGAAGGTCGATTCTGGTAAGTGTCTGGCATGTTTGACAACATCATTTACCCGTTCACGATCCTCGTTGAGGCATGCGACACAAAACTAGTTCCACGTCCAACCTAATGAGCTGTATCAAAGTCGCGCATCGCGAGACATCGTCTTTTCAATGGCTCATTACACCGCTGCTGGGCGCTAACTCACGTTCAAAGATTTTGCCGACTTCGCTGAAGGCGCCCCGGAGCCGGCTCCAGTGTCCTTCCCCCCAGCGAACCCCTTTCCCGGCGCATCTCTCCCCGCCGCCGCGACGGCCCGTCCATACACGAAGTGGTACAATGTCCACGAGCGCTACACATGGTCCGACTTCAGAGCTGAAGGCATCATTCTCTCGGCCGTTGCCCTTATTCTCGTTCTACACATCATCGGCGCCCGTCTCAACCGCTCCAAAGCGAAGAAGTGGATCCGCGCCCATGCTACGACCCTTTCCAATGAGTTCGCACTTGTCGGCTTCTCGAATACGCCACCCGCGGTCTCCGAGAAGGCGTCGGATGAGCTCTTGAAAACCCATGCCCAAGTTGATGAGGAGTCTCTCCTCAAGGAGAAGAGCTTGTTCGAATTCGCCGCATACGCGACTGGCCGTGCTAATGTTGCCTTTGTCGATGTCAAACTCAGTTTGATTAAGCGGTTCAACCCACTCTCTGTCATCTCCGAGTATATCTTGGGTTTCGTGATGGATAGCTTTAGCCAACCCGTTGATGTCCTGGAGGCTACCTTGTACCCTTTCGACGGCAAGGAGGCGCAGATTGTTCCTGGTCTTCCCGGTGCTGCCGAGCAACGCGGCAAGGACAGCAAGAGTGCTTTTGATGGTTTCGTATGGGCAATTGTTCACAAGGATGTCATGAAGCAGGTCCGCGACGATCGCTACGATGTGTCCTTGACGGCCACCAAGGAGAACGCCAAGCTTCCTATCTGGGTGACTGTCATGAGTGAGAGCGCCGAGATCACCGACCTGCTGCTCACCCCCGAGCTCATCCAGGCAGTCAAGGCCGCTGGTGACAGCTTTGAGTATCTCATCATCTCCGATCAGCCGGTAGAGAAGCCCAAGACGTGAGTATCTTAGTCCGCACCTGGCCAGCTTCTGACTTTTGCAGACTCGACGAGACCACACCCCGCAAGCGCATTTTCCTGAAGTACCGCCTCCCGTCTAACGATAGCTACGAATCCTTTGTCCCAATCTTCCAGCAGTTTGTGCGTGTCTCAGACCTGCTCGCCCAGTCTGCTCACTTCCGCCCTGAGGTTCTCCGCAAGATCAAGGCGGTCCGTGACGCAGCTATTAAGCAAATTCAGAAAGCAGAGGAAGAGGAGAAGGCCGAGGAACGTAACCTGGAACGCGAGAAGGCAAAGAAGGCCAAGCGGGATGCCGAACTCAAGGCTTTGGATGCCAAAGCACAGAAGAAATATCTTGAGAAGGAGCGGGAGAAGGAGCTCCGGAAATCCACCAAGAAGCAGACTACGAGGGCTTAGGTAGGATTGGCTGTCCATAATCTATTAATGTGTATATAAAAGTATTGTATAAGTGGTGATTACGCTTTGGAGCCGTCTTGAGCCAAGATGTCCTGGACCCTCTTCACCTTTTCCTCGGCTGTCTGCAACTTGTCGGTTCTGCGGCGGTCAGACAACAAAGGTCCCTCCATCGGCACCCAGGCGACTTACCGTGTCCCAACTCGCATCGACGTCTGCACACGCAGTACCCCAGTCTGGTGCACTATACTGTGAGCTTGCCCGATGACCCGCATTACATCGTCCCAGTGGCCCTCTACTTGCGTTAGCAACGCTTACATCCAATTAAGTATCTTCAGTATAGGAAATATAATAAGGGATCAGGGAAGCAAGCAAGTAGTACCAGAAAGGCGGAGGAAAAAGCGGGGGGGGACTCACCAACCGTCGTCCCAGCAGAATGCATCGTATACTTTAGCCCACTTGCTTGTAGGAGCCGCTGTACCGCTGCAACCTCTTCAGCTACGGAGGGTTTAGCTGTGCCGACCTGTTTTGTTTTCCAACTTAGCGTCCCTTGCACTCGCACCCAGACGAGACAGGTTGGTTGTCGCTCTATCCGTAATCGACCGAGTCGGGAAGGGAGGCACAGGCAAGGAAATGCGCACTTACCGGTACGAGACAAAAGTCAGCATAACACTGCGCGGGAGTGGCAATGGAGCTGTAAGAGGAGGTCATGACTGTTACGGGTGAGGGTCTATGTCGGTGTGGTTGTTGGTGAGATGTGGTTATTGGGAAAGGAAAGTTTGGATAACAGACGGTTCGGGATATTCGAGAGGCGAAACCGTATGTGGTGCGGCAGAGATATGATGGGGATTGGAGGAGCATGATGACTATCAGTTAGGGGGGCTGCACTGTGGATGAACGACTGACTGCAGAGGCTCCACCGCCCACCGTCTTCGGCGGGTTTGATCGCCAAGCTCAGTGATGTGGGAGTTTACATAGTTGTATTTAAGCGAGGTGCCTATTCCTGCTTCAGCGCTGGACAAAGACAACCGAACCAGACTCTGTTCTGCTGGGCAAGTAATGGTTGTTGCCAAACAGAGTTTGCTTTCACTTAGCTCCGACCACAGTTAGTACCGTCAAACTCTTACAAGGCCGCTCTGTAAAGGCTAAGGAGACATGTGCGGCGTCAATGTCAGGCTACCTACCTACTGTGATGCTGTCAAATGTGTTGGTAAAAGGTGATGAATTGGGTTGGGTTCTAGGTGACTAGTTTGGTGGCCTAAATACTGGTAGGTGGGGTTGTGATCACATCATCCTTCTTCCATCGTACCTGCCACAGGCCCAACACTACCTATGTAGAAAGAAGCCTCTATCAATCAGAGCGCAGAGGAAGAGGCTGTCGGCACTGGACAATACGTAATACGCAACGCCTGCCTGGATTGTTTATTGTAAGATAGAAATTCCTATTCAGCACAAA
>Ga0247763_1000032_pt1 | contig 54819 bp, 46 predicted proteins | sample UWRJL141409B4_FD_179926 | JGI IMG/M metagenome (GOLD analysis project Ga0247763, IMG submission 179926) | Plant litter microbial communities from Arlington Agricultural Research Station in Wisconsin, United States - UWRJ-L141-409B-4 | ecosystem: Environmental > Terrestrial > Plant litter >... | reverse complement strand
TGGCGGCGAACGATTGCCGCCTTCTGGTCGGGGGTGAAGCGACGACGGGACTTCTTGGTCATGGGCTCCGGCTCTCCTCTCATGGGAGCCCCGGGGAGTCACGTTTCGACTGAGGCGGAACACTTCGAGCGGCGGCGACGCTGGGAGGAGGCCGAGCTTGCGAAGCTCAAGGCCGCCGGCAAGTCACCGAGGGATGACAAATGGAAGGCGAAGTACGAGGAGCCAAAGCCACCGGACACGAAGGGCTTGCGGGCGCTGCCGGACGGGTGGTGTTGGGCCAGTGTTGAGCAGCTCGCACAGCTTGCTTCCGGGCAAACGCCGAACGGTATCGTTGAACATTGCACATCGGTTGGAGAGATTCCGTGGTTCCGGGTCGGCGACATGAACACCCCTGGAAACGAAATGCTGATGGTAGTCGGCAGCACCTTCGCGTCGGCTGAGCAGGCCAAGGCCATGGGCCTTCATATCCGTCCTCCCGGAACGATCACCTTCCCCAAGCGGGGCGGCGCGATCGCTACGAACAAGAAGCGTCGACTGTCTCGGCCAAGCGCCTATGACTTGAAATACAATGGGACTCGTACCGGACAATGCTGTCGAAGCATACATCTGGACCTGGTTCCAGGGCATCGACCTTGGGGCATTGTCGGACGGGTCCAACGTTCCGCAGATCAACCACGGTGACATCGCCCCGCTCGCCGTTCCGCTGCCGCCTGCCATTGAGCAGCGCCGAGTGTGCGAGGAAGTGGAACGCCTACTCTCCGCGTCCGACGCCGTGCTGGCACAAGTCACCGCCAACTCTCGGCGCGCTGTCCGGCTCCGTCAGGCGGTCCTGAAGTGGGCCTTCGAGGGGAGGCTTGTTGATCAAGACAACACCGACGAGCCAGCCGAGTCGCTGCTTGAACGCATCCGCGTCTTACGCGCAAACGCTGCGACGCCGAAGAAAACTCGCCGAGCACGGACCGCCCAATGAGCGAACAGAGTGACCGCATTGTCAAGAAGTTGTGGAACTACTGCCAGGTCCTCCGCGACGACGGCTTAAGCTATCAGGATTACCTGGAGCAACTCACATTCTTGCTGTTTCTCAAAATGGCCGACGAGCGCGGGACGCTTACGGGGGAGGAGCAATCCGTACCGAAGGGCTGTCGCTGGACCGATCTCGCCAACCCGAAGATGGAAGGCGTAAAGCTGGAGCAGCACTACCGCGATACTCTGAAGAAGCTGGGCGAAGAAGGCGGAATGCTCGGGCTCATCTTCCGCAAATCGCAGAACAAGATCCAGGACCCGGCGAAACTCCGTCGGCTCGTCGTCGATCTCATCGGGAACGAGTCGTGGCTGGAGATGACAGCCGACGTGAAGGGCGACGCCTACGAGGGCCTCCTCGAACGCAACGCGCAGGACGTGAAGGGCGGCGCTGGCCAGTACTTCACGCCGCGCCCGCTCATCAACGCACTGGTCGACTGCATCAGGCCGCAGCCAGGAGAAATCATCGCGGACCCCGCATGTGGAACGGGTGGATTTCTTCTCTCGGCCCACACGTTCTTGGCAACCCAGCATCGGCTCGACAAGAACCAGAAGAAGCACCTTCGGTACGACGCTCTTCGGGGAGTCGAGCTGGTCGACGGCGTATCGCGCCTTTGTGCGATGAACCTGTTTCTGCACGGGATTGGCCCAGACGACGATCGGCGTAAACCGCCGATCCGCACCGACGACTCACTGCGGAACGAGCCCTCGGAAACCGTGGACGTCGTCTTGACGAACCCGCCCTTCGGGAAGAAGTCGAGCATCACCGTCGTCAACGATGAGGGCGACACCGACAAGGAGTCGGTGACGTACAACCGGCCAGACTTCTGGACGACGACGAGCAACAAGCAGCTCAACTTCGTGCAGCACGTGAAGTCGCTGCTTAAAATCCACGGACGGGCGGCCGTCGTACTGCCCGACAACGTACTGTTCGAAGGCGGCGCCGGGGAGAAGATACGGCGGAAGCTCCTGCACGAGTGCGAGGTGCACACAATCCTGCGCCTGCCCACGGGCATCTTCTACGCCCAGGGCGTGAAGGCGAACGTCGTCTTCTTTGACCGCAAGCCGGGCGCGAAGGAGCCGTGGACGAAAAAGGTCTGGTACTACGACCTGCGCACGAACATGGAATTCACACTCAAGGAGCGCCGCATGAAGCGCGCTGACCTCGACGAGTTCGTGAGCTGCTACAACCCCGAGAATCGCAATCAGCGAAAGCCGCTCTGGGACGAAGAGAAGAACCCCGAGGGGCGATGGCGTCTCTTCAAGTACGAGGAGCTGGTCGCCCGCGACAAGTGCAGCCTCGATATCTTCTGGCTCAAGGACGAATCGCTTGAGGACTCGGCCAAACTGCCCGAGCCGCACATCCTCGCGGCAGAAATCGCCGAGGACCTGCGGTCAGCCCTCGAACAGATCGAGAGCGTGCTCGGCGACCTCCGAGCTCGGTCAGGAGTTGATATTGCTCGCGACTGAGCAGATCGGCTCATCAGGCCCTCACGCCAGGATCCGCGCACGCTTAAGGGCAAGGGAAAGTTGCTATTTCTTCGATTGCTTGTCGGAGGCGTCTTCGATCCATTCATGCAAAGCAGTCAGGAGGACTCGCTGAGAGACGACTCTCTGTGTTTCATACAGCTTGATGAAGATGGATTTAACGTCCACGGCGGTTGGAATGAGAGCCTTGGGTGCCTTCGCCGGGTCCAGTAGTGCGGCAGTCTCGTAAGGCATCGCCAGTGCTACAGCATCGTCCGGGGACTGTACTGGAAGCAGAGACACACTCCGCCATCGCGAAGCCAACGAAGGATAGCTCTCGCCAATGGTCGTAAACGCCGCTGCTTGGCCCGCGATGACCACGTAGAGTCCGCGCCAGTTGAAGGCGTTAAGCAACGTCTTGAGAACTTGGACGTACTCCGTCTGTCCTGCCCGCGTAAGCCTTTCGATGTCTTCAAACTCGTCAAGCAACAGAACAATCCGCTTGAGCAAATTCGACGCATCGAACATGTCCAGCATCGCTCGTAAGTAGGGGAAGGCTATCGCAGGGGGCAATCGATCTCTGGCCGTTATGTGAAACGTCTCCCGCTCTGCCTTATATGTTTGCTGTCCGCTGAGCCACCGCATCAGGAACTGGGCGCCGACACTCGATGAGACAGCACGAACGTTGGCCCAGAATCGGCCAAAATCCGTTGCCCTTAGTTGTTCCGGAACCGATGGAATCGGCTCGTGTTTTATCAGGGCAGCTATCGTATCTTCGCCGATGGCGAGAAGCAGTTCCTCGACGATTCTACGCGGCGTGAGCGCAAGGCTTGGGACAAACCTGCAGGCAGTGGCTTGCAGTTGTCCCTGGTGGATAGCCTCCTTGATATTCCGCTCGACCGCTTTCAGGAAATTGCTCTTGCCGTGACCAATGGCTCCTTGAACTGCCCAAACCGATCCCTGAGGTCGACCTTGCAGAAAGAGACGAATGTCATTTTCAAGGTCCCGTAGTTCGGGCCTCGCGACATAGATGTCACCGTCAACTTGCCCCTGCTTCGGGAACGGATTCTCGCGGTACCCAAAGCGCCGGTATCGAGCGCTTGGCGATTCGTGAGTTAGCGGTGCGCCTAAGAAGTTCATGCCGAGCCTCCTCGAAGCTCAACCACTCTCGCAGAGCGCCCTACAACGATGTGCGCGCCCGACCCAATCGATACCTGCGGCAGTGTCACATTCTCTTCACCGGACGAAGACGGCATGAGAATATGGATTGAAACGCCAGCCTCGGTGTTAGGCACCGAACCGCTCAACACCACGCGGTCGTCTCGTTCCAGATGCACGAGCGCGCGGCGAAAAACATGGAACGGCATGGCGGGTGATTCAGGACGCTGCAGATAGGAAAAAACCCTCCCCACGTTCACAGCAGATACGCCCGCGGATGCCGACGCAATCAAAGTCCGAATCGCTTCGATTACCGTCTGCTCAGCAGATGCAGCGGGCCACTCGCCGGAAAGGCGATTTTTTGTGGCAAGTCGCACTACTCCGCCGAGTGCGCTTGCGAGGCTCATCTGTGCGGCTATTGACCGACCGCTTCCTCCTCCCAAGCGTTCCGCCAACTCGGCGTCCGTAAGCACTCCATTCTTACGCAACTCAGCGAACGCAGCTGCAAATGGCGCGAGCTTGCGGAGATCTCGCCCAGCGTCATCAATCCACTCGGCCCAAGCATCCGCATCAGCATAGCTGAGTTCGAGCCAGGCCTTCGCTAGCGAACGACCCCGAGCGCTCAGGCTCCCGGAAGAGTCAGACCAACCGAGGGCCTCTAAGTACTGGAATGAATATCTTTCTGCTTCGGTCGAGCCCGCACTGATTGCACCGTCAAGACCGGTCAAAAGCACCGCAACAATAGCCTTGGCCGACGGCGCCTTCTGCGGAACCGAAGCCGCGAGGGACCATGTCGCTGCCGTTTCCCAAGACCAAGCGATGCCATGACCAACCTCACCCATCTCGGACAGAACACGAGCCCGCTTCTCACTGGAAAGGCGAGCAGCGAACGCTTGCGCCTCGCCGGCGCGCTGCAGAAGGATGTTCCCGGTGGACCAAAGAAGTTCATCGACGAACTCCGCAACCGATACGTGGTGGAGTTGCAGAGATCGCGCAGAAAAAAACGGCGACGTTATGAACCTAGGTGGATTAGGCGGTAGCCATGCAAAACCGACATTCACTCCTTCGAGCGCCGCTTGCGCAGCCAACAGTGCGTCATCCGTGAGAAGCCAGACGGGTACATCGGGAACAGCAACGCGCTGTTGGATGGCAGATTCTAAGATTAGGCGATCTCGAAGAGCGTTTGAACCGACAACATCGGCGTCGTCGTCCGTACCACCGGCTTCATTCTCACCACCCTGCCGTCCTCCGCCAAAGTATCGGACCATTGCATCAGGTGGTCTGGCGACGTGAACAATGTGCCCGGCTGCCCTTATCCTGCGCAAGGTCCTTCCGCCAGCGGCAATGAAGGACGCACGCCTTGCTGCACGGGTCCAACGCTCGACTGAAGTTAAAGGTGAGTCGTCTGAAGCCGTCGCGACCGAGCGTTTCCTTGTTCCGACGTAGGCGGTCTCGCGTTGCTTTTGAAGCTCCATCAGAACCTGATCGGCCAATGCAACGTGAGTTGCTTTCTTACTTCTGAGAGCCAGCGCCTGAAACAGAGAGCCGTGGTACAGAGTGTTTGTATCGGACACCAAGCAGACGGGGTGCGGATCTCGAAGGCGGTTTTCAAACTCTGCCGAAAAGTGAACGGGAACCAGACCTAGTCGCGCCGCCGCCTCAATAACAATGCATCTTGAAGCGAGTTCGAGATGTTCGTCGAACCAGAAAGCCCACTGGCCATTCGGCGCATCGGATTCAAGTGACGAGCGAAACGCACGCAGGATGCCCAGCGTAAGCAGTTCATCCTTGCCCTGGGTGGTGGTGGTGCGAGAGGCAACTCGAAACACGCCACACAAGGATGCAAGGCTGTCGGCTGGTCGAGCAGCCTTGTGGGGTCTAGGCGCCGTCAAGAACAACCTCTTCGGCCTCTTCCTCCAACTGACGGAGGTCGTGGGCAAGCAGCATGAGTGGAAGCAATAGTTCCACCGTTATTGTGGAATCGTCTGGCGCCACCCAGTCCAAGGCTCCAAGCCGTTCGTCCTCCTGTATCGGGCCGTAAGCAGTTAGCGCCTCAAGCAACGACGGCAGCTTCAGCCCGGCCGCAACGAGTGTGTCGGCCGCCACTATGTCTTTGGCCCACGCCGGCGTGACTGCCGTTTCCTGAGCCGACAGGCCGGACAACACGGTTCGTGGAGATCGGCTTTGGGGTCTGGTGCCTGGCGCGAGGGTGATGGCAAAGGGCATGGTCGCGCCCACAGGTACCACACCAGGTGTGGCTACCGCCAAACTCCTGGCCGTGCCGCAGCTCTCGCTGCTGTCACTTCTGAATGCCTCGTCGGCTAATCCACGGGTGTTGGAGCCAAATTGTGCGACCGGAGCACCCCGCCTTGCTGAACGGTCTCCGCTCTAATCGGGCTCGGAGGGCACGCCGAGAGCGGTCTCATGCGTTCCGCACGCCGCTCCTTCAACTCGCGAGCGATCTGCTCGGCCAGCGCCCACCGTCCAGCCTCTGCGGCCAAGACCAGCGCCTTAGCCAGGGCAGGCTCGACGACCCCCTCCAACTCCAGATCGAGTTTAGGCCCATTACGTCCACAGGGAGGCGCATCGGCGCCCGTTCGGTCGTCATCTGGCGGGTCGGAGGCGGCGTCCATCGGTCCGATGCGGTACGATAGCAGCCGTTCGCGCTCGGAACCTCCGCTTTCGAATCCCGTTGGGGACGCTTCGTTGAGTGTAGAAGTTCCGCGTCGTTAGAACGCCCGAAGAGTCCCTGAGGCGCTTCGGGAGCGGTTCGAGCCAGACGAGGGACGAAGGCAGCGCCGGGAAGGGCGGATCGGATGCGAATCCGACCGCCTCTGCCTGACGTATCTGGAGCCCTCCTTGCCGCCCAGTCCTCGAAGAGACGGCGCGCGCGGCGCCAGCGCCCCGAAGCTGCTCGCGGAGGTTCACCGGAAGGTCGTCCTCAGTGATGCGCTGCGGTGGGCTTCAGCCGCGTACAGCTCGCAGATGGAGTCAACGTCATCTGCTTCGCCATTCGCCATCGCACATGACAGGATCGCCTTCTGCCCCAGCGGCTCCGAATTGGTGGTGATTGGCCCGGGACGATTGCGAGCCATTGAGCTCGGCCGGGCAAGGGGAGCAGCAGGCTGGCACTGCACACGGCCGCGAACCTCCCGGCGCCCGACGCTTGTGCAAACCCGGCTGGCAGCTCTCGCAGAACGAGCGATGCGGCGCGAGCGCTGGCCCCCGGAGGCTGCCGCGCGCTGCGGCGACGCCGCGATCTAGCTAGGGTCCTTCTAGCGCGGGCCCCTGCTCCGGCGCAATTGGCGCGAACACGAACCGCACTCCGCGGTTGTACGACTCGAGCTGCATGCCCGCATGCCGCTCGCCGTCGATCACGCGGAAATCCCAAACGAGCTTCGGATACTTCCGCTTCGCCAGACGCTGATTCATCTCCAGGATCGGCCCGACGAAGCCGGGCGTCTCATTGCCGCCCATCGTCATGTACAACCGCGCGTTTACGGACTTGGCGGCCTTCGCGAACTCCTCCTCGTACTTCAACAACCACGAATCCTCGAGCGCGACCGCGGGCGTCACCGCGATGTAGCCGTTGAAGAGGCTAGGCTTCGTGAACATCGAGTAGAGAGTGAACAAACCGCCCAGCGACGCACCGGCTAACACCCGCTGTTTGGGATCCGTGCGGTACTCCTTGTCCATGAGCGGGATGAACACCTTCTCGATCGTGTCGAGAAAATCCTTCGCGTGCCCCGACGCATCGATGGGCGTGCCAAACGGACGCGGCGACAGCTCCCAGCGACGCAGATCGCCATAGTTGAGGTTCTCGCCCGCGTAGCCCATGCCCACGGTGATGAACTCCGGCGCGTACTTGTCATACACGAGCGATCCCTGGATCGCGCTGAGCTTCTGGAAATCCCAGTAGCCGTCGGTGACGTACACGACGGGATATCGCTTGTTGGGCTCCTTCGCGTAGCTGCTCGGCAGATGGATGAACAGCGCGTACTCGCGGCCGGCCGTGTTGCGCGGCAGCGTGCGCACTTGCGAACCCGGGATGACGTAACCGGGAGGCTTCGCACTCTGCGCAAAGGCAGGCGCAGCCACCATCGCCAACACAAAAACCCAGATCGAAAAGTTCCTCATTCGAGTTCTGCCTCTTCACTGTGTGAGATGCGCAAACGAGTGGATCGCGTAACGTCGCGGCCCATGTACACCGAAACATTCGCCCAGTTCAAGAAGCACCTCGGCGAACGACAAGCGGCTCGGCGGCGCCGCCGACGACTACGCGAAGTCCACGAACACCCGGACGTCTTCCGCACGTTGCGCCTCGTCCCGGACCTGTTCGCGCTCGAGCGCCAGGTGCGGATTGCCTGTGACGCGGTGAAGCTGGGCCATTCGTATCTGACGGGCAAAGCCGCGCAGCCGCACGAAGACAACGAGAAGACCTCGCCGAACTGCAGACGCGCGTTACGTGATTCCTGATACGACCGCGATCGGTATCGATGCTCGAGAGGCCGCGCAGCTTGCGGTCGTCGAACAGTCGCGCAGCTCGCGTCCCAGCCGCAGCACTTTGACGAAATGCGCGGTCGCAATGAACGCAGCGCCCAGATCTGGCAGTCTGCTGAAGCGCTCGCAACGTTTATCGAGCGGGCTGGCCTCGCGCGAGGGATTGCATAGCCGTCGAGGACTCACCACGTGGCATCACTGCTGCCCGGGCGGCAGGATTGGACGCCGCCGTACAGCGAGGCCAGCGAGAAGCACAAGCCCGCGTGCTCTACCTCATCGAGGGCTGCGCGATGCGCTCGCTCCACTAGCGCGCCCGATGGCTACGCCTGACGACATTGGCAATCGCGCCTTACACCATCAGTGTCTACCCGTGCACTCGATGCTTCTGACCAGGTATCAAGTCGACGCCGCTGGGCCTCTTCTTGCTGCTCATGCTTGACGAGCGAAAGCGCGACGGCACGTCCGTGCCCGGCAGCTCGAACGAACCCTTAACGGGCGCAAGCAGCCCTCCTTAAGCCCGCGACACACGAGGCCGAGTAGATCGAATCGGCGGTGCCGCATGCGAGGCGGCTCCGCGAGCCGCTTACATGTAATCCAGGCTCGTTCATGATTGCGCCTCGCCCGCACGGACGCGACGTGGCTCGCCTGAAATGGGAACGTCGTACAGGCGGTGTTCGGCGCGCGTCGTGAGCGGCTCATTCCTGGCAGGGCTTTCGGCGCCGGAAGTTTTGCCACGAGCAAGAGTAAATCAAAGCGGACGACACCGGCTTACCGCAAAGCTGGCGGGCTACCGCCCCGCTGATGACCTGCGGCCACCGCCTTCGAGCGCGCTGGCGCATTACCAGGCACGGGCCGCGCAGGGGCCGTGGCCTGACCGCCCGAGGGGCTTGCCGGGGCACAGCATTCGGCAGTCCCTCGGAGGTAGACCATGGCAGATTCGTTCGAAGGCACGGCTCGGGCCCGGCGCTCGCCGGCGCGCGGTGCACGCACCCTCGCCGCGGCGTTTGCTGGCGTCGCGCTGGCGTCAGCCTGTAGTGACGACGACGGCGGCGGTAGCCGTACCGCCGTACCTTTAGCTCGGCGGGCAGCGGCGGCGGCACCGGTGGGGGGCCAACCGGCCTCACCGGCAGCATCCACGTGCTGTCGGACGACGCCGAGCGCTTACTCGGGCCGACCACGATCGCAGTGCGCCGCCGCGATGCGCTGTTCGACTTCCAGTATTTCTGGGTCGTCAATGGGCAGCTCAGCGGGCTGTTCGGCGGCGCCCCGGCGAAGCTCCCCTTCAGCGCCGTGTCCATATCCCCCAACGGCGAGGTCTTCCGCGCGACCGAGATCACCCTCGACGGCGATTTTTACCCGGAGGGGATCGCGAGCTCTAGGGACGGCACGCTCTACATCCGCAGCGTGGCACTGAACACCGTCGTGCGCGTCCCGGCAAACTCGACCACCCCCGAGCCGTTCGTCCCCGCGGGCGTCGCCGCGGCGGGCGTGATCGGGATGGAGGTGGACGATGAGCGCGGTCTGCTCTGGCTGTGCGACTCGGACCCCAGGGACATGCCGCGCACGGGCGCCGTGATCGGCGTGAGCCTCGACGACGGGAGCGAGGTGGTGCGGCACGTGCTCGCCGCTCCGGACGCGGACAGCCTGTTCTGCAACGACCTGGCGATCGACGACTACAACGGCGACGTGTGGGCGACGGAGTCGATCGCGGCATCATCTACCGCATCGACGCCGCTGACGCGAAGACGGCAGACAGCGCCGAGATCTGGATGCGCGGGGGCCTGGCGGCGCCGCCGGCAGGCGCCTTCGGTCCGAACGGGCTGGTGCTGGCGGGCAACACGCTGGTCGTCGCCAACGCGCGTAACGGCGCGCTGTTCGCCGTCAACAAGACGAGCGACGACCCGGTGGCGGACGCGCGCGCGATCACGCTGAGCGAGGGTGATAGAACGGGCGTGAGCCTGTGCGGCCCCGACGGGCTGCTGGGGGTGCTTGGCCCGACTGACGGAACCGACCTCATCGTGGAGCAGCGCCGAGAGCGCCTCGATACAGTGCGCCCCGTCCATGGCTCCGATGCGGCTCAATACCGCCCGTTGGCGCCCCGTGTTGACGGTCGAGGCGGCTCGCGTCGTCAACAGCGGAGTCCTTCAGCGGGACCTGATCGGGATAGAGCTTGTGAAAATCGCCCTCGTCCAGGCTTCGCCGAGTTCGCAAAATGTGGGAGCGGCCTTCGACGGCTTCACGGACCTGCCCGCGACCGCGCACAGATCGGCAACGACGGCAGCAACCGACCGAAAATCGGCCACGGTGAGCTGCTGCGCAGCCCGTCTGATTCGCTCGCACGAGCGCCCGCGCCATTTCATGCAACTGCTCAACTCGACCCTTTGCCGCGCGTTCGTCCGTCAGCGGAATAGTGACACGCAAGCGCTGACCGCTGCCGACGCGGAGAGTGCGGGTTTCTTCATGCCTTGCCTTGTTGACTAACTTCTCGTTCTCACGTCGCACGGCTCATCGACTGTCGTCGCATGCGACCTCTTCCACAACCACCTTCGTGCACTGCACGTCGCCAATCGGGTGCCGAGGGTCGATGCATTCGATGATGACGTCGGAATACGACGTGATGCCGACGAGCCTTTCGCCGTCGTAGTAGCGCGTTTCACCGGTGTATCCGCCGTTCCTTTGAAAGAACCGCTTGCCGTCGGAACATGTGCCTTGGAAGACGGGGATCAGGTCGCAGGGCGTCATCGCCGCGAGAGCCTCACTATACGTCGGCCAGGGACGCCCCATGGCGTCCGTCGGTTCCAGATCTTGCGGATACAGCTCCCAAGGCTCGTAGAGTTCCTCGCATTCGTTACCGGAATCTCCCCCGCACCCGAAGGCGAGCAGCAAGAGCGAAAATTGTCGCATCATAGATCCGCATTCTACCTCTTCGGTTCCCACTTCGTCGGCAAGGTTGTGGCCGTCGGAGCTTCGCCCCCGGATCGTCAGCGGAGGGATGGGCCGTACCTCCGCTCGCGGTTGCAGCACTCGTGCGCGACAACTCATCGTCGAGCGCGTCGGGGCTCAGCAGGTAGCTGCGTCCCACCTTTGCCGCGCCGCCCAGCCCAGCAGCGAGGCGGCGCTTGACCGCGTCAGTGTGCCGGCGAGGGGCGAGCCCGTCTGCGGGCGCATGCCGTCTTCAGCTGCGGCGTTCTACGATCGCCCGGCATGTTGGCCGCACCGAGGCGGAGCTGAGGTCGCGGCTCATCACCCAGTCCAGCATCCCGGCGGCATCGACGTTCCACACGCTGCGCGACGCCGAGCGCGCGGTTGCCGCGGCGCTCAGGGCGAATAGAGCCGCCATCAAGGCGTGGTCGGCTGACGCACTCCTGCTCCGCCCGAAGGGCTTCACGTACGCGGCGGGACGCGTGGTTGGCCACGGCGTGTTGCGCAGCACCGGCAATTGACAGATATGTCGAACGTGGTTGTCGTCTTGAAGAAGGTCACGGCGAGAAACCGAGTGTATTTCGTGCTGACCGCCTTTCCAGAGCTGTAGAGGACTTGATGAGTGCAGACGCTTATCCTGCCCTCGCCGACCTGATCGGGGCATGGTTTCACCAGGACTTCGACATCGAGGGAGAGACGATACCGGAGATCATCGCGGCATTTCGTGCCGTCACGACTCCAGCGGAACGGGCTCTAGTGAGCTCGGACATCGCGCGGTTTGTGGCGGAGCATCCTCACGATCTGGAAGAGGCTTTCCAAAGTACATTCCGACCCGGAGTCATTCCGTCGGCGTTCTCCGGATCCGCCCGCGGCTTTCTCGATGACATCAACAGTGCCCTCACGGCAGCGTGAACCACCGCAGCGCCTGGATGGGCTCGATCCTGGTTACGTTCTGGCACCATCTAGGCGCAGAGTGGGCGAAGACGAGCCCCCACCTTTTCACGACGTTCTTTCAACTCTCGCGCGATCTGCTCGACGATTCGCCCAGCGCCCAGCGCCCAGCGCCCAGCCTCCGCCGCCAGGACCAAGGCCCTGGCCAATGCCGGCTCGACGACACCCTCCAGCTCCAGCGCGGGTTTCGGCTCAATTCGTCCCCCCGGGGCGTCGCGTTGCCGCCGGTCCGGTCGGGATCTACCGGGTCGGGCGCGGCGTCCATCGGTCCGATACGGCATGATAGCGACCGTTCGCGCTCGGAACCTCCGCTTTCGAATCCCGTTGGGGACGCTTGGTTTTGAGTAAGAGTTCTGCGTTTTTAAAGCACACGAATTGCGCCTGAGAAGCTGGAGGACCGGATGGGTTACGATCGGGCACGGCTCGAAAGCAGGAACTCTCCCACCGAAGTCTCGGCGTAGTAGTCCAGACCTGCAGCCTCCGCAAAAAGGTCCGAATCGCCGCCGCCCAACGCGCACGGCGCCAAGTCCATTGCGGTCGCCACCAGATACATCTGCTGCATCAGCGCGCCGACGTTCTTCAGAATGGCGGCGTAGGCCATGGATTGATACTTCCAGGTCGTGCGTTGGAACCGCGCGGCAAGGGTGATCAGCACATCCGGCAAGGCTGATAGCCCGGCAGAGGCGCTTCCGTCGGCGAGCAGCGCCTCTTGAGATGCGCCGATGGCGGCCAAGCGCTCCAGCGCATGGCCGAGCGGGTCGTAGTGGTAGAGGCCCGGCTCGATGCCGGTTACACGGGTGATCGTCAGGTAAATCTCGAGTTCGTGCATGGCACCCCCGTTGGCAGAGGGGCGTAGGGTGCTCTCGTACGGGCTGCCGCCCTCGGGGTCTGCGGGGTGCAGCTCTTTGACCCGCGCCGCTCGATACAGGAAGTCTCCCAATTGAGCGGCGCTGAGTGGTCGCTCGCCGAGCGCGCGCACCGATCGGCGCGCTTCCGATACTCGTGAGAATGGGACATCGTTCGTGTCGAGCGCGCTCATGTCGGGCTTGGAGAGTGCAATCTGCAGTCCTCCGGCAGGCCTCATCGCTGGCAGCGGCGGCAGCTCACCGAGAAAGCGGAACGTCGCACCGTAAGGAAAGTTGTGCCGCCCGAGACGGCTGCGGCCATGGAACAGGAGGTCGTGGAACTCCCACTGGCGCAGCGACACGCTCTCATCCTCGGCACTGCGGCCGTTCTCGGCGCACGCCGACACCACGCCGGCGTTGACGAGCAAGGCGAGGAATGCGGCGGTCGTCGCCTCGTCTAGGGCACTGGCAGCCGACAGATCGGCTGCGGCGCGCGGCGCAGCAAGCAACGACAGCAGTGCCGCGCCACGCCCATCGTGGATCACGACCCGAGCGCGCCCGATCGGGCTTTCGATGACCATCTCCCGGTCGACACGGCGCAGCGCCGCGAAGCGCGACAGCAGAAACGTGCCGGCGGTAGAGACGTTCTGGAGCCGAAACGCGGGTGCGATCGACACCAGCGTGGCGAGCGCACGGTCGTGACCCGCCACGGTGTAGCGGACGAAGCACTTTCGCTCGATTTCTGCCAGCACGAAGTAGAGGCGCGCCGGGTCTGCACCACCTTCTCTGTCGGCTGCGGTCATCGCCTTGGCGCAGAGGGTCGTGCGGTCCATACCCCCGCGCTCGAGGAGACCGAGCAAGGTTCGGAGCCCGCTGCCGGGACGCTTCAAGCGCAAGGCAGCGCCCGAGGGACCCGCGACGAGGATGTCCTGCTCGTCTTCGTGCACCGCCACTTCCGGCACGAGCTGGAGTGTGTAGATGTGCTGCAAAGCCAGCCTCTACATGAACATCGGGGTGGGGTTCAGTTGCTCTTCGTGAAGCGGCTGCGCCAGCCATCCAAGGCGGACCGGCACGTCATACAGTCGCCCGGGAGCGAACCGCGCCCAAAAGTGCCGCAGCCCGGGAACGAACACCTTCACGACCGGTAGTCCTATGTCACCACGGGTCTGATCCAGGACCAGCATCTCCATCCCGTGACGCTCGACCAGTGCTTGGCAGAACAGCACATCGTCACGCAGATCGTCCATCCAGCGCTGCTGATAGTCAGAGGGCTTCCGAGGCCGATGCCCGGTGTCGGGCCTCAGATACCGGTGGCTCTCCAGCGCCGCGGTCCGAAGCCAGTCGACCGTCTCCGGGTCGTCGAGCGCCGTGGCGGAGTCCTCCTCGTCATCCACGTCGTTGATGTAGACCAGCATCTGGTTCACCTCGGTCACGGCCCTCAGCAGCGCGACGCGAGGATCGAAGTGCGCCCCGAATCCGAGGACGATCTTCTCGAATGGGCCCCGCGTGCGTCGCGACACGGCGGCAAAGACGGGGATCTCCAGATCGGTCGTCACGTCCAGTACCCATAGCTCGCGCTGCCTCCGGGCCAGGACATCAGCCACCTGGTCCAAGTACCGCTCGCCGAAACTGGCGAGATCGACAGCCGGTCGCTGCACGCGATTGTACCACCACATCGCAACGGCGTCGCGCTCCACGAGCTCGAAGAAACCTTGCAGAATGGCCTCCTCCAGCGTGTTGCCCGCTGCATTGCCGTTGGAGCAAGCAACGCAGCCGGAGTCTCCCGCGGCGTGCGGATAACGGAAGTAACAGAATGCCGTGGGCAGGTAGCAAACCTGCTGCCTCGTGAGCGACCAGACAGGCGTCCAATCGATGGTCGCGTCCTCGTCGAACTTCATGGGGATGTCGTTCCAACGCGACTTGCGTGCGTTCCTGACGTGGCGCTCGGCGTATTGGCGCTCACTATAAAGCATGCAGGCGTTGGGATGGATCGCGGCGGCGCCCAAGTCCTTGAATCGCGCTTTGCGTCGCGGCTCGTCGCCCCGAAACACCCCGCTCACGCGCTCCAACGCCTCGCACAGCCCGCTCGCGCGGGCTTCCACGTCACTCGTTCCCTTACCGGAACTGCCGCTCCGAAGATCTCGGCGAACATCATCCAGACCGAGCGGGCGACGGGCGGGGTTCTCACCCGCACCATAGACATGTAACGTCCCGTCACCTCGAGTCGCCAGTCGCTCCAGCGTGCTGACCGCGCCGATGATAGGGCTGACGTGGTGTTGATACCGCTGAAGCGTCTCCTCCGGAGATTGGACGCGGTGTCCGCCGTTGAGCATGAACGTCTTCTTCCGGCTCTGGAGAACCAGCGCCGGTGCAGGCCGATCGAGGACCGCTTCTGGCCGGCCGCAGGCAGGGCACTGGGGCAGCCGGACCAGCGTATGTGTCTGCGTCTGCCAAGAGCGCACGTCGAGGGTCAGGAGTTTGCCCTCCAACGCCGAAGACTCGCCGCGGGCGATCCATTTTGCGACCTCGATGCCCGCCAGGTTGCTGGCAATCTCCACGGTGCCGAGCGTGAAGGCCCGGGCGACAGACACGGGATCGACACGGCCCAGCCTGTCTTGAACCAACCCCTCGACGCCGCGATTGGCGCGCAGGCGTTGAGCCAGGCACTCCCAGCAGCCCGTGTGACCCGGCCGGAACAAGGGACCAACCCAGATCTGCGAGCCAACCGGTTTTACGAGAAGCCATGAACGCGACTCACCCAGCGACTTTCGATTGAAGGCCTCCAGCCCGCTGCGCAGATAGTCATCCGTGAGAACGGCCGCGACCGGCCCGGAACCAACGACATGAACGTGCAGGGATTCGAGCGCTCGTCGAAACGCCGTCGCATCGACGTCACCGAAAACGGCGAGCGACACGCGCGAGTCGCCCAAGCGCCGCGCTGCCACCTCGGCGTCGATATCATGAATTGACCACAGCGCGGCCTCGTTATCCGGAAGCTCGCATCCGCCCTCGCAGAGGTATCCCTTCCGTTCCAGCTCGGCCAACGTGTAATAAACGGCAGCAGGCGCGAGCTCGCTGCTCAATAGACGGGTCAGGTCGTCCGCGCTACGGCGCCCATCGAGCAGGGGGGCCACGAGCTCGTGGAAGCGCCCCCGCAGCAACGTCTGGCCGAGCTCGGAGAGCACCACCACGCCCTCGCCATCCAGAGCTTCGACATGGAAATGCGGCTTGAAACGAGGCCGACGAAGCACGGTCATCGTCTCCCCGTTTCAAGCTCGCTTGCCGTGTCGAGCAGCGCAAAGTGCAGCCAAGCTTCGATCGCTTCACCTCCAGAGACGGCGGCCGCCTGAGTCGGTACGTCCAAGTGCACCTCGAAAGAGAGGCCCCGCATCATCCCCACGGCACGGTATGTGTCACGGGCCTCGAAGTGGAACCTGGTTCTTAAAGCCCTGTCTTGACACAGCGCCGGCACGTGGGCGCCGAGAGGACCTCGCTCGCCACCGCGGTCAAGTGCTCTTCCGACAGCTCGTCAGCAGTCGGCCTCGCAGGCAGACTGAGGTGATACAGCGTGTCCGTATCCTCGACCACCTTGATCTTGACGTTCGGCGGGAAGCTCAAGCCGAAGTCCTTCAGGACTGCCTCGGGCTCACTGAGCAGTCGCCTCCTGAAGTCGGCATCGCTCCATGCCTTGGCCGTGATCTGACCCATCTTGTCGGCCCATTCTTGCGTCTGTGCAACAGCCATGATCGCTCCTCCCTTGAACTGAAATCGCAGCACCACGGAACGCGCGACGTGCGCGCCCCCAGAACGCTAGCATGCGTACCACAGTGTAGCAAACCCTCGCGGCTCTGTACTCCGATCTGCAGTCAGAGTTGATTCGCATGTTCCACTGCATCCGCCGCATCCACTACATCTGTTGAGTCCAATGCGTCGAATGCGTCCGCGTTGACGCCACCGGCGGTGACGGAGACGCGGGCGGCATGTTCGAAGATGCCGCCGAGCTCTTCGTCCGCCATGCGATCCTCCGGCGCGGGAGCAGCGATGATTTTCATCGTTTCATACACCGACCTGAGAACCGCCAGACGATCGTCGGCGGGAAGCGTCGCAATGAACTCCACCATCTCCGCGACGTGCGAGACGTCGGCGCCTGTTCCGCTGTGAACCCGGAGGCAGCGGCTGGCGTCGACACCGGCTGGGCACACCGACCGCACGGCGTCGATATATTCGTTACCGACGAACAACGCGTTTCGTTCCAGCGCGTAGCTGTAACCGACTGTGCCCATGGGATCCGGGGCACGAGCAACGACGTCGAAGTAGTTCGTGAGGTTCACGACCATGCTTGGTTTGATGGCCAGGACCAATCGTTCGGCAGGCAATCCAAGCGCGCGGAGGTCCTTCAGTGCGAGCCGGTCATGCCCTCGTTCTTCGCGAATCTTCTTTTCCAGGAAGTCGGCGAGCGACACTCGCCCGAGGGTACGAAAACGCTCCGCCGCGACGGGCAATAAACGTTGAGTCGCATGAGCGGTGTGATAAGCCCCGATCAAATTGAGGATGACTCCGGGGAGAGTCAGTTCGCGGTCGCGACCGCCGCCTTCCTTCTGCTGTTGCTGCTCTAGCGCCGCGTAGAATGCGGCGTTCAGCAACGCCCGTGTCGACGCGATCGATGGGCTCGCCGCCATCGCCTCGGGCCACTGACTCATGCGACCGATGCGTGAGCAGTCGGGCACCAGGAAGTTCCCGTTGTCGAGAGACACCAACACCGTTCCGGGGGCGACCACTGCGATTTCCATGAAACGCCGCTCGCTGCCTGTCACGTGTCACTCCTTAACATCAGTATTGATCCCCGGGCCTCGTCACCTAGACGCGCATGCAGTCAGTGCGATGGCCCAAACAGGGCGACGAGGCAATCGTGTGACAGCGATGCTCTGATCGGTTCGATTCCAAGGATCGTGCGCATCGAATGCTCGGCCCTGAAGAGCTCCTCGGACACCTTGCCCAGGTAGGAATCTGCACACCGATCGATGCTCTCGTGGTCCGACGTGTATGCAAGATCGGACTCGGTCAATAGCGGCTCTGCGAGAACCCGCGTGCATGCCGATGCATTCTCTGGGAAGGCCAGTTGGAGGTACCCACGCAACAGCAGCTTGTTTGCGACCCCGTAATCTTTCGACAGGGCTCTGGCCAGCGCACTCAGCGGGTATCGCCCTTGGTCCATTTCCTTGATGGGCTCGGCGGACTGACCGCCGCTCGACTGGACGCGCCGTCGAATGTCCAGGCACCTGAAACGTCCCACCTCGTACATCGTCGAAAGCGATTCGACGAGGGTTTCACAGGCGGCATAGTCGAGAAGTTGACCCATCGCTCGCTCCGTAGCGATCGGGTGACGCATCACGGCGGACTGCGGAAACGACGTTTGCCGCTGCGCGAGCGTCAGGTGCTCGATGAACACCCTGATCAAGCTCGGGGACCCTGCACAAACCTCCGCCGAGCCTTCGAACAACCGATGCTTGCACGCGAAGTCATAGAGTGAATCGAAGCGATAGGGGCGCCCCACGTCCATGCCGACGCAGGCCATGTGCAGGATGGCGTCCTCGACACCCCGGGCTGCCTTGTACGCGCCGGCGACCCATTCGGGGATCTCGTCGAACGCGCCGTCCTCGGTCGATCGTCTGAGCAGAACGAAGAATGGTGCGGTGCGGAGCGCTGCCGCCACCCTCCACACGTCGAGAAACGTGAACTCCAGAGTCCGTTGGCGCTTCTGGTACGCGACGGCGACCGCACGAGACCAATCGCAAATGCGATCCCAACAACCCGTCATCGAAACGAGCGCGGAGCGATTCATCGGCTTGTTCGCCGAAGACCGCGTGTCGGCGTACGGGCATGCCACGTACTCCATCTCGTGCGCTGGCTGAATCTGCTTGGGCGCGGCGCCTTCCGACAGCCGTCGCCCACCGGCGTCCATCTCATTGACGAGACCGAGCCATCGAAAGGCAACCAGATCGGTCTCGGCACGACACGGTTGAATGCCGGAGCTCATACTGATCCCTCAGTCTGCTGCAACTACCGCCAGGGAGACTGCCTTGCGTGGCGCCGAATCGATGGACGGCCCATAAAACGAGGACTGCGCATAAGACATGACGTACGCCGTATGTCTGGTCGCGTCCGTCAAGGCGAGACGTTCGTCAGTTTCCTCGAACGCCGCTCCGCAACGCCGGAAAAAGTCCAATCCTTCCTCGAAAGAGGACCGATTGCGGATCTCGGCGAAATCGAAGCCGTAAAGGCGCTTGAACCTGCGGAAATCAATGCCTCTGCTCGTCAACAACGCTTGCCGCAGGCCGTCGCCAAACGCCTGACGGGGCGAGAACTCGACGGCGCTGTCGAAGGCCGTTGGGCTGGCGATGAACCTGTGCAGATTCCCGGGAGCGTTCGAGAGGGAATGATGCCCGAGGATGGACCCGGCGCCACTGCCAAACCCGACGTAGTCTCCCTGGAGGGAGAAGTAGTATTCCTCACCCTTGCAACGATACGCTGGCTCCCTCGCGAAGTAGCCCAGCATGTACTCGGAGTAGCCCGCGCCTTCTATCAGGGTTCGGGATAGCTCGTCGGCTGCCAGCATCTGCTCGACGCCGATCTGCTTCCGGTGGCCGCGGCTGATCTGCTGCGCCATGACCGTGCCCGGATCAGGGCGATACATGTAAGTGGACAGGTGCGCCGGCCCCAGCTCGATGGCCTTGCGTACCGATCGCTCCAGGACTTCGAGCGTCTGGTCGGGGAACGCCACGATCAGGTCCATGTTGAAATTCTCGAGACCCGCATTCTGCAGCAAACGAACGGCTGCTTCCACGTCGCTCGCGGAATGGGAGCGTGCGCCTTTGCGGAGCTCCACATCATCGAATGACTGAACGCCCATGCTGATTCGAGTGACGCCGAGCGAGAGCATCGTCTCCAGCTTCTGGGCCGTGATCGAGTCGGGGCTGACTTCGACCGTATGTTCTTCGACGCGAGACAGATCAAAGGAATCTCGCAGCGCGGTGATCACTTCAGCCGTATCTGCTGCTTCGAGCTTGGAAGGGGTCCCGCCTCCCCAGTAGATGAGCCGGGGTGAATAGCCCATTTCCATCAAGCGGGGGCCGATGTGCCTGATTTGTCGGCATAGTGCCTGCGCGTAATCGCGGACCGTGCTTGGCACGCTCCGCAGCTCGTCCACGGGAATATCCGATACCCAATCACAGAAGGTGCATTTGGAGTTGCAGAAGGGCACGTGGATATAGATGAGGAGGTCCTTCGCCCGCTCGTCCACTCCCTCCAGCTCCGCTGCGACCCGAGAGAGCACTTCCGTCGCCGAAATGGGCGCGGCGCCGACTTGATTCATGACCATCGCTCCTTCCAGGCCTCGGCGTCATCCGCCAGTCTTCGCGGGGGATGACGTCAACTCCTGACATTTACCGTGTGGGTTGGTGCAGGGCCCGAACTTCACCGTCAGGCGTCGACCGGGTGAGCAGTGCGCCCCCCGGCGTGCACAGGACACGGCTCTGATAGTAGATGCTCTTCCTGATTTCGGGCCAGTACTTCTCCTTGTCCGATCCAAAAGTAAAACAAAGGAGCGCTCGCGGAGGCCCACCTGCGACGACCTGCGTTCCATGGTAAAAACTGGCTCCAAAGACGATTGCCGTACCCTTCTCGTATCGGTAGATGCTGGAACGACCGCTCGCGTCGAGGTATGCCAAGTGGCCATCGTCCATCGCGGACATATCCTCGAGCGGAGTCATCAACGTATAGGCATTGGTGCCGCAACCCGGCTCGAAGTCCACATGATAGAAGGTCTCCTCGCACCTGCTCCGCACGACGAAGAACGGACAGTACAGGCGTATTGCTCGCGCGGTATCAATGAGGCGATCGAACGGCTCCCCGAGGTTCAGCTTTTGAAACAGCTCGCGTTCGAAGTGCCGATAGGTCTGCGCGTCATCGGCAGACCACCAGCTGATATCGCTCCCCCAGTCTGGTGGTCGGTTCACATGGAACGCCAGCTCTCTCGAACGAAAGGGTCCACGCGGGTCGTTCACCCGCGGCTCTATGTGCTGGCGAAAGATCGCTTTCGCCGACTCGATGAGCGACGGATCGACTCGAATTTCGTAGACGTTGTGCGCACCGAGCGCCCTGTTGAAGGGCATTCGATGCATGTCGGGTTGCGTGCCCGAAACCAGATTCCGCGACTCCGTGGCCATGTCACATGCGCCTTCTCGTCCGTTCCCCTGCGCGGTCGTGGTCGAGCCGCGGCCACGTCAGACTCCCCCTTCTCTCAACTACCACACCATGGCGCCCTCGAGGATGTTTCGTGATCCATGTCTCGCGTTCAATACCGTTAGCTCTGGGCTCATCGCACTTGCGAGTCGTGTTCCGGGACCTTTGTCGAACCCTTAACTATTATTCATCACCACGCGGAGAGATCGCTCAAACCACTGGTGGCGGGCTGGTCTGCGAGCATTGGCACTACCTGCCGGATTGGGTGCATTCGTTCCAGATATGTGACGCCGGTCGGGAGCTGAAGTTGCACCTGAATCTGCATTCCGGTGTCGCCCCCGTCGAGATCGAGGCGTTAACGGACGAGCTCAGCAGAGACCTCTCGGCCGTCGTCAGCCACCCGGTACAACCCTTTCGAACACGCGTTTTTTGCATTGGTTGGTCGAAGACGGGGACGACCAGTCTCACGCAGGCGTTGCGCATGCTCGGTCTCTTCTCCTGGCACTGGGCGCCCTGGGTCATCGGCTTCGAGCATATCTGCAGTCACCCGTCCGAGTTCCGCCTCGACCTGTCCGGTGTAGGGGATTACACCGCGATGTCCGACTTGCCGATCTGCACCCTCTATCGAGAGTTGGACCAGGCATTTCCTGGAAGCTTGTTCATCTTGGCGACTCGTCCTCTCGAGAGATGGCTCTCGAGCACGACGGCTGACATCGAGGATTGTATCCGGTGGATCGGGCAGATGGATGCAGTCGAGCGCTGGGCGTACGGGACGGACGTCGTCGACACGGCGGTGTTCGAGAGGCGATACCTGCAACATCGAGAACAGGCAGCGGACTACTTCGCTGGCCGCCCCGACCTTCTGACCATCGACCTATCGGAGGCCAATCCTTGGGCGCGATTGTGCGAGTTTCTGCAGCTGCCGGTACCTGCTCTCGCTTTTCCCCATTTGAACCGTCGACGCTCGGAATGACGCCAAGCTCGAGCGCGCTCAGCGCCTGCGCAACACGCAGACCGTGTCGGTCATTTCGTCGTTCAGCGCTCGGGGATGGTCGAGGTCGTATCCAAAATCGTACACGTCGCAGAGCTCGAGTTCAGGCACCGACGCCACGAGCTCGCGAAACTGGTCGGCGGTGTACATGCGAAAGGGAAACTGCACGCCCAGGCGTAGCTCACGCGACCGGGTGCGCACTTGCATGAGCAGCCGAATGTCTTCGATGCGTCGCCGCCGATCGATCGCGACGACGTCCAACGTGACCGAGACCTCGGTCGAGCCGTGCCTGGCCGACCAGCGCTCGAGGCGCTGGTCCGGCACGTCCAGCGGCAGTAGGTGGAAGCCAAGAATGTAGATCCCGCCTCGGCACAGGCTGGCAGAGACGCACTCCAGGTGGCGGCGCGCGGCCCGTTCGCTGGTCAGGTGCCGAAAGGTGTCCCAGGCGGTAAACGCCGCGTCGACTGGCTGCTCCAACCGAAACTCGGCCATATCGGCCTGAAACGCCTCGGCCCGGAGCTTGCGCCGCCGAACTCGCCGCTGGAGGTAGTCCAGCGACGGGGGGTTCAAGTCGAGCCCGACCATGTCGTATCCGCGCCCGGCGAGCGCGACGACCAGGCGGCCCCCACCGCAGCCCGGCTCCAGCATTCGCCGAACGGGGAACGTGCAGTACTTGCGGCAGAGCGCCTCGATGAACTCGACTTCCGCGCGCGTCTGCGAGCGGAATGCTAGGTCGAAATATTGCGGATAGTCGTAGCAGCTCGGGTCGACATGGGACATGTTTGATTCGGCTTGGCGCTCGCCGTTGGCGCGCGCTTCGGTTTGAAACGGGTTCCTCTGTCTGCCAGGCTGCCAGAACGGCCCTGGCCCGGCGATTCAATAGGCGATCCGTCAACCCATTCACGCTCGCGGAACCCACGGCGTCGTGAGTAGGGAAGAGATGCCGCGACTGCTCGGGCCACATCACGTCATCGTTGGGGTCTGGCAGTAGGATCTTGAACCATCGTCGACGAAGGCATCTGACCCATGAAACTCGTGTGTTATGCCATTGACCAGGACCCGTTTCCGCTGCGGCCCGCCCCCGCGACACGCGAATGGATGCAGCGCATACCGCATCACCATGCGTATCGCTGCCTCCCGCTCAACATCGCGAACAGTCACGGCTGGGAGATCGCGTCGCCCTGCGCGTTCGAGGTCGAGTGGAGCGGCGACCCCGGCGTGCGCGGCATTACCGTACGAGCGCTCGACGGGTACCCAGACGTTTCGACCGTTGCGGTGTCGCATTTCGCGCACGGCATCGTCACCATGTACGCCAGCTATCTCTTCCGCACCGAGCCAGAATGGAACCTCCTGGCGACCGGGCCCTTCAACCGCCCAAAGGACGGTATCGCTCCGCTCACCGGCATCATCGAGACCGACTGGCTCCCCTATCCATTCACGATGAACTGGCAAATGACGCGCCCGGGAACGGTCCGTTTCGAGAAGGACGAGCCGCTTTGCGTCGTATTTCCGGTGCGTGTTCGTGCAGTCATCGACACGCAACCGGAGATCCGCGACCTCGCGGACGACCCTGCGCTCGAGGCGCAGGCACATACCTGGCAAAAGCACCGAGACGAGTTCGCGGAGCGCATGCACGCACGCGATCCAGCAGCCCTCAAAGAGGAGTGGCAGCGATACTATTTTCTCGGGAAGCTCCCCGACGGAACCAAGGCCGGCGGCGACACACACATGACCAGGCTGCGCCTCGCCCAGCCCATTGATCGGCGCGAGCACGTCCCGGGCCAAAGCAGCGATGGCTCGAAGTCCGCAGCAGACGTTGACGCAGGCTCGGCCTTGCCACGGGGCAAGGCGAACGCCGGCACGGAGTGAGGGCTCGCCGTCGCGCTGAGCTGGGCGAATCTTGGTGTATGCCTTCGAACGCCTGTGGCTGTTCTCTGGAGGGGTTTACGGTCTGGCTCACCGGGCTGCCGTGCTCCGGCAAATCGACCATTTCGATCGAGCTGGCGCGGTGTTTGCGGTTGCTCGGGCACCGCGTGGAGGTTCTCGACGGGGATCTGGTGCGAGAGCACCTGTCGAAGGGGCTCGGCTACTCGCGGGAGGACCGGGAGGAGAACGTGCGGCGCATCGCGTACGTGTCGGGCCTGCTCGCCCGCAACGGCGTGGTGGTGATCGTCGCGGCGGTGAGCCCCTTCGTGGCGATGCGGGCGGAGGCACGCCGGCAGCTCGGGCGCTTCAGCGAAGTCTATGTCAACTGTCCGCTCGCGGAGTGTGAGCGGCGCGATGTGAAGGGGATGTACGCGCGAGCGCGGGCGGGGGAGCTGCTCGGCTTTACCGGGGTGGACGCGCCGTATGAGCCGCCCCCGGCCCCCGACGTGACGCTAGACACCGAGCGGGAGGGCGTGGAGGAGTGTGTCCACCGGATCACGAGGGCGCTCCGGCAGCAAGGATACTTGGCGACACCGCCGTAGCGGCGGCGCCCTCGCTCCGTCGATCGGATTCGTCGTCGAGACTGACCGCGCCTCGCGGGAAAACACCGGCCGCGAAGACCATCGCGCGCGTCGTCGTCGTGGGCCCGCGCGGCAGCTTCCGACGGGCACCGAGCGTCGTCGCTCAGCGCTGTGTCGACGCGGCGATCGGCGCCGGGGTCAGGCATCGGGTGGTGTAGGCGTCAAAGGCCAACGTGTCGCCATCCTTCGCCCGGCACTTCTCCGGCTCTCGACGGCAATCGATGGCTTCGGGAGCGCGCTCCTGCGGTGTAAACCCTGGAGGCTTGGGGATCGAAACGAATGACACGCCTCCGACGAACGCGGCAGACGCCGTGACCATCAGGGCCTTGGGCAAAATGCTCACTTGATGGTGACGGCACTGCGTGGTCCGAGTCGCGCCTCATCCTGAAAATCAGCTCGCCGCTTCGGACCAGCGCGGCGGACGCTTGGCAGCAGAGGTGCGTCGTTTCAGGTCGACGGCCAGTGTGGACGGCCCGCTCGGCGCTGGGAGAGGGGGCGCTCGACACCGGCGGGGCCGCGGCGCGGGCAGGGGAAGATGTTGCTCGGGCTCGATGTCGCGACGCAATGACGCTGCTGCGTGCGCTTCTTCGAGGGCGCCGCAAGCCTGCCGCAAGATGTGAATGGCGCGGCCGGGCGGGCAGGGGCCGGTGAGCGCCACCATGTCGTGCAGGTCGAGGCCGTCGAGGTGATCCATGGCATGGTCGAACCCGCCGTCTTCGGTGCGGCCGAATTCCTAGATGGCGATGGTGTTGGGGTCGGCACGCCGCGGGGCCCGGACATCCGATGGGCGCGAGCGCTGGGCCCGTTTCACTTCGCGGAGTGAAACACCACCTGGGGATTGTACGCGTGCGTACGCGGCGCGAATCCTTCGGCGCCCCCCTCGAAGGACACGGTGCGTGGGGGCGAGCCGTCGATGCTCACGGAGTCGACGAAGACGCTCATCGTCTGGTTGCCGGTCCACGCCCCCGACGAGCCCACCACGAGCCCGATCGTCTGCGCCCGCCCGTCGAACTCTTGCTCGACTGGCACCGGGGCAGCGAGCGGGAAGGTGTTGACGTGGAGGTTCGTGTACTTCCCATACTTACCGTCGATGAAGGGCTGCACGGCGAGTTGGTCGCTGTTGAAATTGACGCGGATCGTCCAGACCACGCGCGTGATCGGCGTGCCGCCCACGGAAAAGACGAACTCGTCTCGCTGGTTGATGTCGTTGACGTCGACGTTCAGCTCCACGCAGCCCCCGCAGGGCACGGGCGAGGCGGAGCCGGTCGCGGGGGCACCGAACTGCGGGATGGCGAGATCCGAATTGTTGGTGAGGTCCGCAGCGGACACCACCGGCTGTTCCTCGGTCGCCGCTTCGGATTCATCGAGCCCGCCGCTCGCGCCCGTCCCGATCGGCATACCGGCGGGGCGATGGTAGCGGCCGACGCCCTTCAGCGCCGGCTCGGCCGAACGCGAGCCGGTGTCGCCCGCGCAGGCGCAGAGAAGCAGCAGCATTCCGGCCCCGTATCGCAGCACAGGCCGTGCGCGCCGCATTCGGGGCCCCCTCCACGCACGCCCGCGGATCACGCCAGCAGCTCTTCGTAGATGCCGCGCTGCATGGTGGGCCCGCCCTTGCCCTCGGGCAGGCCAAACCAGTCCGACTTGACGCCCATCACGTTGAGCACGGTGTTGAGCAAGCGGTTGTGCGGTGCCGAATTGTCCGTCTGCCCCTCGGGGCCGAGCGGATAGTACAGGTTCTGGCGGAAGCGGCCGCCGGCGCTGCCCGCGATGATGTAGGGCAGATCCATGAACGAGTGCAGCTTTCCGTCGGACATCTCGTTCGTGTAGAGGATCGCGGAGTTATCGAGCACGCTGCGGCCATCGGCTTCCTGGTAGGCGCTGAGCCGCTCGAGCAAGCGCGCGAAGCGGCGCTGATGCCAGCGATCGATGTCGAACAGCATGTCGAGGAAGCCGGGGACGTTGTCACAGCCCTTGGCGGTGCTGGCCCCGAAGCAGTCGTCGCGCACCTTGCCGTGCGACAGCTTGTGGTGGTTGTACTCGTGATTCATGCCGTCCCACTTGAACGTGGGGCCGCCGCTGCCGCGATCGAAGTGCAGGGTGACGACGCGGGTCATGTCGCAGGCGAGGGCGAGCGCGAACAGGTCGACCTGGATGTCGGCGATGATGGGGTAGTGCTCGTTCTCGATGACGAGCGTCTGCTTGCCCTGATAGGCCTGGGAGCGCGCCTGGATGCCTGCGTCAGTGCAGCTGAGCCCCGTCGCCGACGCCTGCTGCTCCACCTCGCGAACGGCCGTGAAGTGCAGGTCGAGCTTCTGACGGTCGTCTGCGCTGAGCGGCAAGGCACGCAGCCGCTCGAGGCGCCCGTGCACCAGATCGAGCACGCTCTGGCGGCGCTCGAGGATACGGGCCCGCGCCTCGGCAGACCCGGCGCCGTCGCCGTTCAAGCCCATCACGGTCGCGTAGGCGTCCCACGGGTTGTTGATGCCGGCGACGGCCTGACCCGGAGCGCTGTACGAGATGTAGTCGAGCGACTTGTAGTTGCCCGGCTTGCCCACCCAAAGGTTGAGCGGCGGACGGCGCGCCCCCTCGGGGCCGGGGTTGATCGCGTTCGATAGCACGTAGTCGATGCTCGGACCCTGCGCGAGGCCTGCCGCGTCCGCGGCAAAGCCGGTGAGCTTGTGCGCCATGCAGCGGCCGTGGTCGTCGCCGCCGCCGGGGTCCCGCCCGCCGCCGCGCGGTGCCATGTGCACGCCGCGCGGGATCAGGAGCTTCTCGTGCCAGGGACTCAGCGCCTCGTTGGCCGTGCCGGTGAGGTGGGCGGCGCTCAGCGCTCCGTAAGGCCCGCGCGGGAACCAGCGGGTCATGTCGACGCCATTGCAGCCGAAGAACACGCCGAAGCGCCGGATCGCGCCGGCCTCCCGCGCGGCGGCGGCGCGGGGCGCGAGCCCTTCCAGAAACGGCAGCCCCAGGCTGAGGCCGCCGAGACCGCGCAAGAAGTGTCGTCTGGAGAGGGGGGGAGTCGACGTTCCGTTCATTGGGCCTGGCCTGGTGCGGATGCCGGCGGTGTCTGCACGCCTGCGCCCGGATCGCCCGGGGCCGGTGGGCTCGGGGCGAGCGACAGGAACTGGGGGCTGCGCACGATCGCGACGATGATATCCGCGATGGGTAGCGAGTCCGCCGCGATGGCGTCCAGCGTCGCGAGGTCGCTCTGCGCCAGCGCGCGCCCGTAGGCGAACTCCAACCAGCGGCGGGAGTAACAGCGGTGGGCGTCCTTGCTGCGAGCGAGCTGCTCGACGAGCTCGGGGGCGTCGGCGAAGCTCACGCGCTGACCGTCGAGCACCATGGATCCGGATGTATCGACCGCGACGCCCTTTTCGGTGCGGCGTCGTCGCCCGACCGCGTCGAAGCCCTCGAAGGCGTAGCCGGGTGCGTTGATCTCGACGTGGCAGGTGGGGCAGAAGCTCTGCCCCGTCACCAGCTCCACCTCGTCGCGCGTGGTGACGATGGGCTGGTCTGTCTCCGGCGGAGGAGTGGTCGTGGCGCCCGGGGGTGGGTCGGGCACCTCTCGACATAGCAGGTTGCGGACGACGAACAGGCCGCGGTGGATCGGATCGGTGTTGATCGAATAGGCGTTGGCCGCCAGGTAACCGACCTGCATGAGCAAGCCCTTGCGCTCCCCGGCATCGAAGTCGATGCGCGCGAAGCGGCCTCCGGCGTCGCTCGCGGGCCGCGCCGTGTTCGGAGGGGCCACCGCGGGCACGCCATACAGCGTACGCAGGCCGTCGTCGGCGTAGGCGTAAGGTGCGGTGAGCAGCTCCTCGAGCCCGCCGCCGCTGCGCAGCACGTCGCGCACGAACAGGCGCGTCGCGCGCCGCACGCGCTGCACCAGCCCCTTCGGCGCCTCGGGGTAGGTGACGGCGTCGGGGCTGATGCGGGCCAAGCGCTCGAGCTCCCAGGCTTGCTCGTGGAACGCTACCAGCTTGTCGAGCACGCGCGGCTCGGTGAGCATGCGGCGCACCGCCGCCTCGACCTGATCGGGCGTGCGCAAGCGGCCCGCGCGCGCCGCCGCAAACAGCGGTTCGTCGGGCATCGAGTCGTACAAGAAGTACGAGAGGCGCGAGGCGACCTCGAAATCGTCGAGCTGCACCCGTCCCATCGAGTCGACGGCGCGGCTCTGCTCGGTGCGGTAGAGGAAATCGGGCGCCTGGAGCATCACCTCCAAGGTCGCGCGGACGCCGTCTCGAAACGCGTCGGCGCCCCGGTAGCGGGCGGGGCCCGCGTCGAACACCGCGCGAAACGAATCGAGATCATCGCGGGCGAGCGGACGGCGAAACGCTCGCTCGCCGAACGACGCCAGGAAGCGGTCGCGGCAGACCGGCGTCTTCTCCTCGCAGGGCATGAGCCGCGCGGCGAGCGTCGCGTCACCCGACACGCGCGCCGCGAGGGCCTCTGCGCTGGCGCGGTACTGCGGCCCAAGGCGCGGATCGACGCGAAACGCGGTGCTGGTGTCGAATCCAAATCCGTTCGAGGCGTCGGGAGCAAACGCCGAGTCGAGCGGTTCGCGCAGGCCGAGCAAATCCCGAACCGTCTGCTCGTACTGGCGGTGGCTGAGGCGGGCGAGGCGCGTATCCGCGACGACGGGTGCTGGTGGCTGGAAGGGGAACGCTGCATTGGGGCCGCCCGTGCGAACGGGCAGCTCATAGCCACTCGCCCCGTCCGCGCTCGCCGCCGGGGTGCGCGAGGTCTCGGAAGGGCCCGAGGCCTCGGAAGAGCCCGAGGCCCCGGAACGGCGAGAGCCGGTCTCGCGCGGCGCTGCGTTGCCGGCCGTCGGGGTAGGCCGCCCAGCGCCCGCCGAGCAGGAGAGGCTCACCAGGACGAGCCCGGCCGCGACGCGCTGGGCCGAGCCCGAACGCGGGGATCGCGGGCGGGCCGCTCGCGCCTCTGATTTCTCCATACCCGCGACTCTGCCAGGCGGCTTCCGGGTCATCAAGACGCTGCCGGTTCAGCTTCGCATCGCCATAACATTGGAATTGTTCACTTTGCGCCGGTAGAGCAAGGGCCAATGACGGGTCCCTGACAGCGCCAGCGCAGCGCGAGGCCCCGAGGGCGCCGCGCTGCGCGCGGGCTCGCGCTCTCGACTCATCGGGTGTCGTCGCGTGCCTTTGTGGTGACGCGCGCATTTTGGCGCCGCGACGACCGCCACGAGCTTGGCAAGATGCGGCACATGAACCACGAGCACCACCCATCCCCCCGCGTCGGCGAGGGCAGCGACAGCAGCGAGGACGAACTGAAGGCGCTCGAGCGCGCGGTGCAAAACCACCTGAACTACACCTGTGGCGAGGACGAGCGCAGCGCCAAGCCGCTCGACTTCTACCTCGCGCTCGGGCACGTCGTTCGCGATCGGCTGATGCACCGTTGGCTCCAGACGCGCAAGGCCAACTACGACCAGGACATGAAGCGCGTCTACTACTTGTCGGCGGAGTTCATGCTCGGGCGCTCGCTCGCGTCGCACCTGCGCTACGTCGGCCTCTACGAGACCGCCGAGCTCCTGTTCGAGCGACAGCGCATCGGGCTCGCCGAGATTCTCGAGTACGAGGCCGAGCCCGGCCTGGGCAACGGGGGCCTGGGGCGGCTCGCTGCTTGCTACCTCGATTCGCTCGCGAGCCAGAGCTTGCCCGGCTACGGCTACGGCATTCGCTACGAGTATGGCATCTTCGAGCAGACGTTCGAGAATGGCTGGCAGGTGGAGCACCGCGACACTTGGCTGCGCCACGGCAACCCGTGGGAGGTGCCTCGGCCCCAGTACACGGTCGAGGTTCCACTCTACGGTCGGGTGGAGGAGAGCGTGGACGCTGCGGGCCACCTGGAGGTGCGCTGGCTCGACTGTTACCACATGCTCGGCACACCGTATGACGTGCTGGTGCCGGGTTACGGCACGCCGGTCTGCAACAGCCTGCGGCTGTGGTCGGCGCGGGGCTCGCGCGAGTTCAACCTGCAGCTGTTCAACAGCGGCGATTTTCGCCGGGCCGTGGAGGACAAGGTCGTCAGCGAGACGGTGTCGAAGGTTCTCTACCCGGTCGATCACACGGCGGAGGGCAAAGAGCTACGCCTCAAGCAGCAGTTCTTCTTCACCTACTGCTCGATCCACGATCTGATGCGACGCTACAAGGTGGCCCACAAGAACTTCGACCGCTTCGCGGACAAGGTCGCCATCCAGCTGAACGATACCCATCCCGCCGTGTCTGTCGCCGAGTTGATGCGCTGTCTCGTCGACGATGAGAAGCTGCCCTGGGAGAAGGCCTGGGAGATCTGCCAGAAGACGTTCGCCTTCACCAACCACACGCTGATGTCGGAAGCCCTCGAGCGCTGGCCGGTCGAGATGTTCGGTCGGCTCCTGCCTCGACACCTGAAGATCATCTACGAGATCAACCGGCGGCTGCTGCGGGACGTGCAGATCTTCGAGCCGGGGAACACGGCGCTGCAGCGCGATCTTTCCATCATCGAGGAGGGCCCGGAGCCGCGGGTGCGCATGGCGCACCTGGCCGTCGCCGGCTCGCACAGCGTGAACGGCGTCGCGGCGCTGCACTCCGAGTTGCTCCAGACCGAGCTGTTCCGCGACTTCGCGCGCCTCTGGCCCGAGCGATTCAACAACAAGACGAACGGCGTGACGCCGCGCCGGTTCTTGTGGGTGGCCAACCCGCTGTTGTCGCAAGCCATCACGAAGCGCATCGGCAGCGGCTGGATCGGTGACCTGGCCGAGCTCGCGGGCCTGCTCGATTTTTCAGCCGATGCCGGCTTCATCCAGGAGCTCGCCGAGGCGAAGCGAGCCAACAAGCACCGCCTGGCCGCGCTGGTGAAGCGCGAGATGGGCGTCGAGCTGATCGAGGACGCGATGTACGTGGTGCAGGTCAAGCGGCTGCACGAGTACAAGCGCCAGCTGCTCAACTGCCTCTTCTTGATCGCGGAGTACCAGCAGCACCGCGCCGTGGGCAAGCCGACGGGGCCGAACCGGGTGTTCATTTTCGGGGGCAAGGCGGCGCCCGGCTATCAACGCGCCAAGCTGATCATCAAGCTCATCAACGAGGTGGCGGAGGTCGTCAACAAGGACCACCTCGTCAACCAGCACCTGCGCGCGGTGTTCATCCCCAATTACGACGTCTCGCTGGCGGAGGTGATCATGCCCGCAGCCGACCTGTCCGTGCAAATCTCGCTCGCCGGCACGGAGGCGTCGGGCACGGGAAACATGAAGCTGATGATGAACGGCGCCCTCACGATCGGCACACGAGACGGCGCCAACATCGAGATCGAGGAGGCTGTCGGCTCCGATGCGTGCTTCCCGTTTGGGCTCAGCACCCCCGAGGTCGCCCAGGCCAAGCGAGCGGGTTATGATCCAGCGAGCTTCATCGCGAAGAGCCCGCGCCTGCGCGCCGCGATCGAGCTGATCGAGGGGGGACTGTTCGCCCCCGACGAGCCGGGCATCTTCTCCGAGCTGACGGACAACCTGCGCCACGCCGATCCCTACATGGTGTGCGCTGACTTCGACGCCTACGTCCAGGCGCAGGAGCTCGCGGGCCAGCGCTATCTCGATCCCGAGCGCTGGCTGCGTGATTCGCTGCTGAACATCGCCCGCTCGGGCACGTTCTCGAGCGATCGAGCGATCCGGCAGTACGCCGACGAAATCTGGGGCCTCTCACGCGTGCGGATGTAAGCGCCCGCTCGCGCTCCCGAAGACGGCGGGCCGCCTCGACGCTGCGTGGAACATCCCTCAGGGGAAGGTGACCCACTCCAGCAGGAAGGCGGTCTCGCCCTCTTTCCGGGAGAGCTCGTAGCGCGCGGCGCCCGTGCCGCAGATCATGAATAGCTGCTCGAGGGCCTGCGCGGAGCCGAAGCAGATGTTTCCGTTGTCAAACTGGAACGCGATGTTCTGAAAGCCGTTGTTGAACTCCACGAAGGTGAGCGTCGCGCCCGGCACGCGCGCCGACGCGGCGGTGCGGCGATCGGGGCGGCGCTGCTTCACCCACTGGATGGCGAGCGTCTTGCGCTGCGGCTCGGGGTCGAGCTTCGAATAGCAAGGCAAGACCAACAAGCGGCTCAAGATCGGCATGTTCTGATCGACCGAGAGCTTCACGATCCCGTCGGTGACCACGCTCGACAGCTTGTAGGCGGGCGCCCACCGGCTCCTGAACTCGTTGAGCTGCGCCGCGGCGTCGAGCTTGGCCCAGTCGTAGTTCGCCCCGGCCAGGTCGCGCAGCATCTGTCCGACGGCCTGCACCTCGGGTGCACCGCGGAGCTTCGCCCCCACGCGCGACGCCCACAACACCGTGGCGAGCTCATTCTTGACCGCAACCTCCTCGGGTGCGGTCGGCGGGGCGATCGCCGAGCAAGTCTGTGCGAGGACCTTTCGCGCCTCCACGTCGGCGCGTGTGTCTGGCTGGGCCCCCGCCACCCCAGGGATCGTGAGCCCGACCATGAGCAGCAGCCTTCGAATCATTGCCGATATGGAACGGGCGAGGGCGGCTGGCTGGCAATCCAAAAAGTACCGAAGGGGAACAGTCCGCACGCGCGAGCCGCTGCTCAGGCGGAAAAGTTCGCGTATGACGGCCGCGGCCGGCGGGGCCGCGCCTACTTGGACGAGATCTCGAGCGCGCTGCCCCGGCCCCCCGGCGCCTCGCGCCAGCCGAGCTGGACCTGAACCTTCACCCGTTGCCGCTCGGTGGTGGTGCGCAGCTCGAACGTGCAGAGCTTCGCGGGGTGCAACTCCACCTCCCTCTCACCGCTGCGCAGCCGCAGCAGCCCCGCCTCCAGACCGTCGGCGAGCGCCCGCAGGTAGCGCGCGACCTGCGCCGGCTCGTGCATCGCGTCATGTATCAGGTCGATGTCGCTGCGTTCCATGCGAGCTTCTCCGATCATCCGCGGCCGAGCCGTGCGGAGCGGCGCTGCCTGCATTGCCCGACCACGTAGTCCGAGTAGCGCGCCGCCGCATCGACCTTGCAACCGTCGCGGAGCCCGCTGAAACCGCCGAACGCAGAGACCTCGAACACCATCGGGCCCTGCTCGGTCTCCACCACATCGACCCCCGTGAAGTCGAGGTCGAACAGCGCCTGTGCGCGCCGAGAGAGCTCGATGATCTGTGGGCTCGGCTCGTATGCCTCGTAATGGCCGCCGGAGTGGATGGTCGTGTTCCACGCTCCGCTCGCCTTCACCCGCGCGTAGGCGCCCAGGTATTGCCCGCCAATGAACATCACGCCCAGGTCCCGCCCCGGGAGCTTCAGCATTTTCTGGATGTACATGACGGGGTTGTCCGCGGCGCGAAACGCGGCCAGCTTCACCTCGAGCTCCGGATCACCCGCGGCGAGCACCAGCATACCGCGGGCCTTGGTCGAATACAGACCCTTGACGATGGCACGGCCAAAGCGCTGCACCGCGGCGACCGCGTGCTTCGTGTTCTCGGTCACCTCCGTGGGAGGCATCGGGATGCCGGCGCTGGCGAGAGTGACAGTGCAGCTCAAGCGATCGAGCAGGCGCAAGATCGAGAGCGGCTTCGAGAACACCGGGACGCCGCGCTCCTCGACGTAGCGCAGGAGCTCGAGCCGGTCGAGCATGTGGGCGTTGTACTGGTCGCCGACCTTCTTGACGATCAGCCCGTCGAGCTCGCAGAGATCGTGGTCGCCAAACAGCACGCGGCCCTCGTCGAGCCGTGCCGTCACCCGCTCCATGTCGACCAGCAACCGAAACCCCGTACGCTCGGCGACGCGATCTGCCAGCGACTCGGAGGACCAGCCACCGGTCATTCCGACCACACCAATCTTCAGTGAATCAGCCAAGGAGCACCTCTCGCGGGAAACAGAACCGACCTACGTCGGCATCGAGCTCGGAGACTACCTTCTCCAGGATGTAGCGACTCTTCAGGACCATCTCGCGCATGAGCGCCTCGTCGAGCACGAAGCGCGTGCTGGTCACGTAGGAGCGCGCCATGCCGAGCGCCAGCCGCAGCGGGAAGCTCACGTCTCCCAGGTCGCGTGCGAAGCCCAGGGCCCAGTCGCAGAAGCTCGTGGTCACCCAGTCGACATGCCGGCGGAACATTGGATCGAACGACTGGAGCCTGAAGTTCGACACCAGAAAGACCGACACGTCCTGGCAATAGTCCATGCGGCGCGACCGGTGCAGATCGATGAACCGCACTCGATCTTCGACGTCGTCGTAGATCACGTTGTCGACGTTGAAATCACCGTGGATGAGCACGGAGTGCGGGCACATCAGCTCCGCGTCGATCGCGAGGCAGCGCGCCACCAGGTCGCTGTACGTCGGGATCTCGATCCCCTGCACGGACCCGCCCCGCGACAGCATCCCGGGGTGCACCGAGCGCACATCGTCGAGGCGGGCGAGGAGCTGCTGCATGAAGCGCGGCCGCGACGGCTCGGGTGAGCGCGTGGACGTCCACACCTCGGCGAGCGTGGACGTCATCCGGCGCAGCGCGGCCTCCAGCCGCCCGCGCGATGGCTCGAAGAGCAGCGCCTCGAAGGTGTGGCCTCTCAGGTATTCGAACAAGACCACGCTGCGGTCGCCCTGCTCCTGAAACGAATAGATGGTGGGGGCGATCCCCGGCGCCGCGCCTTGCCAGCGCTGGATGCCGTCGCGCTCTTCGACCAGCTTCGAGGCCTTACCTTCCTTGAAGATCAGCGCCTTTTGCGCGCCATCGCGCACGGTGAGGCGCGCGATGCGAGCGCCCGACTTGGTCTCACCGACGGGGTGCATCAGGATGTCATCCAGATCTGACGCCACGTCCACGAGGGAGTCTTCCAGGGTGCGCAGCTGGTCGATCTTGATTCGCTCTCCCAGCTTGGCGGAGAGGAGCGCCTCGCCCGCGTTCAGGAGCGAGTCTCCCATCCGTTCGAGGTAATGCGAGAGGAACAGGTGGGTCACCTGCGTCTGGGCGTGCGCCCCGCGCTCGAGCTGCTCCAGGATGCCCCGGATGCGCACGGCATAGAGGGCATCGATCTCGCGCTCGGCGCGGCACACCGAGAGCGCCGCCTGCAGATCGGTGCTGTCGAGCGCCTCGGTGAGGTGCCGGATACCCGCCTGCACCTGCTGCACGAAGGGCTGCAGATCGACCTCGCTCGCTGCGCTCGGCGTCTGGAAGTGACCCACCTGATCGACCACGCGCTCGCAAAAGTCGCTGATTCGCTCCAGGTTGACCGCGACGATCTCGAGGGCCTTGAGCCGACCGACGCGGGTCTTGTCCGTCGCCCCCGCTTCGACGGCGAGCGAGAAGCACTTGGTCTGGACGAAGGTCTTCAGGTTATCGACGTAGTCGTCGCTGGCGTGGATCTTCTCCGCCAGCTCGGGCGCGGGCTCGCTCAGATACCGGCCCGTGCGAGCCACCTGCTTCTCGACCTCGACCAGCAAGAATCGGATGTTCTGCTCGAGCGCTTCCTGCAGATCCATGTCTATCGCAGCGGCAGGGTGTCACAGTGTGCGCGGATGCCGCGTGAACATCGCGTGACAGAAAGGCGCCGTCGCGCTGGATCGATCCCTGCATGCAGATCGACGTGCGCTGCATGGCTGAATGAAACGGCGGCCGCGGCGCGGTGCGAATCCTCGCACCCCAACCCAACCCCCCAGCGACAGAGGAGCGCGACATGCCCGAGAAGAAGACCATCGAAAAGGCCCGGCGGGATTTGAAACGAGGAAAGAGCGCGAGCACCGCCGCCGGCGAGTTCGTGCGCGAAGAGATCGAACACATCCGGCGGGGCCAGCACGGAGCGCGGTCGACACGGCAGGCGATCGCCATCGGGCTCTCCAAGGCGCGCCGAGCGGGCGTGCCGCTGCCCGCGCCCGCTCCAGGAAAAACCAGCGCCCGCACCCGGCGCTCCGCCGAACGCGACGTGGACGTGGGGCAGGGGAGCCGCCGGCGCCCGGCATCTGCCAAGCGCAGCCGCGCCTCGCGTCGAGCCCTGAAGCGCGAGCCTCGCGCGGCGGCATCCACGAGGGCTCTGTCGCGCCAGGCCAAGGCCGCCGCGCGCCGTCGCCGCGGAAACACGCCGAAGGTGGCCGCCCCCTCGGGCACACGGCGCCAGCGGCTGGCGGCCGCCACGTCGAAGCGCAGCCGGCCCCGCCGGCGGCTCGAGCGCGGCACGGCGGCCCGTCGCGGGGCTGGTGCCTCTCGACGCTCGAGGGCGAACGCGACGGCCTGAACGGCCCCTGATGCGAGGCCACGGCGCGGGCGTAACTCGAATCAGATCCGCGAACCCGCCGGCCCCGCGCGACTCCGCTTTCAACCGGGCACGGCGACCGATAAACCCCCCGCCATGCTCGCTCCCTCCTCAGCTGCGCCCCCACCTTGGCCGGGCTTGGACGACAGCGGACTCGGCCTGCGATTCGAGGACGCTCGCTTCCTCGGCGCAGGCCCCGATGGCATCGCGGTCGCTGCCCGCCGCCGCGAGGACGGCAAGCCCGTCGAGCTGCGCTTCGTGCCCGCGCGAGCGCAGTCTAAGGAGTTGCTGCAGCGCTGGTCGCGCTACCGTCTGCTCGTGCACCCCCACGTCGTGGCGCTGGAGAGCCTCGAGCGTACGGGCGACGACTGGTGTGTGGTGCTATCGGGCAAGCGCGAGCGCACTCTCGACGACGAGCTGGGCCACGCCGAGACGGCAGAGCCTCGACTGCGTCTGCTGGAACAGCTCGCGAGCGCGCTCGCCAGCGCTCACGACATGGGCATCGCGCACGGCCGGCTCGATCCCGATGCTGTCTGGCTCGACAACGACCGCAGGGCGCGGCTCGAGTTCAGCGGGGTGCTCGTGTCGGGCGGTGGTGCCCAGCCCGATCGCCCCGCCACCAAGGTCGCCGACCGCTACGACGACATGCTCGGGTTCGCCCGGATCGCCGAGGCGGTGCTCGGCGGCGCATCGGCGGCGCGCGCCGCTCTGCCGTGGCTCGATCGGCTCCGGCGCGACGACCCGCTGCTACGCCCGGGTGCGCGCGAAGTGCACGAGCTGCTCCGACGAGAGCAAGGACCCCAGCGTGGACGCGCCGGACGCCGCATGCTCGAGACGATCGACACCGAGCGACCGGAGCCGGAGCGCGTGCCGAGGCGCGAGCGCGTCGACCGTACGCGGCCGAGCGCGCCACCACCGCTCTCCTCCCTCGCCCAGCAGGCCTCGCGCGGCCCCGCTGCGGTTCCGGGCCACCCCCAGCAGGTCGGGCGTTTTCGAATCGAACGGTTGCTCGGTGAGGGGGGGATGGGCAGCGTGTACCGAGCCGTCGATGCCGCCTCCGGTCAGGTGGTGGCGCTCAAGCTGCTCAAGCCCGAGCTGCTCTCCGACGAGGCCGTGCAGTATCGCTTCAGGAAGGAGGCGCGCGTGCTGGAGGCCGTGCAGAGCCCTTACGTCGCCAACCTGGTCGAGGCCGAGATCAACGACGAGCTCGGCTACATCGCGCTGGAGTTCGTCGATGGGCGTGACCTCGCGACGCTCCTGACGGAGCACGCTCGACCGCTCGAAGAGAACCTCGCCCTGTCTATCATCGCCGACCTCTGCCGAGCGCTCATCGAGCCCCACCGGCGCGGCATCGTGCACCGAGACATCAAGCCACAGAACGTGCTCGTGATCGGCGAGCTGTCTCGCCCGCGCGAGCTTGCCATCAAGCTGTGCGACTTCGGCATCGCCAGCGCACGCCTGAGCGCCGAGACGATGGGGATGACGCAGGACGGCCGGCTCTGGGGGACGCCGCAGTACATGTCGCCCGAGCAGTGTTCGTCAGCGCCGGTGAGCCCCGCGACAGACGTCTATGCGCTCGGCCTCACGCTCTACGAGCTGCTCGCAGGGCGCCCCGCATTCCAGGGCGACGAGGTGCTGAGCCTGCTGCGCCAGCAGATGTACGAGCAGCCCAAGGAGCTGCGCGAATGCGCCAGCGTGAGCGATGGCACCGCCGCGCTCGTGGCTCGCTCGCTCGAGAAAGCGCCGGATCGGCGCTTCGCCGATGCCGCTGAGCTGCTGGCGGCGATCGATCAGATCCGCGGGGGCCAGGCCGCGCAGGCTGCCCTGGCCGCGTCGCCGGCACGGGGGCGCTCGTTCCTCGTTCGCTTCACGCTCGATCTCGCATCCTCGCCGCTCGAGCTCTGGCCTTTCGTGAGCAACACGGCGCGCATGAACGAGGTCGTCGGGCTGCCCGCCGTCGCCGTCGAGCGCGTGCGCCGCGACGGTGGGACGCAGACTTTTCTCTCCAACCGTGTGCTCGGCATCGACATGCGCTGGCGGGAGCACCCCTTCGAGTGGGTCGAGGGACGCTCCTGGTCCGTGCTGCGCGTCTGCAGCCACGGGGTGACGCGCTGGTATCGTGTCCGGCTGGAGCTCGATGCCTTGCCCACGGGCGGCACCCGGCTCGCCTACGCGATGGAGTTCGAGCCGATCTGGGGGCCGCTCGCGCTCGTCGTCCGGCTCGAGGTGGGTATCAAGCAGAAGGCCAAGCTGACGCGCCTCTTCCGCCGCGTCGATGATCTGATCCAGAGCGGCGCCGTTCAGCGCGAGCCCTCTCCGCACGTCGAGCCCAAGCAACTCGGGTCGGGCAAGGCACAGCTCGCGCTCGAGAAGCTCGCCGCGCTGCGCTCGCGCCGGGTCGACGAGGCGATCTTGCGCGCGCTCGAGCGCCACGTGCTCGAGGCGCCAGACGTGGAGATCGCCCGCATTCGCCCGCTGCGCTTCGCGCGGGTGCACGGCCTCGATGAGCGGCAGGTGACCGAGGCCTTCTTGCTCGGTACGCGCCAGGGCCTATTCGACATGCTGTGGGATGTGATCTGCCCGCTGTGTCAGATCCCGGCGAGCTTCTCCGAGTCCCTGGAACGGCTCGGCACCCACTCCGATTGCCCAGCATGCGAGCTGCAGTTCCCGCTCGACTTCGCCAGCTCTGTCGAGCTCGTTTTCCGCGTGTCGCCGACGGTGCGTCCGAACGAGGTTCGCGCCTACTGCATCGGGGGCCCCGCCCACTCGCCGCACGTCGCGGCTCAGCTGACGCTCGCGCCGGGCGAGGTGCGAGCGCTCGCGCTGGAGCTGACGGACGGGCGGCACCGGATCCGAAGCCCGCAGCTCCCAGGCGTGATCGAGCTGGACGTCTCCGCGAGGCATGCGTTCGCACGCGCCGATCTGGTCGTGAACGCCCGCCTCGCGCTGGTCGAGGCGGGGCGTGATGGGAACGATCCTCGCATCGATCTGCGCGCGCCCGACCCGAGCATTGGCCTGTGTGGTGGGCGCCAGACGATCGGCTTGCGCAACGAGCTCGCTCGGGAGGTGACGTTGCGCGTCGAGCGTCTCGCCGGGCGCGACGACGCGCTGAGCGCCGCCCGCGCCTGGGCCATGCCGCGCTTCCGCGAGTGGTTCCCGGGGGAGACACTGGAGAGCGGACGCCTCGTGGCCGTGGGTCAGCTGAGCTTTCTGGTGCTGCGGGTGCACGATCACCTGGCGTTGATCGAGCGCCGTGGCGACGCCATCGCCCTGGCCGAGACGCTGCGCGTGTTCGACGAGCTACACGCGACGGCCGAGCGTCACGACGGGCGTCTGCTCGGCTCGAGCATGGACCGCGTCGCTGCCGCGTTCGAGCGTCAGGAGAACGCGATATCGGCCACGATCGAGCTCATGCGCGCGCTCGCTCGACCGGAGCTGCTTCCGACGAGCGTGGCGTTGCACCGCGGGCCAGCGGTGGCCACCACCATCGAGGCGCGCATGGAGTACTATGGCAAGACGCTGGCGGAGGCGCTCGACCTGGCCGCCACGGCGGGCCCGCGCGAGGTGGTGATCAGCGCCGCGGCGCTCGGCGATGGTCTCCAGCGCCTGCGCGCTGCTGCGGGAGCCGGGGTCGACGTCCGGCCGGCACCGCAGCTCGGAGCAGCCGAATGGTGCGCGCGAGTCGAGTTCGGCGAAGCACCGCCGAGCCTGCCCCGAGGACCCGCCGATACGACGCAGCAGAGCGCCCTCTAGCACCATCTCGAGCGACGCTCAGAGCGGCGTGGGCCTGGTGTTCACGTAGTAGACGAGGACCTTGCGGATGTAGGCGAGCGTCTCCGGGTACGGCGGGATGCCGCCGTATCGGCGCACGGTGCCAGGGCCCGCGTTATAGGCAGCGAGAGTGTGGTAGATGTCACCCCCGAAGCGGTTCGCGAGGTGGCGGAGATAATAGGCCCCGCCGAGGATGTTCTGCTCGGGGTCGAGCGGGTCGCGCAATCCGATCGCCTTCGCCGTGCGCGGCATCAGCTGCATCAGGCCGCGAGCCCCCGCGCGAGAGACTGCCGTCTCGCGGAAGTTGCTCTCGACCTTGATCACCGCCCAGATCAGATCCGGCGGCAGCTGATAGTAGATGGCGGCACGCTGCACCGTCGCGGCGAAGGGTGCCGCCGCGACTCCGGCCCACTGCGGGACCACCAGGTTGGGTAGCGGCTGGAGGGGATCCGGAAGGGTATAAGGCGCAACGGGCGGCGGGATGCGCGCGAGCTCCGGCGGTATCTGCCACATCCCGGGCAAGGGGGCTTGCATCACCGGCGCCGGAACCATCGCCACCGGCAGGCTCTCGCGCGCGCAGCCGAGCTCCAACGAGATGAACAGGGCGCCTGCCCCCCAGGCGGTCCAGCAAGGGGTCGATCCAAAGGCGACACGGCGAGCACACATCGCCACGGATCTTAGGCAGAACCCCCAGCATCCCGTCAAAATCTCGGCTGAACGGCCCCTCGCGCTCGCAGAATGCTCGGATTTCGGAGCAACTGCTCAGACCAGATTGCGAAACTGCGTCTTCAGCCGCTCCCACAACCCGGAGCCGACCATCTCGTCGGCCACCTCGAGCACGCGCCGAATCGTCTCCAGCAAGTCCTCGTCGCCGGCCCACAGCTCCTTCGCGACCGCCCCGTGCCCGGCATTGATGAGGCGACTGAGGACGAACGCCGCCAAGGCCACGTCGTCGACATAGCCGGCGGGACCGAGCAACGCCTCCGGAAACAGGTCAATCGGCGAGATGAAATACGCCAACGCAGCGCCGAGCGTGGCCTTCTCTGCGGTCGGGATGCGCCGATCGAGTACGAGGCGCGTCAGCAAGTGAAACAGGTCGGGCGCGAGCAGCAGGATCTGGGCGTGCTTGAAGCCCTTGCCTCTGTTCTCCAACCAGCCGGCGATGCGCGCGCGCAGCAGCTGGTAGAAATCCTCGTGTCGCTCGCCGTCTGTCATTCTCGACTCCGGTGTTCAGCCTGCTTCGCTGGATTTTGCCCAGAGATTGAGCTGCCCGTCGAGGGCATATCGGTCGATCTCGGTGAGCTCGTCGGCGCTGAACGTGGTGTTTTTCAGCGCACCGAGGCACTCTCGTATCTGTTCCCACCGGCTCGCCCCGATCAAGGCGCTGGTGACGCGCGCGTCGCGTAACACCCAGGCGATGGCCATCTGCGCCAACGATTGCCCGCGTCGGCGCGCGATACCATCGAGCGCGCGCACGTGAGCCAGGTTGGCCTCGCTCAGGTGCTCGCGGCGAAACGAGCCGCCCAGGGCAGCGCGCGACTGGCTGGGAACGCCCTCGAGGTACCTGTCGCTGAGCAGCCCCTGCGCGAGCGGCGAGAACGCGATGCAGCCCATCCCCTCGCGTTCTAGCGCGTCGAGCAAGCCGCCCTCCACCCAGCGGTTCAACATCGAGTACGAGGGCTGGTGGATGAGGCAAGGCGTGCCGAGGCGGCGCAAGATGGACGCGGCCTCGCGCGTCTTCTCTGGGCCGTAGGACGAGATTCCGACGTAGAGGGCCTTGCCCGAGCGCACCGCGTGGTCGAGCGCGCTCATCGTCTCTTCGAGGGGCGTCTCGGGGTCGTAGCGGTGCGAGTAGAAGATGTCGACGTAGTCGAGCCGCATCCGCCGCAGGCTCTGATCGAGGCTCGCGGTGAGGTACTTGCGCGACCCGAACTCACCGTAGGGGCCGTTCCACATCCAATAGCCCGCCTTCGTCGAGACGACCAGCTCGTCACGATAGGGGCGCAGATCGCGTTCGAGAATGCGACCGAAGTTTTCCTCCGCGGAGCCCGCGGGCGGCCCGTAGTTGTTGGCCAGATCGAAGTGGGTGATGCCGTGGTCGAACGACGTGAGCAGCATCTCACGCGCGCTCTCGAGCGCCGACGTGCCACCAAAGTTGTGCCAGAGCCCGAGCGAGAGACGCGGCAGCTTCAGGCCGCTCTTGCCGCTGCGGACATAGGGAATGTGGTCGTATCGATTGGGGTGTGCTTGGAACATGTCGCTTCCCGGTCTCCACCCGGGACCATGGCATGCCGCCGCTGGCGGCCGAAGCTCACTGCAGCCAGCGCGGTGCCAGCGCCCGTGAACTCGATGCGGGCTCAGTCACAGTCGCCGAGCTGCGCGACCAGGTCTGTGTTCGTGACGCGGATCGGCGTACGGTCGACGGCGGTGCTCGCGGGCTCGAGCGTCACGTCGATCACGACCTCCGAAGGAACCCGCGTCATCACGTTCCAGTCGATGCTGCCGCTCGCGTCGATGATCGTGCTGCCCGTTCGTGGATCGAATTGCTTGCCCGGCGTGCAGTCGTCTGCCGATCGGTTCACCGACGCCGCGCCGAGCCGCCACGAAACCGGCAGATCGACGGGCAAGCCCGCCTGCGCCGAGCCCTCGCAGTCGTCGAGCGAGAGCTGGATACAGGAATCGGCAGCCGCATCGCTCAGGGCGATATTGACGATGAAGCAATTTCCACCGTCTTCGGCGCACGCCACGGCCGTCTGGGCGCCGGGCGCCGGCGGCTCCTCGTCGCCGTCGTCCGCGGGGGCCGCGGGACGGACGCCCGCATCCGCCGAGGCTTGCTGCTCGCCAGGGCCTTCGGCAGGCGGCCTCGGTCCGTTCAGCACCTCGTCGATCACGGCGTCATCGGGACGATCCAGGCTGCCGGAAGCGCTGCCCGCGCCGCTGGACTCCGCGCCGTTCGACTCGGCACGCCCCGGCAGATCGGGGCGGTCGCCGCAGGCGAGAGCACAACAGGCCGCGGCCAGACAAATCCCAAGACGGGGCGGAACCATCGCGCGATGCTGCGACGACGGGGACAGGGCGTCAAGTTAAGCGAACCGGCCTGGGAACGCCGCGCGCGGGGCTATTATCCAATGGCGCAGGCGCCCCAACCCGCGCCCAATCCAATGGCGCAGGCGCCCCAACCCGCGCCCAATCCAAAGGCGCAGGCGCCCCAACCCGCGCCCAATCCAAAGGCGCAGGCGCCCCACGCGCCCGATCCAAAGGCGCAGGCGCCCCAACCCGCGCCGAGATTCCGTGCGATCTGCTCGCCCACTCTCGAAACGACGCCCGGAAACGTTCACGGGTCACGCGCCTGACGGCAGCTCGCGCGTGCCGGTGCGTGTCGCGATGACGCGGATGACGCGAGCTCGCGTTCCCTTCCGGGAGGCTAGATTCCGCATTTTTTCCGCATGATCGAAAGTTACAGAAGGTCACCCGCGAGGCAGGCGGGCCGAATGGGGTATGGGCTTGACAGCCGCCCGACGACGGCGGCAGTTTGAGGCGAGCGGTGTTCGAGCCACCATGAAGCTCGGGTCGCTGCTTAGTGGTTCGACAACGCCTGCGAGTCGCTGCCCCGAGTAGTGGCGGGCTCCGTCACCAAATACCAAGAGGTCATCCATGCTCCCGCTTTGCTTTGAACGTTTGCGTCCCCGGTTGTTCTCGAGAAGCTCGATCCAGAGCTGCGGTGCTGCGCTCGTGCGCGCGGCCGGTGTCGCGGCGCTGATCGGAGCCGTCGCGTGCAGCAGCGACGACGACGGGGGCACGGTCGCGCTGGCAGATTCGGGAGTGGTGGCGCGGCTCACGGACGGCGAGATCGGAATCCCCACGACGGTGGCCGTGGCAGATGGCGTGGCCTGGATCGTGGAGAGCCAGTTCGACCGCTATGAGCCCTTCGTGGGCCCCGGCGCGGGCGAGCCGGCTCCCTTTCGACTGATCGGTCTCCAGCTGAACGGCAACACCTATTCCGAGATCTCGCTGCCGCCCCAGTTCTTCCCGGAAGGGATCGCGGCGACGCGCGGCGGTCGCTTGTTCGTCGGCAGCGTGCGCACGGGCGCCATTTATATGGTCCCTGCCGGTTCGGATCAGTACGAGATCTTCTCGTCGGAGCTGCGCCCCTCGACGATCGGGATGACCGTCAGCCGTGACAACCAGACCCTCTGGCTCTGCAGCACCGACACGGTGAACGCCACCGGGCTCGTGATCGGCCTCGGCATCTCGGACCGAGCGCGCGTCGGCACGCATGAGCTGCCGGTGTCCGATGCCGGCTCGTTCTGCAACGATCTCGCGATGAGCCCCGACGGCGCGCTCTGGATCACCGAGTCGTTCGGCGGGCGCATTTTCCGCATCGCCCCCGAGAACCTGAGCGTCGACAACAGCGCCGAGGTGTGGCTGGAGGACGAGCAGCTGGCCCGGCCCATGCCGGGCCAGTTCGGCGTCAACGGCATCACGATCCTGGGCGACACGCTCTACGTCGTCGTCACGGATCCCGGCGCGCTGTTCGGCATCGACATGACCCTCGAGAACCCGACGGGGAACGATCTGCGCGAGGTCGACCTCTTCGACCGCAATGGCGATCAGATCACGCTGGCGAGGCCCGACGGCATCACGGCCATCCCCGACAGCAACACCGACATCCTGATCGTCGAGAACGGTCTCGGCGTGGCCGATGCCGGCAAGCAGCTGCTGCGCGCGCGTCTCGACCGCCTTTGAGTCACGCCGGCGGCAGGCCTGAGCTGCCGTGGTCGACTGAGGCCTCGCTGGCGGGCGAGGCCTCGGCAAACCGCCCTGGCTCGAACGGACGGAGATCGATGCCGGGCGAGCGCTGCATCACGAGATCGGCGACCAGTGCGCCCGAATGGGGCCCGACCTCGAGCCCGTAGCCGGCGTGGCCTGTCGCCACGAACACGTTGGGGTGGCCGGGAAGGGGGCCGAGCAACGGCCGGCGATCTGCGCTGACCGGGCGAAACCCAACGCGCGTCTCCGTCAACGTCGCCAGGCGCAGGCCGGGCGCGAGCCGGAGCGCCTCGTCGAGCACCGAACGGACGCCGCCCGCCGTCACACGGTAGTCGTAACCGACCCCGTCTTCACGCGTGGCGCCGACCACCACCCGAGATTCTGGGAAGCCGAGCAGATACTGGTGGGCGAAGCCGAGCACCACGGGCCACTTGCCGGTGGGCTGCCCCGCGAGCTCGAGGTGGACGAGTTGGCCACGCTGCGGGCGCACCGGCAGCTCGACGCCGAGCGGGGCGAGCGCGAGGCTCGACCACGCGCCGCCCGCGATGACCACCGCGTCGGCACCGATCTCCTCTCCTTCGAGCGAGACGCCGACGGCTCGCCCCGCCCGCACGGCGACCAGCGCGCTGCCCCGACGCAGCTCGCCCCCCACGGCGAGCACGCGCGCGCGCAGCGCAGCGAGCAAGCGGCGCCCGTCGATGCGGGCCGAACCCGCGCAATGCACTGCCCCCAATACCGCCGGCCCCAGCAACGGGAACAGCGAGCGGGCCTGGGTCGGTTCGAGGCGAGTCACGGCGCCGACGTGCGCGAACCCTTCGTCGCGCCGCTGCTCGCATTCGCGCTCGACCTGGGGCAGGGCGGCGAGCTCTTCCTCGTTGGTCGCCACCTGAAGCGCCCCCACCACGTCGTAGCCGACGTCGAGGACCCCCTCGCCCTGTAGGTCCGCGACGAGCGCCGGGTACGCCGCCCGTGCGGCGCGCAGCAGCGGCAGCACCGCCTCGACCCGGACGAAGTGGTCGAGCGGCGGGAGGATGCCAGCGCCAGCCGCGGTGGCCTGGCCCTCGTGTTCCCGGTCGATCAACACCACGCTCGCGCCGAGCGCGAGCAGTCGATGAGCGACGCTGGCTCCGACGAGCCCCCCGCCGATGATGGCTACCTTGGGCATGATCGTCTCGCGGTTGGGGCCGAGCAACCGGGCTCGCGCTCGGGCGGGATGTAGCGACCCACCGGGCAAATGACAATTGCCGGCCCCGGGCGACACGCGACAAAACCTCGACTTCTGACTTGGCTCGGCAGCCAGGAGGGCTCACATTGGGGGTGTGACCCCAGTACTCGTCATCCTCCTGGTGGTGACCCTCGTCGCCACGCTCGGGGTACGCAAGGGGGCTGCCAACCCCGCGCCAAAGCGCGCACGTGCGGCGAAGCGCCCAGCGTGGAGCCCCTACTGGCTGCTGGGTGGCGTGCTGTTCGCGCTCGTGCTGTTGCGCTTCGGGGTCAACTGGATCGTCGTGGCGGCCGGGATGGTGGCCGCGCTGCTGCGGGGGCTCCTGCCGCTGCTGCGATTCCTGCCGTTGCTCGAGAGCTTCCGACGGGCGACGTCGAGCCGCTCGAGCGGACCTGCAAGCGCGGGCGGGCGCGCGCCGGGCTCGAGCGACAACCCCGGCGCCGGCTCGTCGTCGGGGTGGCGCCGGCCCGAGCGGATGACGCGGGAAGAAGCGCTCCGCGTCCTCGGGCTCGACGAGTACGCCTCCACCGAGGACGTCCAGCGCGAATATCGCCGCCTGATGCGCAAGGTTCACCCCGACCTCGGGGGCTCGAGCTACCTGGCCGCGAAGATCAATGAAGCGAAAGATGTGCTGTCGTGAAAATCCCGACGTTCCAGCCCGAGCCGCTCACCGCGCGCGATCGGGCCGCCCGCATGCGCTCGTTCAGCTCGCGGGCGGCGCTTTCCAGTTGATGGTGACCCGCGCGCTTCTAGGTTAAGTTGTTCTCAATGGCGCCCTGTCCCATCGCCGCGGGCTCTCGCCCTTCGCGGTACGCCACACGGCCCGGCGTGGCTTCGCTCGTTGCCTCGTTCAGCCTGTATCTCGGCGCGCTCGGCTGTACGGGTGAGCTCGAGTCACCCGCCGTGTACGACTGCAGCGTCGACGGGCGCAAGGCCTTCGTCGCCGACATCATGAGCGACTACTACCTCTGGTACGATCGGGTGGCGCCGGTCGACGTCGCCGCCATGAGCACGCCGGAAGAGCTCATGCGTGCGATGATGTTCACCGAGCTCGACCACTGGTCGGGCATGCAGAGGCGAGCCGAGCGCGCCGCCTATTTCGACGAAGGGCGCTTTCAAGGTCTGGGCTACACGCTCGGGCTGGATCTGGACGGCGGCCTGCGCATCTCCTGGGTGCACGAGGGCTCGGCGGCAGGGCGCGCAGGGCTCGATCGTGGCGCGCTGATCCTCGCCGTCAACGGTCAGCCGGTGGAGGACCTGTCGGGCTCGCAGCTCGACGCCGAGCTTTCGCGCAGCGTGGTGGTTCACACCATCCGCGAGCTCGATGGCACCGTGCACGACGTGGAGCTCGCGCAGGGCGACGTCCAGATCACCAGCGTCAAGAATCAAACCGTGCTCGACACGCCGGGCGGCCCCGTCGGCTACCTGATGTTCACCACGTTCGTGCTGCCGGGTGAAGACGAGCTGAAGAAAGCGTTCACGACCTTCCGTGACCAGGGCGTCACCGAGCTGGTGATCGACCTGCGCTACAACGGTGGCGGCTTGCTGCGCACCGCCGCGCTGCTGGGCAGCCTGATCGCCAAGGACGCCGCGGGGCTGCCGCTCATCGTGGAGACGTACAACGATCACCACGCCGACCTGAACCGCTCGCGGCTGATGGACCCGACGCCCGAGAGCGTCGCCGCGAGCCACGTCGTGTTCTTGACGACCGGTCGCACCGCGTCGGCGAGCGAGCAAGTGATCAACGGGCTGCGGCCTTACGTCGACGTCGACGTGGTGGGAACCACGACGCTCGGCAAACCCGTCGGCGCCGACAGCTGGGATCACTGCGAGTACACGCTCGCGCCGATCACCTTCCACTCGCTGAACGCCGCCGGTGAAGGCGACTTCTTCAGCGGCATCCAGCCCACGTGTACGGTTCTGGATGACCTCTTGCATCGCCTCGGCGATCCGGAAGAGCGCCAGCTCGGGGCGGCGCTACGTCTGCTGGCAGGGCAGCCCTGCGAGCCAGGAGGCGAGACGGAAAAGGCGCTGGCGCCGGCAACGGGCTCCCGCACGCCGGGACTGCTGCCGGGCAGGTTCCCCGAGCTACCTGGCGGCTACTGAGGGCGGCTCCGTGCTGTGGCCCGCGGCCGCGCGAGCTCAACCGCCCGAGCTTTCGAATCGGGTGTGAAAGGATTAGGCTGCGGGCATGGATGAATCCACCCGCGTGCAAGTCGAAGCCGCCGCGTTCCGGCGCCTGCTCGAGCATTTTCGCAGCCACACCGAAGTGCAAAACGTCGACGTGATGAACCTCGCCGGCTTCTGCCGCAACTGCCTCGCCAAATGGTATCGCGCCGAGGCCGAAGCGCGAGGCGAGGTCCTGTCCGACGACGCTGCGCGCGAGGTGGTCTACGGCATGCCCTACGCCGACTGGAAAGCGCGCTTCCAGAAGCCCTCCAAGCCCTGATGAATCTGCGGGGGCGGCTGCTCGGAGTGGCGCTCGCAGCCGCGGCCACGCTTGCCGTGGGCGTGTGGCTCGGGCGCGACGAGCCGCCGTCGGCGCTGTTCTTCGCGCTCAGCCCTCAGGCGTGCAACACCGAGTGCCAGCGCCAGCAGACGGATTGCGTCCTCGCCTGCGACGGGAACCTGCCCTGCGAGCGGCGCTGTACCGTGACGGGGAGGGCTTGTGTCGAGCGCTGCCGTCAGCCCGCCGACGCGGGCGTCGGCGGCGGTCGAGGCGGCGCCGGGGGTTCGAACGGCCGCCGCCGGCCGTGAACCGCACGTCCGTGCGCCGCTTTAGCGGTCTGGGCTCACCAGCCGCCGGCGGTGCCTTGATCGTCGAGCAGCTTGCTCCAGGCCGCGTTCGTCGGAGCCGCGGGCACATTGCGGGGCGATTCGGCAGAGGAGGGTTCCGGCTCCGGCACCGGCGTGAGAGCGAGCGCCTCGGGCACGGCGGGCACCTGCTGCAGCGTCGCGGACACGAGGTCTGGATTCCGAGACGGCGAGGAGCTCGCGGGGCGCATCGCGGGCTCGCTGGCGACTCCCGGGGGCTTTGGCCTCATGCTCGCCACCGTGGGCGCCCCGACGCGCGGCCGCTGGCTCGGTGGCGGCGGCGCGCTGGAGATGAAGCGGCTCGGCGGGCGCTCGCTGGCGATTCGGGGAGGCCCCGACGTCCGTGAGGCGCGCGCCCGCTCGGCGCGCGTGCCAAATCCGGTCGGTCGCGCATCGTTGGCTGGCGGCGGACGGACCGATGCGCTCGGCCGCGTGCTCGCCCTGCTCCCGCCCGTTTGCCCAGCAGCGAGCGGAAAGTCTTCGCTGGCGGCGTGGTCGGCAGCTTGTTCCATCACGCGCTCCTCGGAGGCCGGCAGCGGCTCGCTGGGGCGCTCGCCGTCTCCCTGGATCTCGGCCACGCGCTCCGGTTCGACACGCACGCCGACGCGGGCAGGCGGCTTGCCCGCGGCCGGGCTGAACGACGCCGCTTCTGCGAACGGTTCGATCGGCAGGGGGCGATCATGGGGTGGCATGGGCGGCATCGGGCCGAGGCGTTCGGCGCCTGCCGGCGGTGCTGGGGTGCGCGAAGACATCCAGGTCCGCTCGCGCTGCAGCGAGTTGCGCGGAGGGACGCTCCGGACGGGCATGGGCGGATCGAGGTGAGGCAGCCCGGGCGGAGCGGGGATCTCGGGGTTCAGCAGGTTCGACGGCTCCTCGGTCGGCGTGGCAGCGGAAGAGCCTTCGTCGGTCGCTCCGGCGGGCATCGTGTCGACCGCCAGGCTCGGAACCGTAGGGGTCACCGCTTCGATCTCGACGATCTGGGGATTTTGCTGGGCTGCCTGGTCGAGGACGGCCTCGACCGCCTTGGGGAGCACCGACGCGCGGCTGGGCCGCGATCTCAGGAACCACCAGCGGCGGATCCAGCGCTGTCCCACGCCGGCGAGCATACCGAGCAGCATCAGGATCAGCGTCGGCCCGATCATGATGCGCAGCGGGCGCTGCGCGCCCGCCGAAGCTGCCCCGAAGAATGCCGCCGCTACCAGCCCGCCCGCGAGCGCACCGACCAGCGTCGAGACGAGCGGGCGGATCGAAGGAATGCCAGCCTCCTCGTATTCGCCCCGGCACAGCTGGCACCACTCGTCATCGACCGCCACGTGCGACGGGCACATGTAGCCGTGGCAGGCGGCGCAGCGGTGCGCATAGCTCGGGCCGCCGCACACCACGCAGGGGAACTGCCGGGTGCGCTCGCTGGAGGGTGGCACCGAGGTGACGTTCATCGACACTCGATCCTGGTTCTTGGCGCGAGCGACGGCACGCAGGCTCGCCCCCGACGGCCTGCTGGTGTGGGCGACGTGGCTGTCCTCCAACTTCTCGCCGCGAAACACCGCCAGCGCTCGCTCCGTCAGGGCGCGGACCTCGTCCCACATGGCGGCGAGCTGCCCTTCGGAGATGTCCATGTAAGACGCAGCTTCCATGCGCGCGAGGGCCTCGATCTGCGCCTGAGTGTCCTCCTTCTGCAGCGCGAAGCTCATCGCGTCCGCGAGCCGCAAGGTGCTGACCATCTGCGAGATCGCGGTCGACTCCGCGTACGCGCGGGTGACGTGGTGATGCCACGCGACGACCTTCGGCACCGGATGCGGGATGTTCCACGCGGCCAACACGTGGCCGGCGAGCAAGGCGTGATCGAAGCCGAAGCGCTTGCGCTCCTCGATGTGCGTCGTGTCGAAGTCGGGAGTCTCGGGCCCGATCAGCTCGAGGTAAGCGTCACCTTCGGTATCGAGCAGCATCAGCTTGCCTATGTCGTGCAGAAAGCCGCACGTGAACAGCTCGTCCGGCGGCAAGCCGAAGTGAAAGGCGAGGTACCGGCAGAGCGTGCCCACCACCGTGGCGTGCTCGAGCAGTTGCTTGGCGCGTTCGCCGCCCGACTCGTACATGTCGAGGATCGCCGCTGTCGACGCGACCTGGTTGAGCTTCTCCGTGCCGACCAGCGCCGCCGCGTGCCGCACCGAAGTACACGCCGTGCGCAGCGAAAAGCCGACCGAGTTCACGAGGCGCAGCAGCCGCGCAGAGAGCGCCGGGTCGCTCTCGAGCACCGCGACGACCTCATCCATCTGGCAGTTGGGGTCGCGAGTGATCTGGCTGAGGCGCTGCGCGGCCGCCGGAAACGGCTTCGCCCCCACGATGCGGCCCATGCGCGCCGCCATGCTCTTCGCCGCTTCGGCCTCCGCGGTGTCGTCGGAGCTCGCGCCGTACCAGAGTTCTTCGTCGACCTCGACCTTCACCCCCGTCAAAACGGAAATGGCCAAGTTTTTGTGAAGCGATCGGCACAGCAAACCTGACCGGAAACGGTACAGTTCGCCGCGCGGCGCCGGCTCGCCACGTCTGGGCACTGTCGGCGAGCGATGTCGCCGTCAACGGTTTGGCTATCGCACCTCGCGCCCAGACCTTGCGCCCAGACCTCGCGTTCAGAACCTCGCGACGGGCGCTCAGCCGCCGTCGCTCGTGCGCTCGAAGCTCGCGACCTCGCGACGGGCGCTCGCGATGGGCTCGACTTCCATCGGCTGCGGCAGCGGCTGGCCCCCGAAGATCCGCGAATTAGGCGGCACCGACTCGACGATCCAGGCGTTTCCACCGATGATCGAGCCCGCTCCGATCACGGTATGGCCGCCCAGGATCTTGGCACCCGAGTAGATCGTCACATCGTCACCGATCGTCGGGTGGCGCTTGTAGCCACGCCCCGTGCGCCCAGGCGTGCGCGTGCGATGTACGCTCAAGGCGCCCAGCGTCACCCCCTGGTAGATCTTGACGTCGTTACCGATGTCGGTGGTCTCGCCGATGACCACGCCGGTGCCGTGGTCGATGAAAAAGCGCTTCCCGATGCGCGCTCCGGCGTGGATGTCGATGCCGGTCTCGCTGTGCGCGTGCTCGGAGATGATGCGGGGGATCATCGGCACGCCCGCATCATAGAGCAAGTGCGCCAGACGGTGCGCCGTGAGCGCCCGGATACCCGGGTATGAGAAGACGATCTCCTCGACGCTGGCTGCCGCAGGATCACCCTGGAACGCGGCCACCACGTCACCCGCGAGCGTGCGGCGGAGCTCGGGAAGTTGATGAAACACCTCGAGCACGATCTTCTCGCTCCAGCTCGGCGAGCACGGCTCGAGCCGGTGCATCCCTTCCTCGTAGCAGCGCGCGCGCGCGATTTGATCGACCAGGATCTCGTGCGCCGGATACAGATGCTCGCTGACCGAGTAGCGCAGGTTATTCCGCGTGAGCGAGCGCATGCTATAAAAGCCCATGAACAGCACCTGCGTGAGGTGCTGATACGCCTCGATCACGGCGCGCCGGTTCGGTAGCGCCGCGCTCTCCAGGTTGTTAATTTCTTCGGGGCCATCATAACTCTGAACCACCTCGTCGATCGCGCGTTCGAGGTCCGGGGTCGTGGTCGCCATGGCTCACAATGTAGCCCGGTTTGACGCAAACGGTTGCCCGGAGAGGCCGATCGCGCGGTCTGGCGTGAAAATGGCCCGCTTTTTGGCTATGCCGGGGCGGCAGGGTCTAGACGGCTCACGCGCTTGTCGGTAGGTGTGCTCCGCGAAGGTCCGCCGAGCCCGCGGCCCTCGCTGACTCTGCGTTCGGGCCTGGGCCCAGGGCCCTGGAGATTTCGCCCTGGAGCATCGCGCACTGGCGTCGAGTCCCTGTTTTCGGCATGACCCTACCCACCTCGATGCGGCGCTACCACCTCGTCACCTTCGGCTGCCAGATGAACCAGCACGACTCGGATCGCTTGCGCGACGTGCTCGGGGAGGCAGGTTACGCCCCCGCGGAAGGCCTGGAGACGGCGGACCTGGTGCTGCTCAACACCTGCAGCGTGCGCGAGAAGTCGGAGCAAAAGCTGCGCAGTGAGGTCGGCCGCATCGGTTTGCTCAAGCGGCAACGCCCGGGTCTGATGCTGGCGGTCGCCGGCTGCGTAGCGCAGCAGGAGGGGGAGCGCCTGGTCAAGAAGATGCCGCAGATCGACGTCGTGATCGGGCCCGATCAGGCGGCGGCGCTGCCGCGCCTGCTGGCTGAGGTGGAGAACGGCGGGCTACCCCAGGTGCGCACCTCGTTCGACGTGGACGAGCCGCGTTTCCTGTCGGCGGCATTCGGCGCAAACACGGGGAGGGTCAGCGATTTCGTGACGATCATGAAGGGCTGCGACGAGCGCTGCACCTTCTGCGTGGTGCCGACCACGCGCGGCCCCGAGCGCTATCGCCCGTCTGCGGAGATCCTCGAGGAGATCGAGCGCCTGGTCACGCGCGGTGCGCGCGAGGTCACGCTGCTCGGGCAGACGGTAGACAGTTACATCGATCCGCTGCGCCACATCGAGCGGCCCGTCACCGTCGGGCCCGAGATCGCGAGCGCCAGAGGCCGAGTGAAGCGCGATGAGAGCGAGTTCCCGGGGCTGCTGCGGGCCATCGCAGCCCGCGTGCCCGGGCTCGGGCGCCTGCGATACACGAGCCCGCACCCGCGCCACCTGACGATGGCCTTGATCGAGGCCCATCGTGACCTCGACGTGCTCGCCAAGCATGTCCACATGCCGGTGCAATCGGGCAGCGATCGGGTGCTCAAGCGCATGCTCCGTCGTTACGACGTCGCCGAATACCGCGAGCGCTTGACGGCCCTGCGCCGGGCGGTGCCGGGGCTGACGCTGTCTACCGACATCATCGTGGGCTTCCCGGGGGAGACGACGGCCGATTTCGAGCAGACGCTCGCGCTGGTGCGAGAGATCGGGTTCATCGGCGTGTTCGGCTTCAAATACTCCCCGCGCCCCTTCACGCCGGCGCTCAAGCTCGACGATGACGTGAGCGAGGAGGAGAAGAGCGAGCGGCTGGCGAGGCTGTTCGAGCTCAGCGAGGGGATGCGCGCCGCGTACCTCACGAGCCTGGTGGGCACGTCACAGCGCGTGCTCGTCGAGGGCAAGGGCGAGCGCGGCGGCTACACGGGTCGCACCGAGCGCAACGAAATCGTCCACTTCGAGGCCGGCGCCGATCCCACGGCAGAGTTCGTCCAGGTGGAGATCAGCGGCGCCTTCAAGCACTCGCTGCGCGGCATTCCGCTCGACCCGCGCTGGCGCCCGGCTCTCGGAAGCGTGAGCGCCGAGCCGCCGCGTGCGGGCGGCATGCGCAGCTTGCCGCTCGTGCAATGATCCGCAGGCGGAGAGGCTTTTCCCCCCTCAGCCGCGCCTACACGGGCGGCATCAGCCGCCGCCCACGAAGTGGACGAT
>Ga0247763_1000031_pt1 | contig 55594 bp, 107 predicted proteins | sample UWRJL141409B4_FD_179926 | JGI IMG/M metagenome (GOLD analysis project Ga0247763, IMG submission 179926) | Plant litter microbial communities from Arlington Agricultural Research Station in Wisconsin, United States - UWRJ-L141-409B-4 | ecosystem: Environmental > Terrestrial > Plant litter >... | reverse complement strand
AGCGCCACCCTGGTCCCGTACGGGTTGCTGAGGCCAAAAGTGCTGGTCAGAGCGTAAACAGGCACATAGTTGCACGTGCAAGTATATATTTCACGCACAGTTACATGTGTGAGCCTGGTCACACTGTTGGGAAAACAGGCGTTTGTAACACCTATATACAGGGTGAGAGAGGGAAAAACAACCTCTACCACCTGTTTGGGGGGTAAGGGGGGCACTACCTCACTCATCGTTCGGTAGACGCCCTCAAAGGCGTCTTGGTAAAATTTTTTGAAGACCTCCGGGTTAAAGGAGGAGGTCCCAAAGGGAAGAAACTCTCCGAGTTCCTTCTCCTAGCCCCATCGGGAAGATGGGGCGGTCAGTGGGTCGTCCACGACCGTTCCCAAAACCTGATAAACAGTTAGGGGTTAGTATGGGTTGGAACAGCTCCAACCGAGTCGGGGAACTCCCTTCTAACTGGGGAGTTCTTCGCAAGACCATCCTCTCAAGGGATGGTCGTATATGTCAACTCCGATACGAAGGTTGCTCCCTGAGAGCAACCGAGGTAGACCATATCCGTCCAGGAGATGACCATAGTCTTACCAACCTCCAAGCAGTTTGCTCTGCTTGTCACTCCATCAAGTCCTCTCAAGAGGGCTTGAGAGAACGTCTCCGAAGGAAGAGGTTGACCAAACGACCAAGAGAACAACATCCGGGCCTCAGGAAGGCCCGTTAGCTCCCAGGAGGAGTAATGGCAGGGATTACCGGTCCAGTACCGAAGCGAAGCGACGAGAGGGTTCGTCGGAATGCCGAAGTCATTCCGATCGAGAAGCTAGTAGCAGCCGGACTGGTTATTGCACCACCACTAGCTCTGGATGACCCACATCCAATGGTAGTGAACTTCTACGACTCCCTGAAGGAGTCGGCACAAGCCAAGTATTACGAACCATCCGACTGGGAATACGCCCGGTATGTGATGTACTTCATCAACAAGCTTATGCGCCAAGGCGAGAAGCCTTCGGCGGTTATGTTTGCGGCTATCAACTCCGCGCTGTCCAACCTGTTGGTCACCGAAGGAGACCGTAGGCGTGTGAGGATCGAAGTTGAGCGTGATGGTCAGGAAGCTGAGATCACCGATATTGCTGCTTACTTCAAGGAACGTGCCAGCAAGGCATCCTAAGAGTTCTGACTCCGGAGGTTGAGTGGCGTACCTCTCCTCCGCTGACTCCCTCCGGAGTTGGTTCCAAACCCAATCTAGGCTATACCGCTGGAGTTAAACGCCAGGACAGCCTAGTCCTAGATTCCCTAAGGGGTTCATATGAGTGACGTTGCAGACCTTGTCAACGCGCTGAGAGCGCGTGGTGTCACAGTATACGAATGGTCGGGCTGGAACGGCCGTGGTAACGAGGGTAAGCCCCAGATCGACATCCGGGGAGCCATTATTCACCACACCGGTTCCAATTATGGTTCGGCCTACGCAGGCCTTGTATCGTCCACTCAGGATTGGGCGTACGGGCAGGCACTTGCCAACTTCTCCGGCAATGCCGATGGTTCGTTGACGGTCCTCGCTTCTGGTGTCGCATGGCACGCGGGGGGTGGTTTTGGTCCGAACCAGGGACCTTTGAGTCCTTACGCTTCCAACCGGAATTACTACACGGTTGGTCTTGAAATTGTTTACCCCGGTGTCTCGCCGATGACTGCTGCGCAGTACTCCACTGCCAAGGTCTTCGCCAAGACGGTAGCCGATCTGTTTGCCAACGGGGATATCAACGTTGTTCGCGGACACGGTGAAGTCAACGGCAGGGGTTACGAAGGCAAGTGGGACCCCGGCTTCAGGTCCGGACAGATGATCGACATGAACGCCTTCCGTGCGGAGGCCCGAAACGCTACCTCAGGAGGCCCTTTCATGGCGCTAACCGATACTCAGCAGCAGTACATCTATGATTCGCTCGTAGACCTACGGAACGACCTGACGATTCCCTTCCTCGCGAACGGTGTGTCGACGGGTAACGTCATCAAGTATCTCTACGAAGCGGTTGTGGATATCCGTACTGACCTGAGCCTGCCTTACCTAACCAACGGTAAGTCCACGGGCCAGGTAATTACCGAGCTTGAAGCCCGACTCACGAAGCTGGAAGACCTGATAAAGGGTGTTTCGGCGGGTGTGGTTGACGTAGACAAGCTCGCAGACGCCTTGGTAGACAAGGTAGATGTGGATTTGGTAAAGAAGTAATGGCTCCAAAAATTTGTGATGGCTGTGGTTCGAGGGTTGAAGATTGCCCTACCGGCGGCCAATGTCCTACGGAGTAGACGTGTCAGACACCAAGTGTAAGGAATGTGGACACTCCGCAGGCAATCACGCCTCGTGGTGTATCCGCAACCCAGATAGGGATCAGCCCGCATGTTGAGGTACAAGGATGAAGACGGCGTAGAACGCTGCGACACCTGTCACAACAGCGGTGGGGTACACGCCTCATGGTGTGACGTGATCAAGGACCTACAGAACGAGAACAAGTGACGACTACCAAGTGCAGGTGGTGTGGCGGTCTAGGCGACAACCACAGCCCAACCTGCCCGAATAGGCCGTGGTGAGTAATATCCAGTTTGTTCCAGGCGACGAAGGATGCCCCGATTGCGGGCTCAAGGGTGGACAGCACATGTTCTCCTGCCCTCGTCGATAGCCATAGTGATTTGAGGGTCTAATGACCCCACCCAGTTGACCCCCGTCTGGGAATCAAAGCGGGGTAACACACCGTGCGCGGAGTGCGCAGGGAGTCTCATAAGCTCCTGTTGTCGTGGTGCAAATCCACGGTGCGGTATTTGCCCTTCTAGCCCAACCTGGCAGAGGCGTCCGGCTCAGACCCGGAAGGTTCCCAGTTCGAATCTGGGGAGGGGTACTATCCCAGTTTGTATGGTAATTGGCAACCGGCCTGACTGTAACTCGGGAGTTCGAGGTTCGAGTCCTTGAACTGGGATCAACGGGACGTAGCTCAACTTGGAAGAGCAGTGGCGTGAAAAGCCACGGGTTCTTGGTTCAAATCCAAGCGTTTCGGCTTTGCCTGCTAGCTCAAAGGAAGAGTTCCTGGCCTACACCCAGGAGATCAGGGTTCGATTCCCTGGCGGGTAACCACTTACGGAGGATCGATGATCGCAAGCAAGGAAGAGTTCAACGAATGGCCCAAGATGTACCAAGACCTGTATATGGGGTTCATCGAAGCCAGTCGTGGAATGTGGCAGCAGAACATGCCGCAAGAATGGATGGACTACGTAGAAGAGTTCAAGTCCGGGATTGCCGATCGTATCCGTGTAGAAATCGCTTCTTAGCTCAGTCCGGACAGAGCACCAGGCTACGAACCTGGGTTTGCGGGGGTTCGAATCCCTCAGGAGCGACGTCTAAGTTGGTAGTAAACTCGAAGTGGCAGGAACTACCCGTTGGTCCGGCGATGCTGTGCGCGACACTACCATGTCGTGGCGGGTGTATCGAGTGGCCACGTTATTGGATACTAGCTTAACTGGCAAAGCGACGGGCCGTTACCCCGTTAGATACTGGTTCGAATCCAGTGTATTCAGCTACCTTCGCAACGAAGGTTCCATGTAACGGATGGAAGATAATGCCAGGATCAAATGCAAAGATGGTTGCCGAGTGGCGACGTCGAACGAAACGCAAGCTTGTAGAAGCACACGGCGGGGCCTGTAAAGATTGTGGCTTCATGGGGCCAGCGTTCATGTACGACTTCGATCACAGAGTCCCTGCTGACAAATCGTTCAGCTTGGGCCAAGACGGTTGTTCAATCTCCTACGATCGGCAATACGCCGAATCGTTGAAGTGCGATCTAGTCTGCGCCAACTGCCACCGTATTCGCACCCACAAGCAGAGATGCGCTGGATGCGAATACTGCTAAATTCCCGCAGTGGTTCTCTGAGGTTCAACTCCTCAGGCGGGAGCAGGAAGGATGCCGAAGTGGCCGAGGCACCGGTTTGTGAAGCCGGTCTTAGCGGGTTCGAGTCCCGTCCTTACCGACCACGTACAAGGAGTGAAGTGGCTAAGATAGGTTGTTACACCTGCAAGGGTGGATCTAGTACGGTGTACCAGCGTGAGTCAGACGGTAGTCAGACGGAGATCGTATGTCCGACCTGTCATGGCAATGGCCAGATCGATGGCTGATAGTTTTATCGCTCGCTAACTCAATTGGTCAGAGTGCCTACCTGATGAGTAGGAAGTACCAGGTTCGAAACCTGGGTGAGCGACCGTCCATTAGCTCAAGGGTAGAGCAAGGGCCTCTTAAGCTCTAGGTTCCAGGTTCAAATCCTGGATGGATGACAATCCGTGTATTCGCGAGTGGGGACGCCTGCGTAAGAGTGTGCACGGACCAATGGTTGTTGGTGTAACGGCAACACACTGGGCTCTGAACCCAGCGTTCCTGGTTCGAATCCAGGGCGACCAGCATGGTGTTTTTGTGTAAGGACTGCGGACGGTTCTTTTGCGTGTGCTAGTCAAGGGGACATAGTTTAATTGGAAAAACTGCGGGCTCCAACCCCGCCGTTCTAGGTTCGAGTCCTAGTGGCCTCGCTTTGCCGTTGTAGCTCAAATGGAAGAGCACCTGTCTCGTAAACAGGCGGTTCCCGGTTCAAGTCCGTGTAGCGGCTCAAGGGTTTGTGGGTTGTCCCTTAAACAACCGTCATCAGGGTGTAGCTCAGAGGTAGAGTGAGCGCTTTGGAAGCGCGGGGCCGGTGGTTCGATCCCACCCATCCTGACCGGTGTTCATTTTTTCTGTATGTTCAGGAAATTTGAACAGACACGTTTATTGAACATGCTATAGAAAGTTGTGAGCACATGGCACTTCCAGCCTCGGTACCCACAGGGACCGTTACCGGCACGTGGTACACGCCCAAGGGTGACTTGGCTGTTGGCACCATCGTGTTCCTTCTCCTCGAATCGGTTGAGATCCCAGACGACCCTGACGGCGTCGTAATCCCCGTCAAGACGGTCGTAGACGTCCCAGCCGGTCAGTTGAACCAAACCCTCCCCGAAGGCCTGTATCAGGTGTCTGTGCGGCTCTCAGAGCTGTACAGGGTTACCAAGGTCATCGAAGTTATTGATGGTGTAGCGCTAAACCTGCCAGACGCGGTGGGGATGCTGCTTCCTGATCCGGATCTCTATGACCCCGTGAGGAGCGTGAATGGGCACTTCCCAGACCAGTACGGAAACATCTTCGTCCCTGGAGGCGGTGGAGGAGGAGTCACTGATCACGGTTCTCTTACAGGGCTATCTGATGACGACCATCCACAATACCACAATAACGCCCGTGGTGATGCGAGGTACGCAGGAATTGTCCACACTCACGCCATTTCGGATGTCACAGGACTCAGCACGGCGCTTGACGGAAAGCAACCGTCAGGCTCTTACGCTACTACTACTCAGCTAACCAACGGTCTTGCCCCAAAGGCGGATACGACGGCGGTTAACGCGGCTCTCATTGCCGCACGGCCAAAGGTGCGTCATGCCCGGATTACTTCGGGCAACGTGACTCCGCTTCCCAACACCAGTGGTTCTTTTGCCCTGCCGGGTCAGCCCAACGGGCTGCCGCTCGATTTCGTCCTTTCTATCCCTGCTGCTATCGGGGATTGGGTGGAGATTTCGATCCACGGCATGAAGGGTGATAACACCCAGTCGTTCTTTGATGCGGCTGTAAGGGTGGGAAGCACGGCCGTCCGATGGATGTCGACGGGTACGTCTACTCCAGCAGTGGAAGGCGACCCTGGTTGGTATCCACCTCCGTTCAACACCATCACCTCTTCGCGTGGTTTTGTGGTTGAGGCGGGAGACCTAGACGGGTCGAACGTGGTGTTTGTCCTTGGGAACAAGTCGGCAAACGCAGGGACGCTGTACGCGTCCGCAACCTTCCCATTCTACTGGCAGGTCAAGAACCTAGGCCAGATCAACTAAGGAGCACAATGGGTTCGCCACCTCTTGCTCCCACACCGGCCCACGTTGTAGGCCCCACCTGGCAGACTCTTGAGTCGGGTGGGTTCTACCTACCTGAATTCACGCTAGGCGACGAAATTGTCAACTGGATGTGGAAGTACGTCATTCAGCCTTCCGGGCCTAACGCGGGAGAGAACTTTGTAGTTACGTTCGAACAGTATCGCTTTCTATGCTGGTGGTATGCGGTTGACGGCAACACCGGTCGTTTCCTCTACCGAAATGGCTTGCTACGCAGGCTTAAGGGATGGGGTAAGGACCCCCTTGCCGCTGCTATGGCACTCGCAGAGCTTTGCGGGCCTGTCCAGTTTAGCCACTGGGACCCCAAGACGGGTAAGCCCGTAGGCAAGGCCAAGGCCTCAGCCTGGATTCAGATCGCAGCCGTATCGCAGGACCAGACGCGTAACACGTTTACCCTGTTTCCGGCTATGGCGTCCAAGCAGTTGAAGGAAGATTTCGGCCTGGATGTTCACAAGACCATTATCTACTCGCGTGCGGGTGGAATGATCGAGTCGGTTACCTCTTCGCCTCTGGCGCTTGAGGGCAAGCGTCCTACCTTCGTGATCAAGAACGAGACCCAGTGGTGGATCGAATCCAACCAGGGTCTTGAGATGGCCAACATCATCCGAGGTAACGTGACCAAGGGTGCTTACGCCTCGTGTCGTTCGCTATCGATCTGCAACGCTCATCGTCCTGGTGAGGAATCCGACGCAGAACGAGACTGGGACGCCTGGCAGCAGGTTCACTCCGGTGAGGCTGTTGACACTAAGTTCCTGTATGACGCACTCGAAGCACCTGCCGACACGCCTGTAGGCGAGATCGCGGAACTCATCGAAGATCCCGAGGCCTACGAGGCAGCCGTTCAGAAGCTCCGTGAGGGTCTGGAAATCTGCAAGGGTGACGCTGACTGGCTGGATACCGAGATCATCGTAGAATCCATCCTGGACGTCCGAGAAGACGTCACAGAGTCCCGACGCAAGTTCCTGAACCAGATCAACGCAGCCGAAGACGCTTGGGTCTCTCCTCGTGAGTGGGACAAGTGCATGTCGGTAGACGTTAGGCGTCTGGAAAAGGGCGACAGGATCACGATGGGCTTCGACGGAAGTAAGTCTTCCGACTGGACGGCCCTTGTGGCTTGCCGAGTCGAAGACGCGGCTATCTTCCCGATCAAGATTTGGAATCCCGAGAAGTATGGTGGTGAGGTTCCTCGTGAGGACGTGAACAACACGGTCGACTGGGCGTTCGCTCAGTACGATGTGGTGGCCTTCAGGTCTGACGTCAAGGAATTCGAATCGTATGTCGATGCATGGGGTGCCAAGTACGGTAAGAAGCTCAAGCACAAGGCCACGGCCAAGCACCCAATCGCGTATGACATGCGGTCCAACATCAAGGCGTTCACTCTCGACTGCGAGCGCTTCCAGGATGCTGTGATCGAACGAGAACTAGTGCACAACGGAGACGTTGCGCTACGACGACACGTATTGAACGCCATCCGGCGTCCAAACAACTTTGGAATCTCCATCAGCAAGGCGACAAAAGACAGCTCCCGCAAGATCGACGCTGCGGTCTGTGCGGTTCTCGCTTTTGGAGCACGACAGGAGTTCCTGATGGGTAAGAACAACAAGAAGAAGGGGGTGGCAATCCTAAGGTGAGCGAATACGATAAGCAAGTAGACGACCTGATCAACGCACTCAACGGCCGCAAGGGCAAGTTGAAGGAGAATCAGGCTTACTACGAGTCGGAATATCGACTCAAGGCCCTGGGGTTGAGTACGCCCCCTGAGCTGCGCCACATGACGGCGGCTATTGGTTGGCCTCGAATGTACCTGGACAGTCTTGAAGAGCGACTGGACCTGGAAGACTTCCGTAACGCAGACCAGGCAGAGGTAGACGAACGTCTCCGCTCTTGGTGGCAGGCGAACTTCCTGGACGCCGAGTCGGGTCTAGGACACCTTGAGGCAATGATCCACGGTGTTTCGTATATCACCGTGGCCGCACCTGGTGAGGACGACGACAACCCGGATATCCCTATCATCCGTGTTGAGTCCCCTTTCAACTTCATTGCGAAGCAGGACAAGCGAACCAAGAAGTTGACCGAAGCGCTCAGGCTCTACAAGCATCCCACCATTCCCAAGGAAGACATGGCGACGCTGCTCCTGCCAGACAGGACGGTATACCTCGCCCGTGGTGGTCCTTTCGCTCAGTGGAAGGTCGATGAAGTCATTAAGCACGATCTGGGACGGGTACTTGCTACCCAACTCCTGAATCGGGAACGTCTCACCGAGGCGTACGGCAAGTCTGAGATCACCCTGGAGCTTCGTTCGGCAACGGATGCTGCTTCCCGAATCATGATGAACCTTCAGACCGCCTCCGAGCTTATGGCCATCCCACAGCGTGTGCTCTTTGGTATCGATCGAGACGAACTACCTACCGACCCTGACAATCCCGGCGCTGCTATGGAAGCCTATATGGCTCGTATCCTCGCGTTCGAGAATGAGAACGGCAAGGGTATGCAATTTTCTGCTGCGGATCTGCGGAACTTTACCGAGTCCCTTCAGGAGCTTGCCAAGCAGGTAGCTTCGTACACGGGTTTGCCCCCACAGTATCTCTCCTTCTCCTCGGAGAACCCGGCGAGTGCTGAGGCCATCAAGTCGGCCGAATCGCGACTGGTAAAGAAGACCGAACGCAAGGCCCGTATGTTCGGGCAGGCCTGGGAAGATGCCATGCGTCTCGGAATGCTGGTCATGGACGGTGAGATCCCCAAGGATGCTTACCAACTCGAATCGGTATGGCGTGATCCTTCCACCCCAACGTTCGCGGCTAAGTCTGACGGCGTTGTCAAGCTTCAGCAGGCTGGAATCATTCCGGTTGAGCAGGCACGTATCGAGATGGGTTACTCCGATGTCCAGCGCAAGCAGATGCGTGTGTGGGACCAGGACGACCCCGTAGCCCAGATGAACGCACTTCTGCTTGATGGCACTGCGAAGGCCAACGAGCAGATCGGAAAGGTAGACCCCAATGCTGCTAACGGAACTTCACAGAAGGCAGCGTAGCATTTCGGCCCGTGTAATGCGGGTCGTGTTGGCGGTACTACTTCCCTTTTTGTTGATCCCCCTCACGTCGCAGGTGTGGGGGGACATCGTTCGGAGCATTTTCCCACTTGTCAATGAGGCTCGTCGGGAAAGTGCTCAGCTCGCAAGGGAATACTACGATACCCAACGGGAACGTCACACAGACGAAGATGAGCGTTTCGACGTTGATCTAGCAGGATATGAGTACGACTGGTTCTACGAAGCTATGCTTCCAGCCAAGAAGTCGTTCCAGCTCAACGAAACTACTCTGGGTCAAGCGATCCAGGCTGGGTTCAGGGCAGTCAAGGAAGTAGAGAACGGTGGTCGCAGGACCATCCGTAACGCTGTCGATCGTGACAGTTCCGCAGTGGGTTGGGCGCGGGTAGCTACCGGGCGCGAAACCTGTGGTTTCTGCTTGATGCTGGTCTCACGAGGTCCGGTCTACCAGTCCGCAGAGTCGGCCGGTTTGAACACGGACGATACGACAGCCCTTGAGATCCTGGACGAAGGCGATACTGAAGCTTTCAACGAGCTGATGACAAGGTTCCACCCCAACTGTGACTGCAAGGTAGTCCCAGTCTTTGACCGCAATGATTGGCAGGGTCGAGACGATTACCTGGAAGCACAGAAGACGTGGAAGGAAGTAACCAAGGGCCTCTCCGGGCGGGATGCTCTTAACGCATTCCGTCGTGCTATCGAAGACAACCACGTAGACCCCTCAGAATTTGCAGTAGTCAAATAGGTCGGCCTGGAGCCGATCTCACCTAACATGACCAGGAGTCATAATGTCCGACGATAACCAGTCCGCCACGACCACCACCGGCACGCAGAACACTGATGCGCTACCGGATTGGGCTCGTCGGGCTATCTCCGATGCCAACGCCGAAGCGGCTAAGTACCGCCTAAAGGCTCAGACCGCCGCTGATGAAGCAAAGGCTGAGACCTCCAAGGCCTACGACGAGCAGCTTAAGGCACTGGCTTCCGAGAAGACCGCCATTGCGGCGGAGCGTGACAATGCGGTAACCGGGCTGACCAAGCTCAAGGTTGCCATTGCGGCTGAAGTTCCGGGTGAACAGGCCGTTGTATTTGCAGACCTGCTCAAGGGCAGCACCGAGGACGAGCTGAAGGCCCATGCCACTCAGCTCAAGGACATGTTTGGTTCTCCTGCCGGAAGGCAGCGTGCAACCGACAAGTCCCAGGGTGCGGGTGGAAACGCTAGTGGCGTTAAGACCCCGGCTGAGCTGTTTGCCGACATGGTCCAGACTAACCTCAAGAAGTAAGGAATGCCACAATGGCAATGATCAACGAACTCGCGCCGAATACGACCAACAACCACCAGGGTCGTTTGGCGTACGTCCCCGATGACCTTCTCCCACCGGAGATCGTAGGGGCTATTTTTGAGCAGGCTCAGGAGACCTCTCTTGTCCTGCGTCTGGGTGAGCGAATCCCCGTCTCGTACGGTGAGACCGTAATCCCGGTCCAGACGAAGCGTCCTGAGGTTGGCCAGGTAGGTACTGGTACGACCAACGCGCTCCGAGAGGGTGGTCTGAAGCCACTGTCGGGCGTTGCGTGGGACACCCAGTCCTTCAGCCCGATCAAGCTGGCCACGATTGTCACCGTGTCTGAGGAGTTTGCTCGTACGAACCCACAGGGTTTCTACAGCAAGATCCAGTCCGACATGGCTCTGGCGATCGGTCGTGGTATCGACCTCGCGGTCTTCCACGGTAAGCAGCCTCTCACGGGTGGTGCCCTCCAGGGCATCACTTCCACGAACGTTCTGAACAACACCACGAACGTGGTCAACCTGGACACCGTTCCAGGCCCAGGCAATCTCTACGACGAGCTGATCGCGGGCTACGAGATGATTGACCCTGAGACCGACTTCGATGGTTGGGCGGTTGACTCTCGCTTCCGTGCACGCCTCATCCGTGAGGGTGCGGAGCGCGACGCCAACGGTAACCTTCAGAACCCGGCTGGGATCAACTTCAACGCGACCCGAGGCAACATCCTCGGCTTCCCTGCGGAGTACGGTAAGGCTGTCAAGGGTGACCTGGGCGCGGCTACGGCCTCTACGACCCAGATCATCGGTGGCGACTTCTCGCAGCTTCGTTGGGGCTTCGCTGACGAGGTCCGTATCAAGATTTCGGACCAGGCCACGCTAACGGATGGTGTATCCAGCATCTCCATGTGGCAGACCAACCAGATTGCCCTGCTGATCGAAGTAACGTTCGGTTGGATCGTGGGTAACCTGGACGGCTTCGTGAAGTTCACGAACCCATCGGGTAGCTAATCGACAGGGGTTGGGGGAGGTCTTCGGGCCTCCCCCTTTCCCGACCACAGGAGTCCGCCAATGCGTGTAGCCGTATTCGTCCACTTCTACGTTCCTTACCGCAATGCGGGCTCCGAAACGATGCTCCATGCGATGGTCAAGGAATTGATCGAAGCCGGGCACACAGTCCAGGTCTACGCAACCGTCATGCCCGAAGCGCCACCACGTTACGAGTATGAGGGTGTAGACATTCTGGTCACCAACATCATCTACGCACGACAGGACATCATGTCCTGGAAGCCTGATGTCATCATTTCCCACCATGACAATGTGTATCGGGCCAAGAACATCGCTGCCAAGCGAGAGATTCCGTTCGTGTTCATCTGCCATAATGACCTGTCCGGTATTCAGCAAACTCTGGACATCGAACCAGACTTCGTTGTTTTCAACACGGAATGGCTTATGGAGAAGCTGAAGCGTCCGGGGATGGCGCACACTATTGTGCATCCCCCCGTCTTCGCAGGGCAACACCGGACATCCCCAGGAAACAAGGTCACCTTGGTGAACCTCAATGTGCACAAGGGCTCCGGGATTCTCTATGAGTTGGCACGGCGTATGCCGGATGTGGAGTTCTTGGCTGTTGAGGGCGCTCATGGTGAGCAGATGTACCCCCCAAAGCACTTGAAGAACATCGAGTTGGTCAAGCAGACCAGCAACATGAAGGACGATGTGTGGTCCAAGACCCGCATTCTCCTGATGCCATCGTTTTACGAGTCGTATGGTATGGCCGGTGTTGAAGCTCTGGCTTCTGGTATCCCGGTTATCGCACACCCCACCCCCGGACTCAAGGAGTCCCAGGGTCCGTTCGGTCTCTTCGTGGACCGTGACGACATCGACAAGTACGAATCCGAGATCCGACGTCTCCTGGAACCAAAGGAGTGGGAAGCAGCTTCAGTGCTAGCCCGCAAGCGATCGGCAGAACTAGACCCCAAGCCAGAGTTGGCCCATTGGGTCTCCGAACTTGAAAGGCTAGTACATGGTACTGATGAAGACTGACGCTGGGATCGTCGTAGAGGCCTCTGAAACGGCCGCTGTGCGACTTTCTACCTACTTCGGGTGGAAGCGTATCCCAGACGAACCAATGCCCGTAGAAGACGTCTCAGAGCCCGTTCCTGCCAAGCGCAAGCCGGGCCGACCCAAGAAGGTTGTCAATGACTAAGTCCGCACCGATTACTGGATACCGCGATCTGTCCCAGGACGAGATCGATCTGACCAACGAGCTGAAGGAACTAGCGATTCAGGTTGGTGAGAAGGTAGACCAGGTGTTCGCCCGTGAGGCGACCGACAAGCGCTGGGCTGCTATTGCCCGCACCGATCTACAGACCGGTTTCATGGCACTGATTCGTTCCGTGCTGAAGCCAACCACGTTCTAAGGAGTCCGGGTGGCATACGCGAGTGTTCAAGATGTAGTAGACAGGCTCGGTAGGCCACTGGAAGCCGGGGAAACCACGGTAGTTCAGACCCGTCTCAACGACGTGGAATTGCTGATCCGCAGCCGTATTCCAGACCTGGATGCCCGCGTGGCAGACGGCAGTCTGGATGTCGAAGTAGTCATCATGGTTGAGGCAGAAGCGATTCTGCGTCTCATCCGAAATCCAGATGGGTATACCGCTGAAACAGACGGAAACTACTCGTACCAGATCAGCGTCAAGGTTGCATCGGGACGTATCGATATTCTCGCGTCCGAGTGGGCTCTCTTGGGAGTTCGTGCGGGGGCTTATGTCATCCGTCCTTACATCGGCCCCTACACACACAACTTCCCTCCTTATCCGTGGGAAGATGTTGGGAGTTGGCCTACGTGAGTCTCCTAGATACCGGTCGAGAGACCGTAATCATCTTTCAAGAGGTCGAAACGACCGACGCAGACGGAAACACGATTACCCGCGCAGGCAACGTTGGTGTGTCCACCATCGCCGCAGTGCAGCTAGCCGCGCAGTCCGGTACGTCCGCAAGGCGTGCCGAACAGGACAACGAAGGTTTCGAGTCCGAACAGGTTTATCGTCTCAGGCTACCTCGCTCCTGGACAGAAGACCTGGGGGCTCAGGCCCAAGTTGAGTGGCTTGGTGTGCGATGGTCTATTATTGGTAAGCCTCGTAGGTACAACGGCTCCAATAACACGGCACATACCGACTATATCATCAGGCGTAACTAATGCCGACGCTGCGACTGATTGGCCAGAAGGCCATGAACAAAATCATTTCACAGCAACCCGAGGTCCAGAGCGAAGTACGATCCCAGGCCAACCGCCTGGGTAACATCGCAAAGGCAGCCTTGGCAGGGCATTACAACACAGGTGATCACAAGATCGAGATCAAGAAGAACATGTCCGTCAAGTATGGCTTCTTGGACTACGAGATTGCAATGACAGGCTCCGCACCTATGAGTGTGGAGTTTGGTCATATGAACCACCGTGGTGGGTATGTCCACGGCCTGTACATCCTTTCCCGACTTCTCTAAGGAGGTAGAACGTGGCGGTTATCGTTCCAAAGATGCCCCGTATCCAGTCCGTAGTTCTGCCTCTCCTACGTGACAGGCTTGACCCGTCTGTGACTGTAGGTTCTTGGATGGCAGATGTTGACCACGGCCGTGAGTGGCCGGTTATCAACGTCCGACGTCTGGGAGGACTACCTGTTGACCCCCAGAGGCTTGACAAGCCCGTAATCGAACTAACCGCCTATACAGACGTGGGGTTGGTAGACACAGAATACCTGTATCTCCAGGCCCGTGAGATCCTGTATGAGGCGTGGTTGAATCAGACCACCACACCTGCTGGGTATATCCACTCGTACTTCGAGACGTTTGGCCCAACCCAGTTTGACAGCCCTTACGACGACACCTGGCGTATTCAGGGCCTCATCCAGTTGGGACTACGTCCCGCAAAATAGATTAGGAGTATGCCAGAATGGCAGAAAATGATGTCGCCGTAATTACACCGGCAAGGGGGTACATCCTCCTCGCTCCAACCGGTACGGCTCGTCCGACCCCTGGAGCTATCGACACGTTTAACCCTGCTGTCGGTCTTGCGACGTGGGTTTCCATTGGCCACACGGCCCGTGACGAACTCCCGGTGTTCGGCTTTGATGGTGGTGACACCGAAGTAAAGGGTACCTGGCAGAACGCTTCTCTCCGAGAGGTTGTTACCGAGGTATCGACCGACTACGTGACCTTCAACGCGCACCAGTTTGACGACACCGTGTTGGGTCTGTACTACTCCGTCGCCGATGGTGGTGCTACGGAAGGTGTGTTCGAGGTTCAGTCCGCCCCGACCTCGCCAATCGAGAAGGCTATTCTGATCGTCATCATTGACGGTACGACCAACATTGCCCTATGGGCTCCGAAGGTTGCTATCCGACGTGAGGACGCAATGGAGTTGGCTATCGATGAGTTTGCGTACATGCCACTTCGTGCGACGTTCCTCAAGAACTCGACCGATCCGCTGTTCGCATGGGTGTCTACCGACACCGGAGTTAACCACTCGTAATCGGTAAGGGGGAGCACGGTTCCTGGCGGACCCGCCGTGCTCCCCTTTTTTCTCTGGGTCCCCAACCACACAAACTTGAAGGGTTCGCCATGTCCAACGTTTTCACGCTTGATGACCTGAACAACGCGATTGAGTCCAAGTACGCCCCATTCTACTTCCACGCTGGTTCCGACCGTTATGTGCTCCGTCAGGTGCTTCGTCTGTCGGCTTCTGAGCGTGCGCTGGTTACCGAACAGCTCAAGACGCTGGACTCGGTTGACGAGAACGATCTAGACGAGTCGGTGATTCTGGCCGGGATGGAGACGGTTCTCTCGACGGTAACCGACCACGGCAAGGGTCCTCAGCTCATCGCGCTTCTGGGTCACGATCTGCTCAGGGTACAGATGCTCCTGGAGAAGTGGGTAGAGGTGACTTCGGCGGGGGAAGCATCGCCCTCGCCCGCCTAATCGACAAGGCTGGTGAGGCTATCCTCGCAGATTTCCAGCACGAGTATGGTCTCAACCTTGTTGACATAATGAGGGACGGTTCGGGATACGAGCCGTCTACCATTCTTGTGCTTATCAATCAACTCCCCCTGGCGTCTCGCACCGTTGCCGTTCTTCGGGGTGGTGACCAGTTTTTGGGATGGGACGTGGACAGATACTTTATGGCCAACCTCATCGACTCCGTTAACCAGGTGGCGTACGTGACAGCAGCGGCTAACTCCAAGAGGAAGCCAAAGGCACCGAAGCCGACTCCTAGGCCTAAGCGGATCAACAAGGATGCTGCCCAGAACAACCCGTTCCGTAGGCAGCTAGCCGCAAAGAAGGCTAAGGGAGGATAAACATGAGCAGCCCTGGCGGCTCTACCATTGGTCGCGTATCCGTCAAGGTTGTACCGGATACCTCCAAGTTTAAGCAGGAGCTACAGGCTCAGCTAAAGAAGATTCAGAAGGATCTCAAGGTCGAGATTCCGGTTACGGCCGACACGACCAAGGCATCCGCGCAACTAACTCTTCTGAAGAAGAAGCTTGACGCCCTGGACAAGAACGTAAAGATCAATATCGACCAGGATGGCGACCTATCCAAGAAGTTGAGCAAGATTGGCAGCTCTGCTAACTCCGCAGGCGAGGGCTTCTCACACATGAGTAGGTTCGCCCTGATTGGTGTTGCTGTTCTTGTGCTGTTGGCACCTGCGCTTGCTTTGATCGCAACCTTGCTGGCTGGTTTGCCTTCGCTGTTGTTCCTGTTGGGAGCAGCCTTCGCGGCTGTTGCTTTGGGTATGGACGGTATCAAGAAGGCAGCCGAGGTATTCGGACCTTCCATCGAGAAGCTTAAGGCGTCGCTGTCTGCGACGTTCGAAAAGGGATTGACTCCGGTCTTCCAGCAGCTCAACACGATCTTCCCAGTCCTGGAAACGGGGCTTAACCAGGTCGCTGAAGGGCTTATCTCCCTTGCTCAGGGGTTCACGAACGTAGTGACGTCTGCCAAGGGGATGGAACAGATTGAGGTCTTCCTCGCCAACACCGGCAAGTTCTTTACCCAGATCCAGCCCGGCATTGAATCGTTCACCCGGATCTTGCTGACCCTTGCAAGCGAGGGTTCCAAGCTCTTCGGGGAGCTAGGCAATGTCATCAACGAATTCACCAACTCCTTTGAGCAGATGATCAACTCTGCTGTAGCTTCAGGCACGTTCGCCAAGGCGATCGAAGGATTGGCAGAGGTTACAGGCACGCTGCTGAACGTGTTTACCCAGCTCTTTGGTGCAGGCCTACAGGCTATGACCATCCTGGGTGGACCTATCTCCAATCTCCTACAGGGTTTCGGAGACGCACTGGTAGCACTTATGCCTGCTCTGACGATTCTGTCTGAGGTGATCTTCAATCTCCTGGGCAACGCACTCAAGGCACTGGTTCCGATCATTGATGCCCTGATGCCCGCGTTTACCCAGTTGGCTGAGGTGTTCTTCCAGTTGGTAGACGGAGCCCTAACGGCTCTGGCTCCTCTGCTGGAGGTCGTGGCGAAGATCCTGGGTACCATCCTGCTAGCAGCTCTGACGGCTATCCAGCCTCTCATTGCACCGCTGGTGGGCCTATTCACCCAACTTGCAGAAGTAGTTGGTGCTGCGCTGTTGCAGGCGCTTGTCGTCTTGATGCCATTGATCGACGCACTGATCCAGTTTATCGTTCAGTTGGTTGCGGCCCTCATGCCGCTGATTCCACCGCTGATCGAACTGGCAGCCGTGATCTTCCAGGCCATCATTGATATCCTGATCCAGCTCATGCCGCACTTCCTGAGGCTGGCAGAGGAAGTTCTGCCGCTTCTGGTTGACGCAGTAAAGGCACTCGTGCCGGTACTGGTAGGCGTGATCGAAAAGCTCACCGAGTTCATTCCACCGTTCATCGACATTGTTTCGTGGATCATCGACAAGACGATCCCCGCATTCCAGTCGTTCTTGGATATCGTAACCGCTGTCATTGGCCCGATCAAGGACATCATCGCGGGTGCGTTTGACTTCATCGGTGGTGTCATCACGTTCTTCACGGGTCTCATCACAGGCGACTGGGACAAGATGTGGGAAGGCCTGAAGACAATGGCCAAGGGTGCCCTGGATATTCTCCTCGGAGTTATCGAAGGCGCGCTGAAGTTGGCCGTAGAGTTCTTCCTGGGCTTGCCTGCTCGAATCCTGGGTGCGTTTGGTGACACGGGTAAGATTCTCTCGGAGTCGGGTCGAAGGTTGATCCAGGGCTTCATTGACGGTATTGGGTCTATGATCCAGGCCGCCAAGGACAAGGCCGCATCTGTGGTCAATGCCGTACGAGACTTCTTCCCGTTCTCTCCTGCCAAGGTTGGTCCGTTCTCCGGAACGGGATACACCACCTACTCGGGTAAGGCCCTGATGACAGACTGGGCTAAGGGTATGGAACAGGGTGCTCCTACAGCGCTTCGTGCGATTGAGGACGTCATGGGACAGACCCAGAACGCTATGGACATTGAAGCTGCTGTGTCTTCCGAGGGCTTCGGCTCTATCGGTGACAAGGTGGCCAGTGCCCTGGAAGGCTGGTCTGTTGAACTAGACGCCAACGGCGTAACCCGCTTGGTGAACCGTACTAACCGTAGGAATGAGAGGCGTTAATGGTTTCCTGGCTCTTGGGTCCCCCTGGTGACCTCCGTGAACTGGTGACCCCGGAAACGGGGATCAACATCACCGAGGTTCGATACGGTGGGGTTCATCAGGGTCTCAACGGTGCTAGGACTATGGACGTCACGGGTGTGAAGACGAATATCGATCTCACGATGGATTACCTGGATGAAGCCGACTACCGTTGGCTCCAGGCTCTTCACACCCGTCACATTCCGGGTCCTCACCGGTTGATCAACCCACTACGTAAGAACAAGCTAACAATCTATGCTGCTTCGTGCAACATGGAACCCATGCAAAACCGTGCTTTGTATTTCGATGCGGGTACAGCAGATTGGGTGGCCGATTGGCCAACAGCCGCAGGTCCAGGCTGGCAGTCCGTGCGGTGGTACAACCGTGTGGGCACGTCTACAGCTCGTTGGGACGCGGACAAGAAGTTTACATGCACTCCAGGCGAAGCCATTACAGCTTCGGTTTACCTCAAGGGTAACTCGTCGTTCACAATGACAACCGCCATCGACTGGTACGACAAGTACAACGTGTATCTGTCGTCCACAAGTGGGTCTGCTGCTGTGACCAACACATGGACTCGCTTCTCCCTGACTGGAACTCCTCCAGCAGGTGCGTACCTGGGTTTCTTTGCGATGTACTCGTCTTCCACCGTGGAGACGCGTATTGCAGCCGCCCAGGTAGAACTAGGGTCGTCCGCCACTGCTTGGGATCAGGGGGGTGGAGACCTTATGGTATTGATCGACCAGATGCCTGCGACTTCGCCTAGGTATCCTTTGATGAACGCAACCCTAGGCCTATTGGAGGCATAAAATGCAGACACAAGGCGGTGCTGATGCCGCACTAGCGGTAACCAGCCCTGAGCGTAGGTTCACGGCTCGTCTTCGAGTCGACTGGAACCGTAACGGCTCCTACAACCACGCTATGACCGATATGTCTGCGTATGTACAGTCTGCCAACACGGATGGATCGTTGAAGGGCTCTCTTCCTACTGAACTCAGTACGGTTGAGGGCTCTTCTTCGGTCCAGCTCACGGTAACCCTGTCCGGGCAGCGAAACGGTTTGGGTTTGGACGCTATTTTCAGCCCCTACAGGGCTGGGTCTCCTATCAACCCGCTGAACACCATTGGTGTGGAGATTAAGTACGACCTCGGGATGAAGACGGCCATCGGAACCGTCTGGTATCCTCAGTTTGTCGGCAATATCCGACAGATTTCCCCCGACCGGGGCTCTGGTGAAGTAGAAATCACGGCACTAGACCGTGTGGAGATGCTTCGTAGGCCTATCACGCTCCCAACCTGGGCTCTATTCGAGTTCCACCAGGGTTTGGGTGTAGTTGAGTCCCAGTATGCCGATGGTCAGTGGGTTATCGACCATGCTTTGAAGCTTTCCGACGCCTCTGCAAGCCCCTACAGGCCTGCAACACAGGCTGAGAACGGTATCTCGTCCACCGACAGGGCTACCCAGACTCAGCTATGGATTTCCGGGGCTGGTTCTTGGGTTCCGAACGTTGGTCTTGTCGACAACTGGAACACCCAGGATTTCCCAAAGACTCCGTTGCACAACGTGCAGATGTACGACCAGATCGGGCTACCACATCCTGATTCTCCGATCCCTACGAACAAGCCACTGGCGTTCAACACGATGGACGACACGCTAGGCCACTCGAACTACTACTGGGCAGCCGACCGTGACTATGTGAACTCCATTGCGGCTCAGTTCTTCGGATTCACGCTCATCACAAATGGGCGGAACAAGGATTACTACAAGACTGCACCAGATCAGCTCATCATGGAAATCAACATCGGTGATGGGTACTACATGGAAGCATGGATGGGTGCCGGGCAGGTTTGGTCCAGGTTTGTGAAGCCAAGTGTGGCTCTGGTTCAGACTACGGCTAAGATCAATATCCCAACCGGTCTCGACGGCGTTCGTGTAAATATCGCCTGGGAAGCCTTCCACGCTTCGGGCGTGAAGGCCTGGATCAAGGCAGGGGTTAACCAGACCGGGGCTGACTACACGGTTGTTGGTGCTCCCATCTCGTGGGGTGGGGTGGCAGATGCCTACCAGGGCTTCGTTCACGTTCTTCGCCGACAGGGTCTTCAGGACATCTACTGGGTTTCCACCAACTTTGGTGGCACCAACGCTGCTACCCAGACGGCTCAGTGGGGGAATCGACAGGCCAAGTATGCGGCTACGGTGGACAAGGGATTGGTCAAGCACTCCTTCTTCCCCCAGGTTCGTTCCCAGGACGCTTGGAATCTGATCTCTGATGTAGCCGAAGCTGAGTTTGGTTCGGTATTTTGGGATGAGAATGGTAAGTTCAACTTCTGGAACATGGAACGTATGCAAATGCTACGTAACAACCCAGTAAGGAACTTCTACCTAGACGATCTGACGTCGCTAGGGTTTACCAACTCCCTGGACTCGGTACGAAATGTCGTATCCGTTGAGGGCACCGCAAGGGTGGCCTATGGTGCGGCAAGCTTTGTTGCCGATGGTATCGATCAGTTCATTCTCCAGCCCGGAGAGAGCCGAACGTTCGTGTTCGACTCACAGGAAACGCAGACTCCTTCTCCTGAGGCGGTCTATCACTACTCCACGAACCCAGGGAACATCTACGGGTTCCCGATCTGGAATGATGACGTGCCCCACGGTTACGTGCCGCAGTATCTCCTGAACGGCGTGTGGCAGGAAGCAGACAACCTGATCAGTGGCCTGGAAGTTCTGGCCTCGTTCGACCCTCAGAATCGACTGGTTCTGAAGATGCGTAATGGCTATGACGTACCGGCTAGGTTCGCCACAGACGAAGGACAGCCCGCCTTGCATGTCGGGGGTACCGTCACGGGTGCTAGGCCTCCTACGGCTGAAATGTCGGCCAATACGACGTCTGTGGGTAAGTATGGGGCTCGTTCCTTGCTCATCTCGGGCAACTGGGTATCGGATGCCTACAACCATAACAACATGGTGGCCCGTTTGCTGGGTGAGACCGTTGAACCTGTCCCAGTAGCAGACACGATCTCCATTCCAGGCGATCCACGCCTCCAGCGCGGCGATACCATCGAAATCCGAGATCGTTCGGGTCTGGGTGAGCGCTTCGCAGCACAGATTTACGGCATCAACCGGACGTTCGACGTGAACACCGGTCTTATCGATGTCCTTACCGTCCAGTTGACTCGTCTAACCGGTGGCCTATGGGATGACGCCCAGTATGGTCTTTGGGATAGCACTCTCGTTTGGGGTTACTAATGGCTTTCGTAGCTATGGCACCTGCCGTAACAGGTCAGGTAGCTTCTTCTAGCGAATACAACAAGGTTGTCAGCAACATCCTGGACCTTGATGCTCGAATGAACGCGGTGGTAGGCAACCAGGCCTACTGCCATGTTTACCAGACCAGCTTTGGTGTACAAACCATTGCGAGTCTCACCCCTACGGCCATCAACTTCGATGCCGAAGTGGTAGACCCACTGAACTGGCATTCCAACGTGTCCAACGCGAGTCGGATCACGCCTACGGTTGCTGGTCGATACCGATGCACGGGTGGCATCTGCTTCCCGGCTGCTGGTACGGGTCAGTTCCTTGGCCAGTTCCGAAAGAACAATGCGCTGGTGGTTGGTTCGTCCACCTACCAGGACAAGCAGCTATATTCGTCCGGCTTTGTGGCTTTGTCGTCCATCTCCACGGCTACCATCCTGGTGAATGGTACGACCGACCACATTTCGCTCTGGTGCAACCAGAACACGGGCGGTAACCTGACCACGTTCTCCAACACCACGGACCAGCATAGTTTCATGCTGGTTGAATACCTGGGTGCTACATAAACCGGAGGGCCTAATGACGGAGGATGGTAATGTGCATTCCATCGGAATGACAGAACTGTATACCGAGATCAGGTCCTTGGGTGACAAACTCGGGGACTACATCAACAGACACGACGTCGAATCTTCGACTCATGCGCACCAGATTGCAGACCTGCGCAACGACTTGACGGCGTTGGAAGTAAAGTTCGAAGCTGAACGACTCAGTAGGGTAACAGCCTCCAGGCAGGCATTTTGGGCAATTATGACCGCCCTTGTGTTCCCGGTGGTTGTGGGTGTCACAGTTGCCCTGTTGCTGACCAACTAGGAAAGTAGGAATTATGTGGACCGCAGCCTATTGGAAGGCCCTTGCCGAAGAGACGGTACAGGGCTTCAGTGCTGGTGCACTGTCGGTTTTGGGTATGGAGTTCTTCAACGTGATTGAGACGGACTGGAAGGCAGCCCTAGGGGTTGGCCTTGGTGGTGCCGTTCTGGTCGTGCTGAAGGGTCTGGCCCTGAAGAATGTTGGCGCTCCCCAGAGCCCATCGGTAGTGAAGTAACCTAGAAACGCAAAAAGAGCCCCCTCCCAAATTGGGAGGGGGCTTTTCTTGTTTGTGCTACTCGATGAAGAACTCACCGTTCAGGACGTCGATATAGTCCTTAAGGTCCAGGTCGTCTTCCTGGTCCCCTTCACTGGTCGGGTTGCTCAAGGCGTTTGATCACCTCTTCTATGTAGTGGATGGCCTTCTCCAGGTCTACCTTTCGGTCTTCGACGCTACCCTTCCTCTTGCGGAGGAGGTACTTCACGGCGTTGCCCTCATAGAAGTCAAGGCCGTACTCGTCGATGATGTCGAAAGGCATGAACCGGTGGGAGTTGTAGTGTGTTCCTCCCACCTGCTTCCTAATCGTCGTCATCGTCGTCTCCGTTGTCTGGTGGTGCACTGTACGGAGAGAAGAAGTACCGTTCACCACCACAATCTGAGCAGACGTAGTCACCTTGCATACCAGATGCGTTGCATCCGGGGCAGGGGTGCATCGTCATTAGTCGTCCTCGGGGTCTTCCTCAGCGTTGTCTTCCATGTCCTTCCAGAGCCTGTCCAGCTCCTCATCGGAGAACTCGCCCTCACCGTTTACTCTGTGCTTACCGGCCACTTTCTTCCTCCTGCTCATCGAATATTTGGTCTAGGGTTTCGTCTGCGGAACGTTGCTCGCAGTGTCTACACATCAGTCGTCTTCGTCTGTTTCTGGGTATCTAGGAACCTGCTCGTCGAGTTCACGGATGAACTCCTGTAAGCGCTCGTCGTCAGGATTGGTCATGCCCAACCCCACTGGACGCCTTCCTTGATGTCATCTTCGTCATCGTCCTGCTTGTCGTCCTTCTTCGGGTCAGTCATCCTCACTCCAGATGTACTTGTCTGCTGCTTCGTCACCGATAGCGTCTCGGATTGCCTGCTGCTCTTCCTCGCTCAGCGCGTTACCGTTGGGATCGGTCATCGTCCTTCTCCTAGGAGTCGTTCAACAGTCTCTTCCAGTCGATCTAACAGTTCATCGGTTAAGTCCTCGGGGTCACCCATGCGTACAGCCTCCGTACCCCTTGAACTTGCCGCACACGTAGCACCAATTCGAACTCATTTGTCTCCCCACCCTCTTCCTGTACAAGCATCCGAGCAAGAGGACGCGTCGCGTCCTCCGCAGCGGTCACACACCCATTCACTCACTTCTTCATTTCCTCTTGCTCCCACTGCCAGCAGGCGATACACACATCCACCTTCCGGCCGTCTTCTGGATCGGTTGCTAACAGGTCGATATGAAACCAGTAAAGACAGATCCCACACATCGCCCCGTCTTCAGTGGGTTGAGGCCACGGGCTCATGTCACCATCCTTAGGTCTGAAGCATGATGCACGTTCTTACATGTGCATCCATTGCCTTGGATACAACCGAGGTGTCATCGTTGGTCACGCTGTAGCCACATACACAAGTCCAGGTCAATCTTTACACCTGCTCTGGTGTGCGTCTACCAGCTTGGAGAACAGCACAGCATTGTCGGTTGTGATCGAAGCACCACAAATGAAACAGGTCCAACTCACTTGCCAACACACCTTTCGTCGTTGCGGTACTGGTTCAGCGAACCAGACCTGGAACCGTCCATGTAGACGTAGTAGTCCCCGTTCCGACAGAACAGAATGACATCGGACCGGTTGTCCGGGGTGCGGAACTTGTCCAGCACCGTGTCAGGACGCCCTGAGAAGGGCTGTGAGCCCCTGATGGGGGCAGCCCCACAGGCTACCATCCCCAGGGCTAGTACGAGCGCCACAGAGGCGCTGAGAGCCTTATGCATGGTTCCTCCTAGAAGTCGTTTTCGCTTGCCCACATATCGGCCAAGTACATGTAGGCCTTCTTGGTCCACCTCGCATCAGACAACGCGTGGTGGTGTACCTCATCCTGAAGTGGTAGCTCCTTGACACCCATCGACACCATGAGTTGCTTGACATCGTTGGTGTACCACGGAACTCCGACCGGCATGTCGACCATTCGCCCGAAGAGCTGGGCCAGTACGACATGATCGTACGAGCTGTAGTAGCCCCAGAGCTGGTTATCGAACTCGGTACCGTCCATCGTGATGAACTTGCGGATCTTGTTGGCCATTTGGTTCTTTAGGGTGCGTTCATGGGTGAGGTGCGGGTACACGTTCTCCCAGATCCAATGGTCGTCTGGGACGATGCCCCAATTAAAGTTGGCGTTCTCCAAGTATAGTTCGCGACCATCTTCGGCCACGATGCCGAAGGAGATCAGGTTGATCTTCTCGCCATCCTCGTAGAACTCGGTGTCATACCAGTATCGCATATCAGTCCTTCTTCGCGTCGCAGCCGTTAGGACAAGGACCGGTGCCCCTGAACGCCCCGCAATCAGGGCAGTCGTACATCCACTTAATCACGTGAACTCCAATTCTGGGTGATGCTGGTAGAAGGTGTGTGCCAAGTACATAGCTTCCACACGCTCCTTCTGGGTTGGCAAGTGTTTACCGTCCATATAGACAGAACACCCACACCTGGCGAGGGCCATCAACTTGGCAATCTCGTCTGCTAGATCATCGAGAGTCACTGAAACCATCCTCCAACAGCTCTAGGAGGACACAACCAGTGTCATCGACTCCGGTTATGCGATAGGTAACCTTGTCCAGGAAGATAACGTGCTCCCCGTGGAACTTGACGTATTGGGGGTCAGAAGCCTGGATGAACTCCCACGTCATTCTAGTGAACTGAGGCACGGGACCTTTGATCACCACGGTGTCATCATCGTAGCGCTCGAAGGTTAGTTCGTTACTCATCGTTGCTATCCCCCTTCTTTTTGAAGTGCTGAATAAGCCCATACATGTTGATAGGGCCGAACAGGGCTACACTGAAGAGGAAACCGTACTGGCCTGTGGTCAGAGCATAGAAAGTCCAGACGAACTGGTTCCCAAGTCCCAACCACAGGCCCGTAACGTTGTTCTTCAGCACCAGCAAGAAGCTGACAGCCCCGGATATGCCCAGGATGTAGCTTAACAAGCGCTTACCTTACTCATTCTCTTCTTCCTGGTTATCTGGATTCTTGTCGCACCCAGCCGCGTGGTTTGCTAGCCACGCTTCCGGGAAATAGCCACCACAAAACCAGCACTTACCTTGCCCGGAGGTGTTGAAGTCACCAACCGGATTTCCCCTAGCCATTGATCTCCTTGTCCCACCAGTAGACGCCAAGGGTGTGACCCTTCAAGGCCTCGCAGTGCCCCATAGCAGCGTGCATTTCGTCAAAGGTCCAGTGCTTCAGATGTGCCTCGTAGGGATTACCGTACACCGTGCCCTGAGGGGCATGGATGATAGGAAGGGACACCAGCATGTACCTGAAACTGTTCTTGCATCGAACGATAAGCTCACGAGCCTGGTCTTCCATGAGGTGTTCGAGAACATCCCCCAGGATTACCAGACCATCCTCTGTGGTGTGGTCGGGAAGTTCGATGTCCATGACGTTACCGATGATTACCTCATCGTACTTGTCTCGGAGATTGAACCTCTCGACGTACGGCTCCCAGATTTCTACCGCAGTCCATGTGCGGTAGGAAGCGTGCATATCGAACATCAGGTCCGAGTACGTTCCCGCACCCGGCCCGATGTCCCACACCCAGACTGGATTGGCATCCCGGATCTTCATCCGGGAGTAGTCCTTTCCCTCCTGGTCACTGTATGGCACTAGTGCATCCACACCAGCGACACAGCAAGGATGGCAGAAAGAACCACAACAGCAACAAGAGGTCTCATGTTCTTCAATCTAACTCCCCGCGTAGTCCCAGTAGTCAATGGCAGGAGGCAACAGCCTCGTGTCCATCAACGCCTGGATGATTTCGTTTTGCTCGTCGTATTCCATCTCGGAAAACCCGACAGGGAGATTGAGAACTCCCTGCCAGCGTCGTGGTTTCTCGAAGTAGACCACGATCTCTTCCCGTTCGGTGACTACCACTTCACGTTCACCTCAACCTTGGCGTCACGCATAAGCGCGAAAACCCGGTCAAGCTGTGCCTGGTTCAGGTCGTGGCCAAAGAACGACTCAGCCACTTCCCAAACCGTGGAATTCTCCACATCGACAGTCTCTTCCTCGTAAAGGAACTCGATGTACCCCTTCAGATCCTCGTCGGTTACGTTTCCTGTGCCCAACATGCTCTGAACCACGTTGCTGCTCCCTACCGCGATCTGAGACCGTCCTCCGCTGGTGGTTACATTGACGTTCATGCGTCTCCTAGGTGTCGAATCAGTTCGTCCCTGAGTTCACAGGCTTGCTCTTCGGTCATCACGATCGTTGCTTCTGCCCAGCTATCCATCAGGATTCGAGCCGAGCGGGGGAGCCTGAAGAACAGACTCCCCTTCCCGTCCAACTTCACGCGAATCCCCTGGGCTCCTTGGACAGGCCCTCGAAGTCAATCTGAGGTACCTGCCCCTTGTGGATTGCGTCATTCTCCAGCAGGATCTTGTACTTCTGCTGGGTCTCACGGTGCCACACGATGATGCCCTCAGCCTTGTTGGCAACAGTGAAGTCGCCAACCGGACCATCAAACGATTCAGGGGCATACCGTGCTGCTCCCGCAACCCGACTACCAAAGTGTCCCAGGTTCGTGAGCACAGTGGGAATAGTCATGAAGTCGGCCTGACCCTCGAAGAGGACCGGAACGAACTCCACAAGATCGGACTCTTCGATGTCAAGCTTCTGGGTGCCCTGGAACTTCCACGGAGAGAACAGCGCGAAGCGCTTCCCTTCGATACCCAGAGGGTTCTTCTGGATTCCCTCACCGAACCACTCACCGAAGTGAACACCATAACCAAGCAGCTCGGTAAGCTCAGCCTTGTTCTCCTCAACCCAGGCAGCGAAACCGAAGTTGTCGTCGCCCACACGAATCAATCGCTTGCGAGACTGTGCCGTGACCTTCCCGTCAAGGATTCGGATGCACGCGTTGGTCCCATCGATCTTCTCCGTGATGGTCAGACCCTTGTGCCAGCGCGGAGTAGAAGGCCACTTGATGAAACCAACCTCTCCTGAGTGCTTCTCGGAACCCATGTAGCGGTTCCTCCAGTCTTCGGTATCCGCCTGCCAAGAGGGGGACTGGAGAGACCAGTCCCCCTCGGAGACGTTTGCCAGGAGTTCCCAGGCCTCATGAAGTGCGTTTGGCACTAGTACCAGCTCCAGTTCCCATTGTCGTCAATGCGGGTGAAGCTGTGGGGTTGTCCACAGCAGTCACAACCTTGGTCGTTTGCGTGCTGGCCCGTAGCGTTCTCGAAGGAACGCACAGCCTCTTCGAAGTCATCACCAGGGAAGGTCGCCTTGGTGGCAAGAGCACCCAACCAACGGTCTGGGCTATTGCTGTCCTTGAACAGCTTGTCCTTGATGTCCTTCTCCCACTGGACAGTCCAGCCCGCCTCTTCCAGCGCGTACCAGTCCTCATCCGTGAGCCACCAGGACCCACCCGAGTTGTTCGTGCTGTACTCGATCTGTCCCATTACAGTTGCACCAGCTTTCCGACTAGTTCAAGGATCTGGGGTTCTGCGTTGCGGAAGTTAGCCCCCGCGTAGTAGTTCTCATTACCTTCCTTCGGACGAAGTTCTTCCAAGGCCTCAAGACAAGCTGCGATAGCCTCGTGCTTGGTTCCCTTGTACACCGGGTCCCAGTCGTCACCCTCCAGGGTGGTGTAACTTTCGAACGGAGAAGGGCAGGAACAACCCGAGTCCCGTGCCCAGTAGAACAGGCTGGGGTCTTCCGTGCTCTGCCACACAACCGTGAAGTCGAAGGAGTAATCGGGCTGACTCCATTCGAACTCACCGATCGGCTTGATTCCGAAGTGTTCCGGCTGGTTGTAAATGTCGGGGCTGTTCCATCCCATGTTAGTTCTCCTCCTCAATCAGGGCCTTAATGCCCACAGCAATGGTCTGCAACGCCTGGACCTGAGCAACCCGGAGCATCATGGTCATGCCGTGAAGGTTCTTAGACCCAGGGTGGAAATCTTCCAGTTCGTCTGTGAAATCGTCCAGGGCATCCGTGATGCCGATACCGATGGCCTCGAACTTGCCCAGGTATAGATCGAACAGTTCCTTGGTGGTGATATCCACTATGTTTCTCCTCTATTAAGGGAGGCCCCGAAGGGCCTTCCCATTAGTCAACGTCTTCCGAGTACAAACTTCCCCACGACCTACGCCCAACTTCAGCATCGGTATCAATGAAGACGACACCCAATTTCTCGGACATGAGTCGTGCAACCTGCTGGGCTCCCCATTCCGCACGTGGTGTCGGCATCGAGAGGAGTAGTTCATCGTGGATTGGGAGTCTCATGTAAGGACCGTAGCCCTCACGGTAAGCCCTCAGAATTCCACGACACGTGATGTCCCTGGAGCTAGACTGGACCATGTAGTTCAAGGCACTGTAGCTCCGGTCAGGATCAACCGGGAGTCTACGACCAAAGTGGGTGGTAATGAACCCATCCCGCTTGGCGATAGCAGACAACTTATCCGCGTAGCTTGTCACTCCGGGATACCGCTTGTCGAATGCCTCTACTACCCGCTTGGCTTGCATGAAGGTGAGTCCGGTCTGTTCTGCAACGACCTTGGCACCCCCACCAAAGACCCTAGCGAAGTTGGTAATCTTTCCAGCCTTGTACTCCTTGGTGTCCTTCAGGACATGGTCACCAAACGCAGCTTGCGCGGTCATCAAGTGCAGGTTGGAATCACTGGCAAAAGCTTGGATCATCGTCTTGTCACCGCTCAGGGCTGCCAGAACACGTAGTTCCTGCCCCTTGTAGTCCACGGAGACGATCGAATGACCCTCGTCGGCCACAAAGCACTTGCGGATCGTGAAGTCAGACGCAGGGAGCGTCTGAGCCGGAATACCTGTGATCGACATACGACCTGTACGAGCTTGGAGCGTGTTGATAGATGCATGGCACCTACCATCGTCGTCCATGTTGTTCAGGAAGCCATCAACCCACGTGGTACGCCACTTCCGAGCCTTCTTCGCTTGCTGTACTGCGTTGGCAAACTCGTCCCCTTCTTTCACCAGCTTATCCAGGATTGTCTTGGACACCTGGATCTTGCCGGTCGGGGTACGTTCCTTCAGTTTCACACCACGGTAGAGCAGAACCTCTGCTACCTGTTCGGTAGAGTTCACATTCTCGCAACCAAACCGCGCTGCGATCTGTGTGTACTTCTCCTCTTCCTCATGGAGGTGAAGAGACAGGCCTTGGGTGTATTCCAGATCAAGGAGGAAGCCCCCGCGATCCATGTACGAACACACTTCGGCAAGCTCGTGCTCGAAAGCCATGAGCTTACCAGCAGAGGCGGGGATCAGTTTAGACTGCATCCCCACAATGCGTGCAGGGAAGATGGTGTCCATCCCCGCATAGATGTTGTACTCCGGGTGGTCCAGGCTGATCTTCTCGAAGATTTTCGCCTTGGTTGTCTTGTGCTCCTTGGCCAACTTGGACATGAGACCCTTGACATCGTCTGCCAGATCCCTATCCAAGTAATGACGAACCAGATCCTCCAAGGACACACCAATCCCGCCCTTCTCAGGGGCACGAGGATCGATGAGCTTGGCCTGGATCTCGATGTCGATAGCCTTGGGCCACAGTTCTTCCATCGGGATATCCAAACACCTGTCGATCACCTTAAAGTCGAAGGGGAGGTTCTTCCCTACCAACTTCTCCACAGCCCTAAGGGTCTGAATGGTGACCGTGATGTACTCTCCACCTAGTTCAACGGGAATAACCCATGCTTCATGTTGGTTTCCGAACTGAACTAGGCGAAGGCGGTATCCTCTTGAGTAAATATCGAGCCCTGTGGTCTCCGTATCAAACGCCAAGACACGGAGGTTCTTCCGAACAAATTCCTTAAACAGTTCCAGGTCTTCGATAGACTCAACACGACGAATCTTGACCGGGTCACCCTGAACATGGAGTGTCCATGTTTGCATTCCGTTCCTTCCGGGAGGCAAAGGAGGGGTCCGAAGACCCCTCCTTCAAGGTGACTTAGTCGAACTGAGGCTTGCACTGGTCCGGAGCGTCCCGAGGAGTGGGGCAGAAGAACCCGCTCCAGGCCTTACCGGTCTTCTGGCTCACACCAGACTTAGGGAGCATCTGGCCGTGCTTGCACGTCCGGGTTGCACCACCCTGACCGGCACCCGACGCAGCGGGCTGCCCAGATCGGGTCTGAGAGCCCCCCTGAGGGGTTTCCGTAGGGGTCGGCTTCACTTCCTTGCTAGCGAAGAACTCCGTAGCCTTCTGAGCCTTCTCAAGCAGCGCAGGAAGCTCCTTGTCGGACATCTGCGCAAGCGCGTCCGGCACGTCGTTGGCGTGGATCACGACCCACGGAACACCGTACCCAATACCACCCTTGAGGGTGACCGTTACCTTGCCTTCCTGAGGAGGAAGAACAACGGTCGTGTTCTTGGCACCGTCACCAGCACCCCACACATCGGTCTGAGCCTCATCCCCACCAGGCACAGAATCCTGGTCAGGCTCAACATCAAAAGGAGGGGTGTCGAACGGGTCCTTCTTGGCGTTAGCCATGTGTTTCATCCTTTGTTAGTTACGTGTCAGCGGTTCCAGCCGTACTTTTCGTTCAACTCAGCCTGTGTCGCAACCACAGGTTGAGCTTCTTCCTGCTCTTCTTCGTCTTCTTTGGGATCAGCCATTCCAACCGTCCAGATGATTCATCTGGACCTGTGTGATCCACTGTGCTTTCTCGTTAGACATAGCCTTACGAGCGCCAGGCCCATCGTGGTACTTGGGTGCCTTGAGAACAGTGATGTTCATCAGATCCGTGAGCTTGTCGATAGCCCGCGTAACCTTCATCTTCTCCGTTACTTCCTCATCCTTCTTGAATTTCGACACAAGGATTTGGAAGTACCCATCATTTACCTTCTTCAGATCCATCATTGCGTAGGACAGGTCGTGTGACTCACTCACAGTCACCACGTTATAGTCCTTCAGGACCCCTGCCGTAAGCATGGAACGAACCTGCGTTGGGTTGTAGGGATTCTTCCCCTGGAACAGGTTTCTCTTCAACTGGTTCTCAGCAGCAATCTGTCCCGCCATCCTGGACAGGAGCGGAGCAGGATTGTACGACTCCAAACACGTCTCCAACGTGCCCGACTCTTCCATTAGTTGGACCCAGATATCTTGGCGCAGGTCTTCCCACTCTTCCAGGGGCCACTTTTCCGCAGTGTTCCGGGCCGCGCGTTCCACGGCCCTGTAGAATTCCTCCGGGATGTCGTCGTAGTTCATTGTGTTCTCGTTTCTATGCGGGACGGAGATCGACACGGTTCGTGGCCTTGCCACTCCGCGACCAAGCGTAGCAATCCTGGCACTGGTACTGCTGGAACTCAGAGAGTCCAACCTTACGGAAGCCACGACGCTGGAGATTCACGCTTGAGCAGTTGGGGCACACGTCCTCTTCGATGTCGTCTTCGTAAAGACCCATGTTGGGGTGCTTGGAGATCCAAGGAACAAGCCGCTTGTACAGCTTCTCCGTGAGGTCCACATCCCCTACGTTATAGGTCTTCATCTCCTCCCAGGCGGAAGCCTCGTTGTTCATACAACGAATCCAGAGACCAAAGCCCGCGTGCTTGACCTTGTTGCCGATCTCGATCTGGTCGGACACGTGGTCCAACTTGTTGGAAGCGAACTTGAACTGAGACTTGACGACCTTGTAGAGGTCGATCCTCTCGTAGGGGGCAGGAGGCGGTAGCTCCCTCACAAAGAACTCTCGATTGAAGTGCTTCAGGTCGAAAGCGTCACCGTTATAGGTGACAACCGCATCAGCTTCGTTCAGAAGTTCCCACGCTGCCTTGATCATGGCGTCTGCCCCGTCGTGGAACTCGGAGTAGAACATGATCTTGTCCTCTCCGTACCACTTGGCAGCAAAGCAGAGAATCCTTACGTTCTCACGGAGTTGGGCAAGGGAAATGTTCTGGTTCCACAGGTCCCAGATCCACCCACCATTGGGGGCGGTCTCGATATCTACCGTGAGGATCTTCACGCGTTACCCACGATCTTGAACCCGAGAACCTTTGCCAGGTTCTCCATGAGTTCGATAGCCTCATCGTTGGACAAGACATAGGTGTCGTAGTTGATGTCGATCTCTACTGCCTTGCGAACTGCAACCTCGTTGTCACTCACAGTCGTGCTCCTCTTCGTAATCGTCGAGTGGTCCGAAACCAAAGTGCCCACTCTTGTTGTGCACCACATCGTCTTCGAGTGGCAATACATCGTCCAACTGTTCTCGCAACTCTCGTGCCTCAGGGACGCTCAGGAACACCTGGCCCCAGTCAAACTGGATGGACACACGAGATTCAAGCGACGCTTCCGGCATCCAGCTTCCCCATTCTCTTGAGTATGGCGTTCACGCCAAACTTCTTGGCCGTCGAGTTAACGTCTTCACCTTCGGGCATATTGATGATCCGTGCCTTGGGCAGGGTCTTGACTACATCGTAGGCAAAGTCTTTACCTGCTTGGTCACCATCGGCCAAGATGTAAATCTTCTCGTACCCTACGAACATACGGTAGAAGTGAGACTTCCAGTTCTCGCGACCTGGAATACCTACGGACGGCAAGCCGTGGATCGATGCCGTGATAGCATCGATCTCCCCTTCACAAATACAAATCTCATCGTTACTTCCCAGCACTGCCAGAGTGTTGTAGATGTGAATCTGACTTCCGGGGTGGGCCATGTACTTACCATGACGTCCGTGGTCGTGGTCTTCCAAGCACCTGAAGCGCATGGTGATCACGGTCCAGCCCTGTCCTGGACTCCACCTCATGTAGGGAATGGCAAGCCACCCCTTGTACATGTCGTGCCCAGGCATGGGGTCATCTACTACGCCAAGCCGGAACTTTCTGAGGTCTTCCCCCTTCAGTCCTCGGCTTTCCAAATACTCTTCGGCCCTGCTTCCGCTTAGGCTGTGGTGGTATCGGGACGTAGCTTCCATCAAGAAAGCTAGCTGCGTACTGCTGGGCTTCTGCAAACTTCAGGCCCTCCTTTCGCATGATCAGATTGACAATCCCACCCTTCATGCCACATCCGTGACAGGTGAAAGCATTGAGTTCAAGGGATATGGAAGCAGAAGCCCGTGTCTCCGCGTGGAAAGGACAGAGACACGGGACCCACGTTCGGTTACCACGGGGTGGTTCCCAGTCCGGGAACCACTTCCGCAGTAGGGTTACGATCGGAGGTTGAGGGTCCACTCGAACTCCTCGGAGTCCAGGGTGTGCATGTCTTCCATGACAACCCTGAGAATGCCAACCCCATCTTCCACGGTCAGCTTCCAGTTGTGGTTATAACCCTCTCCACGGGTGTAGTAACCCGCAGGGTGGTCTTCCTCGAACCATGCGGAGAAGATGTTCAGAGCCTCGGTACCTTCAGCGTTCGTCATTCTTCCGCTCCTTCATTACGTCGGTCCAGTAGACAACTACTTCACACGGTGCGCCTTGCTGACAGGCCTCGGGATCGGGGCACTCACCGCCTTTGGGACAATCCATGCTCACCTCCCTTGGGCTCATCGGCACGGGACCAACCCGTGGACGCCTCCCGGCGTTTCGCCCTGCTAGTCTTCGTCGTTCTCCTGTACCTCGGTGTCAACCTCGCACCCATCGATACATTCACCGCCGAGAATGCACTGCTTCGTCATTTCTACCTTTCAGTATCCGCAGTCGTCATCGTCCGACCGCTCGTTCCTGTCCAACTCTTCGATGGTGTATTCCATCGGGTTACCCGTGCCATCGATGTACACGGTCTTCAACTGGGCTGCGATCTCTTCGAAAGACCAACCCCAGTCGTCGTTCAGGTCGGCCGCGTTGACCTTGTTGTCGTAGACATCGACACCCACCTGCACATCACCAGGGAAGGTGAAGCTGTCGCTCAGACCAAGCACCTCCGCAACGAGGTGCGTCGAAGGCATGGCAACATCCCCGTTCGCGGTCGGGCCGTCGTACTTCAGGGTCGAAGACAACGGGAAGTCAGGGTCTCCGGTGGACCACTGCTTGCCGACGTTCCCGGCAACCTCGGAAAGAACTCCGAGGCAACAGTTCGACACGGTCCCATCCTTCTCCATCTTGCCCAACGTGCCGGTCGTCTGCTTGCGGCCCTCTTCCAGAAGGGCTGCGTGCCAGTCAAGCATGAGCTGGGTCGGCTTGTAGTTACTCATCGTTACTCTCCTTCAGTTTTTCGAACACCTTATGGGCTGGGGGAAACATCAGGTACGTGATTGCCCTGATCAGTGATTGCACATTGTCACGCAAGTGCCCAAGGACACCCTTGTTGCACGGATTGCAGAGCAATCCACGAACACACTTACCGCACGAGGTCTTTCCGGGGCAGCACTTGTGATCGTGGTCTACACAGTTGCCCTTGTTCCTCTTACAGATGTAGCACTTGCCCTCCTGTGCGTCCCAGAGGGCTTGGTACTGCTCTGGGGTCAGACCATACTGCTTAGCCACGTACGCCAGTCTACGGGCCAACTGGACGGTAGTACGGCGGTCTCTGTGGCATGTCGCGCATCGTGGCCCTGGTGCCGTGAGCTTCCTGGTCGTAGAGCCACACCCTTTGCATGGCTTGGTAGAAGAACTCGATAGACCAGTCGTAGTTGAGGAGTCGTTCTGCGTCTTCGCAGAGGGTTTCTTCGTCGCAGGGCTCCGTGCCCTTCTTGCACGGGCCATTACCAGTCACCCAATTCCTCTCGTGCTTTCTTCAGCGCCTCATCCAGAGATGGTGCACCAGATTCATCCTTGGGAGAACAACGGGTTGCGCAGTTCTCTGCTTGGTTCTGCACGGCCGCCTCCTTGTACCCTCGGTACACAGTGTGGCAAGCAGGGCAGACGTCAACATACTCACGTCTTACCACGGTTGGCCATCCAATCATCTCGTGGGGTGATCCACTCACGTGGAACGATTGCGGGAACCCCTCCCCGAAGGGAGGGAACCCCAACCATGACCCGCCCGTATGGATCACGGACATCCATGTATCGATCGAAGTAGCCTTCGATCTGACCCAATATCCAGATGGGGTCGTTCAACTTCAGCCCCATTGCAATTCCTCCTGTGCTCTTCGTTCGTCGTCCCACTCCTGTTCTGGAGCACTGATCTCATCGATAGTGACATCTCGGAAGGACATCTTGTAGCCCTTGAACTCAAGCTCAGCCCAGGTGTTGCCAGTAGGATCTGGTTGACCCCCTCGGATCTTGACCCCCGAGACACACAGAATCATGGTCTCGTCGTCAACCTTGCGCTTGTGCAGGGTCAGCACCATTTCAGGAACACGTGCGATCTGTCCCTTAACCCCACTCAAAGGGATTGGCTTGTCCCCGTCGTTGTATGGACCGGTCACGTGGTGAAGACCAATGACACAGGCTGCTGTCTCCCGTGCCATTGCGTGGAGATAGTCCATAAGCCCCTCAAGGCCTGTGGAATAGTCCTCGTCTCCTGCACCAACACCCGACACGTTGGTGATGTTGTCGATAACCACCAGCGTGGGGTACTCCCCGAACAGCTCCCAGTACGCCTCCAAGATTTCTTCTATGTCATCCGGTGTGGGACTGGACTCGTAGTCAATTCGTAGGGGGACGTTCGACATCATGTCCTGAATGTCTGCCGGGATCTCGTTGGCCAAGACCATTTCGGTAGTCTTAGACAGGGGGATGTCAGTAAGAATTGAGATAGCTCTTGTCATCTGCGTGAAGGCGTCGCTGTCGGCAGAGAACACCATACTGGGAACACCAGATTGGATGGTCAATGCCAGGGTGAGTGCAGACTTGGCGGTACCGGGTCCCGCCGCGATCAGAACGAGCTGACCACGGCGGAACACGATGCCTGCGTTATCGAGTGCTACCCATCCAGTGGGGATTGGTTCCCCTCCAGCCCCTCTCGCCCTCATGCTCTGGTTGAGAGAGTAGATGGTGGCTCCCTACTTCATGTCGCGAAGGTCAGCCTCGAAGGCTTCGATCATCTCGATGAACTTGGCGGAAAGCTCAACCGCCTTGACCTCAGCCGGGTCAGAGCTGAAGATGTACGGAAGCGCAGCGAAAGCAACGCCGGTCTTCATGATGCCGGAACCCTCAAGAACGCGGGCCTTGGTGATGGTGTCAGACATTGTGTTTCTCCTCTGTGTATGGGTTATCAGGCGTTGACGATGCGGTCGGTGGTCTTGTCGATCTCTTCGATGACCAGACGGAGTGCCGAAGCAACCGCCTTGTCCTGGGTGGAACCGAACAGTTCGTGCAGAAGGACACCCATGTTGGTGAACTCCTTGAGCGAGTTCAGCTCGAACTTCACGGTCTCGATGCTAATCTGGTCAGGCATTTGTTTCTCCTCTTGTTTGTTTTTTGGTTGGTAGAACTTACAGGCCGATCGTGCCACCGGCCCAAGCGAAAAGCTCATCGGTCTTGATGTGGATCAGCGGACCCATGATGTAGATGAAGGCCCACAGACCGAAGATAGACATGATGGTACGAAACGCGGTGAGCTTGAACATGCTTACTTATCTCCGTTTCCGGTGTCTCCACCATTGCTGTCACCGAGCGTTCCCGGCAGTTCCTTGGTCGGCTTGCCTCCGGGGTCGCAACCCCAGGAGAAGAGAGCAACGTACTCGTCGTCGCTGCCTTCCACGTCCTCGAAGTAGATCAGGGTCGAACCATCACAGAACCAGTAGAGGTTGCTCGTACCGGTCACCAGCGTGGCTCGTGCCGCACTCTTGTCGACTTCCTTACACCCAGCCAGAGCCAGAAGTGCAACGGCCCCGATGACTACAGCCTTGAGCTTGTTGTTCACTTGTCGTCCTTACTGAAGATGGCTTCGGCCAGCATTCCCGCACCCAGAAGACCGGTGAGGATGCCAATGGGCATGAACGGGGTGTTGACCAGCATGGCTGCGAGTGCCAGGAAGCACACACCGCCAACCAGGAACGCGGTATTGGAAGGGCTCACGCAGAAGCACCTGCCCACAGCATGACCGCACCCGCACCGAAGAACACGTACGCCACGTTCTTCATCTTCTTGGTTGCCATGAAAGCAAGTCCGATAACGAACAGACCGGCCGCAACCTGCGCGCTTGCACTGTGCATTTTCTTTCTCCTCTGTCTAGTATTTCACTGTTGGTTTACACTACGAACAGAACTGCAACCCACATCATTACCGCTGCAACAAAGAAGAACGGCGTTGCCGCTTTCCCAGCAGCGTTTTCCATGCTGGAGAACACGACGACGTTCATTGAAAGCAGCACCGCCCCAAGAATCATCACCAACACTAGAAGTCACCCTCCGCAACTTGCAGTGTCCGAAGACCGATAGACCTCCAGGTCTTCACCACCCTATCACGGTCGTCAAGCGCGAACTTGACGTTCCAAGGAGCATCACGGACGTTCTTGTTGAAGAGTTCCAGCTTCACCACGTTGTCCGGACGTGTGTCCCCTTCGGGACGCATGAACAGACCAGCAATCGGTACCTTCACCTCTTGGTAAAGCCACTCTTCGGTGACATCCTTGAATTTCTCGTCCCTACCAGACATGAAGATGATCTGATAGCCCAACCTGTAGTGGTAGTCCCTGACGATCTCGATCACATCGGGGTGGGGGTAGTCCAGGTGGTACTTACTCGTGTCGTATGGACCACGAACGCCTTCGTGATTGGCTACCGTCCCGTCAATGTCGACCAGGATAGCCTTGGGATAGGCGTGGTCACCAAAGTACGTCTCACCCTTGGTGACACCAGACCCAACCTCTGGGACCGGCATCTTCTCACCCTTGAGAGGCTTGATGAACTTGCCATGCCAATCCGTGATGATGTGCTCCGGAACCGGCTCGTCTCGTCCTGCGTTCCTGCTCAAGCAGGTTTCGAGAGGAACATGGGTCAGGTCTGCCTGGTACCACGAAGAATCAGACTCTTCTGCCAGTTTCACGAACCGCTTGCGGTATGCCGCCCGAAGATTGCAGTCGTGCACAACCACCAGGTGACCAGCCGCAAGCGACTCCTTGATCGTGGCTTCCTGAACCTTGGTGACCAAGCGTTCTGCGCCACCGTTCATTCCCGTCTTGTATCCGAACAGCATCATCCGGATGTCGTCACGGGAAATCATCACAGCTTCGTCTTGTTCCTGATCACCAACCACATGCTTGGCGTAGGTGGTCTTCCCAGATCCGGGAAGCCCTACCGTGTAGATCAAGAATCCACTCATGCTGCCAACACCAACTCCTTATCCGGGATCGGGAACTCCAGTGCTTTCACGCTGCCATGACAGATGCAATTGCACGGGGTCTCGATGATCCTACGGAACAGATCCGAATGGATCATCCCGTTGAAGCAGAACTCCAGGTCGTCTTCACCGAAACCGCAGTCACACGGGGTCGGTACTCCACTGAATGAGTCCACGTTGAACGACCGCCTTTCCACGGTTCCAACTCTTGCCGTTGTACTTGGTGCACTGCCCCCTGGCTACTCCCAGGTTGTGATACACGTACTGCTTGTTCCAGGTGCCCACAGACAGCCCGGTGTCTTCGTTCACCAGGCGGTAAACGTATTCTTGACGTTCTCCCTGACCCTGGCAACTCTGAAGCGGACCCCTGTCCGCGTGGATGTGAGGCAAGTGCAATTCCTTGTTCTTGCAGTTGCCTGGGGGGTAATCGATCACGGCTTTGCTACTTTCGTTTGTCCCTTGGGTTCGAATTGCTTGTAGATAATCTTGGTGTAGTCGTATCCATCCACCACACACCAGATGGCACCCCAGACCCACCTAGGCAGGTCGCTGATGAGTTCTTCGATCATCAAGCGTGCTTCTCGCTCACCGTTCTGGGCACACTCAATGAGGTAGCTCAGGTCAGGGGAATTTACGCAATCATCGATGATCGAAAGGTGGTCTTCAAATTTTGCGGTAAATTTGGAAGCCTCGGAGTCCATCCAATCATGGAACTCGTCCGGCATCCCCGCCTTGTACTCGTGGAACCTACCGTCCTTCAACGATTCCCAGATGGTCTTCTGAGACAGCAAGAACACCAGCTTGTGCTTGTCGATATAGTCTTGCTGCTTGATCTTGACTCGCTCGTTGGTGTCCTTGTACCTGACCACCCACCCTTCCGCGTTGTCACGCGGGAGAGAAGACACAGCCTGACCAAGGCTGGTGTACGAGGTCACGTTCACCGAAGGTCCAGGCCATGCCCGGCTACCCTGCCAGATCCCGAACTCATCGTCTTCACCGTTACCCATGTCAATCCCTGCGATCAGGGCGAGGTAACGGTCTTGGCCATAGTCCAGGACGATCCTATTCTCTGGGTAAACGATCTCGAACAGCGGAGTGATTCCACCAGGAGGTAGATAGTTCGGGAACGTCTCTTGCAGGATCTTGTTGGCTTCGATGGCTTGCTCACTCGCAAAGCTACCCTTGGTGGCAATGTATAGCTTGCCTTCCCATACGTAGCCAATACCTAGCGAACCGTCCATCTTGTCGGTGACTTCTACTTCAGCCTCGTAGTCTTCACGGGCATCCGGCTCACCCAAGTTGAAGAACTTGGCGAAAGGCCTAGCCAGGATCTCTTGGGTCTGCCAGTTGAAGATCAGTCCACGGCAATTACTTGTCACTTCGTTCCAACACCTTGCGACCACACAATCCTTCGTGTAGCAAGCAATCGCCAATGGAAGGGAGGGGTGAATCTGCGTTCGAATCATCCCCTTCCCTTCCATCTCGACGTAGAGTGCCGGATCGAATAGTTCGTCCGTCCTCATGTCTTAGCTCTTCTCGTAGACCGTAACCATCTTCTGGTGAGGGAACACCTCGTGGAAAGAACCGTCCCAGTCCGTGCCGTAGTACGAACCGTAGTAGCCCAACTTCTCGAAGAATCGAGACTCCATCGAGAACTTCTGGATTCCGTTGACGTGGGGACTCACTTCAATGACAAGGCGAACCGATTCCCCGCCACCTTCACCACCACCCTTGCGGTACACCGGACGAGCCATGTACTCGTCATTGATGATGGTGAAGTCCTCTTCCGGGGCCTCCCAGTGCCAGAAGCTCCAGGAGAACTCCTCGTAGTAGTCCTCTCCGAATTCGTCGTACTCCCGTTGGCTGGTCAGAAGCGACTCAACCTCATCGATCGTGATCACTCCCCACCACCGCCGTAACCCCCACCACTCGACGACGAACCACTGTCGACCGAAGAGTGTGACGGCGAGGAGTACGAGGGAGCCTCGTAAGAGGGGCTAGGAGCCACGTAGGCGGGCTGTGAGGTGTCGCTGGGGTAGTCATACCCGGAAGACCTCCCGTGAGGCTCGTAGGACGTCTCAGCCGACGACACGAAGAACGCGTCATCGAACGTGGTGGACGAAGCGTAACGCTGCTCGTCTTCCCGACGCTCCCGCTCCCTGCGAAGCCGCTCCTGGTGCGCCAGGTTGGCCGCTCGATCACGTGCCACATCCTGGAGCCGTCGTCGTTCCGCCTCCTGCTGGATCACGTAGTTCTTGCCTCGGTAGACCTTGGCCTCCTCATCCCAGGTCACCCCACCCACCTGGATCACACTGCCGGACACCCGTCCGTCAACCCGGTTGTAGGTGACCGCAGTCCCGATGGTCTCGGGTGCCTGCCGGACCTTGTCGGTCTTGATCGGCTCCGGAACAACCGGAACAGGCACGGGCTTACCCTTCTTCTGTCGACGGGTCAGCTTTGCCACCAGGTCAGTGAAAAAGTTGTTCATTTCGAAAACCTCATTCCGTGTCTCAAATTTTGGCGAAATTCTGAAGGCCGAAGGGCTCACGGCCGAAGCCGTGAACCGATCTACTTACAGAAGGTCGTAGTTCTCGTAGAACAAGTCGGTAGCGTGAGGATAGAACTCACCCTCAACACCCTTGATGACGATCTGACCCTTGAAGACCGTGACCCAGGTTCGGTGAAGCTTGTCGAACACTTCAGCTTCAGCCTTGGGGTATCCAGGCTCACGCTCACCAAGGCGGAACAAACCACCGGTCCACTCGTCCAGCTCTGCGTAATTGGTACCGTCGAAAATCCGGTACTCGATCACCAGAGGCTTTTTCCTTGCGAAAGGCATTCCTACCGCCAAACCGTGATGACCTCTTCGTGGGCCGTCACCTTCTCAAGGGGACCGTAGTACTCCCCGCCGTAGTACGAGGCGTAACGCCCGTCCAACTTGTAGTGGGTCGCGCCCTCTTCCGTGATGACACGGAAGATCATGTAGTAATCGTCTCCCTGACCTTCGCCGCCGAAGGTCTCGATCACGTTGACCAAACCCAGGCCTTCGACCAGGATCGGTTCGTCCTGGCCGTGGTCCTCCCACGCGTCCCAGCCAAAGGCCTCCCAGTCAACCGGAGGGACCTCACGGCCCATGTAGTCGATCCTTGCATCCGTGGTTCCCGAGAACCTGTGGTTCTCGATCAGCTCGGACACGGCCTCATCCACGAGTTTAGCCATAGTAGACCGACGTCCTTTCCTTCTTCTCGACCTTGACGAACAACCCGTTCCATTCCCTACCGTCATAGGACGACCACTCGCCATTGATCTTCCAGTATTCGCTGTCGTACCCGTTCGCAACCTGGAAAACCATTTCGATCGGAAGGGTCTCGTAGCCATCCAAGTTCATGGCGTCGGTTCCGTAGACCTTCTCGACCATCAGCTTGTCATCACCCAGGAACTTGGTGTCACCGACTGGCCACTTGGCCCACACGGCTTCCCAGCCCTTGTACCAACCACTCTCGTCGTTGCAGGAATCCCGAATGAGGATACTCAGGTTCGAGTTACCCTCCGGAAGTTCCTGACCGCAGGTCCTACACGTGTCGCTCATCAGACCCCACTCCACTCGAAGACCGTTACCTGCTTCTCAGAGCCGGTAACCTGCTCGAACTTGCCGTGCCACGAGACGTGGCCGTAGGAGTTGGCGGTTCCCCACTTGCGGAAGAACAACGTCTTGTCGATGCCAACCACCTTCAGCACCATCCACGCCTCACCCTCGAAGCCCTGGTCGTAGGCGTCGTCGTAGCTCTTCGGACCCCATTCCTGTTCCATGTCGATCTTGGCTTCCACGGTCATCACAGCGCCGTTGTCCAGCGTAATCGTGACCGGGGAGTAGGTACCCGAACCGTAGCGGTACGAGTAGGTGCCCTCGAAGATCGTGTCCCACGAGTAGTCGCTATCCAGAATCAAGTTCTGGTACTTACAAGTCATGCAATCCATGTTTCTCCTTCAGTTGACCAGTTCCACGATTCCCCAGATAACCAATCCGAGGATTGCCATTGCTGCCATTCCCATCAGGAACACACAGCCGATACACCCATTGACCATTTCGTCAGGGTCCATTAAATCCACATCCCTACTAGCCACCCAATCAGGGCAACCAAGGCGAGAACAACCAGGAGGCAGATACCAGCCGCAGCCGCTCCCCACTTTACGTTTCCGTCATCGTTCATGTCAGCCACCACCACTGGTTCCGCCCGAAGACCTACCACCAATGCCGCTGGAACTACCAGCCTTCACACCAAATCCACCACGGGTGATCGATGACATCTGACCACCCTGGGACGGAAGTGACTTGGCAATTGGGGTTCCCTTGGAAACCGTTCGAGAACCAATCGTGGAAGGAACCTTCTGGCCATGCGCCGGAACGACCGTGTTGGACGAGCTACTAATCCACATGAAGTAGCTACCACCAGAACCGCTACGTCCTTCGTCGTCGAAGTCTCCACAGTTGGAGTCGTCGATACGTAGTTCGGTCACCTGATCGACACACACGCCGCCGTACTGCGCGTCTGGTGCCTCTTCGGCACAGCCACCCAAGAGAAGCAGAGCAGCCGCTACGGCAGGTACCAGAGATAACTTATGATCCAACATCACACCCTCACTAGTTCGCTTTTAAACCAGGAAGACGGCATCTCATCATCGTCCAGGAAAACTCTGATCCAGTCACCACTTACAGCGATGACCGCACCTTCCCATCCAACGACCAACCCGTCCGGGTCTTTGATAACCCTTACCCTATCTCCTTTATCCATCACACCTTCACTAGCTTGTGGGAATTCAGGAGGTGTCGCCCGATGTAGTCGAAACCAGGCTCCAGGAACAACTCGGCGTTGTCCAGGATTGTGCGAGCAGTCCACCCCTTCGTCAGTGACGAAGCCGTTCGCCGGAAGGCCCACCAGTAAGCAGCCTTAGGCGAGACTCGATACCTTTGGGGGATCACGATCCGCTCAAGAGCGGTGACGAAGATTTCTTCCTTGATGAGAGCCACAAACCTCGGAAGCGGAAGAGCCCTCATCTTCTTCATGTCGATGTCAACCTCAGCCCCGTCCTTCAACACTTCCGTGTAGATGGGACGGTCACCGTAGGCTACCGAATCGTGAAGCGAGTCGTGGTCGTAGGTTCGACGGACAGCGTCATCGAAGAAGTCCCGCTTGTCCTGGTCAAGGTCCATGACCTTCTTGCCGTGCGTCTCCTCCCACACTCCGTAAAGGAGCTTGTGCAAGTCCAGATCCAGCTTGGCACCAGCACGCTTGAGTTGCACGATGTCGTAGACGTGCTTGTTCCAGGTGTTGTTCTTCAGGTCCCACTGAGCATGGGAAACCTTGATGGTGTAGAGGTCGTCAAGGGATGCGTAGGTGTACCCAACCCCGGCAGGCGTAATGCTGTCGACCCAGGGCCGAAGCGACTCGTGCCAGAACACGTCGTCACCGGCTCCAGGATCGTCGCTGAAGACGTCGAGATCCTTCGGGGTACGGTTACCCACCCCCCAAGCCCTCATCGCCGTAGAGCCGATCACAAGTGTTGGCACAATCTCCTCCTAGCTCTGGTAACCCATCTGGTAGACGCCCCAGGTGTCCTTGATGGTCTCGAACGAGGTGTAGGTATGCTGGGGGTCGTACTTGCTGTGTGCCGCCTCCAACGAACTCGTGTACAGGAACTGGTCGGGGGCCATCTCGTACCACCGGTTCGTGAAGTGCATATCCCCGTCTCGGATGACCCGAAGCGGACTCTTGGCGACCGGGGGGTATACCGTGTTCAGGTAGTCGCGAAGGGCCTTGGCCTGATCGACCGGCAGGAAAGCCTGAACGCTCTCCTCGGGAAAGCCGACAAACAACGACTCTTCCGGGGAATCCGAACGAACGAAGACCTCCCGACCGTTGGTGCCTTCGCCCCTGAATCCTTCCACCTCAACCTCTTCGACCTTGAGGTACTTGGGGACGGCGGTAGGCTTCTTGTAGGTGGTACCACTAACCCTGTACTGGGTGAACGTCATCTTTGCTCTCCTCCATGACTTTGATGTGGGCAACCGCACGGTTGTGCATGGTCTCCCAATTTTCCTTGGAAAACCTCGGCCAGAGGTGGTCGCAGTCTGGGCATTGCCAGATTAGGATGCCATCGTAAGCACCCCGAACCTCAATGCCGTGGAACCTCTGCCACGTGGGCCACTCGTTGGTCTTCAGCCACTCATTGGCGGCTTCCTTGCCTTGCTTCCCGATGTCCCAGGGAACGTAGTGGTGCACGATGTCCGCCGGGATGGGGCCTCCGACATCAGAGACCCCACACCCAGGGCAAAACTTCTCGGTAGACACTATCGGTAGGTCACCGATCGGATACCGTACTTGTCTACGAGGTACTGGAACGTGATTTCCTCGTTGTGGCACTCCAACGTGTCCGGATCGGTGTTGATGTGGGAGTAGGTGAACCGGTCCGGTCGGACCTCAATCCACCTGAAGGACGACCCCGTGGAGTCCTCACCATCGTGGACGATCCGGAGACGCGACTCACCCAGCGTCGCCGACAGCGCGTCCCGAAGCTTCTGCACGTTCTCCCTGTCCATCAACCGAACCATCTCGGTTCCACCCGGACCATTCTTCACGGTGATGGAAGCAACGGTCGGGAAGTGGTCGTCCGGCGCACTCTCCCTGGTCTCGACCCTGAACGTGGTGCCGAAGATGCTCTTGGCCGTGACGTCGACAACGTCCCTGACCTCTTCGGTCTTCACGGTCAGACCTTCCGGCAGGTTCACCGGCTTGACCGTGGACGTACCCTCAACACTGAAAACCTTACCCATGTCTCTCCTCAGTAATTCTGGTTGAACACGAAGCAGGGAACTTTCTGTTCCTCTGCGTAACTCCAGGTGTATTGCGTGCCTGGTGTGAATCCGTTGCGGAACACCAGAAGGAAATCCGGACCCTGATCCACCATAAGCATGTTTCGCACCAGCGGTGCTTGCTTACGCAGTCCAGGGGCTACGTTGTAATCGGGCTTGAAGAACTCCACTTCAGCACCAGCGTGCAACCACATGGAAGCACAGATAGAGTCCGCGCCGAAGGCCTTCCCGTTCAACATCTTGGGAAGCTCACTCACATGATCGTAGATCCAGAGCAGGACATCACGTGCTGTTACCCAGTCCGTGTAGGTCTGAGAGCCTGTGACCATGAATGTGTGGACCTCTCGACCCCACATATGGACAGCAAGCCTTTCCAGTTCCAGTGCGTTTTCTGGCGTCACTTGTCCGCCTTCAACATCTGGACAATCCACCAACCCGGAACCAGAAGCGGCCACATCCACGAGGAGAACAGAGCCAGCAACGCTGCCATCCAGTAATCCCCGTTATCAGGATCTCCGCTTACCATGTCCTTCAGGAAGAACTTGGCCATAGGCACCAGGAACCCCAAGGTACCGATGAGCCAGACAAACAGGATCACGATCCACATTAGTTCCCCATCTCCCTATTCAAAGCCGCCGTGTACTCACGGCTAAGCTCGTTGATGTGTCGTTCGAGCTGCGACACGTAGATGCTGTGGCTGATCTTTCTTTTGTTCATCTCCCAATCCTGGGAGAAGATGTAGTGGCACGTCATGCCTGCTGACCAAATCGTCAGGAGAGCACCCACAACACCCATGACAAACGCCGCAGCTTCCGGCAACAAACCCGCAGGACCCAGCGTCACAGCCATGCTGAGAAAGGCAATGCCCAGGGCTAGACCCGTTCGAGCAAGGCGAACCTTCAGCTTCTCGTGCTTGACGATGTCCCGATTAAAGTCCATCTTGTCCAACAGATCATCCGACCTAGCCACTGCCTATCCCCTTCTAAGCCATTGCGTAACTACAGGACGAACGGACCGAACAGAACATGCACGTCTGAGGGTCTGGTTTGGGCGTGAAGTCTTCAGCCTTGATCTGGGCATCAGCCTCCCCATAAACGTCGGCTAGGCGCTCTACGGACCAACCAGACAGGTCGTAGTCGATGGTGGGTCGTCCTAGCTGGGCCATCCAGTAACGACCCGTCTTGAACGGCAGGTCATACTTGATGTTGAGCGCACCAGCATAGGTAGCCAACTGGAAGTCAGAGCCGGGCTTCTTACCCGTCTTCAAATCCTCTGGCTCTCCATCTTCTACCTTATCGATCAAACCCCTTACCGGCACGTCCCCAAACTTCACCTCAAACTCTAGCTCTACTGCCAAGCCATCAGGACTGGTCCACGGAACCTTTTCGGGATGCGCTTCGTAGTACCTAATGTACGTCTCTACCTGAGCAAGCCCGATTCCCCAACGGCGTTCTACGTCGGTACGCCCGTTGTAAGGCCCTGACCGCTCCCAGTAGTCAAAATTTGGTGTAATTTCTGCGTACTTCGAAACCTCTTCTGAGTAGGATTGTCTGAAGCAGTCTTGAGCCTCTTCGAGACTCATTGTGCGGTTCGACTTCTCCCACATCTCGGCTGCGTAGTGCACGGCGGTCCCCTGAGGGAGCCATGCCGCAGGTTTCTTCCAGGCTCGTTCGATTCTGCCCAAGCGATACGCTTCCGGGCACCTTTCAAGTTCGTTTACCTGAGAGACACTGCGATATTCTGGTACTCCCATCTTTCACCTAGTCTTTCTTACGCAGCACGACGGCTGCGATGATTACACCCACGATGAACAATCCAGCGATGGCAAGCCAAAGCTTGCCGGACTGCTCAGCCAATTCCCCCGAAAGGGCCAACATCCGTTATCTCACCTCCTTATTTATCCAACCTCCTGATGATCTCCCAAATCAGCGCCGAACCTAGTATCACTACCAGAACCCACAACATCACGAAGTGGGGGAGCTTCATGGGAAGGTCGTAACAGTACCCTTCACATGTAGCCATCACTTCCCCTTACCGCACAGGAGTATTATCCCGATGATGACACAAGCAGTGATCACGCCCCAGAAGAACCCTTGGACGTGGTCTATAGTGATGCTACTCATCCTTGTTGTTCCGGTACAGAGCGATCAACAGAGCCACCATGCACAGAAACCCGACAGCCACGAGGACACCGTAGCCCCCGGTCATCTTCGGATGCCCTTGATCTCTGTGACCAGCCTTCCCAGACCCCACAGGACCACCAAGCACAACACGATCAGAATGGCTATGCCCATTACTCACCACCCCCGAAGAGGAGGTACAAGGCCACACCAGCCCCGATGACTGCGGCAATCGCCAGAACCAGCGGGAAGACAATCTCAGGCACCACCCACCGCCTTGATGTTCGCGATCACGTGCGCCTCTTCCTGGGCGTCGTCGTCTTCGGAGTTCAACTCCTGGTCAGCCTCGTAGGCAGAGATGACCGATTCCGGGATGCGTCCGACCGGGGACACCTTGTGTCCGTGCAGGCCTGCCCACGCCCTGATCTTGTCGTTCTCGACCTTGGAGCGTGCCGGGGTGGTGTTACCCCCGGAACGGGGTGCGAAGGGCTCTGCGGCCCTCTTGGTGGCGTGGGAGATGTAGAGAGCCATGATCTCCCGGAACTCGTCCGCGTTCTTGTCGTTCAGGTCGATCGTGTAGTTGTCAGCACCCCACGAGAATTCCAGGGTGTCGGTTGCGTCGGAACCATCGATGTCGTCGACGATCTTCGTGATCTTAGCCATTGTGTTCCCCTTAGGGTCTAGTGTTCTCATTTTTGGAGTGCCATCACCGAGACTCGAACTCGGATCTACGCTTTAGGAGAGCGTTGTTTTCATCCATTAAACTATGACGGCTTGGGGTGGTGGCAGGCCCTGACCCTGCTCTGCGTGCACGCTTCATCTCCCTAGTCACCACCCTGTGCGCTGTGGGGGTGGCTAACCCCCAACGGTGTACCGTGTGGACATGCCATTGCCACCAGCGCTATTCAGTTAGAACACCAGCAAGATTAAGATAGCCAATGCGAACAGAAAGAGTGCAAGACCAAGCATCTCGCCATGCCTTTCTGAAATTTACTGGAATGCGGGCATGGGTGCGGCTACCAAGTCGCTGTCACGCGTCTGGTAGTTCCACGCCGCAGCCCAACCCTGAGCGAAGCCTTTCAGCTCGTCGGGCGTCATGCCTTTGTGGGCATGGCGAATGGTGGTCCCATTCGCATTGATGGTCAGATTTCCCTTACCATCAAGGGAGAAGGTCCAACCCTCCCACTGAATTTGGACCAGCATCAGTTACCCTCGTTCGCGATCTTCTCGGCCGCCTCAGCGGCTTTGGCCTGCTCCGCTGCGATCCGGGTTTGCTCTGCTACCCGCTCTGCGTACTCGGCTGCTTGCTCTTCGTGCGACTTGCCGCCCATCAGTTACCGATCCTTCCGTACCAGGTGACGCCTTGTGCGTCCCTGTGCTTGAGGTGAAACCATCCCTTGCGAACACACTCGGTGGTAACCCACCGACTCATCAGGTAATTCGTGTACAGCCTGACAGCTCCGCACTTCACTCCGGACTCACCGGCCAGACCTCAACAATCACACCCGACAGGTTCGCCGCCACGTGCTGTACCGGGTCGTGCTCATCCAGGTCCCAGGTGCACAGGAACCCTTCCGGTCCTTTGGCCGGACACTCGTTGCTGTTCCACGTCGTGGGGTCCTTGTCCCCTACTGCGTACATACTTACCTCGGTTCCACGATGGTTGGGGGTGCCGGAATACTCACGTCCTTGTCCGGCCCGTGAACGATGTACACAGCCGCGCCGATCACAGCGGCTACCGCGATGGTCTTCCACAGGCCCCAACCAGTTCTGACCGGCAGAGCCCTACTCCGGTCGTGCCGGGGTAGCTTCGCAGCTACCCCCTTCTTTTTTGCCATCAGATCAGGCCTCCAGGTGCCCAAAGGATCATCATGAGTGCAACCGCGAAGAACGCACCGCCGATGACCGGGTATTTCTTCCCTACGGCAATGCCGATCACGAAGCACGCCGCGATGGCCAACAGAATTGGCGTATCCACTACCATCCTCCGAAGGTGATTGCCTCTTGCTTGTGCGGCCAACGACGCAGGAACGCGCTCACAGGTTCCGGGTTTCCGGAACACAACTCACGCACGGTGTTGCAGTACGATGAATACGCAGCCGCGAAGTGGTGCGCATCCTTCACGTGGAGATGGATATTTCGGATCAAATCCATCTCCCCTACCGGGTCGTCAACCCTTTCACCGAGAGACAACAAATCATCTCCCGTGACGTCTCGAAGTTTCATATCTCTCTCAGTCGCGATCGGATGGGTCTGCAAGCTCGAATGCGATGCAGAACAGGAGTACAGCAATTACGATGAACACAGGCCAGAAGTATTCCATTGCTTACTTCTTCCGTCGGGTGAACTTGTCGATAGCGAAGATCAGGGCCATGATTACCCCGAACCCAATCAAGAGTTCGGGGACCGTCAACGGCTCATCGCTCAGAAAGTAGTAGTCCTCCGGTTGGAGTCTCAGCATTAGACCGCCTCACCGTTGTACTTGGTCGTGCCGTACTTCTTGATCTTGCGCTGACGCTTGCGCTCGACCAGGCGGGAGTACGCACCCTTCAGGCTGAACCTGGCGTGCCGCTTGTCCTTGCGGTTCGGGACCACCTTCGGGGTGTCCAGGAGCTTCGACAGCTCCGCACCGAGCTTGGCCTGTTCCGCGCTCGGACCCGAGTCCACCGCAGGGGCGTCCAACTCTTCCGCCTTCTCGTGGAAGTCGTGGCCAACCGGGGGAGCAACCAGCTCCAGCAACTCACGCTCCCAATCGGCCATCGGCTCGTCCTGCACGGGCTGGGCAACCGGCGGGGGGATTTCCGCGCCCAACTGCCGCGCCCACTCCACGCCCGATTCGGTCAGGAAGCCGTCCGGGTCGGTCAGACCACGGGTGTGCAGGCCCTTCACGGTCTGCGCCTTGGTGTTCGGCAGGACAACACCAGCGTAGCGGTTGAACCCCTCGGACCACTGGATCTTTGCGGTCGAGAGAGCCACGTCCATTGCCGGGGTCAACTTGATTTCGGTCGTCGTCATCTCTTTATTTCTCCTCATGTCTTTGGTGCCCTGATTGGACAAGGGGGCACACGGATTTCAGGCCGTGTACCCGATGAACTGTCAGAGCTGCTCTTCGGCGTTCTCCTTCACCCAAGCCTCGTACAACTCCTTGCCGCCGTGCAAGTAGTAGGCTTCGATCTTGTCGGCGATGTCGGGCAACGACATGCCGCTGTCGTTCAGGGACGCGAGGTAGACGGCCCTGAAGTACAGAACCGTGTCACCTTCCGCGTTGTGGACCGGCTCACGGATGGCCCACTTGGCTACGCCGCCCGTGTAGGGGGTCTCCATGTCGATCCCGAAGAAGTCCGACACCTGTCGCGGGGCGTAGCTCGTGTTCCCCAGGAACATGCTGTCGCCGTCCCAGGTGGTCTCCCACTCGCCCAACAGACCCGCCGTGAGGTCGCAGGCCACGCCCTCGCAGCAGAATCCACGGGGGGTCTTGTTGTCGGTCTTGAGTCGACGCAGCGCGCCTGCCGCTTGCATGTAGGACCCGTCCCGCAACGCCGTGAGAAGAGCGTTCAGGCGTTCGGTGGTGCTCATGTCTGCCGAAACCTTGGTCATTTCTTTCCCTTCGTAGACTGGTCTTTCAACCCGGTACACGCCGTTATGCACACCGTGTACCAGATTCAAAGCTTGTCTACTCTTCGGAGATTTCGAACGTCTCCAAAGCTTCCCTGAGCTGTCGCAGCTCGGCTTGTCCGAAGGACACCAGCACCGATTTCTGAACGTTCCCGTCCGGGGTCACGCACAGATTGATGATGCCGGGTCGTCTCGTGTCGGTGATCTGAACAACGTCACCGAATTCCCTACCAACGATTACCATGATTCAGGCAACCGCCTTGAGTTCCGTGATGTCCTCGTTCACCTTGGTCAGCTTCAGTGCGTAGAACGCGCTGATCATGCCTTCCATGAACTCGTGGGCCTCACGCGGGGTCAGGAATCCACCCACGCTGGTGTGCAGTTCCGGGTACAGGCTGTGTGGGCGCTCCAAGTGGTACACGTTCCCGTAGAACTGTCCGAACCTCCAACCCTTCATGTCCACGCCTTGTTCCTGTCCGTAAGCCACCATCTGTTCGAACTTCCGGTGAGCAACGGCGCTGGTGATCCTCATGGCTCTTGCCTTTCGTCTGTGTAAAGATCAACGGAGAGGGTCCAACCCTCTCCGAAGAAGATCACACAGGGGCGGTCATGGTCGCGATCAGATCACGCCATGCCGTGTCGAGAAGGTCGTAACCTTCCCTCTCGACACTGTCGAATCCGTGTTGGCACAGCCAACCCGTGGTGCGCCATTCCTTCGTGAGGAATCGGTGCCAGCCGTCCAACCCACCCGGACGAGAGGCGTAAAGTTGTCCGATGACACACCGTTGGGTGTTGGAGAGCTGAAGGTTCGACGGACTGAGGTCGAACGCCCAACCCTCGTTACCGAATTCCTCGGTCAGGAAGTCAGCCCCGCGCTGTGCTCGTTCTGCTGCGAGTTCCGGAGTCCACTTGACGTCTTCCACGTCTCCGCAAAACTCTTCACACATGGTCAAACCTCCTAGTTGGGATGGCAGAGAAGAGACTCAAGCCTCTTCCCTACCAAAACGACTAGGCAGCCGAAGGGAAGACCAGCTTCCCGAGGTCGTCCGTGGTGAGCGGACCAACCCTCTTGTTCATCTCGTCTGCGATGAGACGAGCGTCCGACTCGTACAGGCGGTAGAGGATGATCGAGTCACCCGTGTTGGGGTCACCGATCGAACCCGATGCCTTGCTGTAGGTCTCCCTCACCGGAAGACCCGAGACCCTGTCCATGACCTTGGAACCGATGGTGTCCCGCACGGTGTAGAACCTGACGGACATGTCAGGAGCCGGGAACAGGTCGGACATGCTGGAAACCGTGGTGTCCACTTCAAACCTCCGTAGTTGGCCGATCATCCCAAGGGAGGGAACCGAAGCTCCCTCCCTCAGAAAAACCTTCCCCTACGACTGGTGGTAGATCCGACCGTCGTCGCCCAAGTAGAGCGAAGCCTCACCGTAGACCTTGGCGGCCTCGTGCAACCTGTCGCCCAAGTCTCCGGCACCACGGTCCCAGAACCCCGTACCGTGACCGTTGCGGGACAGCACGAAGTCTTGACCCGCGAAGTCTGCTGTGCGACCCGTCTTGCTGTACTCCTGAAGGTCATCCCAGTTGGCGACCACGAAGTCCCTGGACTGGATCTCGATCTCCCGAAGGCTCTCCGCTTGGAAGTTCTCTCGGGTCAGCTCAAGCGTGTCCGGGTCTTCCCCGTTGTCGCTCATGCCTTCCTTGATCGAGTCCTCATCGGTCCAGATGATGCACTCCACGTAGGAGTCCACGAACCGACCCAGGTACTCTTCGACATTCTTCATTTCACTCATGTCTTACTCCTCTTGAGTGTGGAACCCGAAGGTAGGTACAGCGTACCATACCTCAGGCAAAACACTCAATCCTTGGTAAGAACGAAAGCAGGCTCACCAGGATGCGAAGCCTTGTACCTCTCTACGTACTCTTCGGCCTCTGCTTTCGTGCAGAAGCGCACGATTCCCGAGGAAATCGCACCCGCCTTTGCTTGGTGCCACGACGGACGACCTGTGTGTGCGTCAAACCTCACAGGCTTGTCACACTGGTACTTCGTGTAGGTGGCTGTCAGGAAGCCATGAGTCTCGGAGTAGGAAGTGTGGTATTTCACCCACTTACCAGGCAGTTTCCGGATCAAAGCTCCGGTTTTGCTACCCCGCTCACGCCTGCTACCTCCTGTGGCCCTAACCTCAACGAAGTCAACCCCGTTGAGGCTCCACCTCTGGCGAGATACATCGCTCATCAGATGACCTCAATGCTTCCACGCGAGAACCTACGGGTCTTGCGAGAGGCGAACATGAGAACCGTCACCCAACGCTTACCCACACCAACGACCTTGCCGCCACGGTCACCACGCATCCAACAATCCACGTGGGGCTTGACCTTGACTTTGTCGCCAACGTTCATTGCTTGCTCCTCATTTGAGTGAAGAATGCGACAGGGGAGCCGTTCAAGGCTCCCCGTATCACACAAGAGACTCAAAGTCGGTCGTGACGAACAGATCATCCCTCAAGATCCTGATCTCGTCAAGCTCTTCCAGAGCCCAATCCAGGTTCTTGTGAACGATTTTCTTGTGCCACTTCATGTCTTCCATGTCTCGTTCCGATAGGAAGACGTACAGCGTGTACTCGTCAAGCCCGGAGTTCACAATCCGGGCTGCCATGATGTAACCCCGCAGTAGGAATCCACGAAGGTTCATCGCTTCACCCTGTCATCCTCGGAGGAACCTTCCCAACCCTTGGTGTCCTCGGGACACTCTGCGGACTGGATGGGGAGGTCGCACAACACCACACCGTCTTGCGAGGTGTAGATCGGGACAACCATCTCGTTTGACCCCTCGAACTTCCGGGAGGTCTCATCGCTCATGTTGCCAGAACCCAGGCCGTAGGCCAAAGCTCCGCCCAGAGCGGCGACCAGGATCGGGGTCAGCCAAGTCTTACGCCATGCTGCTCTCATTGTCAATCCAATGCTCATGGGGTAGAATGCACCAGGGAGGCGTTCAAGACTCCCTAGCACACAAGACCTCAGATCATCTCTTCAACCAGAACAGGTAGTCGACCATGCTTTCCAGGCCGTACCTCTTGTACCTCTTCTGGGAGTGGGTCTCCACGTCGGAGAACGTCCCGTCGGAGTGCTCAACCCTCAGGTTGATCAGGTCAGAACCCGGAGCAGTCCAGGTGTGGACCTTGTACCTGTCTGATTCCTTGCCGAAACCTCCGGCGTTGAGCGGAACCTCGCAGTTGAAAGTCTTGGTAATCATTGTCAATGCTCCTTTGAAGTACCACCAACAGGGGGTGAATGCTTGTTCACACGAGGTGTAAAACATCACCCCCCGAAGGAAGTATTTCAAAGCTATTGGTTGCGCTTCACATCCACGCAGCACCGCAACGCTAGGCTTTCCATCCCTTAGGGACTTCTGTTACCACCTGGACAAGTCATGAGAGGGGCCGACTACACAAGCCTCAACCCTCAACAGGTCTCCTCAGGACAACTCGTGTCCGTCTCAGGAATGCGTGCCCATGACTTCCGGTGTCATGGAACCTATGTGTTGGTGGGGCGCACCCCGAAGATCAATGGCTTCCAAACCTTAGCCGGTTTCACCCGGTTCCAGCCTGTACCCTTGCTGTGGTCCAAACCTTACCACGTTGCCGAGAGGGTGTCAACCCTCAACCCTTGGACGCCTACGGGGATTTAAGCCCCGCCTGACTTGGTAACGCCGGCGAACCGGACGGCCTGGGTTGGCATGTAGTTGTGTCTAGATCCTATCTGCAAGCCCGAGGGCTTGTCAACCCCGCATGGCCGGTAAACCGGCCCATCAGGGTCTATTTGGTTGTGGGTGAAGCTTAGCAAACTCGGTTTTCCCTGTCAACTCCCAGCCGTTAGGCCGTTTGGCTGCACCTTACCCTAGCCGCCTAAAGCGGGTTACTCTGGGGTGCATATGGAGTTGATATGGAAGACCTTACCAGGTGGGGTTCTGACCCGCAACCCCCAACTTCGGGGGTCTTCCTGGTGTCCCGTAGTGGCGACATGGAGAACAGTACGCCTCCCCCAAGGGGGTGTCAAATCGGCCCAAAACCCCAGGTCAGACCCTATATAGGGTGCTATGGGAGGGGGGTCTACACAGGGGGCTACCTGGGAAAACGCGTTTAAGGCCTCTGTGGGGCAATCTCAGAGCCCTTCCCCCCTGAGGGGGGTGGTTATACCAGGGGGGTGCATATAGGCCCTCAGGGAGGCACACAGGGGGCAGTATGGGGGTGTGTGCAGGCAGGGGCAGGGCTACTACAGGGGAGGGGTGCATGTGAGCGCGCGAGGGTAGCACAGGGGTGGGCTTGGTGCAAGGCAGGGGTGTGTGGTGTGAGACACACAGAGAGGGGGTTGTGCGAGGGGGTGTGTCCTGGGTAGGGTGGTGACACAACTTAACTTGCAATGTAGAGTGAGGTGTGGTAGGGGGGTGATCCCCCCGCCCCGCCTCGC